>Ga0307515_10003846_pt1 | contig 31393 bp, 23 predicted proteins | sample 17_EM_MG_FD_194513 | JGI IMG/M metagenome (GOLD analysis project Ga0307515, IMG submission 194513) | Populus trichocarpa ectomycorrhiza microbial communities from riparian zone in the Pacific Northwest, United States - 17_EM | ecosystem: Host-associated > Plants > Roots > Unclassified | place...
GGCGCCGGGCGCGGTGGCCGCAGTGGCCGCGGCGACCGACGGCGGCTCGAACCCGCCCGCGGCGCGCGGCTGCCAGCCCGCGATGCCGACCGCGGCGGCGAGCGCGCCGGACGCGGCGGCGACGTCGATCCCGGCCTCGGCGTACTTGCTGGCAAGCGCGGCGACCGCGAGATCGGTGCGCTCGAGCTCGTAGGGGCTCTTGGCCCCGGCCTGCTGGCGGCCGGCGACGATCGCGCGCACCGCGCGGGCGTCGTCGACCGCGGCGGACAGCGCGGTGGCCTTGCGCTGCGCCGCGAGCAGCGCGAGGAACCGGCGGCGGATGTCGAGCTCGGCCCGGGCCTGGTCGACGTCGACCTCGGCGCGCCGGGCGGCGATCCGGGCGCGCGCGGCGTCGGCGCGATGCCCGCGCTGGCCGCCGATCAGGATCGGCACGTCGAGCCCGATGGTCTCCTGCGAGTGGCCGAAGGTGTCCTGGCCCTGGACGATGTTGGTGGTGTCGAGCGACAGCGTCGGGTTGGGGTAGATGCCGGCGTCGACCAGATCGGCCGCGGTGACGTCGATCGCGGCGCGGCTGGCGGCCAGGCGCGGGCTGCGCTCGCGGTACAGCGCGATGGCGTCGTCGGCGGTGATCTCGGCAGGCTGGGCGGCGGCGAGCCGCGGCGCGAGGCCGGCGACGAGGATCCCCGCGATCGCGAGACCAGCGGCCGTCATGGCTGGTCGTCCTGGGCCGGGGTCCCGAGCCGCTTGCGCGTGATCAGCTGGTAGAACACCGGCAGCACGAACAGCGCGACCGCGAGCGTGGTCACCATGCCGCCGATGATGACGACCGCGAACGGCCGCTGGGTCTCGCTGCCGACGGCGTGCGACAGCGCCATCGGCAGAAGCCCCAGGATCGCGAGCAGCGCGGCCATGACCAGGGCGCGGAACCGCGCGGTCGGGCCGTCGACCAGCGCGTCGCCGAGCGCCGCGCCGCCGGTGCGCCGGGTCTCGATCGCCGAGACCACGAGCAGGCCGGCGAGCGAGACCTGGCCGAGCAGCGCGATGAAGCCGACCGCCGCGCTGACCGAGAGCGGGATCCCCGCAAGGAGCAGCGAGAACACGCCCCCGGTCAGCGCGAACGGAGCGGTCAGGATCACGGCGAGGGCGCTGCGCGCCGAGCCGAGCGCGCTGTACAGCAGCACGAGCACGACGAGCAGCGCGACCGGCACGACGACGCGCAGCCGGGCCATCGCGCGCTGCTGGTTCTCGAACTCGCCGCCCCACACGAAGTAGTGACCGTCCGGCGGCCGGACCTTGGCGTTCGGCCCGACCAGCGCCTGGGCCTCGGTGATCACCGAGCCGACGTCGCGGCCCTCGACGTTGAACTTGAGCGCCATGAACCGGCTGTTGGCCTCGTGGTTGATCGTGGCGCGGCCCTGGGCCACGCCGATCCGGGCGACCTCGCGCAGCGGCACGCGGCCGCCGTCGGCGGTCGGCACCATCAGCGCGGCGACGCGCTCGGGATCGGCGCGCTCGGGCTCGGGCAGGCCGACCCGGATCGGGACCAGCCGGTCGTTCTGCCACATGCTGGTCGCGATCTTGCCGGCCAGCGCGGTCTCGACCACGTCCTGGGCGTCGTCGACGGCGATCCCGGAGCGCGCCAGCGCCGCGCGGTCGAGCACGATCTGGAGCTGCGGCACCATCGAGTCGCGGTACAGGTCGAGATCGACGATCCCGCGCACGCCCGACAGCGCGGCCTTGGCGTCCTCGAGCGAGGTCCGCATCTTCTCGAGGTCGTTGCCGAAGATCTTGAGCACGACCTTGCCGCGCACGCCCGACACCGCCTCCTCGACGTTGTCCTTGATCGGCTGCGAGAAGTTGTACTCGACGCCGGGGATCTGGGTCAGCGACGCGCGCATCTGCTCGACCAGCGCGTCTCGGGTCAGGCCCGGCCGCCACTCGCCCTCGGGCCGGAGCCGGACGAAGGTCTCGCTCATGTTGGTGCCCTCGTCGTCGGTGCCATCCTCGGGGTGGCCGTGCTCGGACAGCGTGGCCTGGACCTCGGGGAACGCGAGCAGCCGCTTGCGGATGTCGAGCAGCACGTCCTGGCCCTTGGCGAGCGCCACGCTCGGCGGCATCTCGACGAAGATCACCAGGTCGCCCTCGTCGAGCTCGGACAGGAACTCGAGGCCCAGGCCGCGCGCGGCGACCGCGCCGCCGGCGACCAGCGCCCCGGCGATCACCAGGGCGATCCAGCGCCGGGCGAGGATCGCGCCGGCGACGCGGCGATAGCCCGCGCGGCAGAGCTCGATCGACCGCGGGTCGCGGGCGGCGGCGTCCCTGGGCCCGAGCGCCGCGGCGCACAGCGCCGGGACCAGGGTCAGAGCGAGGACCAGCGCGCCGACCAGCGCGAAGGTGTAGGTCAGCGCGAGCGGACGGAAGATCCGGCCCTCGACGCGCTGGAGCGTGAACACCGGGATCAGCGCGGCGATGATGATCGCCATCGAGTAGAACGTCGGCCGCGACACGTCGAACGCCGCGTGAGCGACGATGCCGAGCATGTCGCGCCGCGTCGACGGCCGGCGCTCGCGCGCGATGTGGATCACGTTCTCGACCAGGATCACCGCGCCGTCGACCAGGATGCCGAAGTCGATCGCGCCCATCGAGATGAGATTCGCCGGCAGGTGGATCGCGCGCAGCCCGATGAACGCGGCGAGCAGCGCGATCGGGATCACCGACGCGACGATCAGCGAGCCGCGGACGGTGCGCAGGAACAGCCAGACCACGCCGAGGATCAACAGGCCGCCGAACAGCAGGTTGTGGTGGACGGTGCCCAGGGTGTGCGCGACCAGGGTCGAGCGATCGTAGAACGCCTCGATCTTCATGCCGCGCGGCAGGATCTTGTCGTTGAGCTCGGCGACCTTGGCGTGGACGCGGTCGAGCACCAGGCTCGGGTTCTCGCCGCGCCGGAGCAGCACGAAGCCCTCGATGATCTCCTTGATCCCGTCGAGCCCGGCGTCGCCGCGCCGCGGCACGCTGGACAACAGCACGCGCGCGACGTCGCCGACGGTGACCGGCGTGCCGGCCTTGCTCGCGAGCACGATGTTCTGGATGTCCGCGGCCGAGCCCAGGTTGCCGACGCCGCGCACCACCATCTCCTGATCGCCGTGGCGCAGGAACCCGCCGCCGACGTTGACGTTGGACTTCGCCAGCGCGGTGCGGACGTCCGCGAGGGTCAGTCCGTAGGCGAGCAGGCGCGCCGGGTCGACCTCGACGTGGATCTCGGGCAAGAACCCGCCGAACCCGACCACGTCGGCGACGCCCGGGACCTGGCGGAACTGGGTCGACACCACCCACTCCTGCTCCGAGCGCAGCTCGTGCAGCGAGTGGCGATCGCTGGCCAGCCGGTACTGGTAGATCTCGCCGAGCGGGGTGTACTCGGGGGCGAGCTCGGCGCTGGCGCCGGGCGGCAGGTCGCTGGCCGCGGCGGTGACCCGCTCGGTGACCAGCGCGCGGGCCTTGAACGCGTCGACGTCGTCGTCGAACGTCTGGTAGATCAGCGACAGCCCGAACAGGCTCTCGGACCGCATCGAGATCATCCCCGGCGTGCCGTTGAGCGCGCGCTCGAGCGGCAGCGTGATCTGCTTCTCGATCTCCTCGGGGGCGAGCCCGGGCGCCTTGGTGATGACGTTGACCTGGTAGTTGGTGACGTCGGGGAACGCCTCGATCGGCGTGTCCTGGTAGGCGGTGAAGCCGTACACGGCGACCCCGAGGGTGAACGCGACCACGGCGATCCGCCGCGACACGCAGACATCGATCACGTGCTTCAGCATGCCGGCCTTCAGAGCAGCTGCTCGGCCGCGCCGTCGAGCAGCAGCGCGCCGCGGGTCACGACCTGCTCGCCGGGCGCCAGCCCGCTCAGGATCTCGATCCGGCCGTCGATCGAGCGGCCGACCTCGACCTTGCGCGCGACGAACAGGTCCTCGCCGGTCTTGACGTAGACCACGTAGGTCTTGCCGTCCTCGATCAGCACCGACTCGGCAGGCAACACGATGCTCTTGCCGGGCGGCGCCTTGATCGCGGCGCGCGCGAACATCCCGGACCGGACGTCGCCGCCGTCGCCCGCCGGGGCGTCGAACGCGATGTACACCGGCGCGGTGCGCAGCGCGCCGGTCAGCGCCGAGCCGACCGACACGACGTGGCCGGCCACCGGCGCGGCGCGGGTCGGCAGCGCGATGTCGACCGCGGCGCCGTCCTTGACCTGGGCGAGCTCGCGCTCGAACACATCGGCGACCACCCACAGCGACGCCGGGTTGCCGATCTCGATCAGCGGATCGCCGCCGGGCTGAGCGACCGCGCCGACCGTGGCGTGGCGCGCGATCACGGTGCCTTCGATCGGCGCGCGCAGCACCACGGTCGAGCCGCCGCCGCCGCCGAGGATCGTCGCGGTGGCCTGGGCGCGCGCGAGCTCGGCCTCGGTCTGGCGCAGCCGGGCCTTCCCCGCGACCCGCTCGCTGTCGACCCCGACGCCGGACCTCGCCATGCCGTCCTGGCGCGCCGCCTCCTGGACCTGGGCGTCGTGCTCGGCGGTGGCGGCGGCGAGCTGGGCGCGAGCCGCGGCGGCGTCGGGCGACGAGATCGTGACCAGCGCGTCGCCGGCCTTGACCCGATCGCCGGTCTTGACATGGACCTGCGTGATCCGCCCGGCGACCGACAGGTTGACCTGCGAGACCGCGCCGTCGCGAAACGCGATCCGCGCCGGCGCGAGCACGACCGGCGACGACGCGCCGGGCGCGATCTTCTCGGCGACCACGTAGGGCCGCGACTCGCGCGCGAGCCGGACCGTCCCGTCGGGCCGGGCGGTCGATGGCGGCGGTGAGAACGCCACGGTCTCGCCCGCGGCCGGCGAGCACGCCGAGACCCAGACTATCAGCCAGTACTTCATCGCTTGCACGCCGGTCGGCGCTCCACGCGGCGTGCCAGCGCGCCGCGCGACGCCAGCGCCGGGGATACCCGCGCTCTCCATCGCCTTCATGCCGCGTTAACGCGACGCGGGCTATGCATTCCTGCCTCACCTGGGGCAGGCGTGCGGACGCCGCGCCGCCAGATGGCGATTGCGCCTCGCCGCGGAGGTCGTCGAACATCGCAGGACCACCGATGTCGATCCGCCTGCGGTTCACGATCGCGCTGACGCTGCTCGGGCTGCTGCTGTTCGGCGGCTACGCGGTGTTCGCGTACGGCTGGGAGGTCGACGATCTGCACAACGCGACCCAGCGCGAGGTCCTGACCCTGGGCCGGTCGCTCGCGACCTCGCTGGGCAACGCATTGCGCGACCGCCAGCGCGCCGACATCGACGAGACCCTGCGCGCGCTGGAGTCGCTCGAGCCCAAGATCTTCGTCCACGTCCACGACGTCGACGCCCACGACATCGCGCACTCCAAGGGCGATCCGGCGGGCGCCGCGATCGAGGCCCTGGCCCGGCGCGCCGCGACCAGCGCGCACGAGTCCGTCGAGCTCGCCGCGCGCCGCTTCGTCTACGCCGCGCCGCTGACCAGCGACAGCGGCGAGGTGATCGGCGCGATCGTGGTGTCCCGCGTGATCGACGATCTCGAGGCCGACCTGGCGCGCACCCGGTGGCGGCTGATCGCCGTGGTCGTCGCGTTCGTCGCGGTCGCGCTGGTCGCCGGCGTCCTGCTCGGTAACGCGTACATCACCCGGCCGCTGGCCACCGTGCTCGAGGGCGTGGCCCACGTCCGCGCCGGCGACTTCAAGTCGCGGGTCCCGCTGGTCCGCCACGACGAGATCGGCGCGCTGGTCGACGAGTTCAACGCGATGGCCGAGGCCCTGGGTCAGGCCCGCCAGCGGATCGAGCAGGAGACCGAGGCGCGGCTCCGGATCGAGCGCGGCCTGCAGGGCATCGACAAGATGGTCACGATCGGCCAGCTGTCGGCCGGGCTGGCCCACGAGATCGGCTCGCCGCTCCAGGTGCTGTCCGCCCGGGCCTCGGGGCTGGCGATCCGCAGCGCAGAGCCCGAGACCCGGCGCCAGGCCGAGATCCTGGTCGAGCAGGCCGCGCGGATCGCGCGGATCGTCGAGCAGCTGCTGTCGTTCGGCCGCCGCCGCCCGGCGGTGATCGCGCGGCGCGACCTGGTCCGGCCGGTCAAGACCGTGCTCGAGCTGCTCGACGGCGAGGCCCGCCGCCGCGGCGTGGCGCTCGCGCTGTCGGTCGATGCCGCCGACCACACGATCGACGCCGACGAGGATCAGCTCCAGCAGATCGCGCTCAACCTGATCCGCAACGCGCTCGCCGCGACCCCGGCCGGCGGCCAGATCACGGTGCGGATCGACACCACCGGCGAGCCCGCGCGGGTCCGGCTGATCGTGCGCGACACCGGACCGGGCATCCCGCTCGAGATGCAGCCCCGGCTGTTCGAGCCGTTCTTCACCACCCGCGCCTCGGAGGGCGGCACCGGCCTGGGGCTGGCGGTGGTCCGCGCGATCGTCACCGAGCACGGCGGCACGATCACCGCGAGCTCCGACGACGGCGCCGAATTCACCGTGAGCTTCCCGTCACGCGCCGCCAAGGCGAGCTAGGAACTGCCATGCCCGACCACGCCAGGCTCCTGGTGATTGACGATGACGCGGCCGTGGTCGAGCTCCTGGTCGAGGAGCTCGGCGCGCACCACGCCGTGGTCGGCGAGACCTCGCCGCGCGCCGGGCTCGAGCGCGCGGTCGCCGAGGACTTCGACGTGGTGATCACCGACATCGAGATGCCCGCGCTGCGCGGCACCACGCTGCTCGCCGAGCTGCTCGAGCGCAAGCCCGGCCAGCTCGTCGTCATGATCACCGCGTTCGGCAGCATCGAGCTCGCGGTCGAGGCGGTGCGGGCCGGGGCGTGCGACTTCGTGACCAAGCCGTTCAAGATCCCGGCGCTGCTGCTCGCGATCGAGCGCGCGCTGCGCGAGCGCACGATGCGGCGCGAGATCGTCCGGCTGCGCCGCGAGCTCGGCGACGACCGCGGCAACCTGGTCGCCGCCAGCCCGGTCATGGTCAAGGTGCTCGAGATCGCGCGCCGCGCGGCGCGATCGACCGCGAGCGTGCTGATCACCGGCGAGAGCGGCACCGGCAAGGGCGCGCTGGCGCGCTGGATCCACGACCGGGGGCCGCGCGCCGCCGGCCCGTTCGTCCACGTCAACTGCGCGGCGCTGCCCGGCAGCCTGGTCGAGGCCGAGCTGTTCGGCGTCCGGCGCGGCGCGTTCACCGACGCCCGCGAGTCGCGCGACGGCCTGTTCGTCGAGGCCTCGGGCGGCACGATCTTCCTCGACGAGATCGCCGAGATGCCGCTCGAGGTCCAGAGCAAGCTGCTCCAGGTGCTCGAGTCGTCGCGGGTCCGGCCGGTCGGCGGCGGCGAGCTGCCGATCGACGCCCGCGTGATCGCGGCGACCAACCGCGCGATCGACGACGCGGTCCACGCCGGCCGGTTCCGGCTCGACCTGTTCTTCCGGCTCAACGTGATCCGGTTCGACATGCCACCGCTGCGCGACCGCGCCGGCGACATCCCCGAGCTGGTCAACGCCCTGCTCGTCCGGGCGGCGCGCGACGGCGCCGGGCCGATCGGCATCACCGATGACGCGATGCGCTGGCTGATCCGCCACGACTGGCCGGGCAACGTCCGCGAGCTGGCCAACGTGATCGAGCGCGCCGTCGCCCTGACCGATCACGACACGATCGTGCTCGAGGACGTCCGCGACCTGTCGCCCCGCGCGCCGGCCGATCCGATCGGCGAGCTGTTGACCAGCGCGGCCGAGCGCCACCTGCCGCTGGCCGATGTCGAGCGCGGCTACATCCGCCGCGTGCTCGATACCGAGGGCGGCAACGTGTCGCGCGCCGCGCGCATCCTCGGCATCGACCGTCGCACGTTGTACCGAAAGCTCGGATGACGGCGCCTTCGGCAACCCCTTGAAAACCGCCGCGGCGGTCATGGCCCGCGGCCAGACGCCACCGGAGTTTTCGCAGTCGCCAACCGGCCTCGCTCGACGGAACAAACCCGCGCACGGTCGCGTTGCACCGACATGATGATGGCCTCGCAGCCCTCGGCTCCGGCGCAGCGGCTTCCCGAGCGGGCGAGCCAGCGGCGGCTCCTGGTCGGCGCCGAGGCCGCGTTCCGCAACGCCCTGGTCGAGAGCATCGAGGGCCTCGAGCTGTGCGATCGCAACCTGATCGGCTTCCACTACTTCCACGGCCTGACCGTGGACCAGCTGGCCGAGATGTTCTCCTGCCCGCGCGGCGCGGTGGCGCGGCAGCTCGCCCGGATCCGCGAGCGCCTGCTGCGCGACACCCGGCGCGGCGTCGCGGCGCGGCTCGAGCTCGACAAGCCCGAGCTCGATCGGCTGCTCGACGTGGCGCGCAGCCGGTTCGACCTCGCGATCACCCGCGTGCTGCGGTCGTGACCGCGCGCGCCGTCACGGCGCGGCCGGCAGGTGGAGCGTGACCCGCGTGCCCTCGTTGGGCGCCGAGGTCAGCTGGCAGTCGCCGCCCATGGCATCCACCGTGCGCTTGACGATCGCCAGCCCCAGGCCGTGGCCGGGGATGCCGCGCACCGTGCTCGCCCGGTAGAACGGATCGAACGCGTGGGCGGCAGCCTCGCGGGTCATGCCGACGCCGTTGTCGGTGATGACGATCTCGATCAGCCCCGTGTCCTCTGCCGGGTGCACCGCCTCGGCCGGCCCCGGCTCGGCCGGCGCCGCCTCGGCCGGCCCCGCGCCGCGCGGCTTGGCATCGATCGTCACCTGCAGCGGGCGGCCGGCGCCGCGGTACTTGATCGCGTTGCCGACCACGTTGCGCACCAGCTGCGCGAGCACCCCCGGCGTGCACGCGGTGACGCAGTCGGTGACCGCGACGGTGACCTCGGCGTCGCGCAGATCGGGGCCGAGGTCGTCGAGGACCTCGCGGACGACCGCGGCGACCTCGCCGCGCCCCGCCGGCAGCTGGCCGGCGACCGACAGCGCGAGCAGGTCGTCGATCAGCCCGGCCATGCGATCCGAGGAGCGGAGGATCCGGTCGGCGAGCACGGCGACGTTGGCGCCCGGCCGGGTGATCAGCTCGGCGCACGTCACCACCGGCGTGAGCGGCCCGCGCAGGTCGTGCGCGACCCGCCCGGCGAACGCCTCGAGCTCGCGGTTGCGCTCGGCGATCGCCGCGATGTGGCGGCGGACCAGCTGGCGCTGGCGCCGCAGCGAGCGCAGCAGCACCACGGCGATGCCGATCGCGAGCGCCAGGGTGACCGCACCGATCGCGGCATCGGCGATCAGGCCGCGGCGGTGGAGCGCGGCGATCGCGGCCTGATCATCCTCGGCCTCGCGCCGGTTGATCTCGATCAACCGCGCGATCGATTGCTCGATCCCGGCGACCAGCGGCGCGGTCGACGACGCGTCCTCGCGGTCGTGCTGCAGCCGCCCGAACAGCAGCTGGAGCGTCGCCCACTCGGCGCGCTCGGCACGGCCGGTCGCGATCGAATCGTACTCGCGCGCGTCGGCCGCGATCTGTCCCACGATCGCCATCAGCTGGGCGCGGTCGTGCGGGCTCGGGCTCGTGCTCAGCCGGTGGGCCTGATAGCGCAGGTCGTCGGCGAGCGCGACCGAGCGCAGCGAATCATCGACCAGCTGCGAGGTCCGGACCGCGGTCTGGTGCCCGATCCCGAGATCCAGGCCGATGCTGGCGAGCGAGAGCCCGCACACCACGGCGAGCGCGGCGAGCACGAGCCACGCGGAAGCCACCTCGCCTCGGCCGCGATCCTCGGGCATCGTACCCATGGCGATGGGTGTACTGCCCACCGCGCGACCGGCACATTAAGTCCGCACGAAGGCCCGGCACGACACATTCGGTAACGAGCCCGCAACGTGGCGCGCGAACTGCGTCACTTCTGCTGGTACACGAACCGGACCGAGGTACAGACCTGCGCGGCCTTGCCGTTCACCATGAACGGCCGGTAGCGCCAGTTGCGCCGGATCGCGTTCTGCAGCTTGGCGTCGTACGCCGCGAACCCGGTGGTCTTGGACAGCGTCACCGTGTTGATCGTGCCCTCGGTCGTGATGCAGACCTTGAAGATGCCCGAGATGGTCTCCACACCGGCGCGGCCGATCTCGGTCTGGGTGGTGTCGTCGGGTGCGATGTCCTTGTCGCCCGAGATCCGGTTGGCGTCGAGCACCGTCGGCGCGACGTTCTGCGGCGGCGCCGGGAGCGGCGGGGCCGGCGTCGGGGCGGGCAGCGGACTGGCGACGGCCGGCGCGGCGGGCGGAGGCTGCGCCGCGGGGGCCGGCGTCGACGGCAGCGGCGGCAGCGTCGTGGTCGCGCTGTGATTGGCCGTGGCGGGCGCCGCGGGCGGTGGCGCCGCCGCGGGTGTCTCGAGCTTCACCGCGCCGACCGCCGGCGACGAGACCGAGTCGGTGACCTTCGCGGCGCCGGTCCGCTTGCCCGGCGACGACGACGAGGCCGAGGTCGACGACGAGTTGCGCTTGGGTGGAGGATCGGGCGCGCGCACCACGGCGGCCGCCGGGGCCGGCGCGTCCGCGGAGGCGACCGCCACCGGGGCCGGCACCCGGGGCGGCTCGGGGATCGGCGTGACCACCGGCGGTGCCGGCGCGGGCTGCGTGGCGGCCGGGGCCACCGCGATCTCCGGCGCGCCCGTGCTGCCGGTGCCAGCGAGCCGCCAGATCGCGATCGCCAGGATCACCACCAGCGGCGCCGCGATCATCGCGATCTTCGCCGGATTGAACGCGCGCGGTCCGCGCGCCGGCTGCTGGCTCTCCCAGCCCATCTTCGAGTCGGTGGGCGGCGGCGTGCTCGGCAGCCGCGTGATCGCCGGGCGCGACACGGTGTCGGATCCGGCGCTTGCGCTGGCGGCGATCAGGCCGATCGGGCCGCTCTGGCGCGGGATCGAGCTGGTGCTGCGCCGGAAGTCGTCGCCGGGCGGCAGCTCCGTCCAGCTCTTGCTCGGCGCGGACTCGGTCGCCGCGGCCTGCACCTCCTCGAACGAATCGAAGTCCTGGCCCTCGATCTCCAGCCACGGCTCGGGCTTCTCGCCGAACTGACGGCGCATGTACGTCGAGATCGCCGAGGTCGACGTGGTCAGGCTGGCCTTGCCGGCGAACTGATCGAGCGCGACGCGCAGCTCGTCGGCCGTGAAGTAGCGGCGCTCGGGATCGGGCGTGATCGCGCGCATGATGATCGCCGACAGCTCGTTGGGCAGCTCGGGGCGGCGGACCTGCGGCAGCGTGACCCGGCCATTGACGATCTGATCCATCACCAGATAGTCGCTCTCGCCCTTGAACAGCCGCGTCGTCGTGCACAGCTCGTAGAGCACCACGCCGAGCGAGTACACGTCGCTGCGCCGATCGACCTCGGCGCCCTTGCACTGCTCGGGAGACATGTACGAGATCTTGCCCTTGAGCGTGCTCGACCGGGTCTCCTGCCGCATCGACGCCTTGGCGATGCCGAAGTCGACTACCTTGATCGAGCCGTCGTAGCCGACGAGGATGTTCGACGGCGAGATATCGCGATGCACGATGCCGAGCGGCCGCTTGTCTGGACCGCGGCGCTCGTGCGCGTAGTGCAGCCCCGCGGCCGCCGCCGACACGATCGCCATCGCGCAGCCCAGCGGCACGTGCTGTCGCGTCTTGGACGCCGTCGACAGGATCGTCCGCACGTCCTCGCCGTGCAGGTACTCCATCGCGATGAAGTACTCGCCATCGGATTCGCCGATGTCGTGCACCTGCACGATGTGCTGATGATGGAGGTTGGCAGCGACCCTGGCCTCGTCGAGGAACATGCGAATGAAGCGCTCGTCTCTGGCGTGCTCGGGACGGATCCGCTTGAGCACGACGTGACGCTCGAAACCTTCAATGCCGTCGGTCCGTCCCAAGAGGACGTCCGCCATCCCTCCCGACGCCAGGTGCTTGAGCACCATGTAACGACCCAGTCTCGACTGCATGCGCGCATAGCGTATGAAATTGCGGCGATTTCGCCAATCATCATTCGCCCGTGTTTCGCCCTACATGTCAGACGCCCCTGGCGATGGGCACTACTTGCCACCCAGGAGGTTGCGGGCGATCACGACGCGCTGGATCTGCGAGGTGCCTTCATAGATCTGGAGGAGCTTCGCGTCACGCATCAGTTTCTCGACGGGGTACTCCTTGGTGTATCCATAGCCGCCGAAAATCTGAACCGCGTCGGTGGCGCACCGCATCGCAGCATCGGCCCCGTACGCCTTGGCGTAGCTCGAGGTGATCGCCGACAGATCCCCCTTGTCGACCTGCCACGCTGCCTTGTGGGTCAAGAGTCGAGTCGCCTCGTAGGCGATTGCCATCTCGGCAAGCATGAACTGCACCGCCTGGTGCTGCGCGATTGCCACCCCGAAGGTCTTCCGCTCGAGCGCGTAGGCCCGGCTCTCCTCGAGCCCGCGCCGGATCAGGCCGGCGGCGGACGCCGCGATCCAGGGCCGCGAGCGATCGAACGTCTTCATCGCGATCTTGAACCCGGCATCCTCGGCGCCGATCAGCTGGTCGCGGGAGATCTTGCAGTCCTCGAAAATCACATCCGTGGTGTTGGAGGCCCGCTGGCCCATCTTGTTCTCCTTGCGGCCCGCCTTGACCCCCGGCGCGTCGGCGTCGACGACGAAGCACGCGATCCCCTTGTGGCGGAGCGCCGGATCGAACGTCGCCAGCACGGTGTAGAACCCCGCCACCCCCCCGTTGGTGATCCAGCGCTTTTGACCGTTGAGCACGTAATCGTTACCGTGCCTGGTGACTCGCGTTCGCATGCCGGCGACGTCGGAGCCGGCGTCCGGCTCGCTGCAGCAATAGGCACAGAACGAGAACGCATCGGTCAATCGAGACAGGTACTTCCGCTTCTGCTCGTCGCTGCCCGCGACCAGCAGCGGCATCGCCCCCAGCGAGTTGGCGACCATCGAGGTGTTCATGCCCGCGCAGCCAAAAGCGACCTCCTCCTGGACCAGGCAGTTGTCGAGACAGCTGCCACCCAGACCACCGTAGTCCGCGGGAATCTCGACGTTCATCAGCCCGGTCTCCCAGGCCTTCCTGAAGATCTCGCGGGGGAACTCACCGGTCTCGTCGTGGTGGGCGGCCCGCGGGATGATCTCCTTGCGGGTGAACTCGCGGGCGGTCTGGACGAGCGCGGACTGCTCTTCGGTGAAGCTTAGGTCCATCCGCGAGTCATAGCCTACTGGAACGACACCGTGTACGCGCCTTGTGCACCGGCGGGCTGGCCGCGGAACCGCCAGCTCTGGACCTCCCGCAGGATGCAGCCGGCGACCCTGGGGTTGTTGAGCGCGGAGTTGACCTGGGCCCGGGTGACGTTGCCATCGTCGTCGATCGTGAACCGGACCGTGACCTCGCCGTGCAGGTCCTCCCCGCCGTCGCACTTCGAGAGCGCGCGGCCGTGCTCCGACGCCGCCCGGTCGAGCACCGCGCGCGACAGCTGCGGCACCGCTGCGACGGGAGCCGGCGGCGCGGCCGGGGTCGCCGGCGACACAGCCGCTGGTGACGGCGGAGCGGGCGCGGCGCTCGACGGCACCGGCCCCGGGGACGCCGGGGGAGCCGACGGGAGCGTGACGGGCGCCTGGGCGGTCGCAGGCGCGGGGCCCACCGCCGGCTCGACCGGCTTCGCCGCGCCCTTGTGAGAGCTCGATCGCTTCGACGACTCGCCGGAGGCGGACTCGGCCGCGTGGCCGTGGGTGGCGGCCCTGGGCGCTGCGGCGGCGGGCGCCGGGGTGGCAGCCTCGACGCGGGGCGGCGCAGGATCCGGAGCCGGCGACGGCGGGCTGATCGCCGCGAGCGGCGGCGCCGCGGGCTGCGCTGCCTCGTCGGCCACCGGAGCGTTCGCGCCGCCGGCGGTGGTGAACCACCACAGCGCGCCGCCGAGGATCGCGACCAGCGCGACCAGCGAGGCACCGAACAGCATCAGCTTCACCGGCGTGACACCGCTCGGCGCCCGGGCCGGCCGCTGGCTCTCCCACCCCATCCTGGCGTCGGTCGGCACCCGCGCGGTCGGCGGTGGCGCGATCGGCGGCGGCGCGATCGGCGGCGGCCGGGTCGGCCGCCGCATGATCGTCCGCCACGTGCCCGACGGTTCGGGGACCGCGGCGCGGCCCGCCGCGATCGGCCCCGAGCCCCGCACGGGTACGACATCGTCCACCACGGCACCGACCGGTCGGCTCGGGCGCAAGATCGGCCCGCTGCCGCGGACCTGCTGGCTCGCCGTCGCCTCGGTCCATCCGAGGCCGGGGCGTGACGTTCCGGTCGCAAGCTTGTCATCGGGGAGCCGGTCCGCTTGCCCGCCGAGCTCGAGCCACGGCTCGGGCCGCTCGCCGAACTGCCGGCGCATGTACGCCGCGATCGACGAGGTCGACGCGGTGAGCTTGCACCGGGCGGCGAACTGGTCGAGCGCGATCCGGAGCTCGTCCGCGGTCGGGTAGCGATGTTCGGGCTCGGGCGCGATCGCGCGCATGATGATCGCCGACAGCTCGCCCGGCAGGTCGGGCCGGCGGACCCGCGGCAGCGTGACCCGGCCGTTGACGATCTGATCCATCACCAGGTAGTCGTTGTCGCCGTGGAACAGCCGGGTCGTGGTCGCGAGCTCGTAGAGCACCACGCCGAGTGCGTACACGTCGCTGCGCCGGTCGATCTCGGCGCACTTGCACTGCTCGGGGGACATGTACGAGACCTTGCCCTTGAGCCCGCCCGACCGGGTCTCCTGCCGCATCGAGACCTTGGCGATGCCGAAGTCGACGATCTTGATCGATCCGTCGTAGCCGACCAGGATGTTGGACGGCGAGATGTCGCGGTGGACGATGCCGATCGGCCGCTTGTCCGGACCGCGCCGTTCGTGCGCGTAGTGCAGCCCCGCGGCCGCCGCCGACACGATCGCGATCGCATGGCCGAGCGGCACGTGCTGGCGGGTCCGCGCCGCGGTCGCCAGGATCGTCCGCACGTCCTCGGCGTGCAGGTACTCCATCGCGATGAAGTACTCGCCGGCCGACTCGCCGACGTCGTGGACCTGCACGATGTGCTGGTGGTGCAGGTTGGCCGCGACCCGGGCCTCGTCCAGGAACATGCGAATGAATCGCAGATCCGTGGCGTGCTCGGGGCGGATCCGCTTGAGCACGACGTGGCGCTCGAAGCCCTCGATACCGTCGGTCCGCCCCAGGAGGACGTCCGCCATACCGCCAGTCGCCAGGTGCTTGAGCACCAGGTATCGACCCAGACGAGCCCCCATGTTTCGCCGCAGCGTATTAAATTCCCTCCGATTCGCCAACCAATCGTGCTCCGCTGCCAGGTGAGCCTCGACTCGCGCGCGCCGTCGAGGCTACTTCCACATCTGGAACGGCCCGGCGCAGCTTCCGGCGATCGCCTCACCTGTACGGCTGCCCAGCGACGGCAACACCCGCGATGATCGAGCACTTCGGCACCTGGCAACTCGACGCGCTGATCGCCGTGGGTGGCCTGGGTGAAATATGGCGGTCATCGCGTAACTCCGAGGTCGTTGCGCTGAAGCGCCTACACACCCATCTGGTTCGCAACGCCGAGGTCAGGGCGCAGTTCGCGATCGAGCAGCGGCTGACCAGCGAGCTGCCGCGCCATCCCGGCCTGGTCCACGCCCACGAGGTCGGCGAGGTCGACGGCCGGCCGTACCTCGCGCTCGCGCTCGCGCCCGGCGAGGACCTGCGGCGGTTGCTCCACCCCCCGCCGCCGCCCGGCGACCGCCGCGGCGCGGAGCCGCCGGCGACCGTGGTGCTGCCCCGCGCGCGCGTGCTCGCGATCGCGATCGCCGCGTGCGACGCCGCGGCCCACCTCCACGACCACGGCTACGTGCACGGCGACATCAACCCCGGCAATCTGATGGTCGCGACCGACGACCACGTCACCCTGGTCGATCTCGGCATCGCGCGCGAGATCGGCGCCGGCGGCGCGGTTCGCGGCACACACGCGTACATGGCTCCCGAGCAGGTGCGCGGCGCGGCGTGGACTCCGGCGACCGACGCGTTCGCGCTCGGCGTCGTGCTCTGGGAGCTGGTCGCCGGCGCCCGGCTGTTCCACCGCGGCCCGCCCTGGCTGTCGATGGCCGCGGTCGTCGAATCCCCTGCCCCGCCGCTCGGCGATCCCGCGCTCGACGCGATCGCCCAGGCCGCGCTGGCCAAGGATCCGGCGCACCGGATCGCCGGCGCCGCCGAGCTCGCGGCACGGCTGCGCGACCCGCGCTGAGGCTGGCCTACGTCTTGTCAGCCGGCCCGGCGCGCTTGGCGGCGCGCGCCGCCCGCGCGGCATCGCGGTCAGCGGTGCGCTTCTGCTGCAGGTCGAACTGGTTGCGTGCCGCGCGTGCGCCGAGGATGAAGCCGAGGAACATGCCGATCATCAGCGCGCCGGGGATGAACAGCACATGCCCGGGGGTCACGGCCGCTCCGCGGGCTTCGCGCTGTCGGCGGCGGCGTCGAGGTCGCGGCGCAGGTTCGCGATCTCGGTCTTGATCGCCTGCTGGCGGCGCCACAGGAACAGCACGAACGCCGCGGCCACGATCCACATCGCCGCGTAGCCGTAGATCACGTGCCGCTCGTTCTTCTGGATGTGGGCGTAGGCGTCGGTATGGGCCTTCACCGTGTCGACGTCGCGCTGCGCCGCCGCCGTCTGGTCTGCGGTCTTGACGATCTCGGCCGCGAACTTCGGATCGGCGTTCATCGCCGCCGCGCACGCCTTGCGGGCCTCGTCGGACGACGGCGCGGGGCGGAGCTCGGCGCTCGGAGGAGGAGGAGGTTGCGCCTCGGTCGCGGGCGGAGCCGCCGGGGGCGCCGCGGCCGGAGTCGCGGGTTGAGCGAGCGCTGCGCCGGCGAACCCGGCCGCTGCGATCCACGCGAGGATCAACTTGGACATCGAGGGCATTGGATTGGTCATTCGAGGACTCCCAGATCGAGGCCGCGTTCCCGGAGCTCGCGAAGCTCGCGCTCGGCGCGCGTGCTCTCGATGCGGCTCATCACCAGCGCGATGTACCAGCACACGAAGCTCGCGACGCTGAGCCAGAACGCGCCGCGCATCCCGGGCTGGAGCGTCGCGACCACACCGTTGGCCCCGGCCGCTGGATGCGAGTCCTGGCCGACCATGGTGTAGACGAAGTACGAGCTCACCCCGCCGAAGATCGCCATTCCGGCGGCGATGCGATCCGCGCCCGGGCCCGCGAACCGCCGCACCAGCACGTAGCCGACCAGCATCAGCCACAGCAGCAGCGTGATCGCCAGCCGCGGCTCCCAGTTCCACCACACGTCCCACGCCGCCTTGGCCCAGATCGAGCCGGTCACCAGCGCCACCGCGCCGAACACGACGGCGACGTCGACCGACGCGCTGGCGATGTCGTCCCAGGTCGAGCTGTGAGCCCGGACGAAGTCCACGACTGGTTGCCACCATGGCCGGTGCGCCGCGCGTTCCTCCGCGGCAGGCATGCGGGACCAGAGGAAGGCGATCGAGCACACCCCGCCCATCACGACCGCGACGATCAGGAGCATCGCGTGGGCGGTGTGGAAGTAGAACACCTTCTGGTTGAAGAACAGGCTCGAGCCGTTGAGCTTGCCGTCCTCGCTCAGCCCGAACTGCAGCGGGGTCTGAAAGAACACCAGGTAGATCGACGCCGCGATGCCCGCCGCGGCGAGCACGGTGAACAGCGGGATGGCGAGCTTCTTCATGTCGGTCCTCGCATGGCTATACCCCGGTCATTCGATCACGAGGGACTCGAAGATCCATACCGAGATTACCAGGAACGCGGCGTCATAGATTCCGAGGAACTGGATCCAGTACCAGGCGGCGTCCAGGTTCGGGATCTCGGCGATCAGGCCCGCCGTGCACTTGGTGCCCGCGACGAACAGCGGGATCAGCAGCGGATACAGGATCACCGGGAGCAGGACGTCGCGCGACCGGACCTTGAGCAGGGTGGCGGCGAACACCGAGCCGGTGACCGCGATGCCGATCGAGCCCAGCACCACGACCAGCGCCAGGGGCAGCGGGTACGCGAACACCGGCACGTCGAGGAACACCGCGAGCAGCGGGGCGCACAGCGCCGCGACCGCCAGGACGAGCAGCGCGGTCGACATCGCCTTGCCGAGGAACACCGCGAGCCGCGGCACCGGCGCCAGGAGCAGCGCGCGCATCGTGTCGTTCTCGCGCTCGCGGTCGAACCCGCGGCCCAGGCCGATCGTGCCGGTGAACGCGATCGCCGTCCACAGCATCCCGGGCATCGACCCGCGCACGGCGCGGACGTCGCGCGGGAACGCGAACGCGAAGATCACGACCAGCAGCGTGCCGAAGAACGCCATGGTGTAGATGATCTCGCGGCTGCGGAGCTCGATGCGCAGGTCCTTCCAGGCGACGCGCCCCGCCTGACGCAACAGCGCGATCACGCCGGCCTCGCGCGTCGCGCGCCACGCCGCGCTGTGGCGCGGACCGGCGTGGCAATCGAGGGGACTACGGCGGACACGGCGGGCTCCAGCTAGTTCGCGTGGCGGTGGTAGACGTCCTTGAGCGCGTCGTAGGTGTACGCCCCGCGCTCCTCGAACACCAGCTGGCCGCGGCGGAGGATCGCGACGTGGTCGGTCCGCCCGGCGATCGCCTCGAGGTCGTGGGTCACGACCACGACGATCGCGCCGGCATCGCGCAGCTCGCCGAGCTGGCGGCCGAGCGCGAGCGCGCCGTCGCGGTCGAGGCCCGTGAACGGCTCGTCGAGCAGCAGCAGCGACGGTCGGGTCAACAGCGCGCGCGCCAGCGCGAGCCGCTGCAGCATGCCGCGCGAGTAGGTCCGCGCCGGCCGGTCGCGCGCCTTGCGGTCGAGCCCGACGCGATCGAGCACGGCGTCGAGCGCGGCCGCGCCGGCGTCGACGTCGTACAGCCCCGCGATCAGCGCCAGGTTCTCGCGCGCCGACAGCTCGCCGTAGCACAGCGAGGCGTGGGCGAGCATGCCGATCTGGCGCCGGACCTCGGCCCCGGTCACCGCGCTGCCGCGCGAGCGGTACGCGACCGTGCCGCCGGTCGGCCGGACCAGGGTCGACACGATCCCGAGCAGCGTGGTCTTGCCGGCGCCGTTGTGGCCGAGCACCGCGCACATCGTGCCGGCCGCGAGATCGAGCGTCACACCGGCGAGCGCGCGCTCGCTGCCGTAGCGCTTGATGACCTTGCGGATCTGGACCTGGTCGAGCGCGGCCACGCTGCCTCGACTAGCCCCACAGCCGCTCGAGCTCTTCGAGCAGCTGTTCGCGGCGCTGGGGGTTGGCGCCGGAGCGCTCGAGCTCGACCAGCTCGTCGAGGAGCAGCCGCCGCCGGCCCGCCGCCGCCGAGGCGACCGATCCCTTGCCGGCTCCCTTGCCGCCTCCCTTGCCGGCCGCGCCATCTCGGCGCCCGAGCAGCGCCAGCACGACGCCTGCCAGCATCACCGCGACCACGAGCACGCCGATGACGCCCTGGATCCAGCGGCGCCAGCCAGGCGGCGACGGCAGGCCGTCGATCGTCATCTCCATCTTCTGGGCGTCCTTGATCGAGATCGGCGCGATCACGTAGAACGTGCCCTGCGGGACGGTCCGGCTCTCGCCCGGGACTCCGGGCGGCGTGTGCACCTTCATCGCCGCGGTCTCCTTGATGACCAGCTCGCTCTCGAACGTTCCGATCGGCAGGTCGAACGACCACGCGAGCGCGCCGTGCTCGACCGGCAGCGAGAACGCGCCGCGGAACTTGCGACCGCCGGGCGGGATCGGACGGATCAGCCGGTAGCCCTCGCCCGGCGACACCGAGACCTGGGCCTGATCGGTATCGCCGACGATCGCGCCCTTGAAGCCGCGCGGCAGCGGCAGGACCATGCCGTCGGGGCCGGCGCGGTACGGCGCCCACGAGTAGTTGGTGACCTCGTAGTTGCCGCGCACCGCGAACAGCTCGTCCTCGACCTCGGCGTCGAGCTGGAACCGGAACAGCGTGCGCGGGTAGACGTAGACCGAGACCTTGGAGCCGGTCGCCTCGAGCAGCTGGAACGGCATCGAGCGGTAGTGCTGCTTCCTGACCACGGCCTCGGCGTAGACCGCCTGCCCGGGCACCACCGGGACGTCGAACACCGCCTGCGGCCGGCCGGCCTCCTCCCAGCGAGCGCGGATCATCAGCTTGCCGCCCGACTTGACGAGATCGAACGGCTGCGACACCAGCGGGCGGCCATTGATCGTGAACACCGCCTTCTGCGGCTCGGTGACCTGCAGCGCCATCCGCACCGTGCCGTCGGCGCGGGTCACCGACGCCAGGCCGCCGCTGCCATCCTTGCTGCTCGCCGGGATCACGCGGATCTCGACGTCCTTGAGCGGCTCCTGGGCCTGCCCCGGGCCGCCCTGGACCTCGATGTCGAGCGTGCCGGGAGGCAGCTTGGCGTCGGCCTCGAACTGGGCGCCGCCCTGTACGCGCGTCGGATCCGGCGGCGACGCCTCGACCCCGGACTCGCCGATCGGCTTGCGGGTCGCCGCGTCGACCAGCGTGACCCGGGCCTTCAGGTCGCCGATGCCGTCGAGCACGACGCGGACCTTGCCGGCCGGGGTTGCGATCTGCTGATCGCCCTTGGCGAAGTCGTCGATCGCCGGCGCGGTGGAGTCGCGCTTCTCGCTCGACAGCACCATGCGCACCCCGGTCTGTGCCTCGAGCACGACCGGCATCGAGGTCAGCCGGTCGGTCGCGCCGTTGCGCGGCATCAGCGCCATCGCGAAGTACGAGGTCCCGCCGCTGCGATCGAGGTCCTGGAACACGGCGCGGCCGGCCTGGTCGCTGTCGACCCGCTGGTAGGTCGTGGTGTCGTCGGCCGAGTAGCCGATCACGACGACCGGAATTCCGGCCGGCGTGTCCTTGAAGTCGTCATAGGTCACGCGCACGGTGAGCGAGCCGGGCGGATCGGCCTGCTCGGCGCGGGCGTCGCCGCTCAGCTGCCGCGGGTTGGGCATGCCGGCACCACCGCCGGCGAACGGCGCACCGCCGCCCGCGCCGGCCTGCCACGGCTTGGTCGTGATCATGACCCGGATGCCGCCGGTCTCGGGGATCGTGAACGGCTCGGACGCCTTCTCGGCCTTGTCCTCTCCGAGCGCCTTGGCGATCACCGTGGCGCCCACCGGCAGCCCGGCGAACGACGCGCGGCCCGCCGAGTCGGTGCGCGCCTCGCGCGGCACGTTGTTGACCACCAGCGTGACCTCGGTGCCGACCACCGGCGACGACGCGCTGCCGGCGACGATGCGCACCGTGACCGTGCCGACCGGGAGGTCGGGCGATGGCAGCGGCTTGCCGAGCGCGCCGGCCATCTGGGCGGCGGCCGGCGCGGCGGCCAGCACGACGCCGAGCGCGCCGAGCGCGAGGGCGAGCACCAGCGTGAACGGCCGGCGACCCCGCGCGACGGAGGTCGTGGACGTCGCCGACATCGCGGCCAGCAGGGACGAGGGGCGCGTCATGGCGTTGCTTCCTTCGCAGGGTCGTCGTGGCGCGGCTCGATCACGGTGGTGCTATCGGCGTCGAGCTCTTCGTCGCTCGGCACGTGCACCCGCGTCGCGGCGGCATCGGGGGTGGCCGCGCCGGGCTCGCCGGCCGGCGCGGTGGTCGCAGCGCGGTCGTCGGCGTCGCCGGCGCCGCCGCCGCCGCCGCCGCCGGGTACTGTGGCTGTGGCTGTGGCTGTGGCTGTGCTCGACGTTGCGGCCTGGGCAGCTCCGGAGGCCGCCGCTTCGCTGGCCGGCGCCGGCTTGGTCGCGGCGTCCGCGGCGGCGCGCTTGCCGCCGGCCCGGGTGCTCGCCTTGCCGTCGGCCGCCTTCTTGGGCGCCTTGCCGTCGAGCTGGACGCGCGCGCGGACCTCGCGCAGGATCTGCTCGCGCACGGTGCCTGCCGCGCCGAGCCCCAGCCGATCGATCTCCTTGATCACCTCGATCGCGCGCGCCCGGTAGTCGCGGATCATCTCGTCGGCGTCGCGCTGCGACAGCTTGCCCATCTGGTGATCGAACTCGGCTTCCTTGATCGCCTTGAGCAGGGTGCGCTTCTCGCGCTCGAGCTCGCCGAGCGCGCCGGCCGGCTTGGCCCAGGTCGAGTCCACCCCGTCGTCGGAGCCATCGACCACGGCCGCGCCGGTCCGCCACAGGTTGTAGATCGTGACGACCGCGGCGAGGTGGCCGAGGCTGATGATCACCACCGGCGCGGTGACGTGGAAGTGGTTCGCCCAGGCGATGAGCACCCAGCCGATCACCAGCACGGTCAGCGCGAGGCCGCGCACCATCCATCGCATCGCGTCTCGCGGATCGGTCATGTCGCGCTTCTCGGCCATGTCACGCTTCTCACGCATCTCGGGCATCTCCGGCATCTCGGGCATCTCCGGCATCCCGGCACCGGCTCAGTCCGTGTCCGCGAGCTCGTCGTCGAGCTTGTCGGCGTAGGTCTCGTCCTCGGCGAGAGCCGCGGTGGCACCGGCGTGCGACGAATGCGCCGCCGCGCCGCGGCCGACCCAGCGCCGGCCGGCGACCACCAGGAGCCCCAGCCCGCCCAGCACGCCCAGCGACGGCAACAGCCACGACAGCTTGGTGCGCGGCGTCGCGAGCACCTGCTCGCCGCCGTAGATCTTGACGAACTCGTTGAGCACGCCCTCGTAGGCTACGTCGCGGCCGGCCGGGGTCGCCAGGTCGTACACCGGCTTGCCGTGGTCGTCGACCTGGGCGAGGAACTCCATCACCTTCTGGCGCAGCTGCGCGGCCGAGGCGCACTTGCAGTCGAACACGCTCTCGCGCGCGCAGCCGCACACGCAGAGCAGCTCCTTCATCACGCGCTCCTGGGTCGCGTTGCTCGGCCGGTGCATCGCCGCGTACCCGGTGCCGTCGGCGCCCATCCCCATCCCGGCCTGGACGTGCTCGGCCGGCGGCGCCGCGGCGTGGGCCTGGCTGGTCAGCGCGGCGAACACGCCGGAGACCACCAGGACGATCAGCGCGATGTCCGCGGCGCGGCCGAGCCGCGTCGTCCTGGGCCGCGACAACCGGTCGACCAGGCCCTGCGGGATCAGGCACACCAGCGTGCCGAACGCCAGGATCAGGAACCCGATCCAGACCCACAGGATGTGCGGCTTGAGGTAGACTCGCAGGTTCGCCAGGCCGGCCTCGATATCGTAGCCGGTCAGCACGACGTAGACGTCTTCACCGGCGGTCTCGCTGAGGTCGTGCTGGCGGAGCACGCCCCACCAGCCCGTCGGCGACTCCGAGAACAACCCGCCGCGCACGGTGATCGCGACCTCCGTCGTCGCCTGGCCGTCGCCCTTGTGATAGTCCCACTTCGCTGGATACACCGTGTTGATCAGGTCGCCGTGGTGGTAGACCGCGACCTGCGCGGTCACCGCGTCCTTGTGGTCGTCGGAGGTGTGGATCAGCTTCTCGTAGACGAACTCGTACTCGCCGAACGTGAACTTCGACTTCGTCGCGTCGCCCGACATCGCCACCGGCTTGTCGATCGTCCGGTCGAGCTGGCGGTCGTAGGCCTTGCCGGCGAAGCCGAAGAACAGGACCGCGATCCCGAGGTGGACGATGTAACCGCCGTACTTGCGGCGCTTGGACAGGACCAGGCCGAGCAGCGAGGTCATCGGATCCGAGGCGGTCTGGCGCTGGCGGACCCGGACGCCGCGCACGTACTCCTGCACGATCGACGCGATCGTGAACGCGCACAGCCCGAAGTTGATCAGCGTGACCGGCAGCTGCAGCGTGTCGGAGAAGATCGCGGTGCGCAGCGTGGTCTGGGGGTACCACAGCACGAAGCCCAGGATGACCACCGCCATCGCGATCGCCGGATAGACGAACTGCGAGTACAGCCGCTCGCGCGTGGTCTTGCGCCAGGCCAGGAGCGGCGCCGCGCCGGCCAGGAACAGCAGGATCAGGCCCAGCGGCGTCAGCGTCTTGTTGAAGTACTCGATGCCGACCGACATCCGCGAGCCGTCGAGCGCCTCGGAGATCGTCGGCAGCATGGTCAGGAACATCACGACGAACGCGCACGCCAGGAGGATCCAGTTGTTCACCAGGAACGCGAACTCGCGCGAGATGAACGACTCGAACTCCATCCGCGACGCGAGCTTGTTCGAGCGATAGACCAGGAGGCCGAACGACACCACCAGGATCAGGACGAGGAACGCGACGAACTGGACCGCGAGCACGTTGTCCTCGCCGAACGCGTGGACCGACTGCACGATCCCGGCGCGGGTCATGAACGTGCCGAAGATCGTCAGGAAGAACGTGACGATCACCAGCACCAGGTTCCAGCGCTTCATCATGCCGCGCTGTTCCTGGATGATCGCCGAGTGCAGGAACGCGGTCGCGGTGAACCACGGCATGAACCCGGCGTTCTCCACCGGGTCCCACGCCCAGTAACCGCCCCAGCCGAGCTCCTCGTAGGCCCAGCGGCCGCCGAGGATCAGGCCCAGCGACAGGAACCCGAAGCAGATCAGCATCCAGACCCGGACCGAGCCCAGCCACATGTCGTCGAGCCGGCCCGACGCCAGCGCGCCCATCCCGAACGCGAACGGGATCGTCGCCGCGACGAAGCCGGTGTAGAGCGACGGCGGATGGATCACCATCCAGTAGTTCTGGAGCAGCGGGTTGAGCCCCTGGCCGTCGATCGGCGGCGCGGTCAGGAACGTGCTGAACGGGTTCTTGGTGAAGATCAAGAGCGACAGGAAGAACACCTGCACCACCATGATCGTCGCGACCACGAAGCCGATCATGTCGCGGTGGCGGCGGTGGTTGACCAGGATCGCCACCGTCGAGAACAGCGACAGCACGAACACCCAGAACAGCAGCGAGCCGTCGAGCCCGCCCCAGAACGCGGTGACCTTGTACCAGGTCTCCATCGTCGTATCGCTGACCGCGGCGACGTACTTGATCGTGTAGTCGTGGGTGACGAACGCGTAGATGAGCAGCACCGAGGCCAGCGTGATCAGCGCGGCGAAGCCGTACAGCCCGTAGACCGACGAGGTGACCAGGCGGGCGTTCTTGCGGGCGTTGCCCGCGATGCCGGCCGCCACGCACCACGCGGCGACCGCGTAGGCGGCCAGGAGCGTGATCGTGCCGACCAGCGCGATCGGAGAGAACGGTGTGGGGTCGTTCACCGTTGGCTCACTTGTACTGCGGGGTTGGTGGCGTCAGGTTGACCCGAGCGCCGTCGTACTTCGACGGACACTTCGCCATCAGGTCGCTCGAGTCCAGGACGTACGTGGTGTCCGACTCGATCGCGACGCCGAGCGATCCGGCGACCGGCTTCATCTGGGCGGTGGGCACCAGGTGGCCGGTGGCCACGACCTCGGACTGATCCTTGAACGTGTCGGGCTTGGGCCCGGAGTTGAACACCCGGAGCTTCTTGCCGTCGACCGAGAGCACGAATGTGCGATGGGTCTCCTGGTTGACGACGCTCTCGTGGATCGAGCCGGCCTCGACGAACCCGTGGACCTTGATCTCCTTGTCCTTCCACTGTTCGAGTCCGGACGCCATGAGCTCGTGGACCTTGAAGTAGTGCACAGCACTCGACGCCGACGACTTCAGCAGGAAGCCGACCCCACCTACCGCAACCGCGGCAGTCAGAACGATTTTTCCCAACGTGGTCTTGTTCATAGAGGTTGCCTCCGCAGGCCGCGGGCGCGCCCGGTGACTGGGGGAACCGTAGCATGATCAGATGCATTCCCGCGCGACGAGCCGGGGGCGCGAAACTGGTATGCCACGTTCATTCCACGGTTTTTTGAGCCCGAGGTGCATCGCACCTCACGGTTCCATGGATGGTTATTCGACGACCGCGACCTACCCGCCGATGCCGATCATGTGCTTGTGCGGTGCGCCCCCGCCGGTGCGCTCGAACACGTGACCGGCGCGCTTGCCGGTGACCGCCGCGGCGATCGCGCGCACCACGTCGTCATCGCTTCCGCCGCCGCGGATCACGTCGCGCAGGCTGATCGCGTCGTCGTGGCCGAGGCAGGCGTGGAGCGCGCCGATCGCGGTGAGCCGCAGCCGGTTGCAGTCGTCGCAGAAATGCTCTGTCATCGCCGAGATGATCCCGACCTCGCGGCCGGTCCGGGCGACCCGCCAGTAGCGCGCGGGCCCCGGGTCCTGCCCCGCGGTCTGGTCCGCCGCGACCAGCGGCCCGAGCGCGGCCTCGAGGGTCTTGCGGATCGCCGCCGAGGACAGCTCCGCGTCGGCGGCGTACAGCGCGCCGCCGGACATCGGCATGTGCTCGATGAACCGCGGCACCGCGCCGCGGGCCCACGCGTACTCGCACAGCGCGACGAGCTCGTCGTCGTTGACGCCGCGCAGCGCCACGGCGTTGGTCTTGACCCGCATGCCCGCCGCGACCGCGGCGTCGACGCCGGACAGCACGCGCGCCAGATCGCCGCGGCCGGTCAGCTGGCGGAACTTCGCAGCGTCGAGCGTGTCGAGCGAGATGTTGATCGTCGACACGCCGGCGGCCGCGAGCGGCGCCGCCAGCTCGCCGAGCAGGTGGCCGTTCGAGGTCATCACCACCTGCTCGATCCCCGGCAGCGCCGAGATCCGCCCGGCCAGCTCCACGATCCCCTTGCGCACGGTGGGCTCACCGCCGGTCAGTCGGATCTTGCGGACGCCCAGCCGCGCGAACACCCCGATCAGCCGCTCGAGCTCCTCGAACGACAGCACCGCGGACCGCGGCTCGAAGGTCAGCTGATCACCGAGCTCGTCCGGCATGCAGTACGAGCAGCGGTAGTTGCAGCGATCGGTGACCGAAACGCGCAGGTAACGGATCTTGCGAGAGAAGTTATCGAGCAGCGGATCGGCCGGGATCACTCCCGGGGGTCCGTTGGCGGCGCCGCTCAACCGCGGAGCGACCCCACCGATCACCGGCAAGTGGATGACAGCCATGGCAATAATCTCGCAGCCGGAGTGGACCCTGTGACCGAGCCTACGTCAAGTACATGGACTCGTTACACGGACGCAAACGGAACGCCTTGACAGATCGCTACAAAAACCGCATCTATCCCACCGCTCCATTGCGAGCAGGAGAAGCTGATAACCTTGATGACACAGACTCGAACGGACACCACGACTTCGCTGACCAACCTGTGGGTCCTACTCGTGCACAATGACGGTGAGTTGACCACGCAAGACGCCGAGGGCCGCGTGCCGATGATGGCGCGCGCCGGCAACGACCAGACCTACCTGCTGGTCTTCAAGAACGTCGCCAAGGCGCGGCAGTTCCTGTCGACCCAGGCCGTCGACGGCGCCGAGCCGCGGATGGTCGTGCGCGCGAACCGCGACGACATCGTGCGGATCGCCCGGTCCGCCGGCGTGGTCGGCACGCTGCTCGACTACGACCCGACCACGCAGAAGTATGCCAGCGCCGGCGCCCTCGCCTGAGCGAGCGGCTCGCGCGCCGCGGCGTCAGCTGTCGTAGCCGGCGGTCACGATCACCTCGTCGACCTCGCCGCGGCGAGCGGCGTTGCAGTTGATCGCGCGGCTGCACTTGACCCGGTCGATCTGGAAGCCCTTGTAGAGCGAGCGGATGAACGGCGTGTCGCTGTTGGACAGCATCACCTGGCATCCGCGGGCGACCAGCGCGCGGGCGGTGTCGGCCAGCGCGCGCTGGTGATCGGCGCCGAACGCATCGGTGGTGTAGCTCGTGAAGTTGGCGGTCGGCGCCACCGGATCGTAGGGCGGATCGAAGTACAGGAAGTCGCCGCGGCGAGCATCGGCGACGGCCGCGCGGTAGTCGGCGCAGCGCAGGGTCGCCCGGCCGAGCACCGCGCTCGCGGCGCGCAGCGCCTCCGGCACGCAGATCGGCGGATCGGTGTAGCGGCCGATCGGCACGTTGAACGCGCCGGACCGGTTGACCCGCCACAGGCCGTTGAAGCAGGTCTTGTTGAGGTAGATGAACGTCGCGGCGCGATCGGCCGAGCTCCACGACAGCTCGCGATCGTTCCACCGCGTGCGGGTCGCGTAGTAGTGGTCCTCGGAGTGCGTCGCGCGGTGGTACTCGAGCTTGCGGATCACGCCGGCGACGTCGCGGGTCAGGCAGGTGTAGAGCCCGATCAGGTCGGGGTTGGAGTCCGCGAGCACCGCCCGCTCGGGGGCGACCCGGAAGAACAGCGCGGCGCCGCCGGCGAACGGCTCGTAGTAGCGCGCGAACCGCCCGGGGATCCGGGCGAGCAGCTCCGGCAGGAGCTTGGTCTTGCCGCCGACCCACTTGACGACCGGAGCAGCGACGGAATCACGGAGCGCCGGGCGCGGATCACGCCTGTCGCGCGGCAACGAACGAGCAACAACCATGAGCGCGATCGTCGAGTGCCGGACGCGCGGGGTGAACTTTTCGGCAATGGCCGCGCGCTTCGCGATCCACTTCGATAAGCCGCGGGCGGATGCGCGAATACGGAATCACCGCGCGCGATGCCGGCGCGATCCGCGACGCTCGCGCGATCCGCGACGCCCGCGCGATCCGCAACGCCCGCGATGCCCGACACCCGGGCGGCGCCGCCGTAGACGTGCCGGCGCGGGAGAAATTCAGGTTTAATTTTCCACGCGGTCGCACGTCAGAGTGGGATGCCGACCGTCGATCGAGGCAGGAGAGCCCATGCGACCCTGTGTTAGTTTGCGAACCATGCGTCCCACGATCCCCGTGATAGCCATGATCCTGGCGGCGAGCGCCGGTGTCGCGCTCGCTCAGCCCGCTCGCAGGCCGATGCCGCCCCAGCCCGCGCCGGCGTGGGACTCGCGGGGCTGGGTCCAGCTCGGCGAGCGCACCGTCAACGGCCGCGTCGACCACGATCGGATCGAGGTCGGCCGCTACGAGGGCAAGTTCTCGAAGCTAACGATGGTGGTCGACAACAGCGACCTCGAGCTGCTCGACTTCAAGATCGAGTTCGGCGACCGCACCGAGTACCACCCGCGGCTCAGCCACGTGTTCCGCGAGGGCCAGCGCACCCGGGTGATCGATCTGCCGCCGAGCGAGGCGGTGATCCGGTCGATCGACATCCGCTACAAGAACCTGCCCGGCGGCGGCGACGCCCGCGTCCAGGTCTGGGGCTGGCGCACCGGCGACGCGGCACCGCCACCGGCCCCGCCGGCGCCCCCGCCGCCGGCCCGGCACTCGTGGGACACCCGGGGCTGGGCGATGCTCGGCCAGCGCCAGGTCAACGGCCGGATCGACCACGATCGGATCGAGGTCGGCCGCTACGAGGGCAAGTTCGGAAAGCTCACCATGGCGGTCGAGGACAGCGATCTCGAGCTGCTCGACTTCCGGATCGAGTTCGACGACCGGACCGAGTACCGCCCGCGGCTGTCGCACTTCTTCCGCGAGGGCCAGCGCACCCGCGTGATCGACCTGCCGCCGAGCGAGCACGTGATCCGGTTCATCGATCTGCGCTACAAGAACACGCCCGGTGGCGGGCCGGCGAGCGTCGAGATCTGGGGCCTGCGCCGCGACGCCGCGCCGCCCCCGCCGCCTGCGCCGCCGGCAGCCCCCGCGTGGGACCCCAAGGGCTGGACGCTGCTCGGCGAGCGCACGGTCGACGGCCGCATCGACCACGACCGGATCGACGTGGGCCGCTACGAGGGCAAGTTCAGCAAGCTGACGCTCGTGGTCGAGAACAGCGACCTCGAGCTGATCGACCTGTCGATCAAGTTCGATCGCGGCGGGCCGTGGCATCCCCAGGTGTCGCACTACTTCCGCGAGGGCCAGCGGACCCGCGCGATCGACTTCCCGGGCGACGAGCGCACGATCCGGCGCATCGACTTCACGTACCGCAACCTGCCCGGCGGCGGCCGCGCCCGCGTCGCGGTCTACGGCCTGCGGGAATCACCGGCGTGGGACAGCCGGGGCTGGACGATGATCGGCGAGCGCCGCGTCGACTCCAACCGCGAGGACGCCGACCGGATCGACGTCCCGCGCTGGGAGCGCCGGTTCCGCAAGCTGACCGTGGTGGTGCTCGACAGCGACCTCGAGATGATCGACCTGTCGATCAAGTTCGGCCGGGGCGAGCCGTTCCACCCCGAGGTCAAGGCGTTCTTCCGAGAGAACACCCGGACCAAGGTGATCGATCTCCCAGGCGACGAGCGGGCGGTCAAGTGGATCGAGTTCAAGTACCGGAACTTGCCCGGCGGCGGCCGGGCCCGCGTGCAGGTGTGGGCGAAGTAGCGCCCGCCGCGCACGACGCCGCGTAGATCACGCCCGGTCGCACGACCCCGGCCGCCGGTAGAACGCTCCGGCCGCCGGCGGTATCCTGCTTCGTGATGCGGGGCATCCCGACCCTCCCGACCCTACGGCTCGCATCGCCGGCGCTGCTCTCGATCGCGGCGCTGGCGGTGACCGGCTGCTTCTCCGATCGCGGCGTCGCGCTCGAGGTCGACGTCGGCGACACCGGGGCCGCGACGGTCGAGCTCTACCTCGGCACCCAGGCCTGCGATCCCAGGACCAACACCGCGGGGATCACGTGCGCCTCGATCGCGCCGCCGCCCGACGGCAAGCTCGCGCTCGCCGGCGACGTGTGGTTCCGCGATGGGCTCACGCCCGAGGTCGCCCAGGTCAAGGGCGGCAAGGCGACCTTCCAGCTCCGGGCCGACACGCCGACCACGCTGCCGATCGTCGTCGTCGTCGGGCTGGCCAGCAGCCAGGGCACGATCGCGGTCGGCGCGGCGACCCTGCGCGACCTCGCGGTCCCGGTGAACAGCGCGCGCGTCGTCGCGACCACGCTCGCGTCCACCGCCGGCGCGGTCGCCCGCAACGCCGAGGATCGCGTCCTGGTGTGGCGCAAGGCGTCGCCGCCGAGCTCGTGCGTGATGATCGAGCATGGCGGCACCGCGCCGGTGACCCGCGACTTCGTGGTTCCGGCCGAGGATCCGGACTGCGATGACGCCGCCGCGCCCGAGTGCAACCCGGCCGCGTACCTCGGCAGCAACCTCGTGGGCGGCGTGCGCGACCGCCCCGAGTGCTTCTCGTCCAGCGGCGGTCCGGCCTGCGTGCTCGGCGCGTTCGGCTGCCAGGACAACGTCGCCGGCAACGACAACAAGTGCGTCCCGCTGGCGTCCCGGATCTGCGTGCCCGATGCATTCTGCAGCTGCACCATGTCCGACGAGCCCTGCATCCGGAGCAAGCTCGGCCCGCCCCCCAACCCGGTGGCGCGGCTCGACTGCCAGGTGCCCACCATGCTCGCGGTGGGCAGCGTCGGCCTGTGTCCCGGCCAGGTCCAGGCGACGGTCGATCTCGGCGCGTTCTTTCCCGGCGAGTGCCCCGACCCCCAGATCGGGACGCTGTCCACCACCGGCTTCGATGGCCACCAGTCGTTCGACGGCGCCACGATGAAGCTGTCGAGCGCGAGCAAGCCGTGCAAGTTC
>Ga0307515_10003847_pt1 | contig 31390 bp, 24 predicted proteins | sample 17_EM_MG_FD_194513 | JGI IMG/M metagenome (GOLD analysis project Ga0307515, IMG submission 194513) | Populus trichocarpa ectomycorrhiza microbial communities from riparian zone in the Pacific Northwest, United States - 17_EM | ecosystem: Host-associated > Plants > Roots > Unclassified | place...
TCGAAGAACAGCGTCGCTCCGCTCGGCGGTACCAGGGCTTCGATCACGTTGCCGTTCTTGGCTTGAAGTGCGCGTGAACGGGCGATGTTGATGTCGCCCGAATAACCCATCACCGCGCACAGCGCCCCGCCGGCCAGTTCGTCGATGTAGCCCGACGACGAGAAGCGCGTCACGTACGGCCGCACCTTCTTCAGCATGTCACCGGCCGCGGGGTAGTCGGCGGCGGTCTTGCTGAAGGCCGGCTTGCCGACGTAGAGCATGGCCACCGGCAGCACTTCAGAGGCCGAGTCGAGGAAGTTCACGCCGCAGCTCTTCAGCTTGCTCGCGTATTGGGGGTCGAAGATCAGCGACCAGGGGTTCGCCGGCATCGGCGTGTCGCCCAGCGCCTTCTTCACCTTGTTGACGTTGATGCCGACCGTCACGTAGCCCCACAGCCAGTCAACGAGGTATTGATTGCCCGGGTCGACCTTGGCCATCTGCTCCAGGATGGCGGGGTCGAGGTTGCCCCAGTTGGTCAGCAGCGATCGGTCGAGCTTGCGGAACAGGTTGCCTTCGATCTGCTGCTTGGCGAAGTGCGCGCCGGGCACCACGATGTCGTAGCCCGTCTTGCCCGCCACCAGTTTGGCGTGCAGCACCTCGTTGTTGTCGTAGTTGTCGTAGTTGACCTTGATGCCGGTCTCTTTCTCGAAGTTCTTGATCGTGTCGTCGGCGATGTAGTCCGACCAGTTGTAGATGTTCAAGACCTTGGGTTCCGGCGCTGCCGCGTCGGCGGCTGCGGCCTGGCCCGCGGCTGACAGCCCGAGCAGCACGGTGCTGACAATGGACACGAGGCGAAGGGCGTTGAAGCGGGTCACGTAGCGGCTCCTTGTGGGTTCGGTGACGTTGTGCGTTGCAACGATTATTCCAGAGGGTCGGTTGACGTCTCGTGGGCTCGCCACTCCCGCAGCCGTGCCGCCTCGGCGGGTATGTCTGCGCCCGCGGCCGACGGCCCGCCACGTATAATCGCTAGTTTTCCGTTTTGAATCAAAGGCTTAGCCATGCCCATCTACGCCTATCGCTGTGAAGCCTGCGGCCACGCGAAAGACGTGCTGCAAAAGATCTCGGACCCGGTGCTCACCGTGTGCCCGTCTTGCGGCGCATCGGCATTCAAGAAGCAGCTGACCGCGGCCGGCTTCCAGCTCAAGGGCTCGGGCTGGTACGTGACCGATTTCCGCGGCGGTGCCCAGACGCAAGGCGACTCGGCCAAAGCAGAGTCCGCCGGCAGCCCAGAGGCCCCGAAGACCGACGCGCCCAAGGCCGACGCCCCTGCGGCGTCACCGGCGGCATCCCCCGCTCCCGCGGCCAGCACCCCGGCTGCGTCGCCGCCTTCTTCGTCCGGCGGTTCCTCTGCCGGCGGTCAATGAAGCCTCTGTGCCAACAAGGAATCTTGTGAAGAAATATCTGATCGCTGGCCTGCTGGTCTGGTTGCCGCTGGCCATCACGATCTGGGTCTTGCACTCGGTGCTGGGCCTGCTCGACGACGTGTTCGGCACCATGGTGTCGGCCTCGCAGGCGGTGCTGCCCGAAGCGGCGCGCGAGTCGCTGGAGATGCTGCGCCAGATTCCCGGCCTCGGCGTGATCGTGATGATTGCCGGCCTGCTGCTCACCGGCGTGTTCGCCGCCAACATTGTCGGCCAGTGGGCGCTGCGCCAGGGCAACCAGCTGTTGACGCACATCCCCATCGTCAAGTCGATCTACAGCTCGGTCAAGCAGGTCTCGGACACGCTGTTCTCCAGCAGCGGCAATGCCTTCCGCGAAGCGGTGCTGGTGCAGTACCCGCGCCAGGGCTCGTGGACCATTGCCTTCGTCACCGGCAAGCCCGGCGGCGAGGCGGCCATTCACCTGTCGGGTGATTACGTGAGCCTGTACGTGCCCACCACGCCGAACCCGACGTCGGGCTTTTTCCTGATGGTGCCGCGCACCGACGTGATCGTCTTGAAGATGAGCGTCGACGAAGCCTTGAAGTACGTCATCTCCATGGGCGTGGTGGCGCCGTTGATGCCCGATGCGCCGGCCATCGCCCGAAATTGAACGGGCTAGGCGGTCAGGCAACCGCCCAGCCCTGACGGCTTGAAACACAGCCTCCCAGCGCCTACCCATTCTGTGCTGGTGTGCCTTCGGGCGCCGCCGCACAATCTTCCCGATTCCGGAGTGAACCCATGAGAACAACCTATTGCGGCCTCGTCAGCGAAAAGCTGCTGGGCCAGACCGTGACCTTGATGGGCTGGGCCCATCGCCGCCGCGACCATGGCGGCGTGATCTTCATCGACATGCGCGACCGTGAAGGCCTGGTGCAGATCGTTTGCGACCCCGACCGTGCAGAAACCTTCAAGGTGGCCGAAGACGTGCGCAACGAGTTCTGCATCAAGGTCATCGGCAAGGTGCGCCCGCGCCCCACCGGCACCGAGAACAGCAACCTCACCAGCGGCAAGATCGAGGTGCTGTGCCACGAGCTTGAGGTGCTGAACCCGAGCGTCACGCCGCCGTTCCAGATCGACGACGAGAACCTGTCGGAAACCACCCGTCTTACGCACCGCGTGCTCGACCTGCGCCGCCCGGCGATGCAGAAGAACATGATCCTGCGCTACCGCGTGGCGATGGAGGTGCGCAAGTTCCTCGACGCCAATGGCTTCATCGACATCGAGACGCCGATGCTCACCAAGAGCACGCCCGAAGGCGCGCGCGACTACCTGGTGCCCAGCCGCGTCAACGAAGGCATGTTCTTCGCGTTGCCGCAGTCGCCTCAGCTCTTCAAGCAGCTGCTGATGGTGGCGGGCTTCGACCGCTACTACCAGATCACCAAGTGCTTCCGCGACGAAGACTTGCGCGCCGATCGCCAGCCCGAGTTCACGCAGATCGATATCGAGACCAGCTTCCTCAACGAAGAAGAGATCCGCGGCATGTTCGAAGGCATGATCCGCACGGTCTTCCGCAGCACCATCGGTGTCGACCTGCCCGGCTACCCGGTGATGACCTACCAAGAAGCCATGCACCGCTTCGGCTCCGACAAGCCCGACCTGCGCGTGAAGCTCGAATTCACCGAACTCACCGACGTGATGAAGGACGTGGACTTCAAGGTCTTCTCCGGCCCCGCCACCACGCCGGGTGGCCGCGTGGTCGCACTGCGTGTGCCGGGCGGCGGCGACATGAGCCGTAGCGAGATCGATGCCTACACTGAGTTCGTCAAGATCTACGGTGCCAAGGGCCTGGCGTGGATCAAGGTCAACGACGCTGGCAAGGGCCGTGAAGGCCTGCAGTCGCCGATCGTGAAGAACCTGCACGACGCTGCCATCGCCGAAACCATCGCACGCACCGGCGCGCGCAACGGCGACCTGATCTTCTTCGGGGCCGACAAGGCCAAGGTCGTCAACGACGCGATCGGTGGCCTGCGCGTGAAGGTCGGCCACAGCGATTTCGGCAAGAAGAACGGCCTGTTCGAAGACAAGTGGGCACCGCTCTGGGTGGTCGACTTCCCGATGTTCGAGTACGACGAGGAGGGCCAGCGCTGGAATGCGGTACACCACCCGTTCACCGCCCCGAAAGACGGCCACGAAGACTACATGGACACCGACCCGAGCAAGTGCATTGCGAAGGCCTACGACATGGTGCTCAACGGCTGGGAACTCGGCGGCGGCTCGGTGCGTATCCACCGCGCCGAGGTGCAGAGCAAGGTCTTCAGCGCGCTGAAGATCGGGCCTGAAGAAGCGCAGCTCAAGTTCGGCTTCCTGCTCGATGCACTGCAGTACGGCGCCCCGCCGCACGGTGGCCTGGCCTTCGGGCTGGACCGCCTGGTCACGCTGATGACCAAGGCCGAGTCGATCCGCGACGTGATCGCCTTCCCGAAGACGCAGCGCGCGCAAGATTTGCTCACGCACGCGCCGAGCCCCGTCGACGAGAAGCAATTGCGCGAGCTGCACATCCGCCTGCGCAACCCGCAGGTGGTGACGCCGACCTGAAGACGTCGAAGCGTTTCACCAGGGCAGCCGAGGCTGCCCTTTTTCATGCTTTGCCGTGCCTGGGTTTGGCTTGATATGCTTCTCATTTTTGACAAATATGTAAATTTGCCTAAAATGAGAAACATCATGCCAGCTGCCGCCCCGTTCACCGATCAAGCCACCGTTGCCCAGCTCGGCGCGGTGGGGCAGCACATCCGCCTGCGCCGCAAGGCGCTGCGCATCAGTGCCACGGCGGCCGCCGAAGCAGCAGGCATGTCCCGCGTCACCCTGCACCGCATCGAAGGGGGTGAGGCCTCGGTCACGATGGGTGCTTACCTGAATGTGATGACCGCGCTGGGGCTCGTGATGAACGTGATGCCACAAGTCGATCGAGAAGCGCCGCTGGCGAGCGAAGCCGCTGACGATGAGGCATTGCCCGAGCACATTCGCCTGGCCGACTACCCCGCGCTCGCGCGCCTGGCCTGGCACGCGCCCGGCATGACCGAGCTCACGCCGGCCGAGGCCTTGAGCCTGTACGAGCGCAACTGGCGTCACCTCGACCGAGACGGCCTGAGCGAGAACGAGCGCGCGCTGCTGGCTCGCCTGGTCAAGGAGCTGGGCAAGGGGCGGCTGCTTGTTTGAGCGCGCCCACCACCGCGGCATCGCGACCGCGCTGGAGTCGCTGAACGCGAGTCTGCTGGTGCAGAAGAAGTGCCTCTTCGGCGGAGGTACGGCCATCGCATTGCGCTTCGGCGAGTACCGCGAGTCCGTCGACATCGACTTCATCGTGTCCGACGTGGCGGGCTACCGCGACCTGCGGCAATTGCTGACAGGCCCGCAAGGGCTGGCCGCCATCACGCGGCCAGGCCACGTCTTGCAGGCGGTTCGAGAAATCCGCGCCGACCAGTACGGTCTGCGAACGCTGCTGCTGGCAGACCAGGCCGAGATCAAGTTCGAGATCGTGCTGGAGGCACGCATCCAGCTCGAGCCGCCTGGCAACGACGATGCCGTTTGCGGCGTCGCCGCACTCACGCCGCTCGACATGGCCACCACCAAGCTGCTGGCCAACTCCGACCGCTGGGCCGACGACAGCGTGTTCAGCCGCGACCTGATCGACCTGGCGATGATGCAGCCGAAAGGCAAGCTGTTGAAACTGGCGATCGAGAAGGCGCAGGGCGCCTATGGCGAGAGCATTCAGGCCGACCTGGCCAAGGCCATTGCCCACTTGCTCGGGCGAGAAAGCCGGCTCGAGCGCTGCATGGCCGCGATGCAGATCAAGCTGCCCAAGGCCTTGCTGTGGCAGCGGATCAAGGCCTTGGCCCCACGCTGATCGGCGGGCGCCAAGGCCCAGTACGATGTGCCGATGCCCAAGATCCCCGAATCCGTCCTCATCGTCATTCACACCGACGAGCTCGAGGTGTTGCTGATCGAGCGGGCCGACCAGCCCGGCTTCTGGCAGAGCGTCACCGGCTCCAAGGACAGTGTCGAGGAGCCGCTCACCGAGACCGCAGTGCGCGAGGTGGGCGAAGAGACTGGCATCGTCATCGGTTCAACCGCCGTCCCGCTGGCCAACCTGCGCGACTGGAATCTGCGCAACGTCTACGAGATCTACCCGGTGTGGCGGCACCGCTATGCGCCGGGCGTGACGCACAACACCGAGCATGTGTTCGGCCTGCGTGTGCCACGCGGCATACCCGTTGCTCTTGCCCCAAGAGAGCATCTTCGCTACCAATGGCTGCCGTGGCGCGAGGCGGCGGACCAGTGCTTTTCGCCATCCAACGCCGAAGCCATTCTTCAACTTCCAAGGTTTTCATGACCCGCGGCGCTGCCTCATCCACCATGCACCCCGCGCACGTTTTGCGGGTGGCCACCTACAACATCCACAAGGGCGTGCGCGGCATCGGCCCGCGCAAGCGGCTCGAGATCCACAACATCGGCCTCGGTGTCGAAGCGCTCGATGCCGACGTGATCTTTCTGCAGGAAGTGCGCAACTTTAACCACGGCGAAGCACTGCGCTTTCCCGACACGCATTTCGGCTGGCCGCGTGTGCCGCAGGCCAACCACCTGGCGCCTGAGGGCTATGACGTGGCCTACCGAACCAACGCCGTCACGCACGACGGCGAGCACGGCAACGCGCTGCTGTCGCGCTGGCCGCTGGGCGAAGACATCGGCCACCACGACGTCTCCGACCACCGCTTCGAGCAGCGCGGCCTGCTGCACGTGCTGGTCGACTGGCACGGCACGCAGGTGCATGCCATCGTCGCGCACCTGGGTCTGATGCATGCCAGCCGTGTGCGCCAGGTGGAGCGAATTGCCGCCTTCCTGTCGAGCAAGGTGCCACGCAACGAACTGGTGGTGCTGGCCGGCGACTTCAATGACTGGGGCGAGAAGCTCGACGCCCCCATGCGCGAGATGGGCCTGATGCGCGCCGAGCACGCCGGCAGCGCGTCGCAGCGCACCTTCCCGTCGCGTGTGCCGCTGTTCTCGCTCGATCGCATCTACACGCGCGGCTTTCGCTGCACCGCGACCTTCGTGCCCCGTGGCAATGCGTGGGCGCGCATGTCCGACCACCTGCCGCTCGTGGCTGACCTCGAACTCGCCTGATGGATCACGACCGCGCCGAAGCCGCCGAGTCGCTGATGCACGCGTGGCGCCGCCCGGTCTACAGCGGTGGTAACAAGGCGGTTCTGCTGCGCGGTGGCGATGCCTTGTTTCCGGCCATGGTGCGTGCCATCGAGAAGGCGCGCCACGAGGTCTGGCTCGCCACCTACATCTATGACAACCACGGCACGGTGGCCACGGTCACGCAAGCATTGGTCGACGCGGCGCGCCGTGGTGTGCAGGTCAAGGTGCTGGTCGACGGCTTCGGCACGCGCAGCAACATGCAAGAGCTGCACACGCAGTTCGATGAGGCCGGTGTGCTGATGGCCGTGTTCCGCCCGCTCGACCGCTGGTGGAGCTGGCTGCAGCCCGGCCAGCTACGCCGGCTGCACCAGAAGCTGTGCGTCGTCGACGACGACGTGGCCTTCGTCGGTGGCGTCAACCTGCTCGACGACCGCTTCGACCAGGTCCACGGCTGGAGCGACGAACCGCGGCTCGACTACGCGGTGGAGCTGCGTGGCCCCGTGGTCGCCGCCGTCGAGCAGGCCACGCGTGCCTTGTGGACGCGCGCCCGCATCGGCCGTCACTTCGGCAAGGAGATGGCGGCGCTGGCGCGCAGCGCCGAGCCCGTGGCGCGTGCCAAGCGCCTGCTGCGCCGCCTGCGCATGCCCAAGGGTGCGGCGGTGGCCAGCGGGCTCGACGAGCTGCTGCCGGTGCGCGCGTCGTTCGTGATGCGCGACAACCTGCGGCGGCGGCGCGCCATCGAACGTAGCTACATCGACGCCATCCGCAACGCGCGCGAACGCGTCGACCTGATCTCGCCCTACTTCTACCCCGGCCGCGCCTTCATGCGCGTGCTGCTGAGCGCCGCCAGGCGCGGCGTCGAAGTGCGCCTGCTGCTCCAAGGCAAGATCGACTACCGCATTGCCGCGCTGGCGGCGCGTGCGCTGTACGACGAGTTGATCAGCGCCGGCGTGCGTGTGTTCGAGTACACGCCTGCCTACCTGCACGCCAAGGTCGGCCTGGTCGACGATGGCTGGGCCACGGTGGGCAGCTCCAACATCGACCCGCTGTCCCTGCTGCTCAACCTCGAAGCCAATGTCGTGATCCGCGATGCCGATTTCACAGATGCGCTGGCAGCCCAGTTCGACGAAGCGACGGCGGCCTCGCGCGAGATCGACCCGACACAAGCGCGACTGCGCTCGCTGCAGGGTGCACTGAGACGCGGCTTCGTCGCGTGGTGCGCCCACATCTACCTCCGAATCGCAGGCGCGACCGGCAGATACTGAGCGCCACCATGGACCTGATCGTCCAGCGGCCGGAAGGCCTGTACTGCCCGCCGGGTGATTTCTACATCGACCCGTGGCGCCCAGTTGATCGGGCGGTCATCACACATGCTCACGGCGACCACGCGCGCATGGGCCACGGCCATTACCTCGCGGCGGCCAAGTCCGAAGGGGTGCTGCGGTCACGGCTCGGCGAGATCACGCTGCAGACCTTGAACTATGGCGAGGCGATCGACCACAACGGCGTGCGTCTGAGCCTTCACCCCGCCGGCCACGTGCTGGGCTCGGCGCAGGTTCGCATCGAGCATGGCGGCGAGGTGTGGGTCGCGTCGGGCGACTACTTCGTTTCGGGGGCTGAAGACAGCAACACCACCTGCGAGCCCTTCGAGCCGGTGCGCTGCCATTGCTTCGTCACCGAGTCGACCTTCGGCCTGCCCATCTACCGTTGGCTGCCGCAGCGCGAGGTGTTCGACGACATCAACGGCTGGTGGCGCGCGAACGCCCAGGCCGGCCGCGCGAGCCTGCTGATGGGCTACAGCTTCGGCAAGGCGCAACGCATCCTGGCGGGCGTGGATGCCAGCATCGGGCCCATCGTCGTGCACGGTGCCGTCGAGCCGCTGAACCGCGCGTACCGCGAGGCCGGTGTGGCGCTGCCGCCCACGCACAACGCGAACGAGCTGGACAAGGCCGCGCTGGTCAAAGCCCTGATCGTTGCGCCGCCCTCGGTGCAAGGCTCGGCGTGGACCAAGCGCTTCGGCGATTACAGCGACGCCTTCGCGAGCGGCTGGATGCAGCTGCGCGGTGCGCGCCGCCGCCGTGCCGTCGACCGCGGCTTCGTGCTCAGCGACCACGCCGACTGGCCCGGCCTGCAGCGCGCCATTGCCGCCACCGGCGCGCAGCGCGTGATCGTCACGCACGGCTACGAGGCCATCATGGTTCGCTGGCTCGAAGAGCAGGGGCTGCAAGCCGGCGCGTTCGAAACCGAATACGACGACGAACGCGCCGATGTGCAGAAACCGGCTGGTGACGTGGTGAGCAACGAGTGAAGCGCCCTGCATGAAACGCTTCGCCCAACTCTTCAACGAACTCGACGCGAGCACGGCGACCAACGCCAAGGTCGACGCATTGAAGCGCTATTTCGATCAAGTGAGCGACGCCGATGCCGCGTGGGCGGTCTACTTTCTCTCCGGCGGCAAGCCGCGCCAGGTCATACCCACCGGCACGCTGAGCGAGCTGGCCCGCCAGCGTGCCGGCATTGCACCCTGGTTGTTCGAAGAGTGCTACCTGGCCGTCGGCGACCTGGCCGAGACCATCGCCCACGTGCTGCCGGTGGCCGCGAATGTCAGCGACGTGGGCCTCGCCACCTGGGTCGCGCAGCGCCTGCTGCCGCTGCGCGACGCCACGCCCGAACAGCAGGCCGAACGCATCACCGCCTACTGGGACGAGCTCGACACCACAGGGCGCTTCCTGCTCACCAAGCTCATCGGCGGCGGCTTTCGCGTCGGCGTGAGCAAGCTGCTGGTGCAGCGCGCCCTCGCGGCCCATGCGGGGCTGGACGCCAAGCTCGTCGCGCAACGCATGATGGGTTTCACCGACAAGACCGCGCGGCCCGATGCGGCGCTGTACCGAAACCTGTTGTCGCACGACGCGGTGCCGCAGGCCGATTCCGGCCAACCGTATCCCTTCTTCCTGGCCCACGCGCTCGAACTCCCGCTGTCGGACTTCGAGACCAAGCTCGGCCCGCCGAGCGACTGGCTGGTCGAGTGGAAGTACGACGGCATCCGTGCGCAGGTGGTGCGCCGCGCCGGCAACATCTGGATCTGGTCAAGGGGCGAAGAGCTGGTCACCGATCGCTTCCCCGAGGTCGTGGCGCTCGCAGGCCAGCTGCCCGACGGTACCGTGCTCGACGGTGAAATCCTCGTGTGGAAGGATGGCAAACCGGCCCCCTTCAACCTGCTGCAACAACGCATCGGCCGCAAGACCCTCAACAAGAAAGTGCTCGCCGACGCACCCGTCAGCTTCATGGCCTACGACCTGCTCGAATGGCAAGGCCAAGACGTGCGTGAGTGGCCTCAGCACAAGCGCCGGGAGCAGCTGATGGAGCTGACGCGCGACACCACACTGAGCGTCTCACCCATCGAGCAGCGCGCCACCTGGCAAGAGCTGGCCACGCTGCGCGAAGACTCGCGCGCACGCGGGGTCGAGGGCTTCATGCTGAAGCACCACACCTCGCGCTACGGCAGCGGCCGCACCAAGGCAGATGGCACCTGGTGGAAATGGAAGATCGCGCCGCTCAGCGTCGATGCGGTGCTCATCTACGCCCAAGCCGGCCACGGCCGCCGCGCCAGTGTCTACACCGACTACACCTTTGCCGTGTGGAACCGCCAGCCGCGCGACGCTGCCGAAGCGCATGAAGTGATTGATGCCATCGAACGCCGCGACCCGGCGCAGCCCGATGCGTTGCAGCTCGTCGCCTTCGCCAAGGCCTATTCGGGCCTCACCGACGAAGAGTTCCGCGAGGTCGACCGCGTGATCCGCGCCACCACGCTGGAGAAGTTCGGCCCCGTGCGCAGCGTCAAGCCCACGCTGATGTTCGAGCTGGGCTTCGAAGGCATCAACAAGAGCCCGCGGCACAAGAGCGGCATCGCGGTTCGATTCCCCCGCATGCTGCGTGTCCGAAATGACAAGCCGCTGCACGAAGCCGACACATTGGCGACACTGCAAGCCTTGATGAATGTGGGAGGCGAGACATGACGAACTATGACTGTGACCTGTTCGTGATCGGCGCCGGCAGCGGCGGCGTGCGCGCGAGCCGCATGGCCGCGCAGCGCGGTGCGCGCGTGGTGGTGGCCGAGGCCGGCCCGCTGGGCGGCACCTGCGTCAACGTCGGCTGCATCCCGAAGAAGCTCTACAGCTATGCCTCGCATTACGGCGAGCTCTTCGAGCAATCGCACGGCTTCGGCTGGAAGAGCGAAAAACCGGTGTTCGACTGGGCCACCCTCCGGCAGCGGCGCGCCACAGTGATCACGCGGCTCAACGGCGTGTACCACGGGCTGCTCAACGGTGCGGGCGTGCAGCTGCTGCGCGGCTGGGCGCGGCTGATCGACGAGCACACCGTCGAGGTCGACTGCGCAGGCGGCGAACAGCGCCTCACCGCAAAACATATTCTGCTGGCCAGCGGCGGCGAGCCCACGCCGGCCACCGGGCCGGGCGCCGAATGGGCGCTCAACTCCGACGCGATGTTCGACATCGATCCCTTTCCCCAACGGCTCGTCGTGCTCGGCGGCGGCTACATCGCCTGCGAGTTCGCATCCATCTTCCAGGGCCTGGGCTCGCAGGTGACGCAGGTGCACCGCGGCCCGCAGCTGTTGCGCGGCTTCGACACCGAGGTGGCCAAGTTCGTGGCCGCCGAGATGCGCAAGAAGGGCCTCACGCTGCGGCTCGACAGCACCATCACCGGCGTCGAAAAGGTTGGCGACGTGCAGCGCGTGACGCTGAGCGACGGCAGTGTGGTCGAAGCCGACGCGGTGCTGCACGCCACCGGCCGCCGCCCGCGCGCGGCCGGCATGGGCCTCGCCGATCTCGGCATCACACTCAATGCCGACGGTTCGGTGGCCGTCAACGAGCACCTGCAGACCAAGGTTCCATCCATCTATGCCATCGGCGACCTGATCGGCCGCAAGGCGCTCACGCCGGTGGCCCTGGCCGAGGCCATGTACTTGGTCGACCAGCTCTTCGGCCACGCCGAAGGCAAGGCGCCGCGCCACCCGATCGACTACGACCTCGTGCCCACGGCCGTCTTCACGCACCCGAACATCGGCACCGTGGGCCTGAGCGAAGAAGCCGCCCGCGCCAAGTACGGCCGCGTGCGCGTCTACCGTGCCGACTTCATGGCGCTGCAGCACACGCTGAGCGAGAGCACCGAACGCACGCTGATGAAGCTGCTGGTCGACGACGCGAGCGACCGCGTGGTCGGCATGCACATGGTGGGGCTCGACGCCGGCGAGGTGATCCAGGGCTTTGCGGTGGCGCTGCAAGGCGGGCTCACCAAGGCGGTGTTCGACCGCACGTTGGGCATCCACCCGACCGGGGCCGAAGAGTTCGTCACCATGCGCGACGTGCTGCGCGTGGTGGAGCGCTGACCGCACACAGCAACGACGCAATCGGCAACACGCTCCAACATACCTTCGCGATCCCATCCTTCTCACCCATGGCATCTGAACCTTTCTCGCTGCGACGCATCGCCGTCTCGGCGTTCGGCCCGTCGTTGTTGTTCGGTCTGGGGGAAGGGGCCATCTTGCCGGTCATCCCACTCACCGCGCGAGAGCTCGGCGCCTCGGTGCCGATGGCGGCACTGGTCGTCACGCTGATCGGCGTGGGCTCGCTGGTGAGCAACATCCCCGCGTCGCTGATCACCATGCACCGCGGCGAGCGCTGGGCCATCGTGGCTGCTGCACTGTGGTGTGCCGTTGCCATGGCGCTGTGCGCGGGCACCGGCCACCTCGGCGTGTTCGCGCTCGGCAGTTTCATGATCGGCATGTCGCAGGCGGTGTTCAGCCTGGCGCGGCAGAGCTATCTCACCGAAGCGGTGCCGGTGGAGTTCCGCGCGCGGGCCTTGTCGACGCTGGGCGGCTCCATGCGCATCGGCCTCTTCATCGGCCCCTTCGTCGCAGCGGCTGCGATCCACCGCTACGGAATCATCGGTGCCTATGGCGTCGGCATCGCGGCGCTGATGGTGTCGGCGATCGTCGCGGCGCGCATTCCCGATCTCGAGACACGGCGTGCCGGCAAGCAGCCAGACGCCGACACGCCCCAGCCGGCAACGCCCACGCTGCTGTCGACATTGCGCGATCACCGCCACGTCTTCGTCACGCTGGGCGTCGGCGTCACGCTGGTCAGCGCCGTTCGCGCCACGCGGCAGGCGCTGATCCCGCTGTGGGCCGACCACCTGGGCCTGGCGCCTTCGGTCGCCTCGCTGATCTACGGTCTGGCGGGCGGCATCGACATGCTGGTGTTCTACCCCGCCGGCAAGGTGATGGACCAGAAGGGCCGCCGATGGGTCGCAGTGCCGTCGATGGTGATCATGGGCACCGCGCTGCTGCTCACGCCGTTCACCCAAGGCGCCACCACCTTGCTGATCGCAGCCATGGCCATCGGCTTCGGCAACGGCATCGGCTCGGGCATGGTGATGACGCTCGGTGCCGACCATTCGCCCGCTCACGGCCGCGCCCACTTCCTCGGTGTGTGGCGGCTCATGTCCGACATCGGCTCCTCGTGCGGGCCGGCGCTGCTGTCCTTGCTGGCCGCCACCATGTCGCTCGGTGCCGGCATCGCCGTCACGGGGGTGATCGCCTTTGCAGCCGCCGCGCAGCTGGCCTACTGGATCCCCCGGGCGCACACGCGAGGGCGGGCTCGCTGACAAGCATCAATGCTTTCCCACAGCCGTAGGTAATACTTCCGCCTGGCGAAGAAGGTCTCCGCCAAGCCGCGGAAGGGTGCCCCAGCGCATGTGCAGTGACCGCAAATCTCCCTCTCGCCATGCGTGACCAGCCCCTGCTGATTGCCCTGGTGGCGATCCAGTTCTTCGTTCATGCGCTGGGCTGGTCGATGGCCGCGCACCTCACGCAGCGCTGGCGCGCGGCAGAGGGCCTGTTCGCAGCCTTCTGGCTGCTGCTGGCGGCGGGCCTCATGCTCTACGTGCCGCCCTGGGCCTCGGGTAGCGCGCCGCGCAACCTGGGCGACTTGTTGATCGTCGGCGCCATCGCTGTGCAGCACTGCGGCATGGCGCTGTACTGGGATCAACGGCCCCGTGCCCGCAGCTACCTCGCCTTGCTGGCCTTCACCGTGTCGATGCTCGCACTCAGCATGGCGCAGGAGAACGGCCACGGCCTGCGCGTGGCCAACGTGTGCGTGGGCGTCGGTGTGATGCTGCTCGCCACCGTGCGCCTCATCTGGCAGCGCGGCCGGCAGGCGATGCCGATCTTCGCGACGGTTCTGGCCGGCAGCTACGCCGTGCTGGCGCTGGCGCTGCTGGCCCGCGCGGTGCAGGCGCTGATCGTCGGCTCCAGCACCAAGATCTCGATCGACGCGCCGGGTCACTCGAACGTGCCGCTGGCCATTCTGGTGATGTTCGTCGGCGGCATGATCAACCTGTCTCACATCCGGCTCGTGCTCGGCCGCGTGCTGCAGCACCTGACCACGCAGGCGCTGACCGATGCACTCACCGGTGCCGTCAACCGCCGCGGGCTGATGCAGCGGCTCGAAGAACTGCATTCGCGCGCGCGGCCAGGCGAGCCCGGCTACGTGGTGCTGATGGTCGACGTCGACCACTTCAAGGCCGTCAACGACGAACACGGCCACAGTGAAGGTGACCAGGTGCTGCAGCGCGTGGCCCAGAACCTGCGCGACGGCCTGCGTGTCGGCGACGTGGTCGCGCGCTGGGGCGGTGAAGAGTTCTGCGTGCTGCTGCCCCGCATCCGCCTGGCCGAGGCGCAGGCACTGGCCGAGCGGGCGTTGCTGCAAGTGGCTGCCTCCGGCAAGCCGCGGGTGACCATCAGCATCGGCATGGCCGAAGCCGATCTCGGCGCCGAGGGCGCAGACGCGGTCATCCGCCGTGCCGACGCAGCGCTGTACCGCGCCAAGAAGGCAGGGCGCAACCGCGTCGTCGCGGCCGGCGACATCGCACCGGCCTGAGCGGCTGCGTTTGGCGCACGATCAAGCGCCCGCCGGCACTTGATCCAAAAAGCCGATCACCCGGCGAATGCGGCCGCCTTGCAGCGAGACCACGTTGCTGCCTTTGATCAGCGGCTCGGCACCGGCCGGCCCCAGCGACCACGAGAAGCGAACATGCTTGCCATGGAGGGAGGATCTCGCCGCGGATGTCCTGATTTCGCCGGGTTTCTCGTACAGGCAAGTACAGATGCTGCTTTTGTCAGATGCAGCTGCCCATCTTTGCGAAAGGACTTTTCATGCGCACGTACAGCCCGTTCCGGATCCTGCCAACTGTCGCAGCGCTTTTTGCGTTTGCGGCCGCGTGGGCGGCTCCTGCGGACAATCAAGCACCTCCGCGCACAGACAGCAGCGGCCTGGTCGAACGCGGCAAATACATGGTCGTGACCGGTCACTGCAACAACTGCCACACCGAGGGCTATGCCGCCAAATCGGGCGAAGTCCCGGAGGCGAAATGGCTTCTGGGCAACTCGGTGGGGTGGCGCAGCAAGGCCGGTACGGTGTACGCGCCCAATCTGCGGCTGTACGTTCAATCCATGCCCGTGGAGGCGTGGCTGGTCGCCGCAAGAAACTCACGGCCACGCGCACCGATGCCGTGGTGGAGCTTCCGGGAGACGTCCGATGAAGATCTGGCCGCGATGTACACGTACATCGCCTCGTTGAAGCCCGTTGGCTTGCCCGCTCCCTCGTTTCTTCCGCCCGACCGAACGCCGACGCCGCCGTACAACCAACTCCCGGACCTGAGCTTCGCACGCTGACGGCTCGGCATCGGCGAGATGGAGGCAGGCGCAGCGCTTCTTCAGCGCGCAGGGGAGAGCGGGGCAATCAGGCCCTGGGCCTTGGTCAGCGCCAGGCGGACTTTCGCGGTCGCCGGGCTGTGCGGGTCGTATTGAGCGGTGTGCAGCGCGAGCGCCTTTTCAAGCACCGGCAGCGCCTCTGCAACCCTGTCTTCGCGCAACAGCGCCTCGCCGCGCACGGCGGTCAGCCGAGCCTCGGCATCGCGCTCGAAACGGCGTTCGGGTAGACGTTCGAGCGCGGCCAACGCTTCGGTGGCCACATTGCGCGCGGCGGCGTCGCGGCCGGTCGCCAGCAGCAGCGCCGCTTCCTCGGCCTGACGCCGCCGCTTCACTACAGCCGTGTCCGTCTCGCCAGCCTTCTGCGGATGGGCAGTGAAATCCTGCAGCGCATCCTGCGCACGCCCCGCGGCCACCCAATAGCGGCGGCGTACGACGCGGACCGCCTCGATGTAGCGGTCGCCGCCGGCACGGGTCACCAACGCGAGCGCGCGTTCGACGTCTTGGCCGGCTTCGTCCAGTCGCTCGAGCGAAACCAGCGCGTCCGCACGCGCGGAAAGCAGCGGCGACAGGCGGTTCGTTGCGGCTGACGGCAGCAAGGCGCGCGCTTCGTCCAGCGCCGCCATACGCGACCAGCACACGGCCGTAGTTGATCATCACCACCGCCGGCAGGTCGCCGAACGCGCGTCGTGCCCTAGCCTGCGCTGGTAGAAAGAGTGACGGCTTCGGTGGTAGCGTGACAGCGGCGAGTTGCGTGAGATTCAGGTTTGCGAGAAGGTCGCCTGGGGACATCGGGAGATTCCGGTAGGCGGCTGGCGCCAGCTTCTAGGGCGGGCCGCGATCTCTGCAATCGAATGTTTTGGTCTATAGGACGACGCAGCTCGATGCAGATGCTTGACGCATCGCACGCGACGATGGTACGGTCTTGACGCATTGGCAAAACTTTGGAGCGCAAATGAAAGCTTTCTTTTCTGGTTTCTTAAATGCACGCGAACTCGCTTCTGAAGCAGAGCAAAAAATTCTGTTTCCTTTGATCGAATTGAACACGGAGTCTTTAAAACAAGTTGCTGGAGGGGTTGATCAGACGTCGACACCTGGGCCTGCAACACAGGCATCGACGATGGCTTATCCCCACATACAGATGTAGCTGCGGCTATGGCGCTGAGGCCAGTTCCCGGTCGATGCGCTCGGCGCCACGGTCCAGCAGTTCGCGCGCCGTCGTGGCGCGCGCCGCTTCGGGATTGGCCTGGTCTCGGGAGTTGGCGTTGAACACCGATTCGATGAAGCCCTGCACGGCCTCGGCCGTGGCTGCCGCGCGCTGCGCCTCGCGCGCCTGCCACAGCGCGACCGCCGTGCCGGCGACCAGCGCCACGGCCACCGCGCTGGTGGCTGCCACCTGAAGCCGATAACGCCCGATGAACTTCATCGCCCGGTAGCCCCAGCCGTCCGGTCGCGCCTCCACCGGAGCTCCGTCAAGGAAGCGCTGCAAATCGTGCGCGAACGCGTCCATCGTCGGATAGCGATCGCCTGCGATCTTCTTCAGCGCCTTGTTGAGGATCGAATCGAGATCGCCGCGAAGCTGGCGTGCCACGCGCTGATCCGACACGCTGACGCTGGCGAGCGGCGGCTCGATGGTGGCGATCGCCTCTTCCAGTTCGGCCGCGCTGGCGCGCTTCAGCCGGTAGGGTCGCGCGCCCGTCAGCACCTCGTAGGCGACGACGGCCATGCTGTAGATGTCGCTCGCCGTGCCCAGCGGCTCGCCGCGGATCTGTTCGGGGCTTGCATAGTCGAGCGTGAGTGCGCGGCCGCCGAGTTCGGTCAGCGCGGTCTCACGCGTGCGATCCCCTTCGAGCAGTTTGGCGATGCCGAAGTCGAGCAGCTTCACCTGCCCGTCTTTGGTGACCAGGATGTTGTTGGGTTTCAGATCGCGGTGCACGACGAGCCTTGCGTGCGCATGTGCGACGGCGGCCATCACCTGCTGCAAGAGTGCGATGCGGTCACGCACGCTCGGCACATTCGCGCGGCAATACGCGTCGATGGACTCTCCTTCGACGTATTCCATCGCCAGGAACGGGCGCCCTTGCGCGTCGACGCCGGCGTCGTACAGCCGCGCGATGTGCTGGTGTTCGAGCGTGGCCAGAATCTCGCGTTCGCGTGCCAGTCGATCGACGAAGGCATCACCCCAGGCGATGCGCGGAAGCTTCAGCGCCACACGGCGTTTCGTCATGGCGTCCGAACGCTCGGCGAGCCAGACCGTGCCCATGCCCCCGCGCCCGATCTCGGAGATCAACCGGTACACGCCGACATGGCTCCCTTCCGACAGGGCATGGGCTGGTGCCTGCGCCGCGTCGATGTTCAGCTGGGGTATCTCTTGCAGGAAATCGTCGGTCTCGATCTCCGCCTGCTGCGCCAACAGCATGCGCAGCGCCTCCCGATGTGCGCCGCGCTCACCGACCAGACCGGCCAGCCAGGTCGCGTGCTCGGAGGCCGGCAGGTTGAGCGCCTCGTCCAGCAGCGTGTTGATCGCAGGCCAATCGGCTGCAAATTTCAGGAGTGGTGACACGCAGAGCCTCCCGCCGGGCCAATCATCATCGGCCGCGCAGCGCGCGGGATAGCAGCAGTCGTGCCTTGTCCCAGTCGCGGTGCACGGTTCGTTTGGACACGCCCATCACCTCGGCGATCTCGTCATTCTCCATGCCCCCGAATTAACGCATCTCGACGACCCGGGAAAATTTTCGACGGGCAATCTGTGGCATCGAGCAACTCATCCATCTCCGCCCTTCGCAGCGGCGCGAGACATCGCGCGTTCTAAAGGGTTGAACGAGATGCGCGGGCAAGGAATGACATTCTTCGGTTGAAGATTGTTGTAACTCCATGTCCAGCATGAGATGGCCGGCACGTTCATCTTCAGGAGACCACCATGGAGTTGAGCTGTGTTCTATCGCCTTGTTCTATCGACCTCTGGTCTTCTGACGACCTTCTTCTTGCTTGCAGCCGTGGCCGCGTGTGGCGGCGGCGGTTCGTCCACGCCCGAAGCGCCGCCCACGACGGGGGGGCCCCCTGTGGTGACGCCCGTCGGCAATCCGACCGCGGCGTTCGCGGCGCCTTCATCGGCGACCGCGCAAACGCCGATTGCCTTTGATGCCTCCGGCTCGGCATCGGCTGACGGCAGTGCACTGCAGTACGTCTGGGACTTCGGCGATGGCGTGCGAGGCGGGGGCGTGAAGATCGCACATGCCTTTGCCGCAGCGGGGTCGCGCAGCGTCACGCTGACCGTCATCGATGCGAGCGGCCGTCAGGGCCAGGTGACGCGCGGTGTGGCTGTGGCCGCCGCAGCGGCCTCTGCCGGCACGGTCGTCGTGCACGCGGCCGTCGTCGATGCCGATGGCGCAGCGCTCTCGGGGGTGATCATCGGCAAGCCGGGCTCCTCGACGCCGTTGGCCACGACCGATGCCACAGGTCTCGCCGATGTCACGCTCGACAAGGGGCCGCTGCTCGTGCTGCTCCTAACCAAGTCTGGCTATGCCGACCAGACCCGCTCGGTACAACTGCCGGCCACGGCCGGCACCGATATGCGCATCACCGCGGTGATGCGGCCACGCGATGCGGCTCAGACACTGGCCGACGCTCATGCGGGCGGTTCATTGACCGGTCGAGCCGGTGCGACGATCACCTTGCCCGCTGACGCGCTCGTCACGGCAGGCGGCGCACTCGCGACGGGGGCTGTGCCGATCTCGATGACGACCGTGGATCCCACGCTGGCTGGTGGTGGCGGTTTCCCGGGCCGCTTCGATGGCGTGACGCCCGATGGTGCAACGACACCGATCGTGAGCTTCGGCACCGTGGAGTTCGTGCTTGGTGACGACGCGAACCGTCTGCAGCTCGCACCCGGCAAGACCGCGACGATCGAACTGCCCGTGATGGCGAACCGCAAGCTCGACGGCAGCGCTTTCGCAGTCGGCGACGTGATCCCGCTGTGGTCGCTCGACGAGACGACCGGCGTGTGGATCCAGGAAGGCATCGGCACGATCGTCGCCAATGCCGGCGCAGAGTCAGGGCTTGCGATGCGTGCTGTGGTTTCGCACTTCAGCTGGTGGAACACCGACATCGGCTTCGATCCTTACGGCCCCAAGCCCAAGTGCATCTACGACGGCGACATCGGCTTGCCAGAAGCGCGAGACTTCTTCAACACGGCGACCATCTGCAACATGCTCGCCGAGATCGATCGCACCTTGAGCAGCGGCAATTCGACCACCGCGCGCTACCGCGCCGCGGCGGCCACGCCGACCAACCCGCGCATCGCCGGTTTTTCGCGGTCCACGACCATTCCGATTGCTGGCGGCCAGGTCATCGCCGTGCCGGCCAACAACAACGTGGCACTCGTCGCGAGTGCGTTGAACGGCACTTGGACTGGCCGCGTGGTCGTCAACGGCGCGGTCGGTGTGCAGGATGAGGTCTTGATCAAGATGCGGCCCGTCCAGGCCGCAGGCCCCACAACCGAAGCGATCACCCTGCCGGTCACCGGCCTTGCGCGCGCCATCGCCACGGGACAGACCGGCCGCTTCTCGTTCACTGCCGGCGAGCTGCAATACGCGAAGTTCACGATCTCGGCCGTCCAGGGTTCGTCCGTGACCGGCACGGCGCGCATTCTGCAAGACACCACCGTCCTCGCCAGTGCGCCATTTTCCAGCACGGGCTCGAGTTCGCAAGTGGCCAACCTGCTGGTGGCGCTGCCGCGCGCGGGCAGCTACATCCTCGAATTGACCGTAGAGCAGCCGAGCGGCGTGCTGATCTCCGGCGAACTGCTGGGTGGCGTGACGAACGAGACGATCGGTGTCCCGGCCGACGTGACCCGAGACATTCCCACCTACGGGGCGTATCGGGCAGCCTTCGATCTTGCGGCACCTGCCACCGTGCACTTCGCCGCCAAGCTGAACGTCAACAACCCGAAGGGCGAACTGCGACTGACCGGGCCGGATGGCAGCGTCGTCTGGTCGAAAAGCAATGTCGGCAACATCAATCCCGAAATAGCGGACCTCGCGTTGCCCGCGGGCCATTACGTCTTCACCTACAGCCGCACCGATGTCACGCCCAGCACGCTGAGGCTCACGAGCGAAGCCATCGACTGGGTGCCGCTCGCCGACGGCATTGCGGTCGACGACACCTTCTCGCTGGTTGACCTCGTGGCCGACCGCAACGGTCGACCAGTCGTCGGCGTGTTGCGCCATCTGATCGTGAACCAGACCGTCTCACCGACCCTGCAACTGCGCCGCTTCAACGGCACCGCCTGGGAGGACGTCGGCGGAACGATCACGACGTCGCCGCTCGCTTGCGGCAATCACACGACCAGCTTCGCGTTCGACAGCACCAACACGCCGACGATCGTCTATACAACCCGCACTGCGGCCGACGCCTACTTCGTCACGGCACGTCGCCTGGTCGGCGGCGTGTGGCAGGCGATCGGGCCGAACGACGGCGTGCTGCCGCAGTCGGCCAACGCGTGCGACGATGCCCTGTCGCCACGCCTTGTAATCGATGCCGCAGACCGGCCGATCGTCGCGTATCACGGCGCCTCGGCCATCCGGATCCAGCGCTTCGACGGCACGGCCTGGGGCAAGCTCGCCCCGAGCGCGCAGGACTCGTTCCCGGTCGTCTACAGCGCGCACGACCTGGCGCTGGACCCGGCCGGTACGCTCTGGTTCGTGCTGAGAGGCAACGCCAACAACACGGAGACGACCGTCGCGCGCCGATTCGACGTGCCCAGCGGCACCTGGCAGACCGTCGGACCGAATGGCGGCCTGTTGCCGGAGTCGAATACGCAGGGCTTCGACACGTTCCGGATCGGGTTCAACACGACTGGCGGGCCGGTGATCGGTGGCACGATCGCCGTGCTGAACGCCGAGCGAACGTCCACCAGCAGCGGCACCGCCGTCTATCGATTCGACGGCACCAACTGGCTGACGACCGGCGGCTATCAACTGCCCAGCAGCAACATCAACAACAGCAGGGGCGCGGGCTTTGCCCTGCTCGGCAACGACGCGTTGATGACGTGGTTCAACCAGTACAGCTCGAGCAACTCGGCCGCCGTCGTCCAGCGCAACACGCCGTCGGGCTGGTCCGGCTTCGGCACCGGCGTGAACGGCACGCTCGCGGCCTACACCGCCCACGCGGCGACACCGGGGCGCAACCTGAGTGACGGCCACCTGCTCGTGGTCGGCAGCGACGTCTACATGGCGGCGATCGTGCCGGGGCTGTCCAGCAATTCGAGCAACAACACCTTCAACATCGTGCTGCTGAAGAAGACGCCTTGAGCATGGGCCCCCCGGTCAAGCGCCCGCCGGCACCTGATCGAGAAAGCCGATCACCCGGCGAATGCGGCCGCCCTGCAGCGAGACCACATCGCTGCCCTTGATCGGCGGCTCGGCGCCTGCTGGCCCGAGCGACCACGAGAAGCGAACATGCTCGCCGTGGCCGTCGGGCGTGCCGAGCAGCGCGAAGCGAAAGCCCGGAAAGCGCTCGTGCACCGCACCGATGAGCGCGCCGATCTGCGCCGGCCCTTCACCGCTCATCATCGGGTCGACGTAGCTGGCGTCGGCCGTCCAGTGGTCGCGCAGCAGCGCGGCGCGCCGTGAGGCATCGGTTTCGTTCCAGGCTTGCAGGTAAGTGGTGGCGATGGTGGTGGCGTCTGACATGGTGAGAGTCCTTGGTGTTGAGCCGTCGTATCGCGGCATGTGTGACCTTAGGACTCGCATTGCAGGCGGTCGATGACGTGGGAAGTCATCGCCGGCTTCACATCCCCCCACGGTGCATTAGGCGACCCAGTGGACGCGGGTCGAATTTGGGGCGCCGGGTAGCGGTAGCGGTAGCGATTGCGCTTCGGCCGTGACCGCATCGCGATCTGCGGATGACATCCGCCCCCACGGCTGGACCGTGACGTCTCGGCCCGCGCGGCGCCACGTACCGACCAGTTCGCCGTCGAGCATGATGGCGCCGGGCCACACGCGGGAAGTCCACAGTGCGGCGCGACGGTCGGTCTCGGGAATCAGCAGCTCGCGATCCGCGCCTTGGAGGAGGAAGTACGCGTCCCCACTCGGCAGGAGCCGCACGCCTTCAACCGGCCCAGCGATCGCCCGAAACCCGGCCTCCTGCTCGGCCAGGATCCAGGCGTCGCCGACCGGCGTCCGGACGGGAATGAGGGTTGGCGCGAGTGCTTTGTGCGCCGCACGTGCGGCGACCTTCGCGATCCCGGCCCATGCGGCGAAGCCCTCGGCCGTAGAGGGACCAAAGACCTGAAGGTGCCGGCGTGCAAGCTCGAGTTGAGCCTCCGCCGGGTCAACCGACGGCCGCAGGACGGTCCGGACAGTGGGCCGGTTGGCACCGTCCCAGCGAATCAGGACGGTGCCGGTCGCTGCCGCATAGCGCAGCGAGTTGGGAGCGACGTCCATCCCTCGTCCTGCCTCGCAATAGGGTATCTCCCCGCCGTCGAGCCATTGGTGCAGGCGTTCGGCGAGATCCTCGGCCCTGCGCCGCTGCGCACCACCGGCCGGCAGTCTGCCGAGCGAGAAGACGGCTTGATCTTCAGCGGCGACCGTGTACGCGCTGAACCGGGGACCCCAGAGCTGAACAAGGGACGAATCCGTCCAGGCTTCGGGCGTCGTGCCCGCGACCCGAGCATGCAGCGACATGACCGCTGCTCGCGGCATGCTGTCCTGGAGGCCGGCCAACGCCGCACGCCGCACCGATGCCGCGCCAAGCGGCAGCCGCCGGACGAGCCCATTGGCGTCCCGTCGATGGCTCAAGATCTGCTGCCGCGTTAGCTCGAGAGGCCGCCGTGTATGCATGACTGTCATTGTCCACCGCGGCCGCAGCTGGCATCCAGCGCTGTCGTTGGCGGACGCGGACTTTGCCTCGCCGGCAGCGCCACCTCGGATCGCGGCGTACAGGTCCTTGCGTCAGTTCTGGAACGGGCAATCAAGCGGCAGACATGTCACTGACGGGTCGGGATGTTGATGTCACCGCTTCGATGACCGGCCGCTCAGCGCTCGCAAGGCAGAGTGCTGCTGTCGGCATCGACCGCGAACAGGTACGCACAGAGATGTCCTTCAAGTTGTGAATATCGAGGCCAGGTCTTCCACGGGGCACCGTGTTTCAGGGGACGCGGAATGGCCGCTGCGCAGATGCCTACCTGCGCCGGGGCCAATGATTGCGTCGACTTGTGACACCGCCATGAAGAGCCCTCTGGTGCCCGCACTTTTCGAAGCGATCTGTCCGCTGACGCGCACAGGTGAGTGCGACTTCGGGTCACGGGGCGAAACGCAGCAACAGACTGGCTCCTGCCGACATCAGTCGACTTCGATTCCAAAACTGCACTCGCCGTGAGCGGAGTCGGCGTCTGTCAAGGGCCGCATGAACAAGCCTGGGCATCCGTGCCACATGTATCCTCAGCCTCTTTACTCAAAAGGATCGATATGGCACTGGCAAAGAAGAAGCGCGTAGGCAAGAGAACCATTTCCGCCAAACAAGTCAGAAAGACGGCCAGCGGCAGAAAGAGCCGCAAGTCCGACGGCACCCAGCCGCCGAAGGCGGTAACTCCAGCTTCGACGCCAGCGGCGTCCTGACCACTCGGGCAGGCAGATCGCGCCAAGCCGCTTCGGCTTGGTCGCTCGCGCGCTACTCAGCGGCCCCACGGCAACTCCAACGCCCCGGAGCGCTGGTAGAACGTCCGGCTCTTCGCCGGCCGCCGAGCGCTGCTTTCGGGAGGTCGATCGAATGGTCGTGTACACGAGACTGAGCCGCCGACTGCGGCTGACCCTGGCCCACGTGCGCCCCTAGCGTTCGCCGACAGCGCTGAAGCGCTTCATGCCGCTGACGGCCTTCGGGTCGCCGGGGAAGTCAGCGCGGCAAGCGGACGCTCTACGATCCACAGCATGACAGTTGCACGACATTTCTCTGGCGTTGACGCGCGCCGCCATGTGGTCGTGATCGGCGCAGGCGCGGTGGGCAGCGCGACTGCCATCGAGGCCCTGCGCGCGGGCCTGCGAGTGACCGTGGTGGAGCCCGATGAGCCGGGCGGAACGCAGGCCACCAGTTACGGCAATGCCGGCTGGCTCTCCTCGCATTCGGTGGTGCCGCCCGCGCTGCCCGGAGCCTGGCGCAAGGTGCCCGGCTGGCTGGCCGATCCGCTCGGACCGCTGGCGTTGCGCTGGCGCTATCTGCCGCGCGCCACGCCGTGGCTGCTGCGCTATCTGGCCTCGGGCTGGACGGAGGCGCGCGTGCAGCGCACGGCCGAGGCGCTGCGCACGCTGCTGGCGGATGCGCCGATGCTGCACGCGCTGCTGGCGGCCGAGGCGGGCGTGCCGCAGCTGATCGAACAGCGCGGCCTGCTGCATGCCTACCGCTCGCGCTCGGAGTTCGACGCTGACGCGCTGGGCTGGCGCGTGCGCGAGCGCGTCGGTATTCGATGGGAGGAGTGGGACGAAGACGAACTGCGTCGCCACGAACCGGATCTCGACGAACGGTACACGCTCGGCATCTTCGTGCCGGAGGCGGGGCACTGCCGCAACCCCGGCGCGTACGTGGCCGCGCTGGCGCGACATGCGCTCGCTACCGGCGCCCGACGCGTGGCTGCGCGCGCAACGGGCTTTCACATCGACGGTGGCCGGCTGCGCGCAGTGCGCACCGAGGCCGGTGACATCGCCTGCGACGCCGCGGTGATCTGTGCCGGCGCGCGTTCAGCTGCACTCGCGGCGGCGGCCGGCTCACCGGTACCGCTGGAATCGGAGCGCGGCTACCACGTGGTGGTCGAAGACGCGATGGTCGGCCCACGCACACCGGTGATGGTGGCCGACGGCAAGCTGATCGCGCACTGGATGGACGGTGGGCTGCGCGCGGCCGGGCAGGTCGAGATCGGCGGCCTGGAGGCCACGCCCGACTGGCGCCGCGCCGAAATCCTGCATCGGCATTTGAAGTCGATGTTTCCGCGATTGGCGCAGGTTGCACCGGATGCGCTTTCCGTCAAGCGCTGGCTCGGTCATCGTCCGAGCATGCCCGACGGTCTGCCCTGCATCGGGCCGGCCCGCGCCAGCGCCGACATCGTGCTGGCCTTCGGCCATGGTCACGTCGGTTTGTGCGGCTCGGCGCGCACGGGCCGCCTGGTCGCGCAACTGCTCGCGGGCGCGGCGCCGGAAGTTGCTTTGGCGCCTTTCGACCCGCAGCGCTTCGGTTGACAAGCGCGGGCAGGGCCGGACATCCGACGGCGCCACCTGCACCTTCGGCGACGAGAACCACGCGGCGAGGTTGTCGATGTTCGCCTCGCTCAAGGGCTTGGCCATCAGGCTCATCACCTCGTCCTTGCGGGTGCCGCCGCGGTAGACGTGGTCATCCGCCGTGCCGACGCAGCGCTGTACCGCGCCAAGAAGGCAGGGTGCAACCGCGGCAGAACTAGCTTGTTGCCTGCGTGCCGGATTCTCCGCCCTCAGTGCCGGACCCCACAAAGTCGGCCACTATCGCATCGAGAACATCGAAGACCTTAGGCAGGTCCTCACGGTACGTCGCGACGTAGTTAGACGTGACGACTCGCCTGTCCAAAGTCGGTAAGTCTCTGTACGCCTCGCGACGCCGCTGCCAGTACTCGCACAAAGCCGACAGGTCGAAACCCGCCTGCAGGCTCTCTTTCGTGGGCACGAAGCCTTGACCTTGGCCTGATGAAAAAAACGCGCTGCTGAACTGACAGAGGCAATAGTCAGCGAACAGGGCAAGATTGCCAGCGTCGAGTTCCGGGTTGAAGCAGACCTCAAACGCATACGCATTCATCTGCCGTGCGATGCCGGCGTTGTCGCCCGCCCCAACTTCATCGTAGAAGCCACATCCGACCCCGGATCCTGTGGCGGGCCGACTGTTGCAGAGCTGATAGATGACGAACATCTTGACGCTGGAGCGCGCCGCCTCAAGTTGGTCGTCTTGCGGCAGCGCATGCTCGACGCTCTCGGACTCATCATTTTCTGGCGGAGGCCCCCCCGCCTGCCCCAGGAACTCATAGGCCGATGTCCCGTTCACCTCGGCGAGAAAGTTGCGCTTCGGCTCGATGTATACCCTTCGAAAATGCTCGAAGACCTGCTGAGAGATCTGTCGCATTCCTTTGCGAGCGAGGTCCGTGAGCAGCCCCGACCTCTCTGCTTTCGGATCGCTATGGAAGATCAGCGCCGACTCCACGTTGTGCAGCTGACCCTGCCGATCTGCAGAGCACTGAAGCCTAAACAGCGCTAGGTCATTCCAGCCCAGGACGCCGCGTTCTCCGGACGCCAATCGGGCTATGAGGCTACGCCCTTGGTGCTCCCTCTCCCCAAAAATGCGGCGCGCCACCTCGACCACGTTGTCGGGGCTGTTCGGCTGTCGCTTGCCGTCCGTCCGCCCCCATCCTGCTCGGTCTAGCAGGCGCAAGAGCGAGTAGATGGAACGTTGACGCAGCCCCCGGTCATTCCTCTCGACTGAGGAGTACCGCGGCAGGTATTCGACCAAGGTGTCGATGGCGTCCTCTGCCGCCCTCCGAGTGAAGTCGTAGGACTGGCTCACCAGCACACGCCAGAACTGGTCGTGAGCGTACGCGCCAGTAGCAAGCTCGAAGTCGTCGCCGCTGAACACTTCCGCGATAGGAGTGCCATCGCGAACCTTGTCTACCGCTTCTTGGTAGAGAACGAACGTCTCTCGCAGCTCGGGCGTGGAGAACCTGACGATCAGCTTGAGGTAGCTCTCGAGGTTGCGCAGGCTGCCTTCGTTGAAGCATGCGCGGGACCTCATGATGCCTTCCTCGACGTCGCGCTTATCTGCGAGCTCGAGCTTATGCACGTCGAAGAGTTCGCGGACGATGAACTCGGCCACCGGCCCGGAGCTCTTGGCCAATTCCTCGAATTCGGACGAGTTGCTGAAGTCCGGTGTGTCACTGTCCCTCTTGACCGAAAACGCTCCAGAACGTAACCCAGTCTCCTCGGCGTAGATGCGCCTGAACAGGCCCGGATAGCTCAGATGCAGCAGCATCAGGTTCACTAGATCGCGTCGATTGAAGTCTGTCCTCCCCAGGTTTGTCTTCTCCATCTGCATGAGCAAGATGGCGTTGACGAAGCGTTTGATCTTGCGCATGTCGCCAACCAGGGGAAGGTATCTCGCTGCGTCCTTGCTGTCGAGGATCTCGGCGAGCGTTTCCAGGACGGACGCTAGGCTGACCATCGTGTCCGCAGGGATCGAGACCAGCTTGTTCTCCGCGCTATGCCAGTCGCGACGCAGGAAGTCCCTCAGGCTTGTACTGTCCACGAACAGGCTAAGTTTGATCGTCACGAATTTCTCGAGAAACTCTCGCGCCCTTTCGCCTTCGTCTTTGCCGCCGGCAAGCACTTCAGTGTCATAGCAAAGGATGTAAGACGCCCGCGAGAGCCGGAATGTTCTCCGTGCTGTGAAGAGCACGTTGTTGACGGACTTCGGCTCAAGTCGGTCCAGGTCGTCGACAACGACGATGACGCGACGATTGATGCGCTTTAGTACCTCGTCGATCTCCTCCAGAAGTTCGTCCGCGGTCTCGCTTGAAGGTTCAAGCGAGAGCTTGAAGCCAAGGAACGAAAGATCCGTCTTTCCCTTGAGCATCCGGGAGTATCGGGACGCGACAGGCCTGAACTCGGGCGCGAACACCTCCTTCTGGATGACGGTAGATAGGTCACCTATGAGTCGATCCGCCAAGTCCGGGTCTGCTGCGTATCGCAAGGGCTCAAAGCGAAAGACGATGACGCCTGGGTCCTTCTCCCAATACTTTTCCGCCAAATTGATGAAGCTTGTCTTTCCGGTTCCCCAGGGTCCATCCAACCCGAAGACCAAGCCGGGGTGAGAGGAACTTGCGAGCACCGTCTCGGCGAACGACTTTGCATGCCCTTTGATCGCGAGCACGTCCTCGCCCTGATCGTCGATTTCATCGTCCGCGAGGAAGTACAACTGTGACGCGGTCTCCTTCGGGCTGAACCAAGCGCGCACGATAGGCGACGCCAAGAGCAAGAGAAGCAGCCCGAGGATGGTTGGCGCCCACCACGGGCTCGCGGCTTGGAAGGACCCGTGAGTCTTGTCTGCTAGCGGAGCAGCCACGAAGTTGGCGCAGACGCCCAGTACAAGCGCCAAGAACAGATCGACCCTGTGGCTGCGTCTGAAGCGCCGCGCAGCCGAAATCCCGTCTCGCTTAGCGAAGTAGACGGCGCACAAGATGAGACAAGCCGTGACCACGAGGACCGTCATCCTCGGATCGACCTCCGAAATCTGCGGTGCGAACCGTTCGCCGAGATAGAAAGAAAGGCGACAGATCTCAGCGCCGATGAAACCGATCAGAAGAGCCCGCGCGTAAACGAGCAACTCGGGCATCTGAAGCGATGCGTGCGCCCTGTCTTTCACCTGTTCCCCTTGTGAGTCGCGCCCTGTCTCGCCGGCTCCATGCGTTTGTGAGTTTTTCGGTCCAAGGACTCGGTGCGATCCTGGAGCCTCTGTCGCCAACGTCGGGCACCCACAAAGGTTAGCAGCAACGATGAGAACTGCGAGGCATGACTCCCAAGTTTCGGCACTCGCCATCTTTATCTGCGGTGTGATCGCGGCCTTAGCCACTGAGCGCGCCCAGGCTGCCGCGCTCAACTCACGTGCCCAACTATCGAAAACGCCCGCAGGACGCCTTCACAGCTTCTCAGGAAGCCGTTCGCGTCGTTCGACAGCATGATGAATGACTGCAAGGCGGCCGAGACTGCGGGTACCAAAGTCGGCGATCACCGGCAGCAATCTCTGCATCGCTGACCTTCATGCGGTCTCGACGAGTTGCAGTAACCGGCTACTTGCATGGCGCCTCAGCGAGACGCGAGCCATGCCATTAGCTATGCGAACCCAAAGACAAGTCAACGCCGAGCGGCCGACACAAGCCCCTCAAGTGGCGCCAATTCAAAGCTGGGCGCGGCCGCTGCGTGCCTCGTCACGCCGGCGCCGCGCCCTGCGTCGCGGTGTACACCGCGTACAGCGACTGGCTCGCCGCCATGAAGAGTCGGTTGCGCTTCGGGCCGCCGAAGCAGATGTTGCCGCAGACCTCGGGGAGGCGGATGCGGCCGATCAGCTTGGCTTGCGGCGTCCAGACCGTCACGCCGCTGTAGCCGACGCGGCGACCGGCATTGCTGGAGCACCACAGGTTGCCGTCGACGTCGGCGCGCACGCCGTCGGGGCCGCAGTTCACGCCGTCGATCACGAAATCACTGAAGCGCTTTCCGTTGCTCAGCTTGTGGTCCGAACCCACATCGAACACGTACATGTCGCCCTTGCCGCCCGCGATCGTGTCGCCCGGGCCCTGGCCGGTGCTGACGATGTAGAGCTTCTTGAAGTCGGGCGAGAAGCACAGGCCGTTCGGGTCGGGCACCAGGTCTTCGCCGGCCACTTGGGTCATTGTTCCGCTCTTGTCGAGCCGGTAGACGGCGGTGGGCAGTTCGCGCTTGTACGAGCCCAGCTCGGGCGGTTGGCCGAGCCGCGGGTTGAGCCTGCCGGCCTTGTTGGCCGGGCCGCCGGCGGCATCCACGGTGCCCTCGTAGAGCTGCGCGCCGTAGGGTGGGTCGGTGAACCAGTAGCTGCCGTCGGGGTGAGAGACAACGTCGTTGGGTGAGTTGAGCCGCTTGCCGTTGAACATCGACGCCAGCACGGTGACGGAGCCGTCGAGTTCGTAGCGCACCACGCGCCGCGTGACGTGCTCGCACGAGAGCTGCCGGCCCTGGTAGTCGAAGGTGTTGCCGTTGCTGTTGTTCGATGGGCTGCGGAACACGCTGACGTGGCCGTCGTCTTCGCTCCAGCGCAGTTGGCGGTTATTCGGGATGTCGCTCCAGACGAGGAACTTGCCAACCGAACTCCAGGCCGGCCCCTCGGACCAGAGCGCGCCGGTCCACAGGCGCTGAATTGGCGCGTTCGGCTGGCGCAGGCCGTCGAACATCGGGTCGATGGTCAGCACGTCGGGGTCGGTGAAGTAGGTGGTCGGTGCACCGCCGGGGCCGAAATCACGCGGTGGCTGCGTGACGGTGCTCGGCGGGCCGAGCGGCGCCCCCGCAGCGCCTTGCGCCTGGGCCCAGCGCGGAATGATCATGGCGCCTCCGACTGCGACACCCAGGCTGCGCAACAAGCTGCGGCGGGATGCGGAATCACTGGCGTGCGAAGGGCGCGTGGTACTCACCATGGTGTGTCTCCAATCGGGCTCTGCATGGCCCAGTGCCTGCAGATCGTAGGCACTCTTCGGAGAACTGCAAACCCACTTGCACCGCAGGGCGAGCCAAGCTCAGTGCGAACGGGTAGGGAGGACCTCAGGGGACCCCGAACTCCATGAGATCTCCCCACAGGTACGAGAGATAGGCCTCGCGCACTTTGGGCGCTTTGCACGCCTCCAACAAGCCGACGCACTGGGTTCTTGCCCAGATGTTGGCGGCCAGCCAATCGTCGATGGGCGCGCCCGCGGCTTGTGCGAGCAGGCCGGGCAGGAAGGTGAGGTCCAAGGCACGCGGCGCCTTGGCCGGTACCCGGTCGGGCCGGTTGCTCGACACCTCGTACCAGGTCTGGTACTTGGCGGGCACCGTGCCGGTCTCGGTGGGCAGCGATCGCACGCGCTCTCTCAGAGTGATGGCGTTGGCGAACGGTGGTTGATGGTCTCCGAACCACGCGAGCACCGCGGGCCTGGGCGTTCCGAGCACGGCCGCGCGGGTGAGCGCCATCTCGCGTTCGAATTCGCGGCTGCGCCACAGGTAGTCGGCGACGCTGCGAGCTTCGGCTTCGGAGGTGAATGCACTGGATGCTTCGGTGACGATGTGGGCCGGCACCCGTTCCATCTCCACGCCATGCTCGGCGTGGTTGAAGATGGTGAGCGCGAACAGGAACACCGGTTGATCGCGCTTGCGCTCGCGCGCAAGAACGCGTCGGGCGGCTTCATGCACCAGCGCATCGGGCGTGCCCCAGGTCTCGGGCAGGCCCA
>Ga0307515_10003848_pt1 | contig 31387 bp, 5 predicted proteins | sample 17_EM_MG_FD_194513 | JGI IMG/M metagenome (GOLD analysis project Ga0307515, IMG submission 194513) | Populus trichocarpa ectomycorrhiza microbial communities from riparian zone in the Pacific Northwest, United States - 17_EM | ecosystem: Host-associated > Plants > Roots > Unclassified | place...
TATAAAAATAGTTAGAGTTACTATATAATAAAGGGAACCTAACTAGCAGAAGACATATACGTATAAAGGGATAATAGTGTACTATAAGGAACAAAAGAGTATTTAATTAGAAGTTTTACGTTTTATTATAATAACGTATACTAAATTTATAAAGACGCTAAGTATGGCGCAAGCTATTAGCTATAGGAGCCAAAATCTACAGAGTATAAAGGAACTAACGAACTATCGTATAAATTGGATATTAAAGATAACAAGTTTAATATAGGCGAAATATTTACAGATAATAAGGAAATAAAGGCAGTTTACTAGGAATATATAAACCTTAGAGAAGTTATAACAGAAGTAGAGACTAAGACCGCTATAGAGCAAGGTTTAATAACGGGCATTATAACACCATTAGATACGGCATCTATCGCTTTATAAGACGGAAGGAGCAATATTTAAAGAAGATTAAGTAAGCAGACGACTGCTAGTACTAGCTTACCCCTTAATAAAGGTAAAAGGCCAAAGGCTTAAGATTCTTAAGAAGAAATAAGAGAGATCTAAGATTCTAAAGATAGGATAAGGATAGCTTAAGGACCTATAACAGACGAAAACCAATGGAGCAGAGCAGTAGCTTAGTTTAAAGATATATAAATAAGCTCGGGACAAGAGTTCCCAATAGCACAAGATTCTTAAGATAAGATAAGTAAAATTTAAGACTCTTAAGACAAGATAAGAACACTACAGATACCTAATTAGACTAAGACGGGAGCCAAGCTTAAGTTAGAAGTAAGCTTAGAATTAAAAAATCTAAGGGACTAAGAATTCAGAGTACAAATAAGGATACCTATAGGTAAGAGGCAAGGAGCTTCTTTATAGATTAGAAAATCTATAATATAAACAGCAGTTAGATTAGGAGACAGATATATAGACCTAGAAGACTTATTAGGGGAACACAGTATTCAGCCTAAAGATCGAAAAGTTAATACTAAGATTAAGAAGTACGATGACTTTAAGGATCCACTTATAAGGCATAAAAGAAAAGAAACTATAGAGGAATTTAGAGTAAGAATATAGCAAGAACAGAAACTAAATAAGAGATCTAGCATATTAGGACGTATAAGGGATAGAGCACCTATATAAAAGGTCACTAATAGGCCTAAAGTAGGCATATTAAGAGCTAAGTGGCTTACTAAACTGGAATAAGAAGAGGATTTAGGGATTCTAACTAGGTTCGAAGAACGATATATAAAGGGCTGTTACAACGCAGTAATAAGAAAATACTTCCTTACGAACGAGCCATATATACTTAAAGGGTTATACTAAAAGTAGTATAGACAACGACATAATAACGAGTAGGAAGATTTCTATATATAGTTAGATAAGAAAGTTATTCAAGACTACCCAATTACAGAAAAGGCTATAACTTATATTAAAAGAGCCTTAATTATAATGTTAAAAGATCTAGAGGAGCAATTAGAGGACTAAAGAAGTAAAAGATAAATCTTAGTACCTACAAATAAAGTTATAATGCTTAGATTAATACAAGAAAGGTTTAAACTTAAGAATAAAAATAAGCTAAGAGTTAACCTAAGACACTAAGTATATTATACACTATTATAGATAGCATACGTAGATAATATATGCAACATATATAGAGCACTAAAAGATAAGAATTAAAAATATCTAGTAAGGATATATTAGTTAACGGATAAGGCGAAATATTAAAACGCTAAGTATATATATAGTTAGCACCTAGTAGAAGTTTAAAAATAAGGGGACTTAATACTTTAGCTAGAAAGATTCCTTATAGAAGAATACCTAGATAGATAACAATGGTAGAAATATCTAGAGAACACCTATTTATAGTATATTAAAGATAGAAAGCAAACTAAGTATTAGCCTAAGTTAGACTAAGTATAAATAGGATCTAGTAGCTAATAGTTAGGAAAAGTAGAGGCCTATAGGACTAAAGGAAACTAGTAGTAAAGCCTTAGACCCTTAAAGGAATTTAAGGATAATATCTAAATTTATAAGTTAAGTGGCAATATTAACAGTTTAAGGCATTAATAGATAGTAGAGCAATAAGGAACTATATCTTACTAGTAGTAGTTAAAAAAATAGGGTTACTACATAGGAAAAAGAAATATCTTTACCTATTAGTAACAATTTTAGGAGATCTAATAGCCTATAAAGGAGGCATTATTAATCTTAAAACAGGACCTATTTAAATAACTATTAAAGGAAGATAAATTGAGATATCTTTTAATATATTACTATTAGGGAATAATAAGGCAGTATTAGGAATGCCTTAGTTATAGGAATATAATCCAAAAATCAATTAGGTTATAGGTTAGGTTAATATTAGAAATACTTAATGCTATAAGATGCGATAATAAGCTAAGTTAATATAGTACTAAGTTAGAGCAATATATAAAGAAACCGAGAAAGGGTTAGATTATATACTAAGAAAATACTATAAGTATAGTAAGAAACTATAGTCACCAGAGAGTTAAAAGCTATTAAAGTATATAGTATAGGACTATAAGATAGAATTAAAACTAGGAATAAGTCTAAGGTTTTTTCTAATCTATAAGCTTACTAAAGAAGAAGGTAGAGCACTAAAAGAGTTTATCTAAGAAAACTTATAAAAGGGATACATTAGACTATTACAATTATTAGCAGATTACCCAGTACTATTTATACTAAAGAAAAATAGTAAGCTAAGGCTATATATTAACTATAGGCAGTTAAACAGCATTACTAAAAAGGATAGGTATCTTTTACCCTTAATTAGCGAAATCTAAGATAGGATAGGTAATGCGCAAATCTTTATAAAGATAGATCTGAGATAGGCGTACTATTAGATTAAAATTAAGGAAGGTAATAAATAAAAGGCAGCCTTTAGGTTAAAGGAAGGACTATATAAACTATTAGTTATATAATTTAGGCTTATAAACGCACTAGTAACATTCTAGAAGCATATTAACAATATATTAAAAGAATACTTAAATAAATTTATTATAGTATATCTTAACGATATTATTATTTACTTAATAACTAAGGAAGAATATAGAGAACACGTTAAATGGGTTTTAAAGAGACTATAAGAGGAATAGATGCTAGTAGTAATTAAGAAATGCGAGTTCTTTACTAGGAAGACCGATTTTGTTAAATTTATTATTAAACTAGGCCAACTTAGTATAGATCTAAAGAAGATTAAGGCTATAGTAAATTAGCAGGAACTAGAGAATATTATATAGTTAAGATTATTTTTAGGGTTTTATAACTACTATAGAAGGTTTATAGCGCAATAGTTAAAGGATATTAAGCTATTTACGCGGTTAACAAAGAAAAAAGAACTATAGGTATAGGGAAGAAAGTAATAAGAACTGTTTAAGAAAGTTAAGAGGTTATTTACCTAGGAGCTAGTTCTTAAGATCTATTAACTAGGACTAGAGATAATTATAGAAACAGATATATTAGATTTTGCACTAAGGGTATACTTTATATAAAGATATCCAAATAGATAGCACCTAGTAGCATACTATAGTCGGAAGATAATACTACTAAAGTTAAACTATAACATCTATAATAAGGAGTTATTAGGTATAGTTATAGTATTAAAGGAATAAAGAGTATTCTTATAAGATATAAAAAAACTATTTATAGTTAAGATAGATTATAAGAACCTAATAGGATTCCTAACAATAAAGGAACTTAGCTAAAGATAGGTTAAATAGGCAGAGATACTTACAGAATACTATTTTAAGATTTAGTATATTAAGGGTATAGACAATATAAGAGCAGATGCTCTAAGTTAAAAGGCTAAACTATAAAATAATAAAAAGCCATTAGGGGCTTTACTGCGAAAAGATATAGATAGGTTAATTAAATATAATTATCCAAAAATTATAGCGACTTAGGAAGAACTAGAGAAAGTTTATAAGTCACTAGGAAGCTTTTAGGTATAAAGAATTCTAAAAGTATAGCTAAAAGATCTATAAACAGATATATACAAAAACTAAGAAGTAAAGTATATCCTAAGAAGCATAGTAGAGCAATTTATAGAAGATTTCTATAAAGAACTAACTTAAGGACACAACGGAGCTATAGGCTTAGTGTTAAGACTTTAGAAAAAGTATATTATTAATAGAATCTAAAACCTAGCACGAAGGGTTATAAAAAAATGTTTAGATTGCTAAAGGAATAAACTAATAAGGTATAAGCTATATGGAGGGCTATAACCTATTAAAATACTAAAGAGACTATGGGAGGTTATATTATAGGACTTTATTATAAAATTACTAAAATTAAGAGATCCTATTACAGGATAAGATTATAACGCGATCTTAATAATAGTAGATAAGCTTATAAAGTAGGGGTACTTTATAGCGTGTATAAAAGAAATCTTAGCGGAAGATATCGCTAGAATCTATATTAAAGAAGTGTTTATAAGACATAGAGCACTAAGTAAAATTATATTAGATAGAGATCTAAGATTTATAGCAGCATTTTAGGAGGTATTTTTAGCGGAGTAAGGAGTTTAAGTAGTAACTTCTACCGTATATTATTTGCAAATAGACGGTTAAATAGAAAGATTAAACTAGATACTAGAACAGTATCTAAGGCACTATATTAATCACGTACAGAATAATTAGGTATCGCTATTACCAGTTATATAGTTTGCATACAATGCAATACCATAAGAAGGAATGGGTATGTTACTATTTAAGGCGAATTATGGATACAAGCTAAGAACATTATTATCGCCACGTTAAGTGAAGAAGACTAGTAGCACAGCTAAATAAAGAATGGAGATATTAATAAATCTTTATAAAAACCTTATAGAAACAGCTAAGGTAGTATAGTAAAGAATGAAGAAATACTACGATGCTAAGAGATCTAAGGGACCAGATTTTAAGGAGGGAGATAAAGTATAGCTACTATATAAAATTTTTAAGAGTTAACGACTAAGCAAGAAGCTAGACAACGTTAGACTAGGACCTTTTAAAATTACGTAAAGGATTTTACCAGTTACGTTTAAGTTAAACCTACTAGCTAAAATAAAAATCTACTTAGTATAGTATATTATAATGCTAGAGCTAGTATACGGGAATATTAAGCTATTAGTTTACGAAGCAGACACGTATAGAGGACAAGAAGAAGATAAATAGTAAGTTTTAAGAATCGTCAGCTATAAGGACGTCGACGATGAAATATGGTATAAGGTTAAGTAGATAGGCTATAATAAGACTACCTAGGAACTACTAGAAAATTTAAAGAACGCTATAGGAAAGGTACAGGAGTATTAGAAGAGATTAGGTTAGGTAGTATTAATAAAAAAGGATCGAAAAACGAGTCACTTAAGGGGGACCTAGGAGGAACAGCTACCAAGCTATTTAGAATTGTTTCCTTTATAGGGGAGTCCAACCTTTTATCACCAAGTTCCTGCAGACCTTGTTCTATAAGTTTCTACTCCTTAAAGCAAACCTTCTTACAAACTTTCTTAAGACGAAGGAGATGAGTAGATATAGTAATATGGGCCTTTAGAGCCTTCTGCTCTATATCCTAAGAACGTTCTAACTTAGTAAGGGCTTAAGTTAGCTCACTATTAAGCTTTATAGCAGTAGACTAAACATAAAACCCTATAATAAATTACTTAGGGAACTCGCAGACTATTAAGAGTTATAGGACGCGTATACTTAGCGTTAGAGGAGGAGCAAATGTTACAGGACAAACGAATATTCGCTTTAGTGCACTCTAAATAGGAAGAGGGTTACTAAAATAAAGGACTTGCTAGCATAATATAAACTAACCCCTCTTTCGTATAACGAGAATAAGGAGATAATATTATTTTACTAAGCGATAATATAGCAGCAATAGTGCGGGCACAACGTTACGCTTATAAAGAAGGAGATGCTTTAGGCATAATAAGTAACAATATTAACTAGATTAATTAGACGGACATTATACCTCTAGTAAATGACTTAGAGATATTTAGAATCTTTAAGGACGAAGATAGAGAGGAGGGAGATAGTGTTACGGACGCTTTAAGTATAATATTACAACTACTAGAAGAAGAGTTAGAAGAAGCTAGTTAGTTAATATAGGCACGGTCTAGTATGGAGCCGGTAAAACTATGTAATAAGGAATAGTAAGCGAGTTATATAATATTATATAAGTTATATAAAGTGTATAAAGGGAACGTATATATAATGCGTATAACACGTATCTTACGTATAAGGAGGGTTTTCTAGGAGTATGGTTATGTATTTAAAGGACCACAGTCCCTACTCTAGATAGTTCTTTTCTTATAGTAATTCTTAGAATATAATTAGAGTTAATCTATTTGGCAACCACTCCACCAGTTATTATTACGTTATTAACTTTAATTTGCATTACCTACACACCTAGCCCAATAACGAGCCTATTGTAGTTCTTGCTACAAGGTTCCGTTACAGGTTTAGGTTTAGTTTAAGGTGGTTTACTTTTATTATCTTTTAGTTACGTATCCTCTGTAATCTTAGGGTCTACTAGATATAGTTTTACGACCATACTACGGAAGTTAGTGGGTTTGTGGGGAAGTTATATAGTATAGGTCTTATTTTTAATGCTAAGTAGGTTATATAGACCAGACTAGTAGCTAGGTTAGCCTATAGGTCCTTCTCTCTATACTAATACGGGTGAGTTAAGTGGTAGGTTATAGATTGCAGTTATTTTAGGTCTGTTGCGTATATTAAGGGTATCTGCCACTTAGCGCTTAGCTTTAAGCTTCTTAACTTCTTCTATAGCCTTTTTAAGAGCTACTACTCGTTATATAACTGTAGGGTTAGGTGCATTAGATTCTACTATACATAGGTAAGCTCTAAATACTAGTAAGGTAGGTATAAGACTGTTAGGGCCTATAGAATCGTTAATTGCTTTAAAAGCTATTTATAGGGCTATATCCTTACTAATATCTAGTAGTTTTATAGTAATGATATAGTATATGCGACGGAGGGGGCTATAGTAGCGTTCTACTATTCTAACTAAATTGTAGGCTTTAACAGGTACACTTCTTATAACTATTCTAAATATTATAGCGTATTATTTAAATTCCTTACTTATAAAATTCTTGCCTATATTGTATGTAATAATATTAGGGAGTCCTAGGTATGTGTTGATCTAGCATATTTATAATATATCCCATATATGCTTAGCACTAATGTTTTACAGCCATCTGCTAGCTTAAAATTGTGTTCCTTTATTAATAATATATAAAAGGGGTGCGCCATTAATATATATAATATTAACTATAATTAAATAGTTAAAATTAATATTATTATATAAAGTAAATCTGAATCTACTAGGCGACTTTCTATGTTTTTAATAATAGTAGTAGTAGCGTATAAGATAATCTAAGGTTTTGCTGTTAATATTATACCCTAAGCGTTTAAGTATTCGTATAAGACGCTTAGCTAAAGGGTGGCTAAAACGGCGATATAGTCGCTTTAATTCTACGTCGGTGAGGTAGCAGGGGTTTTATTTAAATAACTTAGTTAAATAAGTACATAGGGATATGTTTTAAAGTAGGAAAGGGTAGCTAAAGTAATATACGACGGGTACTTCGCTCTAAGGGGTGATTAGCATATTTTTTAGGTTATTGTAGTATACTTATAGGTAATCCATATCTGCCAAGCAAAGTAAAAATAGGGTGTCAACCTTAATAATATAAAACTCGATTATGCTAATTAGGGTAATTACTTTAGCTAATCCGATTAATAAGGTTAATCTAATACTAAACTGTACGTTAACTATGCCTTGTGTGGTAGTATTGAGCTGTACATTAGTATCGAGTCTTTAGAATGCCAAGAATTGGCTATATCCTACTGTGGATCGTTTAGATACTCCTATATTAATTATTATACCTATAAACTTATCTATAGTATAGCGGGACGTAGATATGGTTATATTATAGGTAAAGGGGTCCTAGTTAGTTATAAGAGGTACTATATTATCTATAGTTATGACCAAATGGCTAAAGGCTTTATTAGCTAGGGTAGCGGCCATAGAAATCGCTTTCTGCTATTCTACTTGGCCGAGGGAGGTATAGTAGTAATTAATAAAAGCTTCCTTAAGCTCTTCTTCTAAGTCGGTATTGTTATTCTTGTAATCTATAATATATTAGTTAAATCGTTTCTCAAATTAGTTGTTAAATTTGCCAAACCTATCTCTATTAGTAGTTCTAAACTTAGCTTTAGACTCTTCTTGCTCCTCCTTAGTATATCTCTATAAGCGACACCCTTCCCTATTACATATAAAGCAACGTGGTTTCTTTTAGTTGCGGTTATATGGAGGGTTGTTACGGTTACTGCGGTTGTAGTTATTATCTCTTTTATAGAACTATCGGTCTGGAAAGAAGGCTTATGTTTTCTCTATATGCTCTTTTTTATATGCTATAATAGACGATTAAAGTTTGTTAATAAGGGCTTTAAGGTTATCTAGTGGGTTAGAGACTGCATATTTATATACTAGTATTCCCTAGTAAGAAGTGACGATTTTGTTATAAAGGAAGTCTATAGTTTGTAAGGTAGGTCTAAGGCTATGCTATAGTTAATAAAGTCTATAGATTAACAATTAGAGATATTTACTTATTAACTTATCTATGTTTCCTGCTATTACTATTATAAGTATAATAGTGTTCCACTTGTCTAGGTTTTTACGTTAAAATCCTAATCCTTTAAAGAAATTCTAAAGGTGCTCGCAAGCTTTGGCAAATAGTAGGTAGGACAATTAGTTTATGTAGAAGTGGTCTAAAGCTAGTCCTTTTAGCATAATAGGGAATGCCTTAAAGTAGGCTTCTTGGGGTACATCTACTCGATTGTAGATATTATAGAATATTGTTAATTTATAGTTGAGGCTTTTATTTATACTACCGTATTTCTACTCCTCTGTGTATATCTTAGCTGCATTCGCAATTTCCTTGCTATAGCCAGTTATAGTAATAGGGTAGTTCTCCTTATCTGTAAATTGTACGTAGAGTTGCTGTATTATTATTACGGGTTAAGGCGTAATAGATAGTGTAAAAGTGGACGTAGTTGTAGATTAAGGTATAATAGATAGTATAAAGGTAGAGGTAGTCGGTGTACCAGTTAGTTGGGTTGCGGTAGCTTTAGCTTATTATTGCTTCTCTAAGGTACCCTCTGTTATATATACCTTAATTAATCTTAATAACGTCGGTCCGTACTTATTATTGGCTAATTTAATTATCTCTCTACTCTATTTAGTTTGGTCTTTTTCTTATACTATATTATGTAAAGGCTAAGGGAGTGTTTTATTTCGTTTATGGTTAACATTAACCTATACTCCTTTAATGTTTAGGTAGTTATATAGTTACTAAAGCTAGTATAAGGGGATTTGTGTAAAGATATTAACTGTAAAGTCCTTAAAATCTCCCTAGAACAATTTTTAGAGTATTAAGTTAAGCTAGTTATATATCTCTATATATAGGTACATCTTATATTATAGGTAGTCAGTTAGTTTATCTTTAGAGGCTTCTATTAGGTTAATCCCATTTTCCTATTTAGCTGCTTCTTTCTTTTAGTCTTTCTCTGTTCCTAACATCTTATTTATTATATATTGTTTAGGTAAGTAAGGGTAAAGGTAAGGGTGTTTAAAAGGTAAAGGTAGGGGAACCGTTAAGGAGGCGGTTAAGGAGGCGGTTGAGGAGACGGTTAAGGGGATGGTTCGAGTTAATTGAGTAGGGTAAAGTGCTTTGCGTAGTAGTCTTCTAAAATAGATAGAACGAGATGTCTAGAAGTCGTTATAGATACTAGATAAGTACTTTTAGGCGGTTTCTCTTCTTTTTTTTTTTAACTGAAATAAGCTGATATAAAAGGTGGATAAGTACAACTATCTTCCAATCTGCTATAAGGTGGACAGTATAACTGTCTTTTAAGCTATCTGCGTGTTTCCTAATCTGTGCACGCTTACTAATTAGTGTTGGCATGCTTTAACAATGTGTAGAATATATATATCACAATAATATATACTATGCGGTGTTATAGATGGATATTGTCTTCCAATACGAAGAAGGGTAAGGAACTTAAGGTTCCTTACCACGCTAGTGCCGCGGTGACACGTGACGGCAACTTGCCTTACGTAACGGCAACTTGCCATACGTGGCGGTAATTTACCTCCTATTGTAATGCAATATATTCTAGCTACAGATAATTAAGCCGAGGTATTTTGTTTTAGTAGAGTAGAACTTAGACTTATTAATATTAATCTAAAGTCTAGTATTACTAAGTCTTTAGATAACTTCATTTACATACTTAGTATACTCGGCGCGTATTTTAGAAAAGATAAGGACGTTATTAAGGTAGGCAGTGTAGTAGTTATTAAGGGCGTTATATAGAATATAGTTAATATAGTTTTAGAATATAGCAGGTGCGTTATAGAGGCTAAATAGTATAACTAGTATCTTATAGAGTCCGAACCGGGTAATAAATGCTATAAGCTACTTATAGCCCTTTATAATCCGGATCCGGTTAAACGTAGTAATTATATTAAGTTTAGTAAAGTACTTAGCACTATAAAGTGCGTCAAGTGTCTTGCGGATTAGTAGCAGTAGGTACCAATTCTTAATAGTAACTGTGTTTAGGCCTTAGTAGTTATAGCAGATTTATATACCACCGCTAGGCTTAGTAGCGAGGAGGAGTAGTATAGTAGCTAATAAGGTCAATTCGCGGATAAAACCCTTATCTAGCATCTTATTAATCTACTTCTTTATATACCTAAGTTTAGCAAGTAAAAGTAGTCTATTTTTTATAGTACGGGGCCTAGTTTCCGGGGATAATCTTAATTTTATAGTCCTATAGTCGGTAAGGGGGTAGCTTATCTACGTTTTTAGGGAGGAAGTACTTAATATATTTATAAAACTCCTTTAGTAGGCGTTATAGAATATCTTTACGGGTTAATCCTAGTTTGCTTTTTAGGAATTTTTTAATATTAGTATTAACTATCTTCCAATATAGAAGCTTGGGTTTAGTTTTTAAATTTGTTTTAAGGAAGTTATAAAAATAAGGGGGGAGTACTTTACGGGCTTCCTTTATTATATAGTCGCCTTCTACTAGCCGGCGGAAAGACCTTTCTAATAGGTTCGGTACTTCTATTAGGCCTATAGGCAGCTCTTTAAGTAGCTATCGGTGCTTATCTTATTTAACTAGTTTTACTAGCTCCGCTATATAGATCCTTATTACCTTTACGTCTTTTTATTTATAAAACTGGGTAAAATTAATAGTATAAGTGCATTTAATATCGTCCAGGTTAGGGCATGTCTAGTTCTTTAGTGCTATAGCTAGACTAGCACAGCTTAGTCGGCCTAGGGGGGCGGAAATAAGGTAGTAGCCCTATACGGTACGCGCGGGAGATAGGTATAAGGTTAGGCGTTATAGTGGCGCGGTTTCTATTATCTAGGTCTTAGTAGTTCTATAGCCAGTCCTTACTATAACATAAGCTGTAGTGTGCGTATATAGCATATGGCTTAGTTCTAGGTATTAGGCTAGGCGGCTAGGGTTTAAATAGTGCCTAAGTTAGGGTTAGATTCTTAATAGTAGCGGCGTAAAGCGGACCTTCTTTTTAGGTCTCGGCAGGGCTAGCTAGCCCATTATTTTAGTCTTAAGTACTAGGGTAGTCCAGTCTTCCACTATTTCGTTTCTTTACAGCTATACAGGCTCCCATTTATTAGGAACGTCTTCTACTATTAGGGCTTTATATATAGTCCTAGGCACTAGGCTTAGTAGTGCTAAATATCCATATAGGACGTCCCTACTACTATCAGTTATCCCCCACAGAAGGTAGTGCCTAGAGTAGTAGTCTAAGTTAAAGTGGATCTTAAGTTTCCTAAAGCTAAGACGGGGCTTACGCTTCTAAAGCTAAGGCATACCTAAGATAATTAGGGTAGTAGGTAAGAGTTTAGTAATAAAAAAGAGTATAGCTTTAGTATAGAGGCCGATTAATATTTAGGTGGTAAAGTAGTCCGTAATAAGTAAAGTTAGAATACCGTTTATAAGGCGTAGTGGCCTAGATGCTAGTAGCTTCTTAGTTATAATGTTATACTTTTTTATAATAAACTCTACGTCGGTAAATGCCATTATAGTACTACTAGAGTCCACTAGGCTTACTATATTAATATAAACTTAGGGGTATAGGTTATATAATAAGGAGAGTTAGGTTTAAATAAGGATTAATTTCTTATTACTATTTGCTAATTTAAGATTAAGTGGCAGCTTATTAATAGAAAGAACTAATTAATCTAGTAACAGGGACCTAATCTTCTCGTCTTCCTCCTTATATAGTTTAGACCCTTAAACGCGACTTAGTTTAAGGGTCTACCTTTTAATAACTAGGGTATAGGGCTGTCTTAGTAGGGCGGTCTAGTGTCTATCTAGCTGGCGGTGTTAGTATTAGTCTCAGTTAGGGTATAGGAAGATAATACCTTACCAATAACGTGGCCGTATTCGTATTTGCTAGCGCAGAGTCACTAATACTAGGCGTTGTTAATAGGTTAGGCTTCTATATAGGGCATAGTTTAGAGTAACTAAGCCGTAGGGTTAAAGGGGGGGGGGGGTCGTCTACCGCGGCTATAATAGGCTCCGCGGTCGCCGCGTCTATAATAGACTCTACAGTCGCCGCGTCCGCGGTTATTAGTTCGCGTTATTTAACAGAGTAGTATTAGGACTAGGTTTACTATTTTAGCAAAGTTATAAACGTCCTTCTAGTAGCTGGGTAGGCTATAGGTAAGGCACAATCTATTATTAATATAGCGCTTACGCTCCGTGTCTAAAATTTTATTAAGGTCTATAGATTCTCTAGTTACTACTAGGGTTAGGGTCAATATAGGGGCAGAGGCTTAGGTAGGTAGGCGGTAGTTAGCGTTCTTTTTAAGGTTGGCTTAGTGTATATAGTTTATAAGGTTCTTAGTAAACATATTTATCTGCTTACTCTAACCTATATAGTTACTATTATTAATTTTATAGACAAGTCTAAGTACCAGCTCTTCCATCTTCGGAGAGATAAACTTTTAGAGTAGGTTTACCTTCTATTTATCTGTCTTTTTAGCGCGGATTATTAGCTTATTAAACTCTCCCTTTTAGGACTAGTAATTACGCTCGCCCTAGGGGAAATAGTTAAGCTTATTTTTTGCAACTTAGGTTATATTAAGGACCTTATAGTAGGCAGTAAGGTCTTTAAGCATATCTTCCTTAGTGGGCTATTTCCATATAGATATATTGTTTGGGTTCTCGTATATAAGCTCTAGGCCCTATTTAATAAACTTATAGGCCTTATCCTCTAGTATATTTGAGATATAAAGGATCTAGAATTAAACTATATTAAAGTAATCCTAGTCCCGGTTAAAGACTCCCTAAATCTTAATATACTAGGTCTTAAAATTAGCTTATTATTCTAGCGGGGTACCTTTTCCGCTAAATATTAGCGGGTCTTTAGATCTCCGTTTTTTCTGCTAGGTTACTACCGTTATTATAAGGGTTAATTATTTTAGAACGGCGATAGTCTTTACCTAGAAGTTAATAGTTCCTATCTAGGAAGCAATAAGGGCATTAAGGTTTTTGTTAGCTTTCTTATTAGCGGTGTTTGTGTTATATATATACTATAGTCTTACTTTAATATTATTAAGGAACTTATTAGTATAGTTAATAAAAGTAAGGTAAGCTTTGCTGGGCTTAAAGGTCTTAGGGTACAGTAGGGAGCAGCGAATTATCTATACAATATTAGGGTATATCTCTATAAAGAGGTCTGCGAAAATATTACGGGGGTTTTAGGTTTTGGCCATTTCAACATCATTAGTGTTGCCTATTTAGGCACTAGGTAAAAACTAAGGATCGTTTTAGGACTGTGCTAGGGACGTATTAGTTTTAGCAGAGGCGCGCGTAGGTTACGATTACTCTAGGGCGGAGGTCAATTAGCTAGGGTATAAGGAATTAGTAATTATAATGGGGCGTAAATTAAAGATACTACAAACTGTTATAGTGCTGCAATAAAGTAGACTAAATAACTACGTTGTGGTATAAAGAGGGGAAGAAGGTGGAAAGGGGGTATTATATATAAATAGTAGGGCTGGCCGCTAAGTCACTAGTGGTGGGCTAGCTAATAGTAGGAAATAGTACAAGATAGTATGAAACAGTATACGTCAGGTTAGTGCCGTGACACGATCTTTTTAATTACGTAGAGCTTCTGCTCATCAAGGATAGAGGTATTTGGTAGAATTTAACCTACTTTATACTCCGCCGTATATTGCTTCTTTGTAAGGTAATTAATAAATATCTACTAGCTTAGAGGAAGCCCGCTAATAATAGTTATAACCTATCTTAGGACGCGCTTACTAATAAAGATTAGCAGTAGGTAGAGCAGCTTATTAAGATCCTAAAGCCTTTTATATTAGCCACTAAGCGTATAAAAGGTAACGCTAATAGTCCTAGTATTAAAGGCTTATATGGCGCTCTATAGGAGTCAATTACTAATATAGAGCTCCTCTATTAAATCCTCTAGTAAACTTAGCAGAGCCTTAAGAATAAATGCAACTCCTTCCTTAAATCTAGCGTTAATATAGCTATTAAAAAAATTAATAAATATTTCAATAAAATAAAGGCCGAGAGCCCTTACTATTTCGCCGCAGTGATCCTTTATCCGTTTCTTAAACGCGCCTACTTTCGCGATAAGTGGAAATGGTAGCCCTAATAGTGGAAACACGCTAAGTGGTATATAGAGACTCTATTTAATAAATATATTAATAAGTAAGTAAATAAGGAAGATAAGGAACTAGTTAAGCTATAATATAGGAAGGTCCTTTATAAATCTAATAACGATTTAGCTAATGAATATATATAGTCCTTAGTCGTAGATAAGAGCCTTACTTTTTTAAAGCGCAATTAAAAGCGTATTAAGCTTGCTAGTAGGCTTAACCGCTACTATAGTATAGGCTTTAAGTTTATTAAGATTAGTTCCGATAGCTATAAGCGGAATAACGTTATTCCTAATCCTCTTAACTAGTGGCTTAAAATTGGTTAAATCCTTTATCTAATACTTACTAAGATCACTCTTAATATATTCTTTATACTAGCAATAAGCTCTATATACAAACGAGCTTTCGGTTAAGCTAAGAAGATCGTCACTAATAAGCGTAATTAACTATTGGCCGACACAATTAAAGCAGATCAATATTAGAAGTAGTAGTTAATTAAAGGCCTTTTATTAAGCAGTTTAATCGACTATATTAACTCCAATAGAGCTTTAACTATACCCTAGCTAACGAGCTTAAATATTAACCTTACTGGCTATAAGCCAGCTTAGTAAGATACATTCAATAGAGCTTTATATTTAATTAAATCTAATATAAAAATAGAGCTTCTGGAGCCCTTACTACTGCTTTCCTTCCTTACCACTAACGTTGCTACCGACTTTAATATCTACGGAGGATAATTTTGGATATATTTAGACACTATTAGATAAAATAAGGTCAAATTTTAATCGGGTAATGTCAATATTTGTACATAAAGAGGTACTGCTAAAAATCCGCAATAAACCACCATAAACTCTATACAAATTGCCTAATTCGGACAGCGAGCTAATAGCGTAATAGTCAGCGTACCTGATTTTAACGCAGCGGACAGCAAGCGATCTACTTAGCTAAGTCATCCAGCTATAAGGTCTTAAAGCTCGCTGTCCGCTGACTGTTGGATACACTAAGTAGTTATTAACTAGAAGAGAGGCTATACAGGCTATATAATAGCAGAAGGAGAGGTTTTATCCGGCACTATATGGTTCCCTTTTTTTATATATATATACCTATATAGAACCGCTATATAGACCCTAATGGGAACCGCAATAGTATAATTAAATATTATTATTATATTATTATTATATTATGAAAATTCTAAATTAAATTTATTATATAATTAATAGTATTAAAGTAGTTATTATAACTTAAAATTTATCAAAATTTATTGGTGCTATAATTTACGCAGCCAGTATTGCAGCTTACGCAGCAGTGCTAAGAATTACGCATTTGTAGCGGGATCGTGTCTAAATTTACGTATAGTAGGCTGATAGCTACGCACCCGTGATTTTACGTGCGCAGTCGCTTAGTTTCCTAATTAGGAAGGTGCAAATTTAGATGTTAGCGACCTCCGTACAGTACTCTACAATTTAATGTATTACCCCTAAGCGAGACATAGGCGTTTATACGCGCTCTTCTTCTTCCCCTACTAAATTACACCTAAACCCGAAATTCCTTATATAAATTAATATGTCCCTTCCCCAATCAGTTTTTATAAAGCTGAAGTCTCTATATAAAAAGCTATACAAGACGTTAAATCGGGCGTTGAGCTATTAATTCGCAAAGCCTCCGGCGTTTGCGTATTACAGTTAGTCGTCAAAAGTTTGGGTCGCCTGGTTAATGCACTACTAAAAACTAATAAAACTCTCAATCTTTATAAGTAAGTAGAGTCACTTCCATATAATAAAAATTTATAAAAGTCTTAAATAAGATAAATTATTATCTTTTCTATTAGTTTACTTAAAAAATTCCTTATTAATAAAATTTTTAACCGTCTAATAAAGCTAGAAAGTAGGGTCTCCCTACGCCTTATCGGATTTATTAGTAAATTTACCAAAAACTCGCTAAAGTTTAACGAAAACTAAAAGGCTCTAGCGCTGTACCCCTTTTAATTAATATATACTTTTTAATAAATAGCTAAAATAATATAGAAAATATTTTTATATATAGTTTTATTTAATTCTTAAGTTTTTTTTATTTATTTAAAATATTTATTGTTGAGCTTTTTAAACTGAAAGGTAGTAAATTTAGTGGTTTTCGGTGGGGAATTAGGTAGGCGACCCAAACTTTTGACGTAGTACTGTACCCCATTCTACCGTTACGCATTACCTTACTAGGCGGCTCCCTTAATACCTAGCTAATAAAACGCTACTGTATCCTTATTAGGAGGATTAAATTATTAAATAGATATACAAATATTAGTCCTGGGGCCTTGCGATAAAAGTTAATATACTTCCTATAATAGCGAGCTTATTCTTGGCAGAAGGTAGAGTAATAGGCAAATACTAGGGAGGGGAGGGGGATTTATATAACGCTATAGGCTCTATACTATTATAAGTCGTTAATTAGATTACTAGAGCGCCTAGAATAATAATCTAGTTATTATCTACAATTAGTTTAAGTTCTTTTAAAGCATATAAAATAAATATTTAATTAAGCACTTATAATTTATATATAATTTTAATAAGAAAGGGGTTATACTAGGCCAAGCAGTAATGGCTTAAATAATCGTCTCTAGTAAGAATAGTAGGGAGAGGTTAAAGAATTGGACTATTTAATAACTAGGATCTTAAGAGTTAATCTCTATTACAGAGATAATTACCACTAATAGCTCTTACCTCTCCGTTCTTAATTTAAAAGGGTAGCAATATTAGAAGACTTAGTATTAAATTACTTAGTATAATAGGCGCCTTCGTAGATATGCTTATATAACCTTAACTAATAGCTAAATAGACGACTTGTTAGGCCTATATTATATTAAATACTATAATAAATATATAAGATAACTTATAGAGAACACTAAGGGCAATATTTAAAGCTACTATATACTTTTAATAGATAATTATCTAAGCTATATTACCTACTAGTTTATCTAGTATGCACTATTATACAAGATTGTCTTAATAGCTCTCTGGACCTTATATTAGTAATAGTATAACTACTAAGAAGAGATATAAACGGGTTAGTTAAGATAGTATAGGAGGCGCTAAAACTGATTAAGCTATAGGATGAGGGGTAACCAAGTTATATGGCTAGTTACGTTATAGGTTCGAAATATAGAAATATAGGAACGTAGGAATATAGGGAACGTACTAACGTACTAACGTACTTAGTATATTTCTTAAGTATAGGATTGTGTATTTAATAGACTACAGTCCCTACCTAAATAGCTCTCTTCTTTATTAGCGACTTAGTTAATCGAGGCATGAGCACGGCAAGAAGGACGCATGCAAGCCTATATTATTGGATTGTCTATAAACGAGGATCTAAAGCTAGAGAAAGGGGGGAGTGGAAGAGCAGCGCCGGTTAAAGTAGGGTTCTTTTATGCGGTCCTCTAGTCACGTAACCGCGAGTTCTGCCAAGTTCTGCCAGCCAAGTTCTGCCGTTTTCTGCCAGTGCCGTAATATTACCCCCCCCCTTTAATAAAGCCTGCCCTTAGGCTTTATATGTCCATATTATACCTATAGGGCGTTCTTATTTTTATATTCTTCTGGTAGCCTATTGTCTTTACTATACTAGTACTTTATTTACTTATCTAGGTACTTTAGGGGTTCTAGTTTATTAGGGTAATAGCTATAGAATTCTTAAAGCTTATCAGGACTGCTAATAAAGTTCTAGGTAGGGTACTAGGTAGAATTTATTATAGCCTTTCCAACTAATGCGGTACTTTAGCGTTCTTCTTACTAGCTTATAGGCCCGTATTTTTTTTAATTTCCTATTTATTGTCGCCATTAACTTAAATTAGTAGGGGCGGTTTATTCTTTTATTTAGGTAATAGGTTATTTATAGCTTTCCGTAGCTTATTTGGCAAAAAAATAGAGTAGACCTTAATTAAATCTAGGAGCTTTACTTTATATAAGTTGCTTATCTTCTTAAGAACCTTATACGGTCCTACTATCTAATAGTCTAGCTTACGGCTAGGCCGTTTTATCTTCTAGTTCCTTATTATAACCTAGACTATATCGCCTATAATAAAGTTAGGCTTACGCCTATACTTATTTACCTACTATTTTATTAATTTTTAGGCCTTTTCTAAATTTATATAGGCTACTATCTAGGCTTCTTTTAAGCGCTTAGCGTACTGCTAGGCTTCCTTATAAGATAGTTTTTTGTATATAGTCTAGGGTCCTTCTAGTCTTTCCTAGTTAAAGCTAGTATAGGGTAAGTAACCTATTTCTAGTTAAATAGGGGCAAATCTAGTAGAGTTGTGGGGTAGGGTTGCTTAGGCGTAGTCTATTAGGGGCAATAGCTTAGCCTAGTTATCCTAAAAGTAGTTAATAAAAGGCCGAAGTCTTTAGTCTAAGTATTAGTTTATAATCTCCGTCTAACTATCTGTTTAGGGGTAGTATACTATAGAAAGCTTTAGCTTAATGCCTAGGATTTAGGTAAACTCGTTCTAAAAGGCTAATATAAACTACGGCCTATAATCTAATATAATAGTATTTAGTAGTCCGTAAATTTGGTAAACCTAATAGATATATAATTAGGCCGCCTCTTTTATATTAATATTTTTATAATAGGGAATTAAGAACAGGCGCTTACTAAAGCAGTTAACTAGGATTATAACTATATTATATCCGTTATGGTCTATAGGTAGCTTATAGAAGTCTATAAAGATATACTGCTATAAGCGGTCGGGTATTAAGAGGGGTTTTAATAGTCCTAGGGTCTTATTTTATAGAATTATAGACCTATAATAGTTATTACAATTCCGTATATAACGGTTAATATCTATAACTATTCTAGGCTAGTAGTAGCGATTACTAATAATTTTACAGGTCTTATTTTTTTAGGGTAGGCTGTAGAGACCTAGGTATATGCTTTAGTAATAAGCCAAGTCCGTAAGTTCTATTCCTTTACTACCACTAGCTGTTCCTAGTATTTAAGTAGTCTAATTTTAAGGGACTATAGGCTAGTAATGTTCTTTGCCTTTTTATAGTACTCCTATAGAGAAATGGCCGTATAGTTTACTTATAGTAGTTTATTAATAAAGTCTAGTTCTATAGGGTTAATAGAATATATCTCAGCATCTAGAGAGTCCGTATTTAGTTCTGCCTATATCTAGGGGTTAAGGCGCTCTAGTTGTAGTAACGTCTAAGTCTGTAATAAGATCTTTATAGCTACCTAGTTATCTAGGTCCTATTTACACCTTATAAAAGCGTCTGTACGGTTAGTAGTGCCTAGCCTATATATAATTAGGAAGTTAAACTAGGATAGAACCTCCGTTTAGCGCGCTTGCCGGGCCGTAAGGGCCTTTATTATTATAAAATATTCTAAAGCCTTATAATCTAAAACTACCTAAATAGGCTTAGGGGTTCCTTTTAGCTATATTCGCTGGTACTAAAAGCTAGAAATAATAGCTAGCATCTTTTTATCATAGATTAGGTAGTTTAGCTTTATTAGAAAATAAGCCCGTAACGATATTACGTAATAAGACTTATAGGAAAAATATCTTGGCAGGAATCTAACCAATTAGACAACTTTAACCGTCGGTTAAAGTTCCCTAAAATCTCTTTAACCACCTATATAGAAAATAAGCAATATATAGAGTTTTAGCCCTATAACCTTATTGTAATAGGTTATAAGCCTAGGTTTATACCTAACGAGCTAAACCTAATTACTTTATTATTTATAATAATTGCTATCGCAATATTACCATACGGGCGTTAAAAAGTCGTTAAATGTTTAGCTAACTTATAATGTTAAAACCCTATATAACAAGCGTCTATGTAGCTGCTAATAATAGACTCTACGCTAAATATAATAAGAGGATCCTATTAAGGACGAGCCTAATATAGTCTATAGTAAACCGCGGCACTAAAGGCTTAGGAGGACCTCTTATTTAGTAGATAACCTTACTATTATTAATAAATAGAATAATAGAGTTTTAAAAATAAAGCTTTATAATAACCGTATTAGTAGTGGATTAAAAGAAGCTTATTAAAACTGCCTATACCGGCTAAGGAATATATTAAGTTAAAACCTATACTATATAAACACTTATTATAAAGGAAACAAATCTAATAATATTATCTTAATAAGGCCTATAAACTGCCCACTATAAACTACCTATAAGCCTTGCTAATATAAGCGACAAATATATTGCCTAAGCCTCTATCTAAAAGCTCGTTAAATAGGAAAACTAGCTAATATTTAGTATTAATATATAAAACCACCTCTAATCTAAAAATATTAAGTAGGTTCTTAATGACCTACTACGGCCCCTTTCTATAATTAAGTTAATTAAAGAGAAATAGGTAGACTTAGGTTTTACTATTAAATAGCTAAAAATTAAGCTAGCTAACTTAGTAAAAGAATAAGAGAAATATAAGGAATAGCTAACCTATATAGCTGGTTTTATTAACTAGAATATTAGCGATATCTATAAGCTGTTTATATTAAACGCTAAATAGGCACTTAAAATAAAAATAAAAGGCCCTAAAAGAACGCTTTAAGAATTTTAATCCGGTAGCTATTACTAATATTATAGCTACCTTCTTTACTAAACGCGTTTAAGATTTTAAAAATATAGAGGAGTTTATCTCCTATATTATATTAAACCTTAATTACCTTATTAAAATAAACTAACTTATTAACTACAAAATCCTTATTTAAGTAGCCCTTTTATACAGAGTTAGCTCTATTAACTACGCTTAGTTTAAAACAACTTAATAAAAAAATTAGATAAAAAAAATACTAACCTATAAGCCTTAGGTAAGAAACTTATCGTCTTTAATAGCAAGCTTAATTAAAAAGCTTCTACTATACTAGTAGTACGTTTAAATAATGGAGCGTCTATAAAGAGAAAGACTATACTAGTAGGAGCGTATAAGTACCCTAACTGCGTAAAATATAATAGAACTATATATTATAAAGAAGACCGCTAAGAGAGAAACCTAGAAAACGCACTATAGAGAATTAGTAATAGAATCTGTGTAAAAAAGAAGTAGAGAATTAGGCCACCTAGTTAGCTTAATAAATACTCTAATTAAGTTAAAAACGAAGTAAATCTATAACGCGAGCTTATAGTAGTGATAGTATAAGCCTAACTAAGCAGGTATGACTTTATCTATAATACCGCCGCTACTATCTACTGCTATAAGAATTATAAACTTCTTTTTAACTACGTTAGTAACAATGCCTTATTAGATATAGTTGGTCCCTATAAAGCTTAATTAGTAGGTAAAGAATCTATCTCTATATAAACTATACTACCTAATAAAAGTTATAAGGGAATACTAAAATCGAGATCCGACCCATACGGTCCTATGGGGGTTCCTTTCCGTCTTATCTTGTCCGCATGGTCAAGCTAAGAGAGAGGATCTCGTCTATTACTGATGCAGCAGCGTTACGTTATGGCTAGAGGGGGCCTTCGAATACTTAACCCTTGACGCCATTAAAACAGCAGAGTTTTTCACAGGCCTTGGCGCCAGACTAGTTAAAAAGACGGCTCTAGAAAAGCGACTTTTGTACCCCTATGCGGTGAAGCCCGGGAACCTAGCAGCTACTATTGATATTCCATTTGGATCGTGTTAATAGACTACTAGAGCGAACGCAGAGACGTGTATACGGCTGCGCAGCGCCTATGCAGCGACGTCGTGGTGGTGCAAAGATTTTTTACTAGAGGGTGAGCCTTAGCAAAAAAGTTTAAATACTGCTACTACGTCTCTAATGTATATATTTGGACATTAAATCGACAAGTATTATCCCTTCGGCGTACCCCCTCCCTCCTACGAATACTATATATACCGCACAGCATCTATACACATACACAAGCAATCCGCGCCCTAAGCGTAGCAGAGGCCCCCTATTTTAATATTATCCGGCAACCTAGGTATCTAGTTATAGGGATTGGGCCCCCTATTAAATACTAGATTGTTCTCCTATACCTCACAAATAGGTATAAGGGCCTAGGTTTAGGCCCTAGGGCAAAAGTAATACCAAGTTATATACACCCTATTATAGAAACCCTTTAATAAAGGAGTAGATAAGAGACCTTAGCATATAGGCCCAGGCGGAACGCAAGTGTTATCTATTAGGAGATATTTATAGAAGACTTAGAAAAGAAGCTAGGGATAGGTATACGACTTAGATAAGCAATATATAAATATAGTAAAGATAGTTTAAATAGTAGATGGGGCAAGATAGGTATTTAGATACTCCTGTGTAAAGGGAGTCTCAAAGCAGCAACCTAACAGTGTTTTTCCTCCCGTTAATGTAGTATGGATGTTATCTGGAATATTACCTCTCACGTCTCCCCTGGGGGTTTTTTGTACACTTAAAAATGGGGTTTTTCTTAGTAAGGAGGTTTTTCCCATAGGAATTAGTCTATGTGGACCCATTAGGGGGACCAGGTCGGACGGTAAATTGAATCTTATATATATAATAAAAGTTATAGAAGTACGCTTACTCTATACGATATTCTTTATATACTATATTTACTAGTAAACCTACTATTTAGAAGCCGACTTAAGGAAATAGGCGTCTTTTTTAATAATAAGACTTATAAACTTAAATATAATAGCGAGGTAATAGAATCTACACCTAAAGTTTAATAACTCTACCCAATTTAATAGTATAACTACTTATTAGAATTAATACTTTAGACGATTAAAAACAACGAAAGTTTACCTATTTAGTATTACCGATTTAGCTACCTTAACTATAATAACCTTAAACGCTACCTAAGTAAACTTAGTATTAAGTTTAATAACGTTAGTAATAAATACTATAAGCTCTATGCTTAATCTAAAGCTAGAAAGAGGTATAATAAAACGCCTTAGGAATAAGCTATACAACTATTTTAATTTATTTATATAGATTTAGCAGGACCTATTACCCCTATTAGCTTTAAAGGCGAAAGATACTACGTATCTTTTACTAACGACTATATAAGGTTTACTATAGTTTACACTATCTATATAAAGGACAAGTGGCTTAGTACCCTATAGAGGTACTATAACTAGATCTACACCAAATTCGACCTTAAAATTACTAGAATTTATACTAACTATAGAGCAGAGCTCTATAGATAAAAGGCAACCACCTAGATAGATAATTTAGATATAGAATTTAAACCTACCGCCTTATACGCTTAGGAAGAGAATAAAGTAGTAAAGTGCTTATAGCGAACCTCCACCGAGATTACCCACTTAATAATTCTTGCTAGCAATATACTAGACTTTCTATAGCCCGACGTACTTTTTATAGCTATATATATTAAAAATAGACGTCCTATAAGAGCTCTTAATAGTATATTACCTTATAAACAGCTTAAGGGTAAACCTACCTTAGTATACTACCTAAGCTCTAGGATTTACCATCTATTTCCTTATAGCCAAAAAAGATTACGTAAAATTAGCTAGGTTTACTATATAAATAAAAAGGGAGTTCTAATTAGCTATAATAGCAAGACAATCTATTATATTTGGTTACTAAATAAATAGAAGATTGAGTAGCTTAAAGACGTTAAAATCTATAAAGGTGATATTAGTTTAAAGACTACTACTATATTTACGGAAGAATACATTAACTTATTTAATAAGTAAGGGAAGGAAAATATTACTACTCTTTAGCCGAAGCCTCTATTAAGAAAAAGATAATAAAAAATTAATTAGAAGAAAGGTCGCGATAGCTTACCCTATAGGCTTAAGTCTTTACCTAAAAACCTTACTACTACTACTACTACTACTACTACTACTTAATTAGGCCGCTAGACGTTAAGAATTAACCTACTAAGTAACCCTACTGCCTTTTTTATAAGCCTTATAGGTATAGACTAAAGCTTTAACTAATAAACTAATAATATTAATAAGTTACTAAGTAACTAGGACAACGAAGTAAGTAATAAATTAATAGCCCTTCTATCCACCTTTCCTCTATAATCTATACCTTAAAACCCTTACTTAAACGATCGCAATACGGTTAATTCTATAGCTCTACTAGCCGGCTATATTTAATATACTGGCTTACCTAATCTTAAAATGTATATATCTACTACCTTAATTAATAAAGATAAGCCTTATATGTATAACCAAGCAATTAACGGCTTAAATAGTAAAGAATGGATAAAAGTGATAATAGAGGAGGTAAGGTTTTTAATTAAGAACTAGATATAGGAACTTATTAACCTTACCTCCCTTAAGCCTCCTTATAAGCCTCTTACTAGTAAATAGGTATTTAAAGTTAAAAAGGGAAAGAATGGCGAGGTCCTCCGCTATAAGGCTAGATAGGTTATTAAGGGATATTTATAGTAATATGGTGTTAACTATAACTAGACCTTTACTATAGTAGTAAAACCTATAGCTTTTAGAGCTCTATTTGCGATTACTACCTACTATAACCTTAAAATTAAATTGATAGATATTAAAACCGCCTTTTTCTATAGACCAATTAATTATAAACTTTATATTATTATACTAAAAGGCTATAAAGAAGCCGGTAAAATCTACTGCCTTAAAAAGGCCCTCTATAGACTAAAATAGTTACCTTAAATCTAGTATAAGACGCTCTTAAAGTTTCTACAAAAAAAACTTTAACTTTACTATCTATACGCGGATTATAGTATATTCGCCACTAGTAAAGAATAAAAAGGTTTAATTATTTCTGCCTATATTAGTAATACTAAGATTATCTATAAGGATATAGCGGTAGTTAATTAGGTAAAAGTAGACCTTAAAGCAGCCTTCTAAATAATAGATCTAGGCTAATAAGCTTTTACTTAGATATAATAGTTATAAAAGATTAAATAAAGAAGAAGATTTTACTCTTATAGCAAGCCTACCTTATTTAAGCTCTTAAACGTTTTAGATTATAAAAGGCTAATACCTTACTAGTACCTATCAAACACTTAATTAAGCTTATAGCTAATTAAGAAACTACTAGAGTATCCCTTACAACGGTAGCGTCCTACGGAAATTGGCCCGTGTGCGCAACATCAAAACATCAGACAGGCTTGCGGGCGACAGCCGACAGCTCCGACAGCCTATTGGATAGCAGGCCTGTTAGACAAAGCTTGGCGTCCGACAGCCTGTCGGACAGGACTTGGCATTCCCACTTTTGAACTTTATCTTTCCCTTCTCTTTATCGTATAAAGCAGCATCAAAATAGCTAATTAAAGTGATATTCTATTCGAAACAAATACTAATTCTGCTCTCTTTAGCGCCGATACTAATATAGATTTAATCTTAATAAGTTATACAAAAGTCGGAGCTTTAAAAACTATCTCCTTAATTTATAAATATACTTATCTAGTAACTAAAGCAGACAAAACTTGTACGAAGAAGAAATACCTCTATAGATACTGTCCCCCTAAAGATACTTAAGGGTATTATACCTTAATAGATGGACTTTGTTGCTACCTTTTAACTAAATATAAACTTACCTAGACGCGATAAGAGAACAAGCCTTATACAACACCACGAGACGCAGAAGAGAGCTTAGTTTAAGCCCTATACGAAAAGCTTCTTATAAAGGGAGAGGTTTAGGGGCTAGAGGGCGAGGTTCTACGTCGTATAGTAGAGAAGGGTGCTATTAAATAAACACTCCTAGATTTCATTATCGTATAATAGCTTCCATTCTTATATATTAAATGGCTAGAGTTTTATACTTTTATTAGAGCGTTAAATCGAGAAGTAGATACCCCTAATATTATCCCTATATACCACTCAACGATTACAAAATGGATTTATAGTTACTTTTCTAAAAGCTAGGATGTCGTATAACAAGTTCTTTAATCTGTAAAAATAAATATTTACCTTATAGTTAATATCTAGACCTCTCCTAACTACTCCCTTATACTTAGAATCTACGCCAGCTTCCTTAATATCTATAATTAATATCAAAATATCTTAATTGGCCTTCGTACGGTATATAGTTAAAGTAGTAAAGATTAATAAAATGCCCTTTAACCAGTTCTTAAGTCGTACGGAATTATAACTAAGATTAGAGCTCTCGTTAGCAATAATACCGGCTTAAATAACGTTCTATATTGTATAATTACTATATAGCTCTGGCTTAAGCATAGAATTTCCTAGAACGCAAAGTATTAAAGGATTTATTATTAGGGGTATATTATTAACCTTATTATTTAGGCCTTTCTTTTTATCTTAAAGAAGTATAAGAAGCTTATAGCGTTATATAATAAGGAGAATAAAAAACAAGAAGAAGAGAAAGAGGAGGAGAAGAAAGAGAGAGAGGAGGAGGAGAATTAGGAGGAGGATAAAGAGGAGAGCGAAGAAGACGCTATATAATAAGTAAAGACGCCTAAGCTAGTTAGGGGGAGAGGAAAGGAGAGAAAGAAGGCCGCAAAACTAGAGAAAGAAGTTATATAATAAGTAAAGACGCCAGTAAAGGCAAAAGTAAAGATAAAAAAAAACAGCTAATAGAGAACCCTTATCTATAAAAGGCAAGTCAGACAAAAGGCGTAGAAATATTTAAGATATTATAGGGCTAATAGGAAAGCTTTATAATAACATTATTTATATCCGTTCTTTAGTAAATTATATAATATAGTTTAAGGGTAAAGCTAAAAAAATTATTCCTCTTAATAATTGTATAAGATGAAATAGCTGGTTTAATATATTATCCGTAGCTCTAGAGGATAAAATAAAGGCTAAACTTTAACTCTACATAAAGCACTATAAGAAGGATATTCTAAGAGAGGACGTTCTTATAATAGATAACTGGATTTAGCTTTATACGACTTACGACTTTCTTTAAGCTTTCTATAACGCAACTCTTTTTCTTTAAAGAGATTGTATAACACTAGAAAGAGTTCTAGAATTAATTAATACTCTTTAGGACATTATTTAAAAGGCATAAGTTAGTTATATAACTTCTTATTATATTTCTACTACTAATTCTTTTATATTAGGAATTAGCTTCTTTAAGTAAGAATAACTTTATACTACCTCGCCTTATATAAGCTAAGGAAAAGCTTAAAAAGTATATAAAGAAGCTCGCGAAATCTCCATACTATCTAGCTGCTAGGAGTTTTAATTCTAAAAGCTATATGGCTTTCTTAAAGGATAAGAACGACCATTTAAAGTTAACCATTACTAGGGAGAAGCAGCTCTATGTCGTACGAAAGCTCTAGGAGAGATTCCGCGAGAAAACACTATCTATAGGTCCTGCTCCATTATATAATACCTAAAGAAATAGGCCGGAGATCCCTAATAAAGAGCTCTCTACTTTTTAAAGGGCTATTCGTGAGCAAATCTTAAAGGCTACTCGTCCATAAAGTGAGGATAAGTTTAAGAGTTATATTAGCAAGAATTTAGTTATACTAGAGCCTCGTATAAGGGCTATTAATTAGTGGAGTCAATTAGCTTAACATACTAGATTTCCGCGGCTCTCACTACTTGCAATTAAGGTTCTCTTAATTCCTAGAATAAGTAATAAGCCAGAGAGGGTATTCTTAGGCTCTTGACGTCGAATTCTATGGGATCGTACGATAACAAGTATAAAAACACTTAAAGCAACTGAATGCGCAAAGGACTGGGCGGATTAAGAGATTCTGAGTATTCCCTTATAGCTTGTTAATATCTTAATGAGGAATCTTTGGGTAATACCTATTTTTAGAAAAGCTGTCGTGTTGCTGTCGGACTGTCGGCGACACTGTCGGGGGCTGTCGCCCGCAAGTCTGACATCAGAACCAGAAGTACGCGTATTACCTCTATAGATTCAACAAATATATTTTGATCAGCTATGCCTACAAATCGTACTTCCAATGATATAGGTTTTGTTCCACTGACCCAATATTCAATTCCACCGACTCGGAAAGCAAAAGAAGCCCCCCCGCAGCCGTGGCCGTTGCCCTACTTTGAGCCCCTGCATATCGCGAATTTCGACGACCATAGCACCCCAAATCTTCTTCCCGACCTCAATATAAACGACCCCTTAGCTATATTTAAGCTGTTCTTTACTGATGAGATTATGGATAAGCTGGCAGAGTGGACAAACGAATATACGGAGCTTTACCCTGTAGAGGAAACTCAATTTACCCGCAAGTGGAAACCGACAGATAGGCAGGAATTGTACGCCTACTTTGGGGTGCTAATTTAGATGGGCATTACCATAGAATCTTCCATTGAAGACTACTAGAGCGATTTAGAGTTAGCTGGCGCAGAGCACGTAGTTAAAAACTATATAGGCCTTGTAAGATTTTAGCAACTTAATCGCTACTTTAGGTGTATAGCTCCTTAGCTAAAGGAAGATTCTACTCCTTATACTACTTTTAATAGAGTTAACGGCCTCTTTAAACACCTCTAATTAAGCTATTGCAAGTTCTACACCCCCGGAACTCATCTTACGGTTAATAAGATGATCCAACGCTTTATGGGACGCGCCTCCGAAATTGTTAATATCCTATTAAAACCAACACCTGAAGGCTTTAAGATTTGGGCGTTAGCAAATAAGGGTTATATACTTAATTGGCTGTGGTACGCGAAAGGCGATAATAAGGGCCCAGTAGATCTTAATACCATGTTTACCAAGGAGGAAGGCTTTTCGAAGACGTAGGTAGTTATACTAGATCTCCTTACCTAGCGAGATCCTACTATAGACCTACTTCTCTACCCCCCCCGGGCGCCATGTTGTTTGGCTTAATAATTTATTTATAAGTGTTAAACTTCTTATAAAGCTTCGCGAATTAGGAATTAGAGGCGTAGGCACTGTTAGAACAACTAAAACAAAACGCGAGGAGCTAGGTGACTTTAAAGGCGATATATTTATTAACACGAGAGGGAGTAGGAAGAAGCTTCCTACTAAGCAAATTAACGATCGGCTCTCTCACCTTAAGCTCCACCATACGGCCCAGTTACCATAGGGCGTACTCTATGGAGCCACCTCAAAGGACTTAACTGTAATGGAATTCGCTTAGAAGGACGCCTAAGTCGTCCTTTTTATGAGTACAGTTAACGACGGTAAGAACTCTAACCTGCTTCTCAGTTACACCTTGCGCTGACGTTATTTATCGCTAGGCAAGAAATCTATTATTACCTCTCGGCGGCGTCCTACTCTTATTGCTTCCTCTGCTAAACAAACGCATAAGGTATTTGGAGACGCCGTAGTTAAAGATTTGCCAATTCCAACCTTTATAAACGACTACAATTACTATATGCTGGGGGTAGATCTTGCGGACCAAAGACGATCTTATTATAATACTTAAAGGCCTTATGTAAAGACTTAGAAGCCTCTCTAGCACTTTCTACTGGACGTTATTCTCGTTAATTGCTTTCTACTCTCCTCCTACCGCCCCCCCCGATTGCTAGGCAAATCGTCATAATACACATAAACAGTTTCGGAAGGATCTACTGCAGGCTCTCTTTAAGCACTCAACTCGCTCGCGAGTGTATATTTGGGAGAAGATATTGCGATACTCTATAGACAATATTTCGTAGTATCTAGTAGAGAATTATAAGCTTATAAAGCTGTGGAAGCGGCGTAAGCAGAAGATCTGCTCTACTTATATTAAGGCCAGTAGGAAGACTCAAATACAACATAGAGGACGCAGGAAGGCTCTTTTAGATCTTTCACCAAATACAACTTATAAATCTCGCGATAGTAAGGATTGGAGGAGGCCTCGCAGAGCTCTAAGAACTCTCTACGGCTGTTCTATTTGCTATATACCGTTCTGTAGAAACGACAACTGTTGGCTTCCTCATATTGAGCGACTCAACTCTAAAGATTGAATGTATATAGCAACTGTATATTAAAATCGACGAGTTCTATAACCTCGTAGATTTGATCACGGAGCCTTAATTCTGCAGATCCTATTAGTCGGCTCTTATTGATAACCGTAGGACACATTTTACCATTGCAAGGGATAGTTAGTTTAGTTATATTCCCTATAATAGAAATAAGGCTAAATATTACCTTTACGGTATTAACGGTAAGCCGTTTCGCTTATAATCATACCTCTACCCATATAATAGCCGTAAGGCTTATCCTTTAATACCTAGCCGGCTTACTTAATAGAGGAATTACCTATAAAGGTAATAAGAACCTAGACCTTATACTAATTAGCTTTAGTAACGCTAACTAAGAATAAGATAAAACCATAAGACGCTTTATATTAGGCTTTATATTTATATTAAATAAAGAACTAATTTTATAGAAATTAAAGCTATAAGCTACCGTTTTACTATTAATATACCAATTAAAGTATACGGCTTTAACTTTTACTTACTAAATTAGGCGTACTAGACTAGAACAAATAGTTTACTAGGATCTTAATTAAAACTAATAACTAAGCTATAAAAGCATTAGCTAAAAATCTAGTTTAATATAATTAAACGAAGCATATTAATATCTAGTTTTACTATATAAGAGATAAGATAAATAGTAATAGGATTGACCTTATATATATTACTTTAATTAATATAGCGGCCGACGGCCTATAAGGGTTATTTTGGCCCTTACTCGGCTGCATCGCCTAGGGGCTCTTAGGGGTCGCCAAGGCTAGCCTTCGGCTAGCCCTTGGCACCTCCTTATAAGCACCTCAGGCTTACAGCCCTTCCCTCCTCATCGGTTCGTCTCTGTACTAGGCTATTGCCTACCCTTATT
>Ga0307515_10003849_pt1 | contig 31385 bp, 28 predicted proteins | sample 17_EM_MG_FD_194513 | JGI IMG/M metagenome (GOLD analysis project Ga0307515, IMG submission 194513) | Populus trichocarpa ectomycorrhiza microbial communities from riparian zone in the Pacific Northwest, United States - 17_EM | ecosystem: Host-associated > Plants > Roots > Unclassified | place...
CCAAGAGCTTCTTCCTGATCGGCTCCGACTACATCTGGCCGCGCACCTCGATGAAGATCGCGCGCAAGCACATCGAGAACTTCCAGAAGGGCAAGGTCGTCGGTGAAGAGTACTACCCGCTGGGCAGCACCAACTTCGGTTCGCTGATGAACAAGATCAAGCTGCAAAAGCCCGACTGCCTGTTCGTTGCCGTGGTCGGCGGCTCCAACGTGGCGTTCTACAAGGCGCTGAAGGCCGCCGGCATCACCGGCGACAAACAACTGCTGGTGACGCTGGCCGTGACCGAAGACGAGATGACCGGCGTGGGCGGCGAGAACTTCGCCGGTTTCTACTCGTCGATGAAGTACTTCCAGTCGCTCGACAACGAGAACAACAAGAAGTTCGTGGCCGCGTTCAAGGCCAAGTACGGCAAGGATTCGGTGATCGGCGACGTGACCCAGGCCGGCTACCTCGGCCCCTGGTTGTGGAAGGCCGCGGTCGAAAAGGCCAAGAGCTTCGACGTCGACAAGGTGGTGGCCGCCTCGCCCGGCATCGAACTCAAGACGGCGCCGGAAGGCTACGTCAAGCTCGACGCCAACCACCACCTGTGGAGCAAGTCGCGCATCGCCATGGGCATGCCGGATGCGACGTTCAAGGTGGTTGCTGAGTCACCCGAACTTATCAAACCAGATCCGTTCCCCAAGGGTTATCAGTGATCGCAGATGCCTGAGGCGTAGCGACGGCAACGGGCGCACCGGCAAGCGAAGCGAAGCCCGTTGGGGGAACACCGTGGAACCGGCTTTGCCGGGCCACTGGTGTTGCCCCCTGCAAGGGGGTTGGCGGCCACACGAAGTGGGCAAGCCTGGGGGTTTACAGGAGTACTTATGACCATTTCCGAAATGATGAACATCGGCCTGATGCAGGGCTTCGCGGGCTTGAGCCTGTTCGCGGTGCTGCTGCTCATGGGCCTGGGGCTGGCCATCATTTTCGGCCAGATGGGCGTGATCAACATGGCGCATGGCGAGTTCATGACCATCGGCGCCTACACCATCTACCTGGGCTCGACGCTGACCGCGACACATGCGCCACAGCTCATGCCCTACTACTTTCCGCTGGCCATCATTGCGGCCTTCGGTTTCGCCTTCATCGCCGGTTGGCTGGTGGAGTGGGGCCTGATCCGGCACCTCTACAAGCGCCCGCTCGATACGTTGCTGGCGACCTGGGGCGTGAGCCTGGCGCTGCAGCAGTGCTTTCGCACCTTCATCGGCCCGAAGGAGGTGAGCCCCACGCTGCCCGACTGGTTGCTCGGCTCCTGGGCGCCGTCCGAAGGCCTGGACATTCCGATCAACGGCATGTTCGTGCTCGGCCTGACGGCTGTCGTCACCTGCGGCATCCTGCTGGCGCTGCACAAGAGCCGCTGGGGCCTGCGCGTGCGGGCCACGGTGAGCAACCGCGTCATGGCCAACGCCATCGGCATCGACACGCAGAAGACCGACCGGCTGACCTTCGCCATCGGCTGCGGCATCGCCGGCATGGCGGGTGCGGCTTTCACCACCATCGGCTCCACCGGCCCCACATCCGGATCGCTCTACATCGTCGACGCCTTCCTGGTGGTCACCTTCGGCGGCGCAGCCAGTTTGCTGGGCACGGTGGTGTCGGCCTTCGGCATCGCGCAGACCCAGTCGATCACTGAATTCTTCCTGGCCGGCTCGATGGCCAAGGTGATCACGCTGTCGCTGATCGTGTTGATTTTGATGGTGCGTCCGCAGGGTTTATTCGCTTCCAAAGTCCGCCGATGAACCGCTGCCCGCATCCTGAATTTTTGATTTGCCCCGGAGCCCTCTCATGAAGTCCCTCAAGTTCTGGATCCTGCGCTACCAGCTCACCAGCGTCGTGCTGCTGGTGTTCCTGCTTGCCGTGGTGCTGCCGCTCACGCTCGACATCTTCCGGCTCAACCTGGTCGGCAAATACCTGACCTATGCCTTCGTCGCCATCGGCCTGGTCATGGTGTGGGGCTACGGCGGCGTGCTGAGCCTGGGGCAGGGCGTGTTCTTCGGCCTGGGGGGTTACGCCATGGCGATGTTCCTGAAGCTCGAAGCCTCGGACCCGATCACCACCAAGATCCAGTCCACCCCCGGCATCCCCGACTTCATGGACTGGAACCAGATCACCGCGTTGCCAAGCTTCTGGCTGCCGTTCAAGAGCCTGCCGCTCACGCTCATCGCCATCGTCGCCGTGCCTACGCTGCTGGCCTGGATCGTGAGCTTCGCCATGTTCAAGCGGCGCGTGGGCGGTGTCTACTTCGCCATCATCACCCAGGCCGTGGCGCTGATTCTCACCGTGCTGATCATCGGCCAGCAGGGCTATACCGGCGGCGTCAATGGCATGACCGACCTGAAGACCGTACTCGGCTGGGACACACGCACCGACAGCGCCAAATACATCCTCTACTACCTGTGCGTGGCCCTGCTCACGGGCGCCATCCTGCTGTGCCGCTGGATCCAGGTCGGCAAGGTCGGTACCCTGCTCTTGGCCATGCGCGACAAGGAAGACCGCGTGCGTTTTTCGGGTTACGACGTGGCCAACTTCAAGGTCTTCACCTTCTGCCTGGCGGCCGCGCTCTCGGGCATCGGCGGTGCGCTGTTTTCGCTGCAGGTCGGCTTCATGTCGCCGAGCTTCGTCGGCATCGTGCCCTCGATCGAGATGGTGATCTATGCCGCGGTGGGCGGGCGCATGAGCCTGGTTGGTGCGGTCTATGGCACCTTGCTGGTGAACGCCGGCAAGACCTTCTTCTCGGAGAGTTTCCCCGACCTGTGGCTGTTCCTGATGGCCGGCCTGTTCATCGGTGTGACCATGGCTTTCCCGATGGGCCTGGCCGGCCTGTGGGAAAGCCACATCGTGCCCTGGTGGAAAGACCGCCGCGAAGCCCTGCGCCGTGCCGAGGTGCCGGCACCGGCAGCGCAGCCTCAGCACGTCGCCGCGACGGCCGCGGCCCCATCGGTCGACCATGCGCTGCCTGACGGCGTGCGCGGCCAAAGCGTCTGACCTGTTCGCATCAGCCAACCGAGCACCACCATGAGCAACACCGACTTTGCCCTCGCCGTCGAAGACCTGACCGTGTCCTTCGACGGTTTCAAGGCCATCGATGCGTTGACCCTGTACATCGACAAGAACGAGCTGCGCGTGATCATCGGCCCCAACGGCGCCGGCAAGACGACGCTGCTCGACCTGATCTGCGGCAAGACCCGCGCCAGCAGCGGCAGCATCAAGTTCAAGAACACCGAACTCACGCGCATGGCCGAATACCGGCGCGTGCGTCTGGGCATCGGCCGCAAGTTCCAGACGCCGTCGATCTACGAAAACCTGTCGGTGTTCCAGAACCTGGAGGTGTCGTACCCGGGCGGGCGTTCGGTGTTCGGCGCGCTGGGCTTCAAGTGCACCGACGAGGTCAAGGCCAAGGTGCAGGTGGTGGCCGAGGAGATTGGCCTGTCCGACAAGCTCGACACCGAAGCCGGCCTGTTGAGCCACGGCCAGAAACAATGGCTGGAGATCGGCATGCTGCTGATGCAGGAACCCGAGTTGCTGATGCTCGACGAACCCATCGCCGGCATGAGCTCGCGCGAACGCGAGCTCACGGCCGAACTGCTGCAGCGCATCTGCAAGAACCGTGCGGTGATCGTGATCGAACACGACATGGAATTCGTCAAGCGCATCGCCCACAAGGTCACCGTGATGCACCAGGGGAAGATCCTGGCCGAGGGTCCGATGGACAAGGTGCAGGCGGACCCCAAGGTGATTGATGTTTATTTGGGGCATTGAGATGAATGTTCGTAGTGAACTTCGCTTGTTTGGGCGCGATCACGCCGACGGCGTGCGCAGCTCCGCTCATGTCCCCCGGCCTGCGGCCTCCTCCTTTACTTCGCTGCGCTGCGCACACCATCGGCGTGATCGGGAGGCGCAGTGCTTGATCGGCGGTGGCACAACACAGGGGCGTGTCCCCGTGCGAAGGGTGTCGGGTGGCTCTCGTAGCGAAGTAAAGGAGGAGGCGAAGCCGGGGGACATGAGCGTAGAGAGCCACCCGACGCCCTTCGCACGCACCCCCGACCCAATGCATCCCAAAACCCAATCACAACGCACAGCGGAGCCATCGCAATGAGCAACATCATGCTGAAGGTCGAAGACATACACGTCGCCTATGGCCAGAGCGAGGCCCTGCACGGCCTGTCGTTCGAAGGCCATGCCAACGAAACCGTGGCCATCATGGGGCGCAACGGCATGGGCAAGACCACGCTGTTCAAAAGCCTGATGGGCATCTTGCCGCTCAAGAGCGGCACGGTCACCGTGGCCGGCAACGACGTGTCGAAGGACGAGAGCTACAAACGCGTTGCCAAGGGCATCGCCTACGTGCCACAGGGCCGCATGATCTTCCCGACGTTGACCGTGGAAGAGAACATCCAGACCGGCCTGGAGAACGCCAAGATCAAGCGCATCCCCGAGGAAATCTATGCGCTGTTCCCCGTGCTGTGGGACATGAAGCGGCGCAAGGGCGGCAACCTCTCGGGCGGGCAGCAACAGCAGCTGGCGATTGCGCGCGCGCTGGTCACCGACCCCAAGGTGCTGCTGCTCGACGAGCCTACCGAAGGCATCCAGCCGTCCATCATCAAGGACATCGCCAAGGCGCTCAACGAGATCCGCAAGCTGCGCGGCATCACCATCGTCGTGTCAGAGCAGGTGCTGAGTTTCGCCATGGACGTGGCCGACCGGCTGTTCGTCATCGAAGGCGGCCGGCTGGTGCACGAGACCGCGCGCGACAAGACCGATATCAACCACATCAAAGCTTATTTGTCGGTCTGATTTTCTTACCCATACCAACCCAGGAGCCCTTGCCATGACGGACACGCTGATCAAAGTCGACCTGACGAAGTCGCCCACCGAAAACGAAAACATCCACAACCGCTGGCACCCGGACATCCCGATGGCCTGCTGGGTCAACCCGGGTGACGACTTCATCCTCGAGACCTTCGACTGGACCGGCGGCTTCATCAAGAACAACAACAGCGCCGACGACGTGCGCGACATCGACCTCACCACGGTGCACTACCTCTCGGGTCCGGTGGGTGTGAAGGGGGCCGAGCCTGGCGACCTGCTGGTGGTCGACCTGCTCGACATCGGCGCCAAGCAAGACAGCCTCTGGGGATTCAACGGTTTCTTCTCCAAGAAGAACGGTGGTGGTTTCCTCACCGAACACTTTCCGCAGGCGCAGAAATCGATCTGGGACTTCAAGGGCATGTTCACCAGCTCGCGCCATGTGCCCGGCGTGAACTTCGCGGGCCTGATCCATCCCGGCCTGATCGGCTGCCTGCCCGACCAGAAGATGCTCGACCTCTGGAACGAACGCGAGCAGAACCTGATCGACACCAACCCCACTGGCGGCCTGGCCAATCCACCGTCACCAGGCACCGCCCACATGGGCAAGCTCACCGGCGAGGCCCGGGCCAGGGCGGCAGCCGAAGGTGCACGCACCGTGCCGCCGCGCGAACATGGCGGCAACTGCGACATCAAGGACTTGTCGCGCGGCTCCAAGGTGTTCTTCCCGGTGTATGTGGACGGTGCCGGCCTCTCCGTGGGCGACCTGCACTTCAGCCAGGGCGACGGTGAAATCACCTTCTGCGGTGCCATCGAGATGGCCGGCTGGGTGCACATGAAGGTCACGCTGATCAAGGGCGGCATGGCCAAGTACGGCATCAAGAACCCGATCTTCAAGCCCAGCCCGATCACGCCGCACTACAACGACTACATCATCTTCGAAGGCATCTCGGTGGACGAGGCCGGCAAGCAGTATTATTTGGACGTGAACGTGGCCTATCGGCAGGCCTGCCTGAACGCCATCGAGTACCTGAAGAAGTTCGGCTACTCCGGTGCGCAGGCCTATTCGATCCTGGGCACGGCGCCGGTGCAGGGGCATATCAGCGGTGTCGTCGACGTGCCCAATGCCTGCGCCACCTTGTGGTTGCCGACGCAGATCTTCGATTTCGACATCAACCCGAACGCCAGCGGGCCGACGAAGTTCATCGATGGCAGCGTCGACATGCCTTTGTCTCCCGACCTGACCTAGCAGAGGAAATGCGCGATGCCGACCTATGACTACCAATGCGGCGCCTGCGGCGGCTTCGAAGCCCGCCGCAGCGTGAGCGAGCGCGACGAACCGATCGGCTGCCCCGACTGCGGCGCAGTGTCGGTGCGTGTCATGTCGGCCGCGCCACGCCTGGCGCTGATGGCCGACGGCACGCGCCGCGCCATCGCCACCAACGAACGCGCGGCCAACGAGCCCAAGCGCTCGGGTGACTACGCGCGGCTCAAACACGGCTCGGGCTGCGGCTGCTGCGGCACGGCCGGCAAACGCGGCGCCACGGTGACGGGCGCGAACGGCAACAAGGCCTTTCCCTCAAAGCGGCCGTGGATGATTTCACACTAGCCGTCCATCCTTGATCGAACTCTTTGAGAGGCCTGTTCCGCGTTCACGGAACAGGCCTTTTTTTCGTGCGCTGCCGCTACGTCAAACAACGTATTCGCATCGCACAGGCCAGTTTCCATAATCGGTTTCCAGACACTTGACCGACAGGGAACACCCATGATTCACGGCGATATCTCCAGCAGCAAAGACACGGTCGGTGTGGCCGTCGTCAACTACAAGATGCCACGCCTGCACACCAAGGCCGAGGTGCTGGACAACGCACGCAAGATCGGCGACATGCTGGTCGGCATGAAGTCCGGCCTGCCCGGCATGGACCTGGTGATCTTTCCCGAGTACAGCACGCACGGCATCATGTACGACGCCCGCGAGATGTACGAGACGGCTGCCACCGTGCCCGGCGCCGAGACCGAAATCTTTGCCGAGGCCTGCCGCAAGGCCAAGGTGTGGGGCGTGTTTTCACTCACCGGTGAGCAGCATGAAGAGCACCCTTACAAGGCGCCCTACAACACGCTGATCCTGATGAACGACCAGGGCGAGATCGTGCAGAAGTACCGCAAGATCATGCCCTGGGTGCCGGTGGAAGGCTGGTACCCCGGCAACTGCACCTACGTGAGCGACGGCCCCAAGGGGCTGAAGATCAGCCTCATCATCTGCGACGACGGCAACTACCCCGAGATCTGGCGCGACTGCGCGATGAAAGGGGCCGAGCTCATCGTGCGCTGCCAGGGCTATATGTACCCGGCCAAGGAGCAGCAGATCCTGATCAGCAAGGCCATGGCCTTTGCCAACAACACCTATGTGGCGGTGGCCAATGCGGCCGGCTTCGACGGCGTGTACAGCTACTTCGGCCATTCGGCGCTGATCGGCTTCGACGGCCGCACGCTCGGCGAATGCGGCGAGGAGGAATACGGCGTGCAGTACGCGGCGCTGTCCACCAGCCTGATCCGCGATTTCCGCAAGAACGGCCAGTCGGAAAACCATCTGTTCAAGCTGCTGCACCGCGGCTACACCGGCATGATCAATTCGCAGGAAGGCGACAAGGGCGTGGCCGTCTGCCCGTACGACTTCTACACCCGCTGGGTCAACGACCCCGAGGGCACGCGCAAGTCGGTGGAGGCCTTCACGCGGCCGATGGTGGGCACCGAGGAGTGCCCGATCGAAGGCATTCCGAACCCCGAGAGCGCGGGGCACCGCTGAGACCATGGGCATGATGGGTGAGGGTGGCACGGTGGTGCACCAGCTCGATGCCTGGCGGCTGCGCGCCGAGCCGTTCTACCAGCCCGCCGGCCACGAGGTCGAAGCCTTTCTGGCTGCGCATGCCGCACGCCTGCCGCTGCTGCTCAAGGGACCGACCGGCTGCGGCAAGACGCGCTTCGTCGAACACATGGCCTGGCGGCTCGGCCTGCCGCTCATCACCATCGCCTGCCATGAGGATCTGAGTGCGGGCGACCTGGCCGGCCGCTGGCTGCTCGATGCCGAGGGCACACATTGGCAGGACGGGCCGCTGGCGCTGGCCGCGCGGTATGGCGGCATCTGTTACCTCGACGAGCTGGTCGAGGCCCGCTCGGACGCCACGGTGCTGCTGCACCCGCTGGCCGACACGCGCCGCGTGTTGCCGCTGGAGCGGCGCGGCGAACTGCTGCATGCGCACCCCGACTTTCAACTGGTGGTGAGCTACAACCCCGGCTACCAGGGCCTGCACAAAGGGCTCAAGCCTTCGATGCGGCAGCGCTTCACTGCGCTTGTATTCGACTACCCCGCGGCCGGGATCGAAGCCGCCATCGTGGCCCAGGAAGGCGGTGTGGACCTCGACATGGCGACGCGCCTCGTGGCCCTCGGCCAGCGCACGCGCCGGCTACAGGAACACGGCCTGGAAGAGGGCGCTTCCACCCGCATGCTGGTGCACGCCGCCGTGCTGCTGCGCGAAGGCCTGGTGCCGCGTGCCGCCTGCCTGCAGGCGATCGCCACGCCGCTCTCCGACGACGCGGATATTGCCGCGGCGCTCAAGGGCGTGGTGCATGCCAGTTTTGCTTGAAGGCCGCGCCGCGACGGCTTCGCTGCCTTCCTACTTCCGTGCTGTGTGGGACATGGCCCCGCAGCTCGCCCCGTTGCAGCCCGCGCCGGGCGAGGCCGATGTACCGCCGCGGCCCATCCTCTCCGGCCATGATCCGCGTGTGCTGCATCTGCCCCTGCACGCCGGCTTCGCGCAGAACGAACTCTGGCACCAGGCGGCTGCGAGCCATGCGGCCGCGCATTGGCGATTCGGCGGCCCGTCGATTCCGCGCGGCAAGCTCAAGCCGGTGCAGCAGGCACTGCTTGGCGTGCTGGAGGATGCCCGGGTGGAATGGTGGGCGCTGCAGCAGTTGCCGGGCTTGCGCGAGTTGTGGCTGTCGTTTCACGCTGGCCCTGGTGCCGCGCAGGGCAATGGCTTCGACGCATTGCTGGGCCGCCTCGCGCGCACGCTGCTCGATCCGACCCATGCCGATCCGCACCCCTGGGTGGCCAAGGCGCGCGCCGTGTTTTTCGCGGCCGATGGTTGCACACCCGCGCTGCAGACATCCGAGGCCGTGCGCCGGGCTGCGTCGTTGCTTGGGGCCGATATCGGCCAGATGCGCTTGCCGTTCAATGTGCGCAGCTACCGCGTGCACGCTGCGTACCGCGACGACAACAGCCACCTGTGGCAGGACGATGCGGACTTGCCGTCATCCGACACGCCGCTCGAAGGCGGGCAGGGCGCCTCGGCCGAACCGGACGAAGCGGCAGCGCCGCCGATGGTGTTGCCCGCATCACCCAGGCCAGCCGATGCGGGCCCGGCGCAAGACACGGAAACCCCGGTGGCCGTCTACCGCGAATGGGACCACGTGATCGGCCGCTATAGGCCGGCCTGGTGCCAGGTGTTTTCACCGGCGCTGGCCGAAGGCTCAGGCGTTGAGTTGATGGCGGCCGTACCGCGCCGGCTGATGCGGGCGCTGGCCGGCCTCCAGGGTGCGGCCGTGCGCAGCGGCGGCCGGGTGCGCGAGGGGGACGACCTGCACTTCGGCGCACTGGTAGACATGCGCATCGCCCTGCATCTGCGCCAGCCGCCCGACCCGCGCATCTACCGCCGTGTGCTGCGGCCCGCGCCGCCGCTGGCCGTGCTGTTGCTGATGGATGCTTCGGCATCGACGGCGCGCCGCATGCGGGCCGGCGGCGCCACACTGCTCGACGAGGTGCGCGACGCGGCGCGAGAGACGAGCCAGGCCTTGCAGGCGCTGGGCCACCGCTCGGCGTTATGGGCCTTCGCCTCCGACGGCCGCCACCGCATCGACATGCCGTGCCTGAAACCATGGGACGAGCCGGCCCATGCGCCTGCCGTGGCCCGGCGCATGGCAGCGTTGCAGAGCGCTGGCTCGACCCGGCTCGGCACGGTGTTGCGCCATGCGGTGACGCTGGCTGCGGCAGACGCCGCGCGCCATCCCGGCTGGCGCCGCGTGATCGTGTTGGTCACCGACGGCGAATCACATGACATCGACGTGCACCACCCGGCCTACCTGCCAGCCGACCTGCGTCGCGCCGCCGACGAGGCCCGGCGGCGCGGTATGGCGGTGCGCGCGCTCATCTTGCCTCCGGGTGATCCGAAGGCGCTGGCGCAGAGTCTTGGCGCAGGAAACTGCGCGGCTTTGCGCCACGTGGCGGCGCTGCCGAGGCGGTTGCCGGCTTTGCTGGCTGGGTAGGGGTGAAGGCGGCTCGATAGAACTTACGCCGCGCTCCAAACCATCACCGTACCCGTCCCGGTGCGTTGACTTTCGAGGCCGGAGCGGGGACGGATGAAGATTTCCACATCTCGGTCCAGCAAGGTGATGTAGTGCAGCAGGCGTTCGCTGGAAAACCGGCTGAGTTTGTAGTGTTTTAGATCGGAAACATGGGGCTGTGCGATGCCCAACCGTTTGGCCGTGGCGGCCTGTGTCAGCCCCTCGGTCTGCAGCAAGGCATTCAACCTGAGTGCCAATTGCACCCGCAGTTGGCGTTCATCCGGATCGGGCAAAGCCAGGTCTGCGAACACATTGCCGGAGCCCATTTCGACAGACTCGACTGCGGGGGATTTAGCTTTGGCGCTCATAGTGGTCCTTGTGGTGCTGTTGTGCGAGCTTGAGGCGCTCGTGAATCAGGTCAATGTCGCTCTTCGCCGTACGGATGCCGCTGGGCGACTTCTTCTGAAAGCAGTGAAGCACGTACACCGCCTGGGCAAAGCGAACGGTATAGACCGCCCTGAAAGTGTCGCCGCGGTGGTTTTCAACCAACTCCAGAACACCTGCACCGTCGCTTTTCCAGGGTTTGGCCTGAGGTGGCGTAGCACCCATTTGGACTGCACCGAGCGCATAGCCAAAATCGTCTACGACATCCTCCGGAAGGGCCAGCAAATCCTTTTTAGAGCCACCGACCCAGTGCAGCGGTTTTTCGGCCCCTGTTTTTATCATCGAAGAATTATACCTAATTGGATATTATTGTGGCGTTGTGACCAACGGCCGCGGACACTCTCGTCGAGTGCTCAGCACCTCACAGAATCGGCCTCAACGTCTCCGCCACCTCCCTCAGCACCGGCAGCAACTTCGTCACCAGTTGATCGTCGGGATAGAGATGCCGTTGCACGGTGGCGCTCAGGGCGTAGTGGCAGCGGCCCTTGCGGTCTTTCAGTGCCACGGCCAGGCCGCACAGGCCGAAGCTGAGGTATTGGTCGGCCGCCCAGTAGCCGAGGGCGCGCGCGGTGAGGACGTGGTCGCGGAAGGTGGCCGGGTCGTCGACGGTGGAACCGGTGAAGTTGGCGAAGTCGTGTTCGGCGATCCAGGTGTCGAGCGCGGCATCGTCCAGGGTGGACAGCAGCACGAAGCCCTGTGCCACCACGTGGGCCGGCACCCGCGCGCCGGGGTGGAAGCCGATGGAGATCATGCGCGGCGCGCTGCTGCGTGCCAGGTAGACCACCTCGTGGGCGTCGAGCGCGCCCAGGTTGAGGGTCTCGCCGCACAGCAGCGAGGCCCGCTGCAGGTAGGGCTGCACCATGCGCGGAATGCGCGCGCCTTCCAGGAAGGCCTGGCCCAGGCGCAGCACGCGCGGCAGCAGCCAGTAGAACTTGCCGTCGGTGGCGGCGTAGCCATAGTGCACCAGGCTCAGCAGGTAACGGCGCGCGGCGGTGCGGGTCAGGCCGGCCAGCACGCCGGCTTCGGTGGCGGTCAGGCGCGGCCGGTCGTCGCTGAAGGCTTCGATCACACGCAGGCCCTTGCCCAGGCCTTCGATCAACAGCCGAGGGTTGATGGCCGCCGATATTTCCGTATCGGGCGGGGTTGCGGGCAGGGTGGTGGTCATAGGGCTAACCCGAGTTTTGTGCGCATAGTGTACGTATGCGATCACTCAGCGACCGCATGTGACCTCCAGGGGATGGCGGTTCACCCGATGGCAGGCTTAAATCACGCTCGGCACCGCCATTCAGATCGACGCAGGCAGAAAAAACAACCACCGAGAGACATCCACATGAGCAATCACACCGGGCAAGGCGCCCACAACAAGGATCAGTCGAGAAAAGCCACGGCCAGCGGCTGGATCGGGTCGGCGCTGGAGTACTACGACTTCTTCATCTACGCCACCGCGGCTTCGCTGATCTTCCCCCAGATCTTCTTTCCGAAGAGCGATCCCACGGTGGCCATCATCGCCTCGCTCGCCACCTACGGCGTGGGTTACGTGGCGCGGCCCATCGGCGCGTTTTTCCTGGGCCACTGGGGGGACACCCATGGCCGCAAGATGGTGCTGATCGTCTGCATGTTCCTGATGGGTTTCTCCACCGTGGCCGTGGGCCTGCTGCCCACCTATGACCAGGTGGGCCTGTGGGCGCCGGCACTGCTGGTGACGCTGCGCCTGATCCAGGGCTTCGCGGTGGCCGGGGAGATCTCGGGTGCGAGTTCGATGATCCTGGAGCATGCGCCGTTCGGCCAGCGCGGCTTTTACGCCAGCTTCACGCTGCAAGGCGTGCAGGCCGGCCAGATCCTGGCGGCCGCGGTGTTCCTGCCGCTGGCGCACTACATGCCGGCCGAGGCGTTCAACAGCTGGGGCTGGCGCATTCCGTTCCTGCTGAGCTTCCTGGTCATCGTGGCCGGCTACATCATCCGCCGCGAGGTCGACGAGACCCCGGCTTTCACCGAGGAAGGCGCACGCAAGGCCGTGCCGAAGGCCCCGGTCGTCCAGGCCGTCACCGAGAGCTGGCGCGACATGCTGCGCGTGATGTGCTGCTCGCTGATGAACGTGATCCCGGTGGTCACCACCATCTTCGGCGCGGCCTATGCCGTGCAGCCGGGCTACGGCATCGGCTTCGAGAAGGACGTCTACCTGTGGATTCCGGTGATGGGCAACATCGTGGCCGTGCTGGTGATCCCGATCGTCGGCAACCTCTCCGACAAGATCGGCCGCAAGCCGCCGATCATCATCGGCTCGCTGCTCGCCGGCCTGCTGTCGTTTGGCTACCTGTACGCGATCAGCATCCACAGCGTGTCGCTGGCCATCGTCATGTCGCTGCTGATGTGGGGTGTGGTCTACCAGGGCTACAACGCCATCTTCCCGAGCTTCTACCCTGAAATGTTCCCGACCCGCACCCGCGTCTCGGGCATGGCCATTTCGCAGAACCTCGGCACCCTGGTGTCGGCCCTGCTGCCCGCGCTGTTCGTGGCGGTGGCCCCACCGGGCGCGAACAACATTCCGATGGTGGTGGGATCGATCACACTGGCCATTTGCGTCGTGGCCGCCATTGCCGCCTTCACGGCGCGCGAAACCTACCGTGTGCGCATGAGCGACCTGGGCGACCCGAATGCGGTGCCGATCCCCAAGGCCGACTACGACCGCATGCGCCAGCAAATCATCAGCGATACGCAGGCGGCCCGTACCGCCGGCTGAGGCTGGTTGGGTACACGTTCTCAGCGCCAGACTTGCTGGGCGACGCGTGCCATGTTGCCGCCCATCGCCAGGGCGGCATCGTCGGCGCTCATGCCGACTTCGCGCAGTGCCTCGGGCAGCAACTGCCAGGTCTCCACCGGCGTGTAGCTCGCCTTCGTGATGGCGCGGTCGTAGCCGGCTGACTTGGGCCACCAGTACGCCGGATCGTAGTCGCCGGGCGGGTTGTCGTTCAGCTCGGGCTGGTGAAAGCTGATGTCGAGCCCCACGCCCACGTGCCGCACGCCCACCAGATCGGCCACATAGGCCGCGTGGCGTGCCACGTCGTGCGCGGTAGGGGCGGTGTTGCCCAGGAAGAACGACACGCCCGACACACACACCACACCGCCGGTGGCGGCGCAGGCGCGGATCTGCGCGTCGGTGATGTTGCGGCCATGTTCCACCAGCGCCAGTGGATTGGCGTGGCTGAAGATCACCGGCTGGTTCGAGGTGGCCATGATGTCCAGGCTGCAGCGCCGGCCGGTGTGTGAGCAGTCCATCAGCAGGCCCGCCGCGTTCACCGCCTGCACCATGCGTGCACCGAGCGGGGTCAGGCCACGCTCCACGTCGTGGCAGCCGTCGGCCACGCTGTTGTTGCGGTTGTAGGCGAAGTGGATCTGGCGCACGCCGAGGCTGGCGTACAGTGCCACCATGTCGGGCTGTTCGAGCAGCGGCATCGCGCCTTCCAGGTCGAAACCGATGGCGATCTGGCCACCGGCCTGGGCACGTGCGATGTCGGCCATGCTGCCGGCCAGCAGGTAGCGGTCGGGCTGGGCGGCGATGCTGGCGCGGAAGCCGGCGATCACCGCCATCACCTGGCTGACGGGGTTCATGTCCATGCCGACGTTGATCGACACATAACTCACCCCGGCCTCGCGCAGCCGGTCGATCGGGGCGAAGCTGGCCTGCGGATGCAGCGGCAGGCAGGCGTGGGATTCCCAGTTCAGATGGGGTGGGATCATGGTGGGCTCAGGGTAAAGGGCGAGTTCAGGATAAGGCCTCCTGGCGGCGGAAGCCGGCGGAGGCCTCCATCAATTGACGGGTGTAGGGTTCGGTCACGCGGTGCGCGGCCAGGTCGCCGGAAGCCAGCATCTCGACCATGCGGCCGCGCTGCATCACCATCAGGCGTTCGCACAGGTGGGTGACCACGGCCAGGTCGTGGCTGACCATGATGAAGCTCAAGCCCCGGCGTGCGCGCAGGGTCTCCAGCAGGTTCAGCACTTCGGCCTGCACCGAGGCGTCGAGGGCCGAGGTCGGCTCGTCGAGCAGCAGGATCTGCGGCTCGAGGATCAGCGCGCGCGCAATGGCGATGCGCTGGCGCTGCCCGCCCGAGAGCTGGTGCGGGTAACGGAAACGAAAGCCCGTGCCCAGGCCGACTTCGTCGAGCGCACGTTCGATGCGGGCTTGCTCGTCGCCGATACCGTGGATGGCCAGCGGCTCGGCCAACAGGCGGTCCACCGTGTGGCGCGGGTGCAGCGAACCGTACGGGTCCTGGAACACCATCTGCACCAGGCGGCGAAAGGGCTTGCTGCCAGGCTGGGGCTGTGGCCCAGGCCCGAGCAGCTTCACCGCGCCGGACTCGCGCGGTGCCAGGCCGCAGATCGCGCGCAGCACGGTGGATTTGCCCGAGCCGGATTCGCCCACGATGCCGAAGCTTTCGCCGGGCTGCACGGTGAACGAGCTGTCGGCCACGGCCACGAAGCCATCGAACGAAACGCGCAAGTGCTGCACGTCCAGGCCGATGGATTGATGGTTCACTGCGCCCACTCTGGCCTCCGGTCCAGTGTGGGCAGGGGATGCCGGTTCGCACCAAGCTGCGGCAGGCAGTTCAGCAGGCCGAGGGTGTAGGGGTGTTTGGCCTGGGCCAGGCCGCCGGCGCTGAGCTCTTCGACCACGCGGCCGGCGTACATCACCAGGATGCGGTCGCAGAAGGTGGAGACCAGCCGCAGATCATGCGAGACGAACACCAGGCCCATGCCGCGCTCGGCCACCAGTTGGTCCAGGATGGCCAGCACCTGCAGCTGCACCGTCACGTCCAGCGCGGAAGTAGGCTCGTCGGCGATCAGCAGGTCGGGGTTGGCGATCAGCATCATCGCGATCATGGCGCGCTGGCCCATGCCGCCCGACACCTCGTGCGGATACAGCTTGTAGACCCGTTCCGGGTTGTCGATCTGCACCGATTCGAGCGCGGCCAGCGCGCGTTGCCTGGCCTCGCGGTTCGACACCTTGGACATTTTGGTATGGGCCTGCAGCGCCTCGACGATCTGCTGGCCGATGGTCATCACCGGGTTCAGCGAAAACTTCGGGTCTTGCAGCACCATGGCGATGCGCCCGCCGCGCAGGTCGCGCCGCTGCCTGGGCGAGCAGTGCAGCAGGTCGATGCCGTTGAAGGCCAGGCGCTTGGCGGTGACGATGCCGCCCGGCGCCGTCAGGCCCAGGATGGCCCGGCCAGTCTGCGACTTGCCCGAGCCCGACTCTCCCACGATGCCCAGGCGTTCGCGGCCGAGGTTGAACGACACACCGCGCACCACCTCGGTCCGGCCACCTTCGCGGTTGGGAAACGAGACTCGCAGGTCGTCCACTTCAAGTACGGTCTGGCTCATTTCACACCCTTGGGGTCGAGCGCGTCGCGCAATCCGTCACCGACCAGATTGAACGCCAGGCTCACCAGGAAGATCGCCGCACCAGGCGCTGCCGCCACCCACCATTGGTCGAGCACATAGAGCCGGCCGTTGGCGATCATCGCGCCCCATTCGGGTGTTGGCGGTTGCGCGCCCAGGCCGAGGAAGCCGAGGCCAGCGGCGGTGAGGATGATGCCGGCCATGTCCAGCGTCACCCGCACGATCAGCGACGACAGACACAGCGGCATGATGTGGTGCAGCACGATGCGCCAGGGCGAGGCGCCGATCAGCCGTACGGCGGCGATGTAGTCGGTCTGGCGAATGGTCAGCGTCTCGGCGCGGGCCATGCGCGCGTATGGCGGCCAGGCGGTGATGGCGATGGCGATCACCGCGTTCTCGATGCCGGGGCCGAGCGCGGCCACGAAGGCCAGCGCCAGGATCAGCCGCGGAAACGCCAGGAAGATGTCGGTGATGCGCATCAACGCCGCGTCCACCAGGCCGCCCGCATAACCGGCCACCGTGCCCACCAGCAGGCCGATGGGCGCGGCCAGCACGGCCACCAGCACCACCACGAACAGCGTGATGCGCGAGCCATGGATCAGCCGCGAGAGGATGTCGCGCCCCTGGTCGTCGGTGCCGAGCCAGAAGGGGCCCGAGGGCGGCAGCAGCCGGGTGGTGCGCAGGTCGCCCACCGTGGGGGAGTAGGGCGCCAGCAGCGGCGCGAAGATCGCCACCAGGATCAGCGCCAGCACGATGCCCAGGCCGAGCATGGCCAGCCGGTTGCGCATGAACACGCGCCAGGCGCCGTAGGCCCGGCCCCAGGCCGCCTGGCGGCGCGAGGCGGGGCGGTCGGACATCAACCAGTCGTGCAGGCGCGGTTTGGAAGTAACGGGGGTGGTGTTCATCGGATGCGGGTGCGCGGGTCGAGTGCCTTGTAGAGCACGTCGGACAATAAATTGAGGCCGATGAACACCGAGCCCACGACGATGGTGCCGCCCAGTACCGCGTTCATGTCGGCGTTCTGCAGCGAGTTGGTGATGTACAGGCCCAGGCCGGGCCAGGCGAACACGGTCTCGGTGAGCACCGAGCCTTCGAGCAGGCCGGCGTAAGACAGCGTGATCACCGTGACCAGCGGCACCATGGCGTTGCGCAGCGCATGGCGCCAGATGATGCGCGCCTCCGACAGGCCCTTGGCACGTGCGGCCACCACGTATTCCTGCGACAGCTCGTGCAGCATGAAGGAGCGTGTCATGCGGCTGATGTAGGCCAGCGAAAAATAGCCGAGCAGCGAGGCCGGCAGGATGAGGTGCGACAGCACGTTGGCGAAGGCGTCCCACTGGTTGGCCATGGCCGCGTCGAGCAGCAGCAGGCCCGACACGTTGGCCAGCGTGTATTCATAGGTCACGTCGACCCGGCCCGGCCCACCGACCCAGCCGAGCTTGGCGTAGAACAGCACCAGGCCCATCAGCCCCAGCCAGAAGATCGGCACCGAATAACCCACCAGGCCCATGACCCGCACGATCTGGTCCACCCAGCGGCCCTGGCGCACGGCGGCCCACACGCCCAGCGGCACACCGAGGCCCACGCCGATGATGATGCCCAACGTGGCCAGTTCCAGGGTGGCCGGGAACGCACGGCGAATGTCCTGCATCACCGGGTTGGAGCTCAGCACCGAGGTGCCGAAGTCGCCCTGCAGCACCTTGCCGAGGTAGATGTAGAACTGCTGCCACAGCGGTTTGTTGAGGCCCATCTCCTCGCGCACCCGGGCCACGGCGTCACCGGAGGCGTGGTCGCCCAGGACGACCAGCACCGGGTCGATCGGCATCACTCTGCCGATGAAGAAGGTGACGGCCAGCAGCCCCAGGTAGGTCAGTACGATGATCACCAGGAAGCGGCCCGCATTCCGCAGGGCGCGCAGCCGGCGTGCCTTGGTTTGCCCGGCTGCCGCGGGCATCTGGCTCGAAGCGCTCAACTTCAGCTTCGGCGTTTATTTCTTGCTGACCGTGAACATGTAGTTCGAGCCGAACGTCGGGCCGAGCTTGAAGCCGACCACGTTGCTGCGCGCGTCCGCCACCTCGACTTGTTGGAACAGCATGATGAAGGGGCTGGTCTTGCGGAACTCGGCCTGCATGTCTTCGTACATCTTCTTGCGGCGGGCGGTGTCGCGCTCAAGCACGGCGGCGTCGGCCATCTTGTCGAGTTCGGGCACGACCCATGCGTTGCGCCAGGCCAGCGGCTTGGCCTTGGCTTCGTCGCTGTTGTCGCTGTTCTGCACGAAGGTGGCGTTGCTATGCGGGTCCCAATAGTCGGCACCCCACTGGCCGATGTACATGTCATGGGTGCGCGCACGGTACTTGGTCAGCACCTGTTTGCCGTCGCCGGGGATGATTTCGACATCGATGCCGGCGCGCTTGGCGGTCTGCTGGAACGATTCGGTGATGCCCTGCACCGGCTGGATGGTGCGCATGTCGATGGTGACCTTGAAGCCGTTGGGCAGGCCGGCCTTGACCAGCAAAGCCTTGGCCTTGTCCACGTCGAGCTTGTAGGGCATGGCGGTGCTCGCGCCGAGCAGGCCTTTCGGCAGGAAGTTCTGGTCGATGATGCCGATGTTCTTGATCAGCGTGTCGCCGATGGCCGAATAGTCGAGCAGCCATTTCAGTGCTTCGCGCACTTCAGGCTTGGCCAGGTTGGGGTTCTTCTGGTTCAGGCTGATGTAGTACACCGTGCCCTTGGGGGCGGAAGACGAGATGATGTCCTTGTTGCCCGCCAGCGCGGCCAGGTCTTGTGGCGACAGGTTGCGGGCAATGTCCACATCACCCTTTTCCAGCAGCAGGCGTTGGGTGGACGACTCCTTGACGTGGCGGTAGAGCACCCGGGCCAACGGGGCCTTGGTGCCGTAGTAGTTGTCGTTGCGCTCCAGGGCCACGACCTCGTTGGCGCGCCATTCGCGCAGCTTCAGGGGGCCCGAGCCGGCGTAATGGGTCTTGAGCCAGGCATAGCCCAGATCGCCCGCCACTTCATTGGACAGGAGCAGCTTTTTGTCGACCACGGACGCCACGTCGGCGCTCAGGCAGTTGAGCACAAAAGACGGCGCATACGCCTTGTCCACGTCCAGGGTCAAGGTCAGCGGGCCGGTGGCCTTGATCTTGTCCTTGACGTTGTCCTTGGTGAAGCCGAACTGCCCGAGGATGAAGGCCGGCCCCTTGTCCAGGATCACGGCGCGCTGGAACGAAAAGGCCACGTCCTCGGCCGTCAGGGGATTGCCCGACGCGAACTTCAGGCCGGGCTTGATCTCGAAGCTGAAGGTCTTGCCGTCGGCGGAAATGGTCCAGGACTTGGCGATGTCGTTCACCAGCCTGGAGGTGTCGCTCAGGTCCAGCCGCACCAGGCGGTCGTAGGTGTTGTTGACCACTTCGCTGCCGGAGATTTCGAACACTTCGGCCGGGTCCATGGTGATGATGTCGTCAAAGGCAAACGCCAGCACCAGGGTGTCCTTGGGCGTGGCGGCCACGGCGGAGGTAACGCCAGCGGCCCACGCGAAGGTGGACGCGACCGCCGCGACCAGCACGCGGCGATTCAATACGGGTTTCAGGTAGCGCATGGAGCAGATCCTTGGGTTGTAAAGCGGCAAACTTGTTCAGCTTACAGAGCTAAGCACAACGCAAGAACCATGCTAACCCGAACTAAATTTGATCGAATTCCTTCAGGCCACGGCCTGCATCGGGCTCAGTTCACCGAGCAAGGCGCTGTCGATGAGTGGATAGTCGTCATTGGCCGGCAAGGCGTAGTGCCACCATTCATGGGGCAGGTGTGCGAAGCCGGCGTCTTCCATCAGCTTCAGCAGCAGCAGGCGGTTGGCCTGCGCCTGGGGCGGTACCTGGTCACTGAAATGGTGCGAGGCCGAGGTCATGTCGTCGAAGCCGGTGCCCATGTCGAGCTCCGCACCCAAGGCGTCCACCAGGGTCAGGTCCACGGCCGTACCGCGGGTGTGGCTGGAGCCGATCTTGGGGTCGGCCACATAGGCCTGGTCGGGCGCGGTTTCCCAGAGCTTGACCTGGGCTTCGTGTGGGCGGAAGGCGTCGAAGATCTTCAGCCGCAGGCCGGCGGCCTGGGCGTTCTGCACGGCCTGGCGCAGGCATTTTTCGGCATCGCGGTGCAGCAGGCATTGGGCCCGGTCGTAGATGACCTGGCCGGCGACGTTGTCGGGCGTGGCATAGGCCAGGTGCAGCAGCACGTTGTGGGTTTCGGGGGTGATCTGGACGAGGGGATGTGGCATGGAAAATCGGGCCGCGGCCGCGGGATTGCAACGGAAAACCCTCGATTATCGGGCGGACGCTGCATTGGCGCTGGACTGGGGATGTGGCGGTAAAATCTTGGGGCACCCCAAGGAGCGTTGCAGCGGCCCGTCTCGATCGGCGCCGTCAGGCTTGGGGGCCTATGCCCGGCCGGCGTTCCGCAGGCCCAGCCAGAAGACCAACGACGCTCACCTGAACTTTGTCGCCACAGGTGAGCTGCATGTCTGAAATTACCGTTCCTCCGTTGAAACTCTCCGGCCTGGAGCCCGTCTCCATTGGCGAGGGCGCGCTGTTCGTCAACATCGGCGAGCGCACCAACGTCACGGGCTCCAAGGCCTTCGCCCGCATGATCTTGAACGGCGAGTTCGACCAGGCCTTGTCGGTGGCGCGCCAGCAGGTGGAAAACGGCGCGCAGGTGATCGACATCAACATGGACGAGGCCATGCTCGACAGCAAGGCGGCCATGGTGCGGTTCCTCAATCTCATCGCCTCCGAGCCCGACATCGCGCGCGTGCCGATCATGGTCGACAGCTCCAAATGGGAGGTGATCGAGGCCGGCCTGCGCTGCATCCAGGGCAAGGGCATCGTCAACTCGATTTCCATGAAGGAAGGCATCGAGAAGTTCAAGCATGAGGCCACGCTGGTGCGCCGTTACGGCGCGGCGGCGGTGGTGATGGCCTTCGACGAAAAGGGCCAGGCCGACACCTACGAACGCAAGATCGAGATCTGCGAGCGCGCCTACCGTGTGCTGGTCGACGAAGTCGGCTTTCCGCCCGAAGACATCATCTTCGACCCGAACATCTTCGCCGTGGCCACCGGCATCGAGGAACACAACAACTACGCCGTGGACTTCATCGAGGCCACGCGCTGGATCAAGCAGAACCTGCCGGGCGCCAAGGTGTCGGGCGGTGTATCGAACGTGAGCTTCAGCTTCCGCGGCAACGACCCGGTGCGCGAAGCCATCCACACCGTCTTTTTGTACCACGCGATCAAGGCCGGCATGGACATGGGCATCGTCAACGCCGGCATGGTCGGCGTGTACGACGCGCTCGAGCCGGTGCTGCGCGAACGTGTGGAAGACGTGGTGCTGAACCGCCGGCCGGACGCCGGCGAGCGTCTGGTGGAAGTGGCCGAGACGGCCAAGAGCGGTGCCAAGGACGAGAGCAAGAAGAACGACTGGCGCGGCACGCCCGAGGCGCCGGTGACGGTGGAAGCCCGCCTGGCCCATGCCATGGTGAACGGCATCACCGACTTCATCGTGCCCGATACCGAAGAGGCCTACCAGGCCATCCTGGCCAAGGGTGGGCGGCCGCTGCACGTGATCGAAGGCCCGCTGATGGCCGGCATGAACATCGTCGGCGACCTGTTCGGCCAGGGCAAGATGTTCCTGCCGCAGGTGGTGAAGTCGGCGCGGGTGATGAAGTCGGCCGTGGCCCACCTGATCCCCTACATCGAGGAAGAAAAGCGCCAGGACGAGGCCGCCGGCCGCGATGTGCATACCAAGGGCAAGATCATCATCGCCACGGTGAAGGGCGACGTGCACGACATCGGCAAGAACATCGTTACCGTGGTGCTCCAGTGCAACAACTTCGAAGTCGTGAACATGGGCGTGATGGTGCCCTGCCACGAGATTCTGGCCAGGGCCAAGGTCGAAGGGGCCGACATCGTGGGCCTCTCCGGCCTGATCACGCCGAGCCTGGAAGAGATGCAGTACGTGGCCGGCGAAATGCAGAAGGACGACCATTTCCGCATCCGGAAGATCCCGCTGATGATCGGCGGTGCCACCACTTCGCGGGTGCATACGGCGGTCAAGATCGCACCGCATTACGAAGGCCCGGTGGTCTATGTGCCCGACGCCTCGCGCAGCGTGGGCGTGGCGCAGAGCCTGCTGTCCGACCAGGCCGCCAAGTACATCGACGAGCTGAACGCCGACTACGAGAAGGTGCGCACCCAGCACGCCAACAAGAAGCAGGTGCCGCTGTGGCCACTGGCCAAGATCCGCGCCAACAAGACGCCGGTGGACTGGGCCGCCTACGCGCCGACCAAGCCGAAGTTTCTGGGCCGCCGCGTGTTCAAGAATTTCGACCTGACCGAACTCGCCAAATACATCGACTGGGGCCCGTTCTTCCAGACCTGGGACCTGGCCGGGCCATTCCCCGCCATTTTGAAAGACGAGGTCGTGGGCACCGAGGCGGTGCGTGTGTATGCCGACGGCCAGCGCATGCTCAAGCGCGCCATCGAAGGCCGCTGGCTCACGGCCAATGGTGTGGTCGGGCTGTACCCGGCGAACACGGTGAACGACGACGACATTGCCTTCTACACCGACGAGTCGCGCAGCGAGATTGCGCTGACCTGGCATGGCCTGCGCCAGCAGGCCGAGAAGCAATCGGTCGATGGCGTGATGCGCCCCAGCCGCTGCCTGGCCGATTTTGTCGCCCCCGCGGGCAGCGGCATCGCCGACTACGCCGGTGTTTTTGCGGTCACGGCCGGCATCGGTGCCGAAAAGAAGGAGAAAGCCTTCCAGGAAGATCTGGACGACTATTCCTCCATCATGCTCAAGGCCATCGCCGACCGGCTGGCCGAAGCCTTCGCCGAATGCCTGCACCACCGCGTGCGCACCGATCTCTGGGGTTATGCGCCGCGCGAAGCGCTGAGCACCGAAGAGCTCATCGGCGAGAAGTACCAGGGTATCCGCCCCGCACCCGGTTACCCGGCCTGCCCCGACCACAGCGTCAAACACGCCATGTTCGATCTGCTGCAATGCGAGGAGATCGGCATGAGCCTGACCGAGAGCCTGGCGATGATGCCGGCGGCCAGCGTGAGCGGCTTCTTCATCGGGCAGCCCGAAAGTGTGTATTTCAATGTAGGCCGGATCGGCGAAGATCAGCTGCAGGATCTGGCGCGCCGCCGTGGTGTGGCCGAAAGTGAATTGCGGCGCCTGCTTGCGCCCGTATTGGGATAGCCGCGGATGAGTCCTGCGGCTGGCAGCGGCTTGCAGGACTCCGGCGGGGCTGCTGCCGGCCTGCGGACCGGGTTACCGCACCTTACAAAAAACTTCAATCGTCGGCCGAGGTGAGGATTTACCTTCAAGCTTGGCCTCTAAATTGCATCGGAGTCGTCGACTTCGAGGAACCCCATGCTAACTGCCGAGATGCGGGATCTGCCGCAGCATTCTTCTTTTTCCTCTCCATCCCGGGCGCCGGCGCCTGTGCCCACCTTGTTCGCGTCCCGTTGGACGCGATTCGGTGTCTGGTGTCTGGCGGTGCTGTCGCTTGGCGCGTCCCTGGTCTATATGGGCAACGAGGAGCGCCCACCAGCGGCGGCCTACGCCCTCGATCAAGATTGGGCGGCCACATCTCCGTTCGGTGTGAACCGTGCGGCCGGGGCGCCTCCACTGATGACGGCTCCGGTGCTGTCTTGCGCGACCTGTGGGCGTGTCGAAGCGGTGGTGGCTTTGCGGCCAACCGACCCGCCGGCTGGCCGCAAGCCGGTTTTCCAGGTCAAGGTGCGTATGGAGGACGGCCACACGCAGACCGTTCGTGTCGGAAAGCCGCTTGCCGTGGGAACGGCTGTGACGCTGGAGCACGGTGTGCTGCGCGTCGCTAGCGCCTGATCCGGGGCTTGTCGGCACCTTTTTTGCGCCAGTGGCCGGTTGCGGCCGCCTTTGGCGGTGCCCGAAAGCGTAAGAAGCGCTGCCGCAGGTAATCGTTGTGCTGTCGAGAATCCGGCCGGCCAGGGCACGGGTTGAAGCAGGCGACGCATCCTGGTTCAAAGGTGAAAAACATGGCCGAATGCGCATTTGACAAGCTACAGATTGCGCTGCGAGCTTCATATTTCATAGCATCAAAGCCGGATTTGTGCGAAAGACGAAGCTAATTTATCGACTTGAGAGCACAGGATTGCGTCAAGACTGTGACTTGCCTCTATAACAGACTCCAGGGTGTTTTAGAAGTGCACCCGTCACGTTTGCTGACATTTTGTGACTGATCCGTAGGACGAATCCCCGTACGATTGTGGTTTTATAGATGCCATACAAGCGGTGTCTACCGCAATGGCACACAGTCGAGGGAAATGCATGTCACATACAAACAAGACGCAGCCAGGAGATCGCTTCAACCGCTATTTCAAGATTGCGCCCGCGTTATGCGACAAAGTTCGTAACGAAATATTTCAGATTCGGCATGATGTCTATGCCCGCGAATTTGGTTTCGAACCCGTGCGCCCCGACCAGCGTGAAACCGACCGGTATGACCGTCACTCGCTGCATTGCATTGTCAAAACCGCCGATGCACAGCGCCAACCCGTCGGCTGCGCGCGGGTGGTGATGTCCAACCCGGAAGCGCCCGATGCCCCGTTGCCGTTCGAGATCGCCTGCAAGGACTCGCTGGACCGCAGCATCATCGATCCGTCCAGGCTGCCCCGCGGACGTATCGCCGAGGTTTCACGCCTGGCCGTGATGTCGGGTTTCCGCCGGCGCAAGGGGGAAACCTCGTCGGCCAGCGTGTCGCTGGCGGACCAGGATTTCGGTGGCGTGGAAACGGCGCGGTTCCCCAATATTCCCCTGAGCCTGTACATCGCCGCCGTATTGATGGCCCAGCGGCAGGGCATCGAGTATTTGTTCGTGCTGACCGAGCCCCGGCTGTCGAAGCACTTCGCCAAGCTCGGCGTCAACATCATGCCCATCGGCGCAGCCATCGACTTCCGCGGCACGCGGGTGCCGTCCGTCATGCGCGTCCCCGACATCTACCCTGGCCTGCGCAGCCTGATTCGTCCCATCTGGCATGCCATCGATCAGCAACTGACCGATGCCTACAGGTTTGATTCCGTGCCGTCCGTCCTGCCCGAGCCCGAGTTCGAAGACGAACGCGAACTGGAAATGTGCTGAGCCGGAGCGGTCTTCCCTCGCCTCATTGGTTCGGCCGCAAAGCGCGACGGTACTGAACCGACTCGGCCACATGGCTGGTTTGGGTGTGGGTGGCGCCCGCCAAGTCCGCAATGGTGCGTGCGACCTTCAGCGCGCGGTGAATGCTGCGAGCCGACCAGCCCAGCCGTGTGGCAGCGGTGTTCAAGAACTTGGCAGCGGCGGCGTCCAGCAGCAGGTGGTCGTCGATTTCTTTTCCCTGCAAGGCCTGGTTCGATTTTCCTTGGCGCTCGACCGCACGCTGGCGCGCCGCGGTGCTGCGTTCACGGATGGCGCTGGTCGACTCGCCCGGCGGCGCGTGGAGCAGTTCCTGTGGCGGCAATGCCGGCACTTCGATATGCAGGTCGATGCGGTCGATCAGCGGGCCGCTGAGTTTGCTTTGGTAACGCAGCACCTGATCGGGCGAGCAGCGGCAAGGCGTCTGGCGCGAACCCAGGTAGCCGCAGGGGCAGGGGTTCATGGCGGCGATCATCTGAAAGCGCGCCGGAAATTCGGCCCGTCGCGCCGCGCGCGCGATCGTGATGCGGCCGGTTTCCAGCGGCTCGCGCAAGGCTTCCAGGGCGGCGCGCGGAAATTCGGGGAGTTCGTCAAGGAACAGGACGCCATGATGCGCCAGCGAAATTTCCCCTGGCCGGGGTGGAGAGCCTCCGCCGACCAGGGCCACGGCGCTGGCCGTGTGGTGCGGCGTGCAGGTGGGGCGGGTGGCCCAGCGTTCCAGCACGAAGCGTCCGCCCACGCTGGCCACGGCAGCGCTCTGCAAGGCTTCCTCTACCGTCATCGGTGGCAGCAGGCCGGCGAAGCGCTGCGCGAGCATCGACTTGCCCGAGCCTGGTGGGCCGACCATCAGCAGGCTATGGCCTCCCGCTGCGGCGATTTCGAGCACCCGCTTGGCGGCTGCCTGGCCCTTCACGTCGGAGAGGTCGGCATAAGGCGCGGTTTCAGGCAAGACACGCGGGGCCAGTCGCGACCATCCCGCCGTGGTATCGCTGGTATCACCGGTATCGCCCGCGTCGACGCCGCCTGCCGGTTGCGGGCTGAAGTGACGCACCACGTCCAGCAGATGCTGGGCGCCGTATACCTCGGCCTCGGGCACCAGCGCCGCCTCTTCGGCGCTGCCTGGCGGGAGCACCAGCCGTGTCCGCACCTTCTGGGAATGCAAGGCCAGGCTGGTGGCGAGTGCGCCGCGCACCGGCCGCAGGGCACCCGACAGCGACAATTCACCGGCAAATTCATAGCCAGCCAAGCGGCTGCCATCGATCTGGCCGCTCGCCGCGAGGATGCCCAAGGCGATCGGCAGGTCGAAGCGCCCGGAATCCTTGGGCAGATCCGCGGGCGCCAGATTGACGGTGATGCGTTTGTTGTGCGGGAACTCCAGGCCGGCGTTCTGGATGGCCGAGCGGACCCTTTCGCGGGCTTCTTTGACCTCCACGTCGGCCAGCCCGACCAGGGTAAAACTGGGTAATCCGTTGACGAGATGCACCTCAACGGTGACTGCCGGCGCCTCCAGGCCCAACAAAGCACGGCTTTGCACCAAAGATAAGCTCATTCGGATGGTTCTCCCTAAATCGGTGCGCTCTGGGCGGATGAAACAATGCACCATCAAAATCGCACCAAGACGGTGCCAATAACATCATTTTTTGTATAGGCTTAACGCGCTGGTCTGCAACTGCGTGTACGGCGGCAGAAGGGGAATTTGGCACGCTCCGTGCTTATGACCTTCGCCATTCATCTTTTTACATTTGGAGCGAACCATGAAACTGACAGCCCCCAAGACCTTGGTTCTTGTGGATCTCGCTGTGTCCGGCCGTGCTTGCGCACAGTCTGTGGCATCTGCGCCTGATGACACCTTGGCTTGCGCCGTTGGGGCTGTCTCCGATGGCCGTACCTGCGGCAATTTCTGAATCTTCCACTGGAGAATCCAATATGAAACTCGTAACGGCCATCATCAAACCGTTCAAGCTCGACGAGGTGCGCGAAGCACTGTCGGGCATTGGCGTGCAAGGCATCACTGTGACCGAAGTCAAGGGCTTCGGCCGCCAAAAGGGCCACACCGAGCTGTATCGCGGCGCGGAATACGTGGTTGACTTCCTGCCCAAGGTCAAGATCGAGGCAGCCGTCTCCGAAGAGCTGGTCGACCGCGTGATCGAAGCCGTCGAAGGTGCGGCCCGCACCGGCAAGATCGGCGACGGGAAGATCTTCGTCTACAACCTGGAGCAGGTTGTCCGTATCCGCACCGGCGAGACCGGCAAAGAGGCGCTGTAAGCCGCATTCGCAAAAAGAAAGAAACTTCGAAATGAAAAAACTGCTTGCTTCTTTTGTGCTTGGCCTGAGCTTGCTGGCCGGCGGCACGATGTCCATGGCCCAGACGCCGGCCGCCACCGCCTCTGAGCCCGCCGCCGCGGCCTCCGTGGCGGCTCCGGCAGCAGCCGCTCCCGCCGCTGCTGCAGCTGCGGCCCCGGCTGATGCAGCGTCCGCTGCGGCCGCCCCTGCACCCGTTCCTAACAAGGGCGACACCGCCTGGATGATGGTTTCCACCTTGCTGGTGATCCTGATGACCGTGCCTGGCCTGGCCCTGTTCTACGGCGGCCTGGTGCGCAGCAAGAACATGCTGTCCGTGCTGATGCAGGTCATGGTCACGTTCTCGCTGATCGTGGTGCTGTGGTTCATCTACGGCTACAGCCTGGCGTTCACCGAGGGCAATGCCTACATCGGTGGCTTTGACCGGCTGTTCATGAAGGGCATCTGGGACAATGCCGCGGGCACCTTCGCCAACGGCGCGACCTTCAGCAAGGGTGTCGTGATTCCGGAAATCGTGTTCGCCGCCTTCCAGGCCACGTTCGCCGGCATCACCTGCACGCTGATCGTTGGCTCGTTCGCCGAACGCATCAAGTTCTCCGCCGTGTTGATGTTCATGGTTCTGTGGTTCACCTTCAGCTACGCACCGATCGCCCACATGGTCTGGTTCTGGATGGGCCCTGACGCCTACACCGGCAAGGAAGTGGTCGACGCCATGAACGGCAAGGCCGGCCAGATCTGGCAATGGGGCGCGCTGGACTTCGCTGGCGGTACCGTGGTGCACATCAACGCCGCTGTGGCTGGCCTGGTGGGCGCTTTCATGGTCGGCAAGCGTATCGGCTACGGCAAGGAATCGATGGCGCCTCACAGCCTGACGCTGACCATGGTGGGTGCCTCGCTGCTGTGGGTGGGCTGGTTCGGTTTCAACGCCGGCTCCGCACTCGAAGCCAACGGCTTTGCCGCCCTGGCCTTCATCAACACCTTCGGTGCCACGGCCGCTGCGGTGCTGTCCTGGTCGGTGGGTGAAGCGCTGCACAAGGGCAAGGCTTCCATGCTGGGCGCCGCCTCCGGTGCTGTTGCCGGCCTGGTGGCCATTACGCCCGCCGCCGGTAACGTCGGTATCGGCGGTGCCCTGGTGATCGGTCTGATTGCCGGCTTCGCCTGTCTGTGGGGTGTCACGGGTCTGAAGAAGATCCTCGGCGCTGACGACACGCTGGACGTGTTCGGTGTGCACGGCGTCGGCGGTATCATCGGCGCCCTGTTGACCGGCGTGTTCAACTCGCCCAGCCTGGGCGGCCCCGGCTTCGTGGCCGACTGGGTCACGGCCACCGGCGTGACCGCTGCCGACTACTCCATCGCTTCGCAAGTGTGGATCCAGGCCAAGGCCGTGATGGTCACCATCGTCTGGTCGGGTGTGGTCTCCATCATCGCCTACAAGATCGTCGACATGACCATCGGTCTGCGTGTGAGCGAAGAAGATGAACGCGAAGGCCTGGACATCACGTCGCACGGCGAAACCGCTTACAACCGCTGACATAGGCACACCCCCAAGTCGCTCACTTCCCCGGAATCGGCCCCAAGGGCCGATAACGCAAGTAGCTCCTCCCCCTTGCAGGGGGCGATACCAGCGGCCCGGCGAAGCCGGTTCCGCGGTATCTCTGGAATGAAGCAGGGGCATCTACCGTTTGGTTGGAAAAGGCCCGCAGGAACCCTGGTTCCGGCGGGCCTTTTCCATTGGCGCGGGATGGCCGGCGCACAATGGTGCAAAAGACTTCGCGACTTCCACGAGACACTCCCATGACATCTCCCCTTGTCCTGCAAAGCGGCGCGCTGCGCTGCGAAATCCGGCCCGAACTCGGTGGCTGCATCACCGGCCTGTGGCTCGGCGACGTGCCCGTGCTGCGTTCGGCCCCCGCCCATACCGTGGCCGCGGCCCGCCTTGGCGGCAGTTATGCCATGGTGCCGTTTTCGAACCGCATCGCCCATGCCCACTTGCTGTGGCAGGGCACAAGTCATCCGTTGGTGCAGAACAACGCGCCCGAGCCGCATGCCATCCACGGCCACGGCTGGCAGCGCGCCTGGGAGGTGCTGGAATCCGACGCCACCTCGGCCCTGATCGCTTTCGAGCACCAGCCCGATGCGGCCTGGCCCTTTGCCTTCGACACCTCGCAGAGCCTGCGCATCACCGGGCACACGCTGGAGATCACCCTGAACGCCACCAACCAGTCGAAGACCGAAGCCCCGATCGGCCTGGGCTGGCACCCTTACTTTGCCAAGCGCGGCCAGAGCCGCATCGCGTTCACCGCCGCCGGGCGCTGGGAAAACGGCGCCGACATGCTGCCCACGCAGCGCCTGCCCAACCCGGGCATCGACAGCGCCTGCGAAGTGCTGGACGTGGACCACTGCTTCGACGGCTGGAGTGGCGAGGTGCACCTGCGCGACGAGTGCCTGCACACGCGCATCAGCTCCAACCTCGATCACCTGGTGGTGTTCACCAACGCGGGCAAGAACTTCGTGGCCATCGAACCGGTGAGCCATGTGAACAACGCGCTGAACCTGATGGCCGCCGGCCGCTACAACGCCGCCGCGCTGGGGGTGAGCGTGCTGCAGCCCGGCGAGACCAAGACCGCGCGGATGAGCATCAGCGTGGAGGCCGTGTCATGACGAACTGGCGCACGGTGGTGGCCGAACCGAATGAACTCGGCGAATCGCCTTTCTGGCACCCGGCCGAGCAGCGGCTGTATTGGGTCGACCTGCCCGGGAAGCTGATCCTGCGTACCGTGCCGGGCAGCGGCGTGGTGGAGCGCTGGCCCGTGCCGCAAGAGCCGGGCTGCATCGCCCCCGCGGCCCGAGGCGGCCTGGTGGTTGCCATGCGCGACGGCATCTACCGTGGCCACGCATGGGGCGGGCCGCTGACGCAGATCGTGCACTTCGACCACGACCCCGCCACCACGCGTTTCAACGACGGCAAGTGTGATCCGCTCGGCCGCCTGTGGGCCGGCACCATCTTCGAGCCGCGCAACGCCAATGAAGCCAAGCTGTATTCCGTCGACTGCCGCGGCGGCCGCAAGCCGGAAGTGAAGCTGCAGGCTGGTGACGCCATCACCGCCAACGGCCTGGCCTGGTCGCCAGACGGCGGCACGGTGTACTGGTCCGACACGCCGCACCACATCACCCACGCCTGGGACTGGGCGGCCGAGGCCAACACCTTGACGCGGCATCGTGTGTTCCAGCGGTTTGCGCCCAAGCCCGCGGGCTGGACGCCGGGCTTGCCAGGCAATGGGGGCTATGGAGGCCGGCCCGATGGTGCCACCGTGGATGTGCAAGGCAACTACTACGCGGCCATGTTCGAAGGCCGGCGCCTGTGCAAGTTCGCCCCCGGCGGTGAACTGCTGGCCGAGATCGAAACGCCGGCGCAGTGCCCCACCATGCCATGCTTCGGCGGCCCGCAGCTGCGCACGCTCTACCTCACCACTGGGCGCCACAACCGCCCGGCCGCCGAACTTGCGGCCTTGCCGCAGTCGGGTTGCGTATTCGCGATGGAGGTCGATGTACCAGGCTTGCCGGTCCATTTTTTCCAAGACTGAGTCGCTCAAAAATTGCACGCCGCACCCGCAAAAAATTCACAAGCCGACACCGGTCTGCCGGGGTGGGCAACCGTTACCATGGTGCGGATGGAGACCGCATTGCACAGCCTGATCGAGCGTATCGCCGCTGCCGCAGCGAATGCCACGCCGCTGCGCTTTCGCGGCGGCGGCACCAAGGATTTCTATGGGCAGGCGCTGCAGGGCGAAGTGGTCGATACCGCGGGGCTTGCGGGCATCACCAGTTATGAGCCGAGCGAACTA
>Ga0307515_10003850_pt1 | contig 31384 bp, 36 predicted proteins | sample 17_EM_MG_FD_194513 | JGI IMG/M metagenome (GOLD analysis project Ga0307515, IMG submission 194513) | Populus trichocarpa ectomycorrhiza microbial communities from riparian zone in the Pacific Northwest, United States - 17_EM | ecosystem: Host-associated > Plants > Roots > Unclassified | place...
TTCAGGGGTCAACTCGAAATCGTGAGAATGAAGGGACGACAGACAATCTTAGGTGTATGCTGTACTCAGTGTTAACTCATGATCATGGCATGGAGAAATAGAGAGGGATGAATGAACTTTGTGTTCTGCGATGATGGTGGAGTTGTGGATGAGACAGAGCGAGATGGGGGATGAAGATGAGAACGATATGGAGGATATGAGCGGCTATCAGAAATCAGGGGTACGACTTACCGGATTGGGTCGAGAAGACCTCGTATCGGTGTGTTTACCCGCCGGATCGGGTCTCGCACCTGGCGTATCGGGGATGGTCAATTGACTTGCACACGAAATTCTCTTAAGTCCCAGTTTCTCATGATGATTTCCCCCATCTCCTCTGATCTCTCTCTTTCTTGTGCTCAACTCTACCATCACCTAAGAACACGAAGTTAAGTCATCCCTCTCTATCTCTCCATGCCATGATCATGACTTAACACCTAGTACAGCATACATCAAGTACAGCATCATCCCAAGATCGACAGTCTCCCGCTCCCAGCCAGTTTCCCGCTCCCAGCCAGTTTCCCATCTCTCGGAGGATGTTGTTGTACTCAACTCTCTACCTTCAATTACAAGTTAACCAATGAATAGAGTCTCAGCTGCCGTCGCGCCTCCCTCCAAATCCACCGCTTCCAAGTACTCCTCCAATCTCGCTCGATCATAGCCTGCAAGTGCATCTCCAAACTCGGTCAATCACGGCCTCCCAGTGCATCACGGAGTTCACGATTACGGCCTCCAAGAGCATCTCCAAACTCGCTCGATTATGGCCACCAAGTTCGAACAATCAGGGCCTCCAATTGCATCTCCAAACCTGCTCGATCACGGCCTCAATGTGCATCTCCAAACTCGCCGGATCACGGCCTCTAAGTGAATCTCTCAACTCGCTCGATCACGGCCTGCAAGTACATCGGTAATGGGCGACTGCGAGTGTACGGGGTAACGGAGGTGGACTGAGCGACGGGGAGTTCATATTCGGGAGACCCCGGGGTAGATAGACATAATATCATTTCCATCTCATCCGGATCCATGCAATTGCGTGGATTCTCACGGCTGGGTAATATCGTATCTTCTCACATTCTTCCTAGGCTCCTCGAGCTAGAACGGTTCAATCTCACGAATTCCTTCGTGGCCAGATTGACCGTATGTATATTTATAGAGATACTTAAATAAAATAATGCCATATTATCAGGTAGCGAATCTTGTGACTGTAACAAACACGAATACGATAGACGAAATGCCTTGTGCTTATGGAACCCTAAGAACCACTGCTTTGAGAATACAGCACCAAGTCTCCCGCAGAGCTGTGTAGCGGTCTCAGCTGCTCCAAAATTTGACTATCCTAATAATCAAATCTCGTAGCGTCCTGAATGCACCTCCATAACTTCAGGTGCTTTCAGGAGCATCTGGGAATGCTTTTGCTGAGTCTGAGGAAGAAATGGCGAAACTGCGATCGGACGGCGATGTGCAACGCTACGCGTGGTATCGACACCGGGTGGGGAGTAATCTGCCACCGCGGTCTCTCTGACGGCTCTGACGGAGCGCGTTCACTCTGACGCAGCCATTCCTCCCAGGCGGAAATGTTTTTTGCTGATGAAAGGCGGCCAATACTCTCAGTATGCATCAAGATGGCCAAGTCTCTGATTAATTACCTGACTTACAAGACCAAAAGTTGTTGACGTTCTGTTGACCCTCAGTTTCAGAATCAGGCAGGGAGCGTATCGATTTTTCTTTTGCCTATACAGGCAGCCTGTACGTCATTTATGCATCTGTGCAACCAATCACCATGCAGAGTAACCATGATGCTAAGCCAATTATTGTTGACGCTCTGTTGACGCTCATTTTGCCACGAGCGTATCTGCGATATAGCCATTCACTCTGGCATAGTATATTGATAATGATCCTTTGGCAGCCGTTCTGTGCTATTCATGTACGTTCTCCTTTATTACTACATTGTTCTTGAATGATGCGTACAAATATACCCTTTAAAATATACTTTAAAGTGTCCGCTAATTGTAGATAATGATAATGCTCAAAATTCAAGTTCACTTCAGTCAACTCTCGTCATCGCTGTCAGATTCACTCAAACAGCTGCCCTCGTCATCAAACTCGCTCTCAGCTGCATTACCACGCAGCTGATAGTGTACTAACCTGTGAATGGACCATCATCAGTCAGCAAATCTGGAATAACATCGTTATTGCGCATGCGATCCTTGGCAAAAATCGAGCGTTGTGAAGCGGAGTATGTATATACACATATGCAGGTGGCATATGTTCTGTTCCGGAGCTCTCTCCATCATCAGATGGCACAGGTGGCGATTCGGGCCAAGGTGGCGCCGGTCTCGGTGGTGGTGCACCCTTCCATTTGCGCCGCCAGCGTGTCTGTGGATTTGTTGTGGCGCCATGTTGGCAAGGCAGGAAGCCCTCCGTTTGATTTTCGCAAACCATTGCGGAGTGTCTTTCCATCCCAGCCTTCACCTTGTCATGCCCGGGAAACTCAACATGCCGCTTCTTCTCTTCTCGGAATTCGTCGCGAGGTTTCTAGATTGGTTGTTGTTTTTCGTCTATAGAGGCCCGTGAAAACCCTCCTTGGGCCATTTTGACAATATTCAAGGCAAGACGCATGTCTGACTGTTCAAGCTGTACCCGACCTCCTTGTCTTGCCATATTAGCTGACATGTTGAAAACTGCCAAGAAATTAGTTGCTCCTTCTACAGTGAGATCCGGGTATTACCTCAACCATATACGACTCCGTAGCCTCTTCTAAGGTCAATAGAACTTCTTTCGTCCATTCCCGGGGATGTTTATCACTAAATTCGTTTGTGAAAATCCTGGAACCGACAACATCGCAATGTTCAATTTTGTGGACTGTGCGGACAAATCCCTTGGTCGACCATGGTGATTTGCCACTTCAGGAAGCGATATATTGGTCACCTAGCTCTCTACCTACGCCAGCGGTGCGTTATATTCTCAGTTGACCATGGTTCACACAGATATTGATAGACTCACATCCGATGGCATGCTGCTTCTTATTCTCCTCGCTTTCGGTTTTACCCACCTCTTTACAATGAGCGTCGTGGGTCATATTGTCGGTGGCTACAACTGCAGCGTCGCTGTGGGCAGACTGGTGTCTGCATTGCTGCTGTGTCTCACCAAGTGGGTCGTTGCGTGAAGCGCCTGTCGTTCGGCGTGATTCGGCTCCAATCGCCGCTGCAGGAAGTGTTTCGGGGGACATGGCTTGCAGTTGTAGAAATGTGACGAAGATGACCACGAAAAGAAGTGGGAAGTGCTGAAGATTATATAGTGAGCTACAAGTCAAAATGGAATGAGTGACAGCCAACTTGCAGGTTCAATTCAAGCTGAATCCTGCTGTGTATGGCTGCAGGGGATTCGAACGGTCGCGCGATTTCAGTAAGTTGGTCCGACGTTGTTTCTTTGTTTACAGGGAACATCGAGCTGAATGAGAGTTGATATCTCATGTTCGATAGATATGAAAAGGTCATTCTTCGACCGAAATGACATCTGGTGATGTTTGTCTCAAGTCATTGCCCGGATCTTACATGAATTACACACTAACAATCAAGTGATAATGTACTATTAGCATGACTATTCCCAAAGAAGTGACGGTCAAAACACTGATTTTGCTTTGTTCGAATTGATGAAACCTACCATCCTTCACATAAAAGACTCAGCTTGCCTCCATGTGGTCCATTTCTTGCAACATCCAACATCTCGCCCAACAACAAGGTCAACGCAAGATATAATGGTCAATTCTCCGAAAAAGGACCATTTGCCACTTCCGGCAGGCAAATATGGCAAATCGACGAAGCATTCCACCCGACGAGATCACCAGGCGAACCAAGGCAAGAGTTGTTTGGAGGCAGAAAGGGTCCGAGCGTTGGAAGCATTGCGCAGCTTGCGATCCAAATAAAAGCTTGCGGCGGAGAAACGACGGGAAACGCACTTTTCAAGCAACGAACAGAGAGAGAAATGGATCTAGGATTATGTGGAGCGAGAGACCGCAGTGGCAAGACAGTGAGTTCAAGACGCAGAGACAGCAATTAGGCAAGAGCAGGAACACATGGGTAATGTTGAGAAGGGACGATCGACAACCACCAGGTCTGAAATAACATTCGAGGGGATGTTGAATGCTATCTGAGACAGTCTGAGTGATCTTGCAAGTTCCGAAGATGAGGAGGATGGGGAAGATGAGGATGATGATGAAGATGATACAGGGCATGGCAAACTGAGCGACGATGACGAACCTGGCTGGGTGATGGGCACAATCTCCAAAAACGTACAGCACCGCATGGAGAGCTTTCGGCAGAAGTAGATGAGGCTTGACGAACTGACGCAACCGAAAAGGGGGGACGCGGCCGACTACTTCCATGAGAGAGATATGAAGTACGGGACGACTGAATTGAAGGTTCTGGCTGTTGGGAAGCCCCAAACAGATTCGACTGCAGCGACACCATTACCAACGACATTTGGAGATCTTATGCAGGCTCTTGATATCGTGCCCGGACAATCACAAATCGCGCAAGTGACGTCTCGACTAGGAAGTAGTCCAATGAGGCTGGGTTCGGAGAAACCTGACGCAGATGATCACATAGTGATGCCGAAGCCTGCCAAGGTGCCGGATTTGTCGCAGATCGAGATTGTGAAGCCAGCTCAATCCATAAGATTTTAACCTGGCATATAGTGTCCTTAGCTAATTACCATATAGATATCGGATTCGGACAAAGACATGGTGATGACTCTTGCCTCACGGGAAGTGTAGATAGCCAAATCGGTATTTTTGATCCTTTATCTTGTGTAAAATCAACTTGTGAACCAGTTTTGTTAAGTGTCAGCTTTTTCTGAATTTCAGTGACCAAATTGTGAGACAGGATTATTTGTCAGTGTGTGTGCCAGGGTTGTACGGGCCATCCGAATGTTCTAGACTCCAAATCAGGCTTATTGACGAACAACGATCCATATATGATGTTGCCTGTTACGGATAAATCATATAGCAAAACCTAAATTGGAGAAGTAATTTACTTACAAAGTCAAAGTCAGTGATGTCATACAACTCATAAAAGGAGCGGTCAAAGCACATATTAAACTCGGACAAATGACAGCCGACAGGCTGGATTGATCGATGCAGCCAACTATCTATCTCTTCGCTCAGCCCTCCTGCATATGGTCCAGTAATTGAACACTGCTTATGGTACGTCATGGTAATCGAGGAGAATAAGCTAGATAAGAACTGGTGAGGAATTCAGGCTATACATATCTAAAACTAGTGCATGGAGTGTTATGCCGTAAATTGGCGGCCGAAAGCGTTGAAACGAGATTGATCTACGTCTGTAATCATGTAAATGATTTGTATAGTGGTGGCTCAGACACTGAGATTTATGGAAGATCTTGGATTCAAATGATATTACATAGAAACTGTATACTTGCTGCCAATAGAGGCTGTATGCATGTTTTGTACAATTGTTGTGCACCCAATGACTGTTAGTAGGTCTCTAAGGTAAGCTCAGAGGTGAGCGTCAACGGAGCGTCAAAAATGTATAGTCATATCTATCCAGCAATCACCCGCCTGTATAGTCGCATCCATCCACAGAAGAAGTATTGGCCGGCTTAGCAGGGAAAATGGCAAGCCACATGCACATTGCCCGGTCATAGAAATGAGCGTCAACGGAGCATCAACGATTTCTGGTCTGACATCCTGGATAATCACTGGGCTGTGCAACGGCATTTAGCCATAATCATAATTTTGGTGGCCTTTATAGGTAACAATTCAACAGACGATATCCCTACTACCTCCTCAAAATGAGCGTCACCGGAGCGTCAACGATTCTTGGCATTGCATCCTTGAAAATTCAGAGGGTTTCGCTGCATCGTTGACTCATAATCGAACTATTGCCTGCCATTCTAGGCAAAACATGGTTGTTACACCATCAGGACTATGTCCTAAAGATGAGCGTCAACGGAGCATAAACGACTTTTGGCCTTGGATCATCGAAAATGCATGGGCTGCGTTGCGACATTGAACTATCATCGAACTATCGGCCGCCTTTCTAGGCGAAAATCGTTGTGACAACATCGCTACTATGTTCTAAAAATGAGCGTCAATGGAGCGTGAACAACTTCTGGCCTTGCATGTTGGAAATGGCAAGGGTTGTGCGGCAACATTGACTGATGATCAAACTATTGGCCGCCTTTCTAGGCAAAAATGCTTACGACAACATCGGGACTATGTCCTGAATCTGAGCGTCAACGGAGTGTCAACGATTTTTGATCTTGCATCTTGGATAATCTAACAGCAATGGAACGCAGAAAACCCACAATGAACTTATCGGCAGCCTATAATGGCAGGAATTCTAGCGATGATATCGCGACCGCCTCCTACAATTGAGTGCCCACACACCGTCAACAGTTTTGGTGGATGCTCAGATTGCTACACAGCGATGAACTGCATTGTGCTGTTCCTAAATCGAGTTTAACATGGTCAGTCTTCGCAATCTATCCTTGTATACAACTTCAGAAATATGCATGCAATGTCTTACAGATCTGATTTTTTTGCTTGTAGTTGTAGAGTCAATATTTAAGAACTCGCAGTCTGCTTAACTGTATCGTTAGTTACACCAGTCTTTCGAGTCGGATCAACCAGCGCTTGAAATCTTACTGCCATGTCATATTCCGAATCTTTGAACACCTCTTTACTCGAGGGTATAATTCCTTGCAAAAATGAACGTGTCTTCATTCGTGATTTGAGCGACCTTACATTGCAAATCATTTTTGATGCTTGGTGGGATTCAATGAATGAAGGCTCGAAGAGGCCTATTACTTGGAATGATTCTAGACATGTGCCGTCGTGGGGAGTCTATTTACACTGCGGAATTCAAGCGACAGGCTGCCCTGGCATCATATGTATCGTTTGTCATCATGTTCTTTGCCATCACTCACAATATCGGACCAGCTCAATGGGGAAACACTTGATTGCAAAAGCTCACATCGCAAAGTTAAACAAATCAACCGAGACAGCAGTTACTGAATTGACTCGTAGGACGGTTGATGAAACAGCTTGGGCCATCTTGAAGAGGCAAGGAAGTCGAGGAATCACAATAGTGAGTATGCAGAGGAAAATCAGATTTGACATCCAGTTTAATCCATATTGATTGAAATGGCAGACAAAACGTTCAAAATTGGCAGATGAAGACTTTGAAACTTCCCAATTTCACCAAGACACGTGGAATCGATACCTCATGTTAGGATTTGTTTCGGCTCATATTCCATTGAATGCAATATCAAATCTCGAGCTATGGTGGTCATATAAAGCGTTAGGCCATGATCCTGTGCTGCCGTCCGCTACAACTCTGAGCAACATTTGCCGTAGGGAATATGCACTGGGGTGGATGCAATTAAAAAGCATTTGCCATCACGAAACAAAGTCAGTTTACCTTTGGACAGATGGACATCAACGATCAAATTGGCCATCACGTTGGTCATTGCGTACTATCTGCATCGAAATCGGGCATTAGGTGAATTTCAACTCGTTTTCGATATGGTTGATTGCGTATTCTCTTCCCGTTTCGAAAACTAATTAAGGATGACATGTCAAGGGCCAACATCCGGGAGCAAGGCTAGCTGAACATTTGAAGGATGTGCTGGATGATGTTGAGCTCACCGACGGCCGTTTCCTCGACATTACGACAGATACTGCTTCCTCAAAATCCCCCATCACACACGAGCTTCCATCACCTCCTGAGGCCTCTGGAATCGAGTCGCCTGCATTGAGCTACCACATACTGTGCATGGCGCACTTCATACAGCTGGCTTTAGGTGCATTCATGACCAGTCTCAGTGTAAAAGGCCGCACCAAGACTTGGGAAGCCCATGAACGCGATGAGCAATTTGGAGTGAATGAAATTATAGATATCGGGAAGAGGCAAAGACTTCGAAAAGAGAGCAATGCTTGGATCAACAAGGTGTCGGCCATGAGACTTGGTTTGGCAATGATAATAGAGAAAGTACGTATTTCATGATATTTTGAAAGTCCTGAAACTGACCTTCATGAAGCAGAGAATGCTTCCGGTATTGCTTACACTGACAGCTGGTCGTCAAAACAAGTTTATTGACTGTCGAAAAGCCAAAGTCAGCTTCGCGGTACTTGCGATTATGGATGTGAAGACACATTGGAACTCTACACTGGAGTTGCTCAAGCGGGCCTACTGATTACGGGAATTCACACGTGAGTGGCTGCACAATAAAAATCACACCGAATACCGACCACTGTTCACAACTGCAGATGAATGGCCGATTGTGAAGTATGTCATTGAAGAGTTGAGGCCATTCAGAAAATGGACCCTTTGGATGTCGAAGAGGCATACAGTCACATTTCATCACGTTATCACAGTGTACAATGGCATGTTTGATCACATGGATTGCGTGATGCGAGCTCTGTCTGAGAAGATGACTCCATGGAAAGAAGACGTGTTATTTGCGGTGATGTTAGCTCGACAGAAGCTGTCCAAATACTACGCTGAAGCGACTTCAACGACGGGCACGCTTCCAATTTCTGCACATATCCTCGATCTTTACAGGATGTTGCGATCGTGCAGAAAGTGGGACAAGGGAATGGATATTAATCCTGAGGACGAGACATCTTATACTACCCAATACCAATAGGCCTTTCTGAAGTATGTGGAGAATGAATACTGCGCCAAACATTGGCGCATGCCCGTCAAAAATACCAAATCTCAATGAGTAGCGATCACATCTCCTCTGCAACGGCTTCACGATTCTGGCAATCATCCTTTGATCCATATGATTTGTCCAGCGATGATGAAGAATACTTAACGCCTAACAATGTGGTTGGGACAACACCCGGACGAAGTGATCGCGCGGTGCCCTTATTTACTGTCGCCAGGCTCTATTTCAATTCACCGCCTGAGGAACCAAAGAACTGGGGGCAAAGTAATCCAAATCTCAATAATTACCACTCCGACCCAATGGAGTTTAGCAGTTCATTTTGGATACTGGACATAACCGACTGGTGGCGTCAACAGGTGGAAATGCACTGAAAGTACGCTGATCTCTGCAATGTGGCGCTCGACATGATCTCTATCATACCATATGGTGTCGGAGCGGAGGCTTGTTCTTCTCTTGGCCAAGATGTTATCCGGTGGAGGCAGTCAAAAACCAGAGGTGAGACCCTTCGCGAAAAAGTCGATGTAAGGCAGTTCGCTAGAACCAATACCGGGATTTTGGCCGGCACTGACCTAGATATGGATAATCCGAACACAGAAAGGTACTCGGAATTGAAGAAACAGGCGGAGGAAAGGCAACTGCACAGAATGGCCAAGGTTCACAACTGTTTGGACATGTGGCAGGGCAGCCAAAACCTACGTGCTACACAGAAGGAATCTCCTGCTCAAAACAAGCAGATCAATGATGTGGGATACATTTTGGACACGGAAGAGATTGTCAAAGCATCCTGGTCACTCTTTCAACATCATGGTGCAGATGCATTCAAATTGTCAGAAAGATCTCCCTTGCCACCACCTTTGTCTCCAAAGGACCTCCCTGGAGGACATATTCAAATCTTAAATGTCTGCCGAATCCGGAGAATCGAGCGTCATCCAGTCTAAAGTGACGAGGATAGCGCATCTGAAAGCATTTCGGACACTGAAGATTGGCTTGACTCGAATGGGGACTTAGATAATCCAAATGACAGTAAAGATGATTGCGTGGCAGAAGTTGAATCTGATATGGACCAAGTCAATACCGTCGAGGATCCGGAATCCCCAGAGCAGTGTGCTGTGAGCACCACGCCAAATGTTCCCGGATTGATTCGGCCTACATGGAAGTCAAAGAGATAAGCTGAAAAGGTGTTGGTGATGGTCAATGCAATCGAAACAAGAAGCAACAAGGGAGTGAAGCAAAAGTAGGGCAGAATGCGTCAATGTTCCACCAGCATGTTTATGTATCTTGACTGAGTGTTGAAGTTAGACATATATTATGGGCGAATGGTGAGCAGAAGCTTGTCAATGTCGGTTGTTAAACAGATGTATAGCAGGCGCAATGAAGCTTTTGGGAAGACAGATAAATTATAGTCATGTGTGAGCGAACAGTGCAAGAATGTTACTGTGCTCGACTTTGCCACAGGGCCAAGTCTCAATTTGGCAGAATTACTTTCAATGAGTTCAAATCATGATGCAAACTACTGTCGATTACAGTAGATGTTGAATGGACAATACAGTAAAATGAGCGTCAACAGAACGTCACCAATTTGTGGTCATGTAAGTACGGTAATTAAATCGTGCTTTGTTCGCAGTTAGGCATAACCGATGTATTGGCAGTCTTTATTGGCAAAAGAGACAGCAACACGGTCATCGCCCCATTCTGAGAATGAGTGTCAACTGAGCGTCAACAATTTGTGGTTATGTAAGTACAGTAATTAAACAGTGCTTTGGTCGCTGTTAGGCATAATCGATGTATTGGCAGCTTTTATTGACAAAAGTGACAGCCACATGGTAATCGCCCCATGCTGAGAATGAGCGTCAACAGAGCGTTAACAATTGTTAGCTTCGCATCATGGTTAATTTATGTTCCGATTGGTTGCATACATTCATTTATCAAAGATTGACAGCCTTTACTGGCATAAACAACAGCACAATGCTCCCTGCTGAATCCTGAAAATGAGCGTCAACGGAGCGTCAACAGTTCTAGTTGTTGCATATTTGGTGGTCAAGTCATCGCGCTAATCCTCGCGTTCATAACGGAATCATTGTCCGACATTATTGGCACAAATTCAGTATACCAAATGTAAAATACCGATTCCAAATTAATCTATATCGCAAGCTGCAAAGCAAACAAAAACACATTAATGGTTGTTGAAAACTCCATTTTGATAAGATACAATTGACAAACTCCAAAAACAAGAGCCATATTTGAATCTATAGATGGACCCGCTGGGCGACCGGCTGACAACCTGCCCAATTCAGACGGGTTGGGAGTTTACCTTTGAACCGTACCCATGTGGACGGTTCAGGTTAATGGACAACCCGGACCGCAAATTTTCAATGGTTTGGTTTGGACCAGGACCCACACCCGAAGTCATGGTCCGGAACCGTTAATAACCCTAATGTCTGTTGCACAGTTTCTTCTCGCTCCGTTGGGCTTGTATTTTAATTGAATACTGTGGCATTGTGGCTAACTGTGACCATACATCGGAATGGGTTAATTGGGTACACACTTCCATTGGGATTGCAATGCAATGGGTGACATTGCGAAAATCTCTCCTCATGTTCCTTCTACCTGCGCGCAAATGCAATTCTCTTCTTACTAATTATACACATCACTCCATGTTGCCAGATCTATGGGGCTATTGAGAATCCATCGCTCATTCTGTCCATCTCCTGTGTTACTACTAGTATCTATCACTGGAATGATGCGTGTGCAGCTGACGATGTTTCCCACGCTGAAAACTTGCAAAGCAATGGCTGCCGGTGCTTTTCCCGCTTGAACACATTTCGAGACGGAATCCAAGTTAACCAAGTATTCAGGTATTGTGGTAAGCACCAAGGCAAACAATTACTCAACGAAAGCTCCATCCTCGTTGTGGAGCTTGATTTCAAATACTTGTTGCAGATGTCACGGGAGACGCCCATTGAGCGCGCCATAAGACCTCTCCGGGTGTTGATTTACCCACACCCCGTCGTTCCGTCCATCCCCTCTGCAACAGCTCTGGCTTCCTGTGCATCGACACATCTGGGATATGCGTCCACCTTCTAAACCCTCAGCATGAACGTTGATACCATGATAAATACAGAGATCCTTTGTGTGCAGTTGTTCATCCGATATATACGTCGTGTAATGACACCTTTGCTTTACAAACTCCTGTGTGCCGATGTATATTGCCGCGCAGTGAATTGCGTCTTCCGTAATGTCGAGTAACGCTCTGAAGTCATTGATCATAACCTCATGATGCTTTCCATCACGGCGGTTCTGGGGTTTCATGAATTCGGGCTTCGCATATGACTGGGGGCTCAGGGGGGACGCCAGCCCAGCACTGGAAGGGAGGACTTAGCAGCCGGCAGTGCGGGTCTCCCGATGCTGAGTGAGGGCCTGGAGATCAAGCTCCCTCATTTCGAAGCAGAGGATGCGAAGCTGAAATGAGATTCCGTGTGGCAGGTAGTTGAGATTGTGATTGGAGGTGTTCCAACCGTCCGTGAGGTTCGTTTAATGTACTTGTTGAGTTCTCTGGGCAGAATACTGTTGCAAGGCTCTGTATCGAGGAATCTGTTCGGCTCAATGAGACATCAAGTGGATCTTCGGAAAGTTGCAGTCAGCATCTAACTACTTGGAATTATCTATCTCGTGGCGAATATAATCCTGCCAGGCGTTCATTTCGCGCCGCTTCTTGGACGGTGTACAAGTATCTGCATTTGGTGTCTCGTCTAGCTTTCGCTTCTTCACGAGTTCTGTTCTCAGGGCATTGACTTTGGCCATTGGTTGTTTGCCGGCTCGCCCGAGTAAGAAAACTTCTTTCAAGGTGTGAAGACGATGCAAGGCGTCCTCAAAGTAGCTCAATGTCGCATCATCGTGTGATTTAAATCGAGCATACATATAGAATTCCAACAATGCCCGTGTGCACTCCATTGCACGATTGAATATGGGATGCTGTGTGGGGATTCCACCTCGTAGAGACTGGGTTACAACTCCAAGCAGGTCCCGGCTCATCTCCTTTATCTCCTTCCCATTCCATTGGGAAACTTCTTCATATGACTTATTTTTTGGTGTGAGGTGGTGGTTAGCAGGCACAAATAACCAGATTGCATTGTACTTGTTGAGCTGTTCGTGCGTCTTCATGAAGTGGAAAATCCACTTGTGGCGGTGGTCAAGCATGCCGATCTGCATTGTATGGAGAAGGTCGGGCCTATGGAGGTCGCTCCCAATATGGGGCATATGTTGAAACATGTTGAATCCTCCGTGATCATGGCCCGATGAGAGTTCGGCATCAGCTGCCTTGGTGTTGGCATCACTGAGCGTTCTGTATATGTTGTGATTCCGCTGCCGGTGTTGCTCGTCAGGATGCACATAATCTCCAAGATCTTTCTATGGACACTCGCAACAAGATCAAACACGCCACTCGAGATGAGGTACGTCGCTATACTCTGGGCAATCTGCGGGCCATGCTGCTAAAACGGGTTTGCAATGCCTGAAGTTGCGATCTGCACAGAGAACGTTGTAATACCCGCTCCCGGCGCTGGGATTTTTCTTAAAGATGAATGGATGGAGTAGCTGCCGGAGTACTTTGTTCAGCACTTCTCGGTCTGTTTTCCTCAGCTCATCCAGCCGCTTCTGAGGTATATTGCGCTGCTTGATTGGAATCAGTAGGAGAGCGACCATGACGACGCTGTGCGTTCAGGGCATCTTGTGGATCTTCGAAGCTTGATTTGCAATTGTCATATATACAGGCCACTTCTCCTTGTTGCCAGCAAAATTTGAGAGATGTGTTCCGTCAGACATGAGGTTCCAGGGAACCAGTGAATCACCCACTCTGAGCATTGGTGTAACGTCGATTAGCACATTACTATCCTCGAGCATCTCTCCTTACCTGTGTCTCCCACCACCAGTCCTCATTGTGCATTTCAGTATAGAGGGGTTTCAGGGGCGTTTCGCAGTTACAGCAACGCTGAGGGGCGAAAATGGGATGCTCCGTGTAGAATGGTCGCCACATCGACCATCTCATGCTTTTGATGATGTCTCGAATCCAGTATTTGATAGGGCATTGGTGATTATCATTCCATCTCATATCCTCGAGAGTGTGTAGTTCCCACTCCCCAAGAGCCTGATCATCTGGCATGCTAGCCACGAGATTCTGGAGGCCATTCCGATTTTCCAATCATGGGAAACGCAGAGCGGTGTTTTCTTCCTGCAGCACGTTGTCATAGGCCGTCTTCATGCCCTTCAAATTGATCCAACACTGGATATATTCGTACTGTTCACGCGTCGCGCACAGGTGGTAGGGATTCTGTTGGAGGTTTGTCTGAAGGCAGCCCTGAGCGTCACGTTCACATGGCTGAGCAATGGAATTAATCAGCAGAGCGCCGGCGCCGGGGTGTATTTCCGTCCACAGCGGAGGTGGCGGTGGTTGAGACTCCTAGTCTGCGATGTATTCCACGTGCTCAAGGTAGGGAAACACGTCGACATCTTCAACTGAATCTTCATTAGCATTGAACTGACCATGCTGTGCCGGTTCAACGCGTCGGGGCGCGCTGCAAATAGTTAGACTCTTCTGGCGTGCAACTCGAAGGTGTACAGGATGGTGTAATTTAATATATTTACGTCGCCAGCTGTGTGACGTGGACTCTTTTTGGCATAACAATTCGGGGCAACGGGAAAGGGGTCTTTTCTGGCATTGTCGACAACACCTGAAGAGTGGAGTGTACACTGTTTAAAGGGAAGAAAGTTGGTGCCGGGCCTGAGCAGCCTCGTGTGTAAGCCCACCATACTTTCAGCCAACTTATTGAGCCTCAACACCATCACAAGGAGGTTCCTTACACGCTAGGAGTTGCACAAATGCTGCATACACAATGTCACATAATACTATGATTACAATAAAACCAACAAAATAAGACCAACACAAAACCAATAAATATAATAAACCTTGAGTGATCCAAAAACCTCTCGACGAGTGTAATTATCAATGTCAGAGATAGATGGATTAGAACGAAGGAAATGAACAAGGCAAGAACCAGACCCTAACCCGAACGCAACAAGCATCGCCTCTTCTGCAAAGCGAGTACTGGTTCACTCCTCGCCAACCGAGCCACCCGGGAACGCATCAGGGAGAGGGACTTTGGGGACAGGGACCTCGGGGAGAGGGACATCACGGAGACGGACATCGGGGAGACTGTCGCCACCTGCCGATCCAATCAGCAGATGCTGATGCACAGCCACATCCGAGGTGTTTCCCTCTGGCTCAGCATCTCGCAGAGTTGGCACTGCCAGGCGAGGTTTTTGCGGCGACACCAGCCCCGAATGTTCCAGCCAACCGAGGGGATGAGTCTCCGGAGTTCGTGGTCATGGGCGAGGCTCTGGGGTTCGTGGTCATGGGGCAGGCTCCAGAAGTTGTGGCTGTGGGGTATGCTCGCGCATCTCCTGGCCTTGCTCAGGTAGCACAATTCGCTGATCGTATACCATGGTATCTACATTGTCAGCAGATGGATTCACCTCTTCTCCCTGGCCAATTGTCCGAGGTTCTTTGCCATCATCCTCATCCATATCCTCCTCCTCATCTTCATCCTCCTCCTCCTTCTCCTCCGCATATTCCTTCTCTTCAACGTCCTCCTCTTCATCTTCCTCCTCTTCGTCGTCACGGTCCCATTTCATATGCACATCGCCGTCTAAATCAACGCTGTCTGGTGCATCCACATCATCCTCCATGCACATATCGACATCAGAATCATGGTCTGAGTCATATTCGCCGTCTGACTTGGTAGCGTCGGTATCATCATATAAGGAAATTGACACGCAGGGCGATGCTTCCAGCTCTAAATATACCTGCTCTAGTTAGCCCTCAGTGTCCAAGTCTGCCTCTGACATTTCCTTCCGCAACTGCAAAGCAACAGCACGAGAGATGATATACCCCCCTGGGGTTTGTTTAAGAATACCTTTTCCTTTACCGTTTGCATTCCCCTTCCCCTTCCCTTTCCCTTTCCCATCCTCAGTTGCCTTCGCTTTCTCTTTCCCATCCTTTGTTCCCTCCCCTTCCCTGGTCCCTTCCACAGCGCCCTGCGTGTCATCCTCACCCTGGCCGCCGTCATTGTCATTGACATCACCAGGACGCCTCCGTCCACTGTTCAGCGATCCAGAATCTGCCGAGTGCACATCATCTGCATCCTCATCGATTGTCTCATCCCAATGCGGTGGTCTAACGGCCAGGAAGTTACCTGGCTTGTACTGCCCGCAGCCTGGCGACACACTATTTGCCCTGAGATCATTGATACCAGACCAAGAGAAACGCTCGCCGGTGCGTGTAACCTTCCACGAGCTGGTTGTCTGCTCATTGGAGCGACCGACAGGATCCCCAAACGCACAGGGGTGTTTCCACCGCCAATTGTTCATTTGGTCGCGGGTTTTGTTAAACATTTGCCCTAAGTATGAGGAGAAGGCCGCCCACCACTCCCGAAACGGTGAACTCCTGCTCCTGCAGTGCGACCACATTAGCTGGAATAGTGAAAAGTGGCGAGTCGTGACTGGATCAAGAAAGATTATATCATAGAAGAGGTCCCAGGCCGTCTCATCCTTGGTTTAATACCGGAAGAAAAGACAATGGAGGTGTGGGCAGGAAGAAAAGAGAATGGAGGTGTGGGCGGCAAGAAGGGATATATATCCTCGAGTTCCTGCGATTTCATTCGTATCCTGCGTTTTGCCCGTTACTGAACACAAAACGGCCCAGTCTTCATCTTGCACAACCACGATGAATATCATGAATGAGGAGCCTCGAGACGAGATTTAGTACTCGCGGTGATGTCAGTTTGCAACTCCGGCTGTTGCTTTGGCATCACATGCCACATTTACCCCTCAGACCTCGTGCATTTCGGAGCGAACTGAGTAGTTCTCAAGGTCTCCCAATTGTGCAACCATCCAACACGGCTACCAACACCTCGCGGTTGAAAATGCACACGCAACTGATGTCATAGGATAGAGAATATGTCATTGTTCGCTATGCGAAGCTTTTAGCTCTGCCAATGGCGGATTTCCAGCGGGAAGCTGAAGATATACACACTCGTTGGTTGGAAGTATTGTACCAAGAATGAGTGCAATACTATGAGAATCGGGCCAAGAAGGCATAAACAGCCTTCAAGCAGTGCAAATAGACCTTCAGACGTTGCTGTAACAGTGATTATTAATGCCGAGTTCAATCTGAGTTCAATCTGATGGCATTTAACCTCTTAATTGAATGCTTTTGAAGAGATCTCTTCCCCGAGTATTGTCAGGGTTTAGAATCTAGCGCGGTCTACACTGCACCTCACCGTATTGTCAAATCCCTCCATCGTCGGTCTGATAGGAGTCTACCTCGCCTGCCGTCTCCCATGCATGCAGAGGAAATTCTTCCTACAGTCCCAACGTCCAACATCCATATCGGATGATGCCTTCCCAAACTACTCACCCTGCCATGTCTCCGGTCGTACGAAATGTTCGAAGTCTTGCTAATTGTCAGAATGAACAAAAGGGTGGGCCTTCGGGGAATTCTCAACTTCCCGCTACAAAGCGACACGTTTCCGTACCGGCTGTCGAGAGGGATTCCTCCCACGGATGGAGTTCTGTAGCCTCCACAATCCAAGGTCAGAACTCCACCCCCTCATCTTCGCTGCACAATTCTCGAATTGCAGTTATCACCCCGTCCGCTACACAGCTACAGTCAATGATCTCGACAACCGCCATGCTGGGCACAAGCAGTCGTAACACACCAGCACCCAGCGAAACCTCACAGACAGACTCAACACGTCGCGTTGTATCCAGCCCTGCTTGCGGCATTGCTAGCACTCCCACCCCTCCCAGCGGTCTTGAAAACCTGCCTACACGCATCCCTGATCCAGAAGCCTGCGCGATCATCCCATACCTGGTGCAAACGCAAGCTATTGAAAGGAATCAGAGACAGAGGCAGTGGCAATTGCAAATGCAGGCGGTGTCTACACCTCGATCAGTGGTGTCCGGCAGTCGCAGCATTCATCAAGTTGGTCACTCCAACATGACGCGTCTTGTATTTCCAACGGGCAGACTCATGGAGCTCTACATTTGGAACAGACGGCCGATCATGAGTGCAAGCGAGGTTGAGACGGTAAGTTATCCAACGCGACACGTTGCGAAATCATTAGCTGAAGCCCAACACTGGTAGATGATATAGACGTACTGGAACACTGCAATGCAGCAAAACAACATTTGGTCCATAGCATTTGAGGCACGCACAAAGGAGATCTTGAAAGAGGTATGCTGAAGCAACGGCCCATGTTGGATATTTCACGCCCAGACTGGTACCAGGTTCGCGCACAAGTCTGTAAGGTTAAATCCCATTTCATTCAATCAGCACTGGACAATATTGCAGAGCTAAATGATCTCCACTGCTTTGAATCCAATGCAGAATGTTTCGAATTCATTGATTCCCTTCTGGCAGACAATAAGCATCTTGTTCCTGTAGCAGAGTGTGTGGAAGGTGGCGTATGTGGTCCAAATCCAACGCAGAGAATGTCGAAAGCTGCTAACGAATGGCCACTGTCCACTGTACTCCCTGGTGTAAGCAATCCCGCAGTGTATCTACATCAAATCATATCATCAGGCAAATAACCCCGGTAAGTATGCTCATGGATTTCATAATTTCATGATTGACAACAAGGACGGTCATATACCCTCGCAACTGATCATGTTTACCTGCACCGCATTGCACCATGCTCTCCTGGAGTGGCCAAAGAACAAACGCGTTCATCCGAACGCTTCCAAGTCAAAGCTGAAAGCGGACATACCTGATCGCTTGACCTAGTTCAATTACAAGAATGACGGTGGTAAAGACGCATCCTGCTGCGCTGCGACGGGTCGCAAGTCGTTAACCTCACCTGGCGTTGCAGACACATATACATTCTTCATGAATACCTGGAACACACTACCGGAGAGCTACCAACAGACTGTGTATAACAACACTCTTGCTGCATTCAAGCATCAGATCAAACAGGCAGAGAACCCGACGCCTGCCGTGGTGATCAGCGTGGAAGCAGCGCGTGTTCACAATGCCATTCTTCTTGCTTATTTGACCTCCGGAGTGGCGCTTGCTGAGCCTCAGATCGGAAGGACTGACCAAAACATCCCGATAGCCAACAAATGCACGGATGACAAACTTCATTTCGGGATGCCAGAGGGCCAGTGGGGATCACGGAGATAAAGGTGATGAAAGCGACTTGCGCATTGCCATCCCCGCCGCCAGCCGGCAACCACGGTCCGCGACTGAACTCCAGAGGTTTGGCCTGCGAACCAGTGATGTCGACATGGATGAGGGCGAGCATGGTGACGATGCGTATGCGGATGAGGAGGAAGAAGCCTCGCCAGCCGATGATGGATCAACGCAGAATTTGGAGAACTGAGGGCAAAGTAGGTTTGACCTGGGCACCAGTGATGTCAACGGGTATGAGTGTGAGGATGGCGGTGATGCGTATCAGGATGAGGAGGAATATGCATCGCAAGCCGATGACGGATCAACGCAGAATGTGGAGGACTAAGGGCATACCACTAGAGAGTGTGAAGAGTAGACTGTAGATTTCAGATGTGTAAAATACAATAATGGCAAAGCAAATGCAACGGCAAGCGATGTATTCGAAGCGAAGACTGTGTTCAAATATGTGGCAAAATCTCAATGTTCAAGAAATATGGGGCGAGTGCGGCATCCGATATAGAGCCATAGTGGAGAGATTGAATGTGGCTATCGGCCAAAGAAAAACATAAACATTGCCAGGGGTGGTGTAAACGGCTACTGGATAATTGCAGCGCCAGCAAAGAGTGTAACACACGTCTCATTCTGCTTGTGCGTATACCATGCGCAATGTAATCGAGGTAATTATGCAACGCGACCTGTCTCTTTTGTGACAGGCAGTGAGTAATTCCTCATCAGAGGGTACAAGGTTCCGTCAGAGCCGTCAGAGCCGTCCGGAACACCCGCCTGTTTCAGATGGAAACTAGAGTTGTTCCTGAATGGCTCTGGTTCCGAGCAATGGGATCCCTCAATCAATCGTTGGGTTACTGCATTCAGCAATCTGGAGTCTAAAACGCCGCATTGGAACTGGTACATGGCAGAGAAGACTAACCTCAATGATTAAAAACTCTAGACAGCACTGGATGAGTTTGCAGAGGTTGGCCTCCGCCGAAGGAAGAATTGGCTAGAAGGAACGGCGACTAAGCAGACGAAACTATTGCACATTTCTATGTATTTCATCGCCTCGATGCTTCTTTGGCTATTCCTGATGATTTGTCGATCCAGCAGATGACGAGGAAGAAACCTCGTGTAACATCTCTTTGTCGATCAAGGTGCTTTGCAACGCCTCAACCAATTTCCACATCGAGCCATTTAGCTTTGCGAATACCTATGTGCATACCGACATTGCTGGGAAGACGGTCGGTGAAATTGATACCCAGCTACGCTGATGGCAATGGCGTGGGGATGATGAATCGGTACATCCGATAGTTACAACAATCGTCGTTAGGACCAGTGTGTCAATGGTGATGGCTGCAACTGCCGTTCTGCCAGACCACAGCTGCAAAATCCGAGAGCATTGCGGCTACCGGGAGCAGCCTAATGGAGATGGTGCTCCATACGCACATAATGATAGCTCAATCTCCGATAACGATATTGCTGCTGGATGGATACACGCCGCAAAGAAATTCAGCAATTCAACGCTTTGTGATTTCATTTATTGTGGTCAAGACGCCGATGGCACAGCTAGTGTTAGCAACGGGTCCGGGTAACCCGCCAGCGGTCCGGGTGTTGACCAGTGGTTCAGTTCGGTTCGGTTCCAGAACCGGCCAAAAACCCGACCAGCTTTGACTTGGCAGGTTTGTTACCCGGACCGGACATAAACCACCGGTTTTTTGGCCGGGTTCTACCTACAGCAGAGCCTCATTTTCGCGAACTCCGAACATGGGCTCCAATGAAGTATTTGAGTTCTGATCGTATCACAATATGATATATACGTAAGAGATGCAGTTTTGCATGCTCTTCCACCTTCTATTCTCCATTTTGCGATCCAATCAATATTCGTTGAGTTGCTGGGAAATAACGCCGAAAATTGGGGGTTTTTCGCAGTGACGCAACGAATATTGATTGGATCGCAAAGTGGAGAATAGGAGGTGGAAGAGCATCCAAAACTGCATCTTTTACGTATATATCATATTGTGATACGATCAGAACTCAAATACTCAATGGCAGCCAAAGTGGGGAGTTGGCGAATTTGTGGAACCGGCCAAAAAACCGCGGGTTCGGTGCGGTTCCGTTTTTTGATGTGGTAAAACCCTCTGCAACTGTTCCATTTCGGTTCCAACCCGGACCCGGAACCGAACCGCGGATTTGGAACCGTTGCTAACACTAGGCACAGCTGGTGCCCAGACGCATCTGTGTGCACGGTTCAGGTACCTTGCTCTCGCTGACATGATCACACCTCGAGCCGAGGATATGATCAACATTATGAGGCAGGAATCGGATGATTATGGGGACATATTGCGCTCAAATACAAGCAGTTCCCTGAAAACGAAAACAGGAATCTGAAAGTTTGAACGGATGCTTCATAATAGGCATTTTAGGTAGCAGCGATACAGTGAAGTCAGTAGAAACCGTGCTCATGATCTCCATGGCGATTCCGGAGAAAACATTGTTGCAGATGAAGTCGTGGCTTGGCTGCTTGAGCACGATCAAAATGTGAATCCTCCTCCTCCAGCCTCTGCGGCCCATAGGAAAAGTTCAACCCCTCACCCAGCTACAATTTAGTCGTTGTGAGGATGGAATACACTGGCTGGATGGTTGTTCACGGATTTGCATTGTGGGTGGGTATTTATCCAGCACTTTGGCGTGTGGATGGATGTGTGATAATTTTGAGTTTTTTGGGGAGTGTTTGGGTTACTTTTTGGTGTTTTGCTTGTAGAATTATTAAATCATTCATATTCATGAATGAAGGGCGGTGTTGAGAGTTCACGATGTTGGGATTAATCGTTGCAAAGTTCATTGTTGGGAGAGGCAGAGTGGAAGAGATAGCAGCCTGTGTATGGCTATCATGTAATTGGTTGTTCAGTATCTTCGCCCAGCCGAGGTTAGTGCAAATGATGAGGGAAATGCGAACACATTTCAGCTCGTTGAGATAACGATTTTGGTCAAAGGAATCTAATCATCAAGCCTGCAGCATACTTGTCACGTGCCATTCCTAGTTCGGAGTCCCAGTCATTCCACGCTGTGGGCAGTTAGGGTGACCGGAGAATCCAAGATCCTTGAATCGTCGACAGGATAAAAAGACACATCACGACAATGCTTTCAATCTTATCAACACTTTCTCTCCTTTACACAACGCTTTGATTCATTTACTCTACTTTCATTTACATTTCCTTTGGTCACTCCTTGAATTTTTCATCCTTATCTCTCACCGTCTTTTTAAATCATGACCAGATGGTGCTGCACTTCTCATCCATCATCTGTATCTTCCAGCACCAGGAGAAGCAGACGATGTTTCTACCATGAGGTTCTCGATGACAATCTCAGCACAATACTCGACAATTCCAACGATTTTCAAGACAACAATTCATAATCAGAAGACGAGCCTCTTCGCCGACCATCCAGGTAACCAATGCACAAGCTGCCATCGAAAGATTCCTTCACGTCAGAACGTGGCAATCAAGACTCGGCAACGCAAATAACTGCTACATCGGTGCAACGGTAACAGCCTAGATGCCGGGAGGTGGATATTGACTCGCAGAGGAGGATGAACGCGAGCCTGCCCCGCTGGCATCACAGAATGTATCCGATCAAGTATTGGAATGATTGAATCCGCACGCAAATGTATAAATTTATAAAAGGAAGATTACAAACTCAGCTGGTGAGCGTTTGGTGGAATGGAAAGGTGGAAATCTGGGGCGATATGAGAGCTTTATTGAAGACGTGACGTGTGGCATCGTCGGAGCAGAATATCATTGCCAAACAACCCTATCAGTCATTTCAGCAACGGTCTTAACTCATGTGACTCCCATAGCTATGAATCATGTGAAGTTTGTGAATCCCCGTGCCATGAATGCGGTGAAGACTGCCCAGATTCATACTTCGTGGTATGAGGACATCGGCAGGATTGATTCAGCCCAGAGAAACTGAGACCCTCCACATGCCTACATTTCAGTGGTCAAAGAATTATCTCAGCAATTGTTTTCATCACTGATATTGTGCTTCAGACTCACGCAAAGATTACTTGCTCCCTTGCAGCAAGGGTATGCAGCTGCATGCCCTCAATCGACTCTGTTTGCGGATTACGAACACACTTGCCTACCGCGATCCGCAAAATGGTAACCTGGCTATTGGCCAAAGCCAGGTTTACATCTCCCACAAATGTTGGTGAGGGAAGTACAAAGTTCACTTGGTGTTTGATTGTTGTCTTGACAATCAATTCACGAGTCCAAGTTTTCATTTCCAGCAACTGAAATTGTGGATCGTATTCCCCAGACATACTTCTATGGCATACAACAAATGGGAATGAAAGGTAGATAATTGATTGAGAAAACTAACCCGAAACTCATTGCCCTGACCGTTACGACCATCCACGATTATCTGTTGCCCTGCAAACCAGGCCAGATTTGGGTCTCGCCAGAGTTTGGCCAAGGAGGAATAGGCCAATGTAACTGCGATACATGAAGCATTGATCATGCGGTTGATAATGCATTCACAGATGTATTTCTTTGTCTCGTGGCGGATTTCGGTTCTTCCTCAACAGAGGTTCAAGCTAAAAGAATAGATAATATCCCCATCATTATCCGTCGTAGGATGCACTCAAATGGTACGGACCGAGTGATGGCACAACCTCACAACAATCGGGGCAACTTTGATGAGTACTTCCATGATTACATCCCAAAGGAGCTGATAGATCAGCCGGACATTTCTTCTCAAAGTCTCAGCAGCTTTGTTGCTGCTACTGAAGCTACCATCTGATTCTCAGCTGTTCTGCTTATGGCTGAGTCTTCCATTGCCAGCAGCATCTAGCCCGTCTCCTGCGGCGATACCAACAGCAACAGCAACTACATCACCAACATCTCCAGCATTGACAATATGGGTTTAGTTGATGGAAGCACAATTGTAGTGGGTGCTATGTCGCTTCGAGCATAGGACTGGTGTTAGTGAACCGATTTAGGATTTCCTTTGTGCGCATTTTCATTCTAGGTTTCATCGATATATCATAATAGTACAATATGTAATGGAATTGATGGTAAACTTAGGTCTGCTCTCAAATGCATGAAATCATGATTGCGATGATTCATAACCATCCCACGATGGTCTAACTGCAAGGTACAGACGATAATGTATCGACAAATCAAATATCGTGAACCTGTTTTGCATGGTAACCATCATTCATCAAATTAAGCTGTAAAGGTATTTAAATATAAGAACTACACTTTACATTGAACGTATGGAGCGAGTACTATGATCATTGCAAGGACTAATGGAATTGGGCAACTCAGGAGAATGGCGACAGATGATTTGTGATAATGCCAAGGGAAGTGTGAACCATTCGTCAAGTGCTCGTTGTCAAATTCGCAAGAGTGGGTACACTGGTCATTACCCATGAAAACAGGATTCTGACCACTCAAAGAACTCTCTGGATCAGTAAAGCAATGCCCTATGTCAGGGAAACTTCGATTGCATGTTTTTGAGTTTTTGGGTACAATCAACTGCATCAATTTAATGACAGCGAGTTAGTTTTTGCGGATCTGGGGACATGTAGAGTGTTAGAACTTGATGGAGCAGAGATCGCGGGCTGGACAGATGATAGTCTACTGGAGAAGGTCTTCACCATCAACGAAGGCATACACGGTACTCGGAGAATAGGTATGCCTTGCACTGCACAGCCAGATGAATCGGAGGAATTTGACCAAATGGAGGTGGAGGCAACAGCAAGCCGGAAATAGGTAGAAGGAAGATGGATGAAATGAGTCAGGCAGAATTACTGGGAGAAACAATCGTGTGTACTGGCAGAGGATATGGCGGGTAGTATGGAACTGGTGGATAAGTGGAATGCTGCACATCTGGTGCCAGCAGAGCAGCAGTTCAAACAATGATGGGAAAGAGGGATGGAGGGGGAAGAAAGGTGGGGGAAGAAGTTGGGAAAGGAGGGAATCCATTGCATGGACAATAATGAAAAGAGTTGAGAATATGGCAAATTCACACAATTGCGTGGATTTGTGAGATGGAGGGGGAAGAAATAATCCGATTGGCTAAGTTACACCCACGTTACACACAAAATCATTACCATTCTCCCCTCACCCTCTTGTGACCTCGAGACAAGAGACACAACCAAAATTGCAGAAGTGGGCAGATAATTCACCACCGAGAACAGGAATGACGAGCAGAATATGGCAAACCACTGAGTACAAGTTGAGGACACGGTGGGGGAGAGGCCAAGAAGTTGTGAAGGGATTCGAGAGAAGCATACTAGGGTATTTGGGAACCACATCGAGACTGGAACATGAAGAATCTGGCACAAGCACTCCTCCAGGTATATACAGAGCTCCCCCCCCCGTACATTCCGAAGGAAAGACAACCACCATTCTGTACCATTCATCTCTCTCTGCACACTGATGACTGTGCCAAATATTGCCATCACAACCATAACCGACGACTGACATGCCGTTTACATCAATCAACGACATCGCAGCAGTACTCAACTGTGCCATGGATGTTGAAGCGTCCTCAAACACTACCACCGCAGCTACGAGCTTTGACCCTACTCCCACAGCTGTTACCATCACCGCAGCCACCACTCCTGCAGCCAGCACAACTGAAGCCACCACTAGTGCAGCCACCATCCCCCCAGCCACCTCCAACGCCATTACAATTCAAGACTCCTCCTCGGATAGCTCAACTATCGTGAGCGACCCATCTCCAGTAACTGTTTCGTGAGAGACAGCCTCACATCTCACCAGGGCATTGTTTTGCAATCGACCTGTCAGGTCGCTACAAGCAGCTGTGGGGATTGCCACTCAAGAGCTCTCCCCCCAAAACCAACTAAAATTTATGCTCGAGATGTTTAATATCTTTTGCGACATCACCGATGCCGGCAACACCCTGGTAGCTTGGATGTCCAACTTCGCGGAGAAAGACCGTGACTGGAAGAGGTTCAAGTACAAGCGATACAACTACTTCCTGAAGGCTCTCCACAACTCAGGCAGGGTAAGGGAGATGATCAAACAACATCACTCTGCCCAGGAGAGGAAAACATGGGCAATAAAGAAGCTGCGAGACCGCTGGCAACACCATCCCAAACTCCAGGAAATCATAAGTGACTGAAGCGGAACAGAGAAATCGATGCGATTAACCGGGATCGCCAAATAAACATCAAGGGATCCTGGCATAGCGATGAAATGCCTCAATCGTACATATGTCAACTGTCTCACCACGTGCAACCGGAAGTCAAAAACGAACATGTTGTATACTTTCGGCGACTTCCACGAAGCTAAACCGTTGCCGGAAAACGGCTACCCTCAGCTGCAAGAAGGTATCGACTATGAAGCGATGGGTCTGAAATGGTACCGGGGGTTAGTTATCCCACTCAATTAGTACCCTTGCATGGATGACAGTAATGATGCCAACCGACATCAAACCATCTCACCACCAGTACCGCCTGCCAACTAAGGAACGCCGCCTGCTGACAATCCGCCACCGCCCGCCGACCATGGGAAACCACCTCCCGACCATGGAATACCCATACCACCCCCATTACCGGATGAGAGCCAGATGCTTCCACCGTTCACCCTATTGAGCAAGGGCCAGGAAAAGGAACCGGATACGAGTAACATTGGGGGGCTTTTGATGAACCTGCCCGAGGCTGGATCTGACGATGGAACCAGCATCCCCACTGAGAAAGACACCTGTACAAGTTCTCCACCGCCCACCGACAAAGAGGCCGGTAGGACCCCGCCTGCTCACCACAGGAAGGAAGCTAGTACGTCCCCAGAGTAGCCTACCGATCCGAAGCAGAAGGGTACTCCAACGCCCGACCAGCCTGCCACTCCCAGCAGAGAATGTATCAGTTCCGATGACGATGACAGCGCTGAGGATACAGAATAACTAAGCTGCTTCCTATACTGGCTTGGCCTCCACCCTGACTGCAAGAGAATGTTGGACGACGAGACGAAGATGATGGCATACCATGAGTGACAAATGGGGAATAACGCCATACCAATCTTCCAACATGCAGTGAATGAAGACCCCGAGTTGTTTATAGAGGCGAGGGCACAAGTTACAGCAGCCTTATATGCTATGTGTGAGGCGATACTGCGCTTGGATACTCGGCTTAGCAACATCTCGTACTTCACAAGAGGTCAAGGAAACAGGAATGCAGACAGGGAGGATGGCAGGAGAAAGTAGGTGCGCAGGGTGTGAGTGTCTGGGGAAGAGGACTCGCAACTTTGTTTATGTTTCTTTATGTTACTGAGGAAGCGGGGAGGAAATGTGTACGTGATATGCCATGGCCGCCAGCGGCCGAATGCAATATGATTACAAATACACAAACAAAGGGTGTGAGTGTCTTTATGTTTTCCATTGAGTTTATGGGTTTCCTTTGGGATTATAGTTTTTCAATTGAATTTATGGGTTTCCTTTGGGTTTATAGTTTTCCTTTGAGTTCATGGTTTTCCTTTGGGTCTACATTTGTGTCTTTCTTTTGGGTTTATGATAGTCTTCTGTTCATTCAGATTTGGGTATAAGGTTATATCGGATGGACGAGGAGAGGTGTGCTTCGCAGAAAGACCCAGGGAGCAGTTGTGGCGGGAAAATCCGGGTCTCACCACCATCGCCACTCAGCTCAGCAGAGGACTGAGGGACGACGGGTATACGGAAATACAAGTATGATGGAAAAGAACTGGGCGATGGCAGGTGTACCAAGATACACGGGTAGTGGAGATGGATGGAGTCATGGGGAGTGTATATTCGGGAGACCCCGGGGTAGATAGCTTGCATCATCTCTACCTGTATCATCTTACCATGCAACGAATTATACACTCTATCTTTAACATCTTTTGATCTCACTCACTCTGTCCGACATTTCATGGATACTCGTAATTGCGTGGGTCCTCCTGGCGGGGTAGTATCATATCTTCTCACCCTCTTCCTAGGTTCTTCGAGCAGTAACTACTCTTTCTCCCAAATTCCCTTGGAATGCCATGAGAGGTGCGGCAGAGTGTCGGTGATGGAATCTCTGCAATGTTGATCTGCCGTTTCACCACACCGAAATAAGCATGAATCAGCAGCAGCAACAAATTGGATGTGAGTTTATTCGTATCGAGGTAAACGGCCATCAACTAACAATACAATGTTCAGCAGGTAGAGAAAAAGAGCAATGTGACCACATTATTGCAGCACATAACGGGAAACTACAACGCTTGAGTAAGGCATTTGTCCGCACAGTCTGTGAAATCAAGCATCTTGTTGGTGCCAGCTCTGGCATTTTCGCAGGTGTATTTCATTATAAGCATCCCTGAGAGTGGACGAAGCAAGCTGTCGTCAACTTTGAGGAGGATACGGAAGGATCTATGGTTGAGGTAGCAGCTCAACCTCATCGTTAGAGGCAACAACTCATTTCTTGTTGGTTTTCAACACGTCCGCTACTATGGCAAGGCAAGGAGGTCGGGTCCAGTTGGAACAACCCGACATCTGCCTGTCCATGAATATGGCTGAAATAACCAAAGGAAGGTTTTCGCGCAGCACGAAAGAGGGAACAAAATACCTCTTCAAGGAACATCGCGTGAATATGCGAGACGAGAAGATGTAGGGCAATGAGTCTCCAGGGGGTGGGGAGGCAAAGACTGCCGTGGAAAGACACCCGGCTTTGCTTCAGCAAAACCACAAAAAGAGATGCCTTCCTTGCCAAAATGGCAATGTAAAGAATCTGCAGACACGCTAAAGGCAGGACAGAACTGACTCACCGCTGCGCGACCAGCAAACAAATTCGCCACCAGAACCGATTCCATCTCTGCCCGAAGCGCCACCATCTCTACCCACTGATAATCAAGGAGCTCAATGTTACCCAATTGACAAGTTGCCACCTGGATATGTGTATTTGCACACTCCTCCTCCCAGCGCTCAATTTTTCAATCTCGATGAATATGCCCAGGATAGCAAGCATGATCAGTGTTAGCAACGGTTCAGGACCCTCACTTCGGGTCTAGGTCCAGTTCCAAACCGAACCATTGCCAACTTGGCGGTCCGGGTCGTCAATAAACCCGAACTGCCTACTTGGGAACGGTTCCATGGTAAACTCCCAACCCGTCTGAATTGGGCGAGTTGTCAGCGGGTCGCCCAGCGGGTCCATCTATAGAACCATATAAGGCTCTTGAATTTGCAGTGCGTTAATAGTATCTTATCGAAATTGCATTTACAGCAACCAACAACGTGCTTGTGCTCGTTGCAAAGTTTGCAATGGCGATCAATTTGGTATCTGTGTTTCACCTTCGATATCGGGTATGTTGGCCTAGCAAGGCGGTCAATAATACTGTTATGCACGCGAAGATCCGCGCGACGCCATGATTACGAAATATGCAAGTCCTGATTCTGTTGACACTCCGTTGACGCTCATTTTCAGGAAGCCGCAGGAACCATGTCGCTGTTGTTTTTGCCAGTAAAGGCTGCCAATATCTCATTGATGGTTGTTCGCAACCAATCGGAACATAACTTACTCAAGATGAAAAGGTAAAAATGGTTGACGCTCCATTGACGCTCATGCGAAGAATGGGGCGGTGACCGTGTTGCTATCCTTTTTGCGAATAACAGCGGCCACTACGTCAGTTATGCATAACAACGACCAAGTCACTGGTGAATTACCGTACTTACAAGACCACAAATCGTTGACGCTCCGTTGACGCTCATGCTAAGAATGGGGCGGTGACCGTGTTGCTATCCCTTTTGCCAATAAAAGCGGCCAATACGTCCGTTATGCATAACAACGACCAAGTCTCTGGTGAATTATGGTACTTACAAGACCACAAATCATTGACGCTCCGTTGATGCTCATTTTGACGTATTGTCCATTCAACATCTGCTGCCGTCGATAATTGTATTCATCCTGATTTGACTTCATCGATTGTCTTTCTGCTTGATTAAAACTCGGCCCTGTGGCAAAGTTGAGCGGAATAATCATGTTGCACTGTTCACTCTCACACGACTAAAAATGATGTATCATGCCAAAGGATTCATGCCAAAAGATTCATTATGCCTGCTATGCATCTATTTATGAACCGATATTCACAAGCTACTTCTTACCATTCGCCCATAATAAATCTCAAACTGAAACTCTCGGTCAAGCTACATACAGCTGGTGAACCATTGACGCATCCTGTCCTACATTGTTTTTCCTCCTTTATTTCTCCGCGTTTCAACTGCATTGACCGTCACCAACAGCTTTTCAGCCTGTCTCTTTGATTTCCGGGTCGGCCGAACCAATCAGGGCACATTTGGCGCGGCGCTCACATCCTGCTGCTCTGGGCATTCTGGATCCTCGATGCAATTGTTGTGCTCTATATCAGATTCATCGTCCGCTGCACAATCCTCTTCACTGTCATTTGGAGTATCCAAGTCGCCATTCCAGTTAAGCCAATCATCGGTATCCGAAATGCTTTCAGGTGCGCTATCATCGTCGCATTAGACTGGATGACTGTTGATTCTCCAGATTGGGCGGACATTTAAGATTTGAGTTCTTCCTCCAGGGAGGTCCTTTGCAGACAAAGCTGGTGGCAAAGGTGATCTTTCTGACAATTTAAATGCAGCGGCACCATCATGTTGAGAGAGTGACCAGGATGCTTTGACGATCTCTTCTGTGTCCGAAATGTATCCAACGGCGGTCATCTGCTTGTTTTGATAGCGGGATTCATTCTGCGTAGCTCGTAGGTTTTGGCTGCCCTGCCACATCTCCAACAAGTCTTGAACCTTGGCCATTCTGTGCAATTTCCTTTCCTCCGCCTCTTTCTTCATTTCCGAGTCGTTTTCTGTGTTCGTGGTATCTAATTCAGGATCAGTGGCTGCCAAAATCCCGTTATTGGCTCAAGCAAACTGCCTTACGACGACTTTTTCGCGAAGGGTCTCGCCTGTGGTTTTTGACTGCCTCCAGCCGATAACATCTCGGCCAAGGGAAAAACTGGCCTCCACTCCGACACCATGTGGTATGATAGAGAATATGTCGCGCACCACATTGGAGAGATCGGCGTACTTAGAGTGCGTTTCCTCCTGTTGGCGCCACCAATCAGTTATGTCCGGTATCCAAAATGTACTGCTAATCTCCATTGGGTCCGAGTGGTAATCATTGATATTTGGATTGATTTGTCCCCAGTTCTTTGGTGCTTCAGGCGGCGAATTCAAATAGAGCCTGGCGGCAGTCAATACGCGGGCGGCGCAATCACTTCGTCCGGGTGTCGTCTCAGCCACATTTTAGGCGTTAAGTATTCATCACCATCGCTGGACAAATCCTATGGATTAAAGGATGATTGATAGGACCCTGAAGCCGTTGCAGAGGGGACGAGATTGCTGCTTGGTACGGTTTCGAGTTTATTGACCGGCACACGTCGATGTTTGGCGCAGTATTCA
>Ga0307515_10003851_pt1 | contig 31382 bp, 24 predicted proteins | sample 17_EM_MG_FD_194513 | JGI IMG/M metagenome (GOLD analysis project Ga0307515, IMG submission 194513) | Populus trichocarpa ectomycorrhiza microbial communities from riparian zone in the Pacific Northwest, United States - 17_EM | ecosystem: Host-associated > Plants > Roots > Unclassified | place...
TATTTTAAAAACTACTAAACTATTTACTATATAACTTTAATACAGGCTATAAAGTGTGTATTAAAACCCAAATCCAAATTATTAGAATTTATTATTCGGTGGTTGTTGAGATATTAAGGCATGATTTTTGGTGGGGTTATATGATGCGTCTCTCGCTTGGGTGCGTCGCTCGCTTATGAAGTACGTTAATTATATTCTAAGAATTACTATAAGAAAGGAACTATCTAGGTAGGGACTAAGGGTCCTTAAATACACAACCGTACTCCTATGAAATCCTTCTTGTATATAATGTACGTATGCTCTATCTACTCTGTTATAAATCCCACAGATCATATAGATCACACAGATCACCTCATGTGACTCGTACTACTATTCCTCGTCACATGGTTCTACCGGCTCTATCCTGGACCGTGCTTGTATTAACCAACTAGCTTCTTCTAACTCCTCTCCAAGTAGTCATAGCATTGTACTTAAAGCGTCCGTAACATTGGATCCTTGTTTATAGATAATCCAATCACACAGGCTTGCGCGACCCTTTTGCCGTACTCTTGCCTTAATTGACTGAGTTGCTAATAGCTAGTCCCGTTATATAACCACTTTACTAATAGGGAGTTTCTATATAGCGTCTTTTATTTTCTTTATTAAGACTATCTAGCTTATCTTTAGAGGTAGGGGGTAGTCTTAACTACTAATATTCTATAGGTCTACTTAATATATACTTAAACAAATCTCTCTACTAGTATTTTTATTTTATTTTTCCGTATTATTATTTATATACTAGTTTTATTCTATTTAGTAGAGTATAGGTAGGTAAGAGTCTTCTAGTACTTTCCCTATAACTCTCCTACTTTACTTTAATATACGCTAAATGCCTTAGTTATATAGTTTAGTAGGGTCTAAAGTAGTTTTCTCTAAAAATTATTGCTAGCTATTCCTGTTCTCCTTTTATATTATCTTTTTAAGCCTATTCTTTAGGGCCTTATAGCTTTAGTAGTAGTAGGCCTCGCCTATTACGCTATATTATTACTTTACTATCCTGCGCTAATAGTAGATGACATTAATGGACTGAAATAGCGCGCTCCTTTGCACATACGTGTCCACAGGGCCGAGGAATAATGTCCCCGAGCAATCAATGGATGACCAGAGAAATACTAGAGAGGTAAAATGTTAGTACTTTGTATCAGTCAAAGGGAGAGGTTAGGTCGCTTGCGGGGTGCGAGATATTCTTACCACTGCATCCAGGTACAACCATGACAGTTCCAGACTTCCAGTGCTCACAACGGTGAAGCCAGAAGCGAATGATTGGCACATGTTGACTGAGTTAAAGATTGGGAATGTTTCAATCAAGCTGGTACAGCCACCCGTTGAACAGCCATTGATAGTTGCGATAGGTCCCCCCGACTGTCTGGTCGAAAGCCCCGCGAGCAGGACCTGGATGCCAAAGGTGGTGAACAGAGCAGCGATGACTTGCTTAGTTTGTATAATGGATAAATGTGTTTGTAAGAGGGTTTGAGTTTAAAGATCAGTCCATTAATTGAAACTGGCAGTTATGTTGAATGGAAAGAAGATTTAGCTCTGATGAACCAGTATTTGGAGGGCACCAAAGATGTCTCATATACCCCGCTGAGAGCATAGGAACTCTATGATTAGAAGCTGGTCTATGCCATTGGTAGCTCTAACTAGAAATGTTTTAATGTAGAGCGGATAAAATGTACCTTGGTCTCCTGACATGTCTAGTGTTGAGGGACTTTACTTGTCTGAGCTCCTTGCAAGCTGGATTGAATGCCTGTGTCAAAGTAAGTGGAAGATGACACGGAGGAGTCTGTATCACGTTCCGATTCGCCATTTGCTGAGTGATAATGGTCGTTCTCTGGCCGCGCTATGATGTTTCCCAGGAGAGTTGGCACAAAGGGGCAGCTTGTGTTGAGCATGTTATTTGCGAATCCTGAATGACTACTGATTTAGAACATCGATACCTGAATGTCGATCATCGCGTGGATGCGTGGATTATATTGAATAGTCCGTAATCCAGGTTTGCGACGAGAAATAGATTAGGTGGCGTCCTTCGAGTCCCAGGTTTTCCATACTGACAATGCCCAGAAATCACCAGCCACGTTTAAATGAGACCCAGCGGGGTGGTCGCGAATGCTGCAGGTCTCTCTCCGGACCTTTGCTTGTGTCGGTGTGATGAACGGTTGGGGGTGCATATATCTCCATTCCCAGGATATATGACTTGCCACGCGCCTTTTACACTTAATCCTTGGTGAGTATTTTATAGGGACAGGGGTAGTGTTATTGTTTAGTGGAAGTGTGCTGAACGGTTGGCGACTAGTTTGGTCACGTTGAGTAAGGTTTGGTGGGCCGTTCTTCGAGACCGTGCAGGGCTACTACATAATCCGATTGCGAAGCAGGGTGCAGGATGCGGTTGAATTCTAATCCATAGCCTGAGCAATGGGGTTGAACGCATGATTCCTATTGGTTTGTAGTGCGCAAATGGAGTCCTGTAAGAAAGATTTGTAAGGGTGTTATTATAGCAGAAGAGGCTCCGCCATCATGCGAAGGTCGGTTAACGTGATACAAACTTCCCGTAGCGTTCCCCATTTACGGTGGTCTCTGTAACAGTTTCAAGTCAAGATTTCCCTAATAGAAGTAATGCGGATTAGTCGCTCTATCGCTGACCTGGTTCATTTTTTCCACAGGCCTCTATTCGCCGTTCTCAGCTCTGATTGGAATAAGATGGAGACTGTTGGTGCAAATGCCTGGGTTAATGAACAAGACCGGGCAAGGAATAGGGAATAATAAGGGTCACATCTCTAGCTGAGTATTGTCCTCCGCGGAACAAACTGGTAAGCGACCTCTTAATACAATACTTTTATTGTAGAACAAAGAAACTGGATGTGGAAAGTTTATGCGATAGGATAGTTTGCGGAACCAAGCACGTTGGAAGTATGTATTGCAAGCTGTTGTGTTCTGGTTAGCTTCTGTATGATTGGATGACTCTTCCATCAGATCCATAAGCTGAATTACTCGAACCTCGCCTGTTTGTAAACCCATAAGGCTAACCGAAGGATGGATCTGAGCATATCTAGTGGGGGCGAGAGCGGGTGGAGAGCGGGTGGAAAGCGGATCGGTTGATTCTTTGGCTGGGATGAAGGTTTATCAGCAGGCGAATGCCAAGCCACAGACTCCCAGGATACGATCTATGGACTCGAGGTGTAAAACGAGGATGGATGGAACATGACATGCATATGCAAACTAGCAGACTAAATCTATTCTTGCATAAATTGGGATCTTTCAGCTGGGTCATTTCTAGGTCGTTTCGAAAGGAGCTTGGACGGAAGCAATGAATTCAACCACCTCGCGACTTCCAGATCAAACTTGTATGTGTCAGACGGCCACGGCTAGCCCTGTTCATTGTAGGCCTAATAGTGCTAATGAAGCAAACCAATGGAGTAAAGGATATGCACATTACAGCGGAGATGAATGTTTGCCACCATAGACTTGGTCAACAACAGCAGGTTTGGACAGGTGTTCTGTAGGCTGTCACGAAAGCAAATAGAGTTCTTACGAGTTTCCATCTGACGTTGATTTGACCGACTTTTCGGATCGATTACCTAGCTCTTAAACAAAAGAAGTGCTCATATGGCAATAGCCCAGTCTCTTGCGGCAGGTCTCTATTTGCAGCAAGCATATGGATTTATAGGAAGCGTATTACTGGCCCGGTGGGATACTGATGTCATAGAATCATCAGCGGACATGGGGTTGAGGACAGGCTGTGTTGAGTCTTACAACTCGGCATTTTGTAGAAGCTAATACATTCTGGTTGCAACCTTGGAAGAAGTAGGTAGTAGGTAAACGTTATGGAGGGGATCGAACCGCCGAGCTGCTTGGTAGTTAGGCATTAATGCCACCTCCGATGCTGACACGTCGGTTCCCCACCCTACCACACAGCAATCCGACGATGACGACCACCAAACCGAAACCTCCAACCCTACCAACAAATCCTGCGTCGCCGAGCCCAGTAACGCGTAATCTTTTCATACCTTTCATCCTTAGAAATCGTCATTTGCGTCAGTATGCATGTCGAATCAGCTTCGGCCCTATGACGATCCTCGTCTTGGTCCTCTTTCACCAAGGAAGGCCGAAGCTTGGCAGGAAACCTCAGCATGGCTTTTAAAGGTGCTTATGCTCCTGTAGATTTGTGTGAATTTTGAACTTGTTCTTGTTGCTTTGAGTTTTGTGAGAGGTCTTTCTGAGTCAGTCTCGTGGTTCTATTACTTCAAGGACCAAAACCTCACACTCAGTACAGTACGCCTTCTTACTCATAATCACAGCAATCATGGTACTTTACGTTGCAGCGCTAGTCTTAGCATTAGGTAAGTCACATTTTCGGTCACAGCGTAATATTCTACTTTTCTGACCCTCTCGCAGCTTCGCAGACCCACGCCCAATTTGGAAATTTTGGTGACGGCGGCGGCAACCCCTACTCCCCCAACGCTGGTGGGAATTCCAACTTCAATCCATTCGCCTTCTTCAGCTCCGGCACAAAGATCCTAACTGCACATGCTATTCTCGCATCCCTTGCCTTCGTCGTGTTCTTCCCAATCGGCGGGATTCTCATCCGCCTATGCTCCTTTCGCGGCCTCTGGCTTCTCCATGGCCTTTTTCAAATCTTCGCATACCTACTCTACATTGCCGCATTCGGCTTGGGCATATATATGGCGACAAACTTGCGCATGCTCAATCAGGCGCATCCGATTATTGGCATCGTGCTTTTCGTACTGCTGTTCTTCCAGCCATTGTTGGGATTTTTACATCACTTCATGTTCAAGAAGCATGGGAGAAGGATGGTATGGTCTTACGGCCACATTTGGCTCGGAAGGATCATAATTACGCTTGGGATAATCAATGGGGGTCTGGGACTTCAGCTGGCAAAAAGGACGCGAATTGGAGCACCGAGTAATGGCCAAGTTGTCGCGTACAGTGTAGTGGCAGCTATTATGTGGGTAGCTTACGTTTTGGCTGCTCTAATTGGGGAGAACAGGAGGCGTCGAGCGCTAGCACGAGAGACACTTTCTCATAAGGAAGAGAGGGACATAAACCGGAATGCGAACGTCGAGACAGGTAGGCACCACAATGGGAAGCCCATCAGATCGAGGTATGGTTAAGACAGTATGGTCTCATTGAATATAGTAAAATACATATATTGGAGGTCCCGGATGCTGTTGAATGCACGCGGAGAAAATCTCTCCTAAATAATGCGCAATCGATGATAAAGCCATGGCTACTAGCATCGAAGTTATTGTGCTGATGTTAGCTAGCATTTCGTTCCCGAATCTGACCCGTGGATGATGGAAGACTTGGATTTCGGCGCAGGTCAGGCCGTGATTATGACGGCAAAAGAAAAGCAGCTACCGATCAGCTCCCGGGTATTCGGGAAAATCCGTATCGAGGTATCAGGCTCCGAGTCTACAACAACCGAACCGTCTCCTCGGGTCACATCGCCACAATGGCCACAAGTCACAATTATGAAGTTCTCAAGCCCGTCATGTCGGTGTGCAATGCTGGGCGTGTTCAGCTTTTCGTCGCCGACATAGGAACTACTCCACTTTACCGACTCAAGCAGAGGTTAGTATTGAGGCTATTTTGTGGCGAGTACGCACATTCCATGACTAGCCGTCGGTCGAGCTCCCCAATATGATGCGCCATGCCTGGGTACAGCAGGAGTGAGCATACCCTCTATACAAGAATGAGTTAGCGAACGCGGGGCGAGCCGCGTGCATCCAATCAGCCTGGCCTGCATTGCTAGGACTAAGTCGGGACTCATCTCAGAACCACCATCCCAGGGAGTTCAAAAAGCACAGCAAACCCTAGCCAGCATGACTGCGCATCGCATACCCCCTTCCTATCCCTTCCCCCCATCCTACCCCGCTAGGCCTGAGCTTCACGAAATTTCACGAATTCGTGGTAGAGAATGGCCACTGAAAAAATCAATATCGAACTGGCCGCCATGCAACATGTCGGCTCCCACGAACAGGGCTCTGACGACACTGAAAAAGCACCCACAACTGTAGGACAGTCGTCTCGCCGACACGTCCATTCCCTTGAGGTATGTCGTGACTAAATGCTCCCATGTCAAATGATTCAAATCCAACCGCGGCTTGACCAAATTTAACGTGACCTTGCTAAAGAGACCGCATAGAGATACATTAATCTTTCCTCCGTTCTCAATTTTGGCGTTATTATCCTTGCTTCATGGGAGTCGTTTGCTATAACCTTCCAATTTGCCTTGCTAAATGGCGGGCCTGCATCAATGGTATACGGGTGCATCGTGGCTGGCTTCGGCGCTTCGGCCATCGCCCTGTCTTTAGCAGAAATGGCCTCTATGTGGGTAATATCCTAAGCTTAGGTTGGCATTGCTTGCTAACAGAGCGCAGAGATCCTACCGTCGGTGCGCAGTATAGATGGTCCGCAAATCTCGCGCCCGCTTACCCAAAGTTCTGGGGTCTAATTCAAGGTCTTAATAGCCCTAAAGGACGTCATCTCATGATCTAACGCTTACAGGATGGATGACTGTTTCAGCCTGGATGTTCGCCTGCGCTGGCCCCCCTACTCTCATATCTAACATGATAACGGCCCTCGCAATATTTAACTACGAGTCCTACCAACCAAAGCGCTGGCATATGACTATGATTATGTGGGCGGTCATGACTATTCCCCTTATATCTAACTTGTGGTTCAGAAAGATGCTTAATACCTTGGAGTTGGCTGGCGGCATTATTCACGTCGTACTTTTTATCGTTTCTATGGGCGTTCTCATCGCACTAGGAAAACGAAGCACCCCCGAGTTCGTCTTCAAAACTGTCACCCACGACCTTAGCGGCTGGGAAAATCCTGGCATAGCATGGGGTCTTGGTTTGTTAACCTGTACTTTCTCTGTAGCGGGTGGGTTTAATGGTTCCAAACCCTTTCACCGCTATTTGATTGCTTATAATTACTAGGTTTTGACAGCGTCATACACATGAGTTAGCATCCTCTATTTTCCCACCACCTGGGCTCCGGCGCTCTCTCTCTCTAACCAATATCCAGGTGACGAAGTCAGAAAGGTTCGTACCCGAGTCCCGCGTAGCCTGTATGTCGCAGTTGCCACGAACGCCGTAATGATGCTCGCTTTTGTCATCTGTCTACTCTTTAGCCTCGGGGACGCGGCGGACGTCGAGCGTATCTCTAGCTCGCCAACGGGACTTCCTTTGATCGAAGTATATTACCAAGCCACTAACTCAAAAGCCGCGACGAACACGCTAGTCGCCCTCATTGGTGTAATAATCTTCTTTGCGCTCTTCAACATATTTGCATCTGTCTCCCGCCTCATGTGGGTCTTCGCTCTCGATAATGGCATGCCATTTTCCTCCTTCTTCTCCTACGTAGGTCTTCTAGCTACTCTAGGATATTCAGTCGGGAACAAGTTAACTGACCACCCCATAAAGGTTCACCCAACGCTAAAACTCCCCGTTAACGCCCTCGCGCTTATCGGAACTATAGTGTTCATCCTTGCTATTATCTACATTGCCTCCGCTACCGCTTTCAATGCCTTAATCTCCCTCCAAGCCTTGGCATTGCATGTCTCCTACTTCATACCCATCTTCTTCATGGCCATCCGTAAGATCCGCGGCCCCCCTCCACCCTACGGGCCCTTCAAGCTCGGACGACTAGGGTTGGTGGCCAACGTATTCGCGCTAGTGTATTTGATATTTGTGGTTTTATGGATGCCGTGGCCATCGGTATTACCGGTTACAGGTAGTACCATGAATTATGCCGGCCCCTTGGTCGGACTTGTGATTTTAGCGGCGTTGACGGATTGGATGCTTGGAGGGAGGAAGAGGTTTGAGGTACCGGTTGCGAGATATAAACTGTAGGGAGCTAGTCGTTCGGCAAAGAGATGACAAAACAAATTATTTTCTTGGAAATTTGAAGTATCCACCTAAAGCCCAGCAGCCATTGCAATGTCCTGCTAATACGTTTTTTTCTTTCTCTAGCCTTGGTCTGGCACTTTGCGTGTATCCCTCCAGTTCTAGAAGTGTTCCAGGCGAGCCGACGTGCAGAACCATTGGGCCCTTTCTTCGGCTTTGTAGAGTTGTAGATTTCGACTCTACCATTATCCCTTGCACCAATTTATATTATTCCTTCGAATCTACCTCGAAGTCTCTTCGCGCCCTTATAGGTGACGTGCCCTAGCGCCGTTGTAAACGGTTCCCTACTACTCTACTACCTTCCGCTTCCGCGTCGTCTTTAGAGTACCTACTACTCTAGTAGTATAAGGATTAGTAGCCTTTTAAGCGACTAGCGGTAACCGGTAAGCCGCGTACCTTTTACGTTAGCTCCCTTCGTCCTCGTTATTAGGCTTATTATAAGGCTTAAAGTTGTCCGTTAACTTTATTACTTTATAGGTGCTATAATAGAACTCTTCTATATGCGTAGGTTTATAAAGTTTAGAGCTAGTATTAGCCTAATAACGGCGTGGCTACTCTTAGAGACCTCTAATAGTGATACCTTCCTTATCTAACTTAATTTCAGTAGCAGCTTCTAATTTATTAGATTAGTTACTACAGTAGATATACGTTATAAGTAAATATACTATCCGTACGCGTAGTAACATGAGTAGACTCCTTAGCCCTTTTACGCCTTTAGGTATTCTTCCGATTGATATATAGGCTTAAGAATACCTTATCCGCTTAGCTGCGTTTAAATTTAGCTATCCATAGATATTTCTCTACTAGAGCGTTAACTATAGAAACCTTCTTTTGCTTCTCTTCTTTCGCTTAGGTATATATTAGGTTATACTTTATCTATAGAGGCTACGCGGTTGATTTAGAAATCGCGTGAAGAATATTTGTTATATATAGATTAGTTGAATTAAGCTAAATATTAAGCCTCTCAGCATTAATCGTATGCACGAGATTCGTACCTAATATGCGCGAAATCTACGTGCAATATGTATTAGAAACCACTGCATTTTGCATATAAATTCAGCCCCACATGCACCAAAAATCTGCCCAATATGCACGCAAAATTTGATCCAAAATGCATCAACTTTAGACGCATATTGCAGAGCGTAGAGACCGTAGGGACACACTAGTTCCTGATCTGGTATTTTCCGGTCAACAGTATGTTATCGCTCTTACGTTTATATTTAGGAATTGGGTTGTCCTGGTGATTGGTTACGTTTCGCAGGGAAGACGGAAGCACCAGTAAGTAGTAAAAGCTAATGACACTAATAAATAAAAAGCCTGCTTTATTGAGGGGCTCCCTTAAGGCTATATCTTTGCCCTTGGCAACTCTTCTTGGACTCGTCTTTAGAGTAACGAGTTTATACTGACTAGTGATAAGCGCTGTGTTGCTTTAACCGTCCTTGGAGCTAGACAAGTATTTCCGCGTCTAGTACTTCAGTTAGGAGTAAGAGAAGATGTCGACCTGAATCGAAGTCCCTTACCACCATCGTACTACTGTCTGAAGACCTAGATCGTCTATACGAACTATGTCTTAGTTGTCTCTCAACTTATGATTAAATGTCTCATCGAGTGTCTCATTACCTATTTCTATTACCTATTTTGACTCAGTTGCCTAGACCTACCTGATGTATATAAAGAGCTTCTAGAGCCCTCTTTAATAGATAGAGTTCTTATTTCTTATCGTCCGTTCAACAGAAGACAAATACTAATCTATAAAAGACGGAATTGCTAGCGCAAGCTTAATGGCATAAGATTGGGGGATGCAAGTACAAATTAATAGGGAGAGAATAAAAAGAAGCGGGAAATTCGTTATAGTGCAACTGCCCATGTGTTGCTTAGTGTTCTTACAAGGGTAGAGAGAGAATAAGATCGGACTTAAAGCCATCTCTATTTTAATACATGCCGGGTTTACCTAGGTAATAACTTTTACTATTACTTACCTTTTTTGTGAGGCTTCCTTCCTTTTTATATGGTGTTTTTATGGCTGACTACTGCTATCTATTTTTTGTTAGCATAGTCGTGATCTAATAAGAGTCTAAATAAATTCTCCTTCTCTATTGTTTTACTGCTTTATATGAGTGTAGCTTTTAATTGTATTTGTTATTGTCGATTCAGGTTGGATTTAGCCTATACCCCCTGTTTCAGTTACATACCCCCCCCTGTACCTGCATCTACTTTATGTATATATAGCCTCTTTTTCTTCATAGATCAATCTTTACACGAGTTCTTCCTTTTCTTACAATCGGTGCACGGACTACCGATCGACAGTTATATAATACCCGCTGAATTAGGTCTTGTATCACGGAACAAATCTTTTGCGAAGTATCTAATTCCTGAGATAAGGTCAGTGCTTTTATCAATATTCAATATCAGTATGAGGCCGTATTGATATTGATATTGAATAGTAATTCAATATTGAAAAGATGTTGAATATTGAATATTTTGCCAAGCCTCCATACAAATATAAGGTACGAACCGTGCACCCGATAGCCTTAGCCCAAATAAACGCCCGGACGTCGCCCAAATGCCACCCACAACGGACACATTGCTCCCCTTATAACCTTTATACACCTTATTATGCCATATTACATCTAATATAGTATATCTTTGTAGAATATACCATAGTAGAAGCCTTAATAAGGTCCTTAAAGCTATAAAACTAGCATATATATACATTTGCTTTCAATATTCAATATCTTTCAGTATTGAACATATCGTATTGATATTGATATTGAAGGTTCAATATTCAATATTCAATATCACTAATCAATACTGAATATTGATAAAAGCACTGTGATAAGGTGTCTGAGGGCTGCCCGGAGGGCTTCCCGAGGGGACTATGGTAATATCCCTTGTACCTACATGGCTACGTAGAGGCTTTAAGAAATAGGGCCATAAATAGAAACCAGTTCCTCTGGCTAGAGCATGTAAATGGCACTGCTATAATATCAATAGAATCCACACGGACTGGCAACGGTTAAAAGAATTGTTTATATTCTTTGACTTTCCCTCTATGGCATGAAAATAAATAACGAAAGACAAGATGTAGATTCGGCCGAAAATACAAAAACATCATAGATACCGTAAAGTCTTCGGATAAGCATATAGAAAGGAAAACTCCTCAAGCATAAGCCCTCGCTGGATTCCATTTCCCTCCTGCTTCAATCTTCATCTAACAGACTACCTGCGAACAAGAATTAGGCCTTGGAACGCTAGTATCCACAAGATTGCTAATGCCCTCATCATCTGCACAAGCCTGCCAAAGAATGTCCAATGCAGGGAGCACATTGCAGCACCTTGTATTATTGATCTGCTGAAGTTGTGTGTTTACATCGTCTGAATCGCTGGGATCATTGATGATGTTCTGGAGACTCGTGGGGACATTTCCAAACGTTTCCTTCAGGAGTAGGATTGCGTTAAGAGCGTCGTCTGCCAGCCCTGAGATATCGGAGAGGATGCCAAGCTCAACTGGTTCGTCGTTGGCAAAACCGAGGGCAATGTGCGCAGCGGATTGAAGGTCCGCAGAAGAAAGAGAGGTGGCCGAGTCAAGAAAGGAATTGACATTCACTACATCGTTGCGCCAAGATTCAATAGCCGTTTGAACCTGGTCCTGCGTTGGTTCACGCGCAACGAGTTTAGCAGGAAATGGGATGGCGGTAGCAGCGGCAATAAGAGCAAGAAGGCTACTAGCGTAGAATGACTTCATTGTGGTGGATTGTGGATTTGATCGAAATGCGAAGAAAGCTTCAAGATTGTGAGAATCAGAGAAATGATCAGAGAGGATTGTAGGCTGTTGAGTTCGAGCTCGAGCTGGATTGTACTGTTGATGCTGTCTTTGCACTGATCATGGGGTTCTTTTATACAAATTCTCTCGGGCCTTAGGATAGTTACTTAAGACTTTGACAAATTTCCTCGTGTCTTAAAATAACTTGAGGATAAAAACTAATGCACTTATCCTCTGGAATAGAGTGATCAAGTGCGGTTTGAGTCCTTGTTCCCTGGAGATGCCCCAAACAGGTAGCACGCAATCGTTTGGAGTTCTATAATTTGCTGTCATCCTAGCAACAGCTGACCGTCCGCTTCGTAGCCATTGCGGCAGTGCAGACTCCTTCGTCGTCTTGCTGTGCAGTTCAAATCCTTTACTGTCGTGCAGTGCCTATTCGGGAACGAACTTACTAATAAGCAAAGCCAAGCTGCGCCGTGCAAGAGCCAATTTTTAGCACAAGCTTATGTGTAAGATCATGGTTGGGGTCTGTGTTAGCGTGCACCGTCCTCATTTTGAGCTTTGCACGCTCTGCGCACGTCCTATAAGCCAGCTTGGCTTGCTCATTGGCAAGTCTGTTCAAGAAAAAGGTGTTGGATGTGAGGGGGCCTGTAACACGAAATTAGTAAATACACACAAGACAACATATTCCAACATGAGACATTACATGCACATTTTTTTATGTAAGTGTTGGTTTCTACACCATCGTTTGTGTGGTTGGTGAGAAACATGTAAGCCGTAGCCGCGAGTTTCATATCGAGGTTTAAGGCTCCCTGCTAGGAAAACGATGACGTGGGTAAACTAAGCTACCTTTGTTAACTGAGTGCATTTTTCATCCTTTTGAATGACTAAGAAGCTATCATTCGGCTCCTTCATAACATGCGAACAAGTTCTCCAGAAGCCTAGGCGCACGGTTTTGCTCGCTGAATGCACTTGACGTCCTATGAGCTGCAGAAACTTCAGCCAACGCGAGATATCTTTTTCGGTCTGGCCCCATCTGGCGTGTACTGTCTCATATCATGTCTGTGCTAAGATTTTATTTCTCGAAGTCTGTCTGGTACAAGGCGAATTCCACTTGGTTGACTTCGCGATACGACGTCCATGTGTCTTTCTTGAATTTCTCGGATCGCTCTCAAGTTTGAACTCTGCCTTTAGGAGCGACGTCAATCCGTCTACCAGCATTATTTCCGGACGGTATGCCGAGCAGAATGGGCCTGCAATCAAGCCTTGATCTGCAATCGACGGACTAATCAGACCGCTTCCGATGTGCCTATTCCCCGCGTTATTTTAATTCGCGTAATAGAATCTTGCTTCATCATCCGCATCGCGCGAAAATAGGATTTCCCTTCCTTTTTGGGATTAGTGGTTATCCCCCATAAGGCCACCCATAATGTTGCTGTGCTTAGGGGCCTTTGGCGTGTCTTATGGGCAGAGACCGCCTAAAATCTTGTTGCTTAGGCGATAGAGCTCCCGTAACTCTGGGGCCTTATGGGGAGTAGCCACCAGTCCCATAGGATACGGCACAAGCATGTTAATACAGGGCGCGCGATTAATCTAGATTTGATTGTGCTCGTATCTGACGATCCCAACATCCTATAGATTGGTGTACACCGGAAGCATTTCGGTGCATGGTGACAACTGCCGAGCACCATATACGCCCATATTCTGGCTTGCCTCTCCCACCGAGCTCTTTAACCAGCAGGTGCCAGCGGGATATCCTTGCTCCCACGAAATATCCACGCAATTAGGGTTCTGGCCACACAGATAAACGCACATCTCGAAGCTATGGGTCGTCACCGGGCTCGGCGCCATGACGCCCCCAAATCGGTCCATAAAGCATTCGACCTGGTACCACGCACCGCAGCCGTCTTCCCATGGTTGCCCATCCATATCGGGGCAGACAGACCAGCGACGGGCCCCCCAGACAGCGGAGTTAACGAATCCGGTTTTGAGTTCATTCTTCATGTAGCAAACGCCGTTGCCTGAGCCAGTAGGGGGAATCCAGGAGATATCAACACAGCCGGAGTTACCTTCACATGCTTCCATACATGCATGGAAGGTAGGTGTCCATACGGGGCTGTTAGGCATATCACCTCCAATGCGATCTTGATAGCATTCGACTGTATAAATTGTGTTGAGTGCGATGTCTTGGTTGGTACCGTTATATGTTGGACACTCCGAAAGTGGGTTGATGGCGGCCCAAATGTTGGGGTTGTAGACCGCAGTCTTGAGATCTGATTTCAAATAGCACGCCCCAGGACTGCCTGGGCTCCAGAGGGCTCCACGGCACATATCGTCATGGTCGCATTGATAAATGCAGTCGTCGAAGGAGGGTGTCCATACAGGCGAGTTTGGCATATCGCCTCCTGGGCGGTCGGCGCCGCATTGTACATGGAAGGAACCAAGATTGGTTTCAAGCGTAGAACCATCAGATTCTGGGCAGGAGGTAGCTACACTGACATTGACTAAACTTGCAAGAATATACAAAATTGGTGTGACTCGCATACTGGTTTTGGTGAGATTTATGAAGGGGACAACTTAGAATCGTTTGCCGGATTTGTTTTAGTAAATGAGCAGACGATAGAGAAGGGGCCAAAAGAACGAATGTATACAGCTAGATAACGAAAGAATGGGAGGGATTTTCAGATCAAAGGGGTTCGAATGGCTTATATGACGATAGAATGAGTCTGTCAACGCCATGGATACAAATTGTATTCCCCTTAAATTCATTACTGCAAGAAACGAACCAATAGCCAAGGAATTCTACACGCCACATCATTCACAATTTTTTATAATTCATTTTTTCCACCAGCCCATTGTGTGATATATTAGGATGATAGCTTGATTGAGCTTAGAGGTAATGCGCATGAAAGCAAGCAAGCCTTTAAGAATATTCACAGAACATTTCAGCTCGGCATTTATCTCCTTTACTAGGAGATGTGCGTTTTATGGTTTACACGAGCGTGGCCGATAAGCTGTGGGCTTAATAAATGGCTGAATTCTAGAATAGAAATGGGTTAAACTTTCAATATAGGAATTGGGCAGTTATCTCCCACATCTCGTATTGCGCCACCAATTTAACAGCCGAGGGGAGCCAAAACACAACTTGGCCTATTAAGCTTAAAAATTGATCTGTCAGCTACAGCTTGCGCACGACCAGCTTCCACCTCCCACCTCCCCTTTGGCAAGAACGGCGAGAGGTCAAATTCGGTACGCGCATCCAATCTCGCTTGATTGCCACCAACTGTACATAATAATCGTAGTGAAGCCATGTGCTTGGTTGTGACAGACTTAAAGCTTCGTCAAGTTCGTTGAGAGGGGGGACTCTCACAGGGTATACAGTATCCGGTGTCCCCCCCCCGTGTGCGCGCAACACATGTTGAACGCCAGTTGGCACTAAAAAGACCGGTCCTTATGGCAGCGCCAATTAGGACAATATATAGCCTTAAATTCCGGCCAACACTTCATGTCGAGCGTTCGACAACTTTGTGTTTAACCTCAGACATAGCTCGGAAAGATTATATATTCTAGGGCGTTCCAGCCAAATACTAGCCAGGCCTCTAGATGCACCCATATCTTCATTTGGTTACAACAATAGCCGCCGTCTTAAAGCAGCGATTGGTGAAGGAGTGTTCGTATAGCGCTCTTGATCGAAAAGTCCTTCCCGGAGCTATCCCAGACTTATCTAGAAATATGGCGTCAAGGACACGGACTACCTATAAGTGCAAGTCAAAGATAGCAACACTAACGGCAGGACGCATCTTAATTCGCTATAAGAGACGGTATGCATGCAGACATCCTTGCCGTCTTAGAATTTTACTTCTTACGGTTTACAGTTTTGTGAACAGCATGGAAAACCTATCTTGACAAGTCCTCACCCCAAACTTGCTTGGCTATTTTTACCTCCAGCCTAATCTTCGCCCATTGCTGGTCTTCAGTTAACTCATTTCCCTCCGCTGTTGAACTAAATCCACACTGATGGCTTAAACATAATTGATCCAGCCCCTTGGGACAAACCTCCGCGGCTTGCTTCAACCTCTCAATAATTTCTTGCTTATCATCCAAAGAACTCTTCTTACTCGACATCAATCCCAGCACCACTACCTTGTTTTCCGGAAGATGGCGCAAGGGCTTAAAGTCTCCGCTCCTAGCATCATCGTATTCCAAGAAATACGCATCGACATTGAGTTCTTTAAAAAGGACATCCGCAACTAGTTCATATCCCCCTGAGGCAAACCATTTCGAGCGATAGTTTCCGCGGCAGAGGTGGATCCCAATCTTCATATCCTTTGGCCGCTTGGATATGGCAGCATTAATAAGCTCAGCATATTTCCGAGGAAGTGTTGCCAGATCTTCATTTCTCTCCACAGCTGCTTTACGCATGTCTGGGTCGCAAAGATAGGCAAGGTTTGTGTCGTCAAGCTGGACGAAGCGACATCCGGCCCGGTAGAGTGCATCCAACTCTTGTTGATAAACATACGCCAGATCTTCAAAGAAAGGGTCAAGGTCTGGATAGGCTTCTATATCTATTGAGGCTCGCCCACCACGAAAGTGTACCATAGTCGGACTAGGAATACAGACTTTGGTCGTCGCTGGAAAATTGTGGCTTTCGTTGGCAGCGATTGAGTGCTCGAGGAATTCAAAATCGTCTGCTTGAATTGGTTTAGGATGGCCCAGCTTGCCTGTTACGGCGAGTACCGGGGGTGAGAATCCATGCGGGCGTATCGTGCCTGTCTGACCTTTGATCTCAATGCCGGAAAAGTGTTGCAGGAAATCAAGGTGGAAATATGCACGCCTGAATTCGCCATCGGTAATGGATTGTAGACCAGCACTCAGCTGCTTGTTCACTACATCGGCGATAAATTTGTCCTCGATCTTTCGAAGCTCTTCCAAGGAAGATTGGTTTTTCGCAACTTTTTCCCGTGCTTTTAGGATGGCCATGGGGCGAAGGAAGGACCCTACATGATCGGCTCTGTAGACCCCTGCTGGAAGCACCATCTTTATAGATTTTGGCTCGCGGACGGCCTTTAGAAAAACTAGAGTGTTGGAAGGCTTCAGATTAAGGAAAAAATGAGCTTCAGAATCCGGGGACCTGAGATTCTTAGAAAAAGGATAGAAACTTGTAGGATCTTCTTATGTACCCTACACCGGCAGTTGTGAGCCATGTCGAGTACAAGTGCCGAGGTTCGGTTCCCCAACCGGCGCTGTAGGGCATCTCTTTGCACGGGCGGACTAGAAGGTGATGGGCAAGGCGGTTTGAAGCCCCTCCGTCCTACATGGCCACGATGGTGTCATCCAAGAGCCAAATTTCGAATTCATATCAAAAATTACAAGGGTTACCACGTATCAAATTCTCCCAATAGTCTTATACCAGAGCCCATCAGGCCTCTTTAGTGCCCCTTGTACGTATCTCCTATTCTATGGAGCTACCGTACGGCTGCAAATCAATTTATTAGCCTCTCTCCTATTTTCCGGCTCCGAACATTTCCAATTACGTGACCGTGTTCTCTCTCTCCAATGCTCCTTGAGCTGCGCGGAAAAATTCATCAAGGAATGGCGAATGAAACCAATAGCCAGCAAGACACCCGTTCAACAGCCGCTCAACGAGATCAAGCAAAGACCCGAGGCCGGAACAACTCCAGTATATCCCAGCCCAACCAATGGGGGCCAGAAAGCGTAGACCCAAGTTCTTGTTTCCCACCTTTGTGTCTTCAATTCCTTCGGCTACATAAACTCCTTTGGTATCTTCTAGCAGTATTACGCCAGCACTCTCTTACTTCCTCCATCCACGATCTCTTGGGTCGGCTCTATCCAGATTCTCTTAGTCTATTTTGTGGGGGCATTCTCGGGGCGTGCTTTAGATGCTGGTCACTACCGACTCATTCTCTTCGCCGGGGTAACATTGCAAGTAGTGGGGTATTCATGACCTCCTAAGCAGACAGTACTGGCAGCTTTTGCTGGCTCAGGGTATCTGTCAAGGTCTTGGAGATGGGTTAATTTTCTGTCCAGCGGTTGCAAATATGGCCACTTATTTCACGCGCAGCCGGACAATGGCGATTTCATGCGTTTCTTGTGGTGGTGCAACGAGAGGAATGGTATTTCCAGCAATTGCACAGGCCTTGCTGAACAGGATCGGTTTCCCCTGGACGCTTAGAGTTATGGGTTTTGTAATATTGTTCAATGCCGCCGTCATCTTGGGTTTGGCTAGAACGAGACTCCCGAGCAGGAGTACAGGGCCATTGGTTGAATGGAGGGCTTTTACAGAGTTACCGTATCTGTTGTATACGGTTAACATGTTCTTTGCCTTTTGGGAGATCTGGATTGCCTATTACTATGTAAGTTCACTTTTAGGGAATGAGCAATATGCATATAGCTCGCTATCGCACGATCATCACTCACGCTTTTTCAGGTCCGCCCCTTTTCCCGGAACGTCATTGCTGTCACCGACACAATGTCTTTTAATTTAATCCTTATCATAAACGGTGTCGGCATTCCAGGACGTCTTGTTCCCGCTCTCATTGCGGATAAATACCTCGGTCCAGTGAATGTTTTCCTTCCTGTCATGTTTGTTGCAGGCACAGTACTTTTCTGCTGGGCCGCTGTGTCTACCTTACCGGGTATGATCGCCTTTACCATTTTTTATGGCTTCTTTGGTGCTGGTGTGCAGAGTCTATTGCAAGCTGCTCTGGCTAGCTTGAACACAGATCTGAAGAAGACGGGAGTGAGGATTGGGATGGGGTTCAGTGTTGTGGGTGTCGCATCATTGACGGGAAGTCCTATTGGCCGGGCTCTAGTTGAGAAAGGTGGAGGGAATTACTTATACGCCCAGATGTTTGCTGGTGGAACGATGGCGGTTGTTTGTTGCGGCACGCATTGCCAAGACTGGCTTCCAATTAAAAAATCGAATGTAGTAAAACCACAATAGAGGTACTTCCATTTCCTTGCGCCAGCGGCTTATGAATTAGAGTCATAATTGATAAATGATGCACGCAGAGCATGCGAAGCGCAATTCATCCATTTTCTGAATATACTTAAGCCCCAGCTCTCCATCACAGCTACGAAACCCATCATTGAGGAGTAATGAAATCAAACGATGAACTCCCGGATTTTGTAACCTCTCGCAGCAATGTCAGCGATTACCACGCCAAGACTGATAGGTTCAAGCAAACGCTAATGTCCCTACAAGAGGCTTGGCGGGTATTTAGCCTCCCAAACCCGTATCTTGCGATAACATTGGGAATCCATGTGACACTATGATCCTGCTGAAGCTGATTGTATATGTATAATACGTGGCATTATTTACTTAATGAACACGGGAATTGCTGTCAACCGCTATCGCAAGACACACGCTGCACCTTACCAAGAGTAATGACTCGCGAAATCATGCACTAGCTTCAACCAAAGTACTTTGCTCCATAGAGTTCCTGCCATTCATGAGAGGGTCAATTTCACTCTTGCCAGCATTGTCGCGATGTATGTGACATTCCTTAACCGATAGCTCATCATCAATCGCATGCGAGGAGCAAGGAGAAACGCCGTGAGTCTGTCCCTCGGGGCCGTCGGGCTCTTCACAAGCTTCTGCAGCGGCGTCTTCGGTAGTAGCAACAGCAGCATCGTATTTATCCGCAGTTTCCGGAGAAAATTGCAAAAGCTTTGGCTCAATTAAATCCTCAAAAGATAGATAGATAAGGCCGTCAACTCTAGGTGTATCCTCGTTCTCGGAATGGTTCTCCATTTCAAACTTTTCATAGATACGTTTTCCATTCTCGTCATATCTGATATGCTTGTGTGGCTGATCTCGTTTTGCTAACCTCAGACCAAAGGTCTCAATTTCGGTGACCTCTTCGACAATTGCAGTACGAAAGGGAGAGATGACCGGAGCCCAATTTGTCGCTGGTGAGCATTCAAGTTGTTTGAAGACGATAATATTGCCGCGCTTGATGTCTCTCTCTTTCAGAGCCGGTAGAGTTGACAAGTCAGCCGGAAGAGGCGGAAGGTCATCGACGGGCTCCATTCTTGTAGTAGCATCTTCGATATCAAGTTGAAGCTGCGATTGAATTGCAATGTCCACCTCCGCCCTGTCACTAGTCTGAGCGGCAAGGTCTTCTTCATCGTCGTAATTAAGAGTTACGTCCCAGTCTCCTTCTCCAAATGTTTCCTCATCTCCCTCGTAATACTGGGCATCCATTCTCTTCCGTTTCTTGTTCTTCTTTCCCTTTTTTTGTTTTTGTTGGGGATCCCAACGCTGCTGGAAAGGGAACGGAGGAGTGCTGAGTTCAATATCGTCATCCCAGCACTCAAAAGCGGTCAAGTTAATCTTTGATTTCCAGGCATTGGGGTCTTCTAGTGCAGCCATCTCTTTATCTTCGGGCAGCCGGGTTTCTCTCGACTGTGTCCCGAGTTTGGTTTTACCTTCGACTTTCCCGGCTGCCATCAATTTTGCTTTGAGCTTTTCCTCCTCTGCTTTCGTTTTGGGATTTCGAACACCAAGAGATCCGAATAGTAGGCGACGAGACCCAGCGAGATCAATCCGTGCTCGTTTTTGTGGCGGCTCAGCTGGTGGCTCGGAAGCCGGCTCGTTATCTGGGCCTTCTTTTCCACAGCCCGATGGAGCGGTGGAGGATCCGCCTGGAAATTCCCTCACTTCAGATTCGGCAATATCCGATTCTGACGTCGACGATGCTCGTTTCCCCTCCATTTTTTTTGAAGAAACCTCTTTCTTATTGAATTGCTTTTCTGGGCGATCAAGCGTAACATCAATGCCAATGGCTTCAATAGCAGTTAAAAGCCGCTGCCTGCCCAAATCAAGTTCTTGGGTTTTATTTCTCGTTTTTCCTGCCATGTTAGCCCCAGCTCGGCTTTGGGCTGAGGTTTGTTCTGTTATGGGAAGACGCTCTTCGGCGGCTTCTAAAGCATGCAAATCATTCCTCTTGGCAGTGGCTGGCAGTATACCAACCATCTGTAGGCGACGGATTCTACGGGTATCACGTCTCCTGCGGTTTCGCTCCTGGGTAGCCTTCTTGCCCTCTCTATAAGGTGACGCATCTTGAAACGGTGGGTTCTGCCTGACGCTGATTCTTTGTCTAGGTGATATGTGCTTGGATGATAGCTCTTCTGGCTCGGATTCACCGCTTGCCTCTGATGAAGTGTCAGAACCTGAAGATGAACCCGAGGATGAGGCCTCAGACTCATCCGATGTTTCTTCCTCGTCTAAATCCTTCTCCGAATCATCCTCCGGAGCGCCAGCTTCCGACTCCGGTTCAGATGCCTCGGAAGACTCCGAATCCCAATGAGGATCGTATTCTTCAGATTCGTCTTCATCTTCTGATGGTACGGTGATGAGCTCTTTGCCTGAGGGCTGGGATTTGAATCGAACTGTTTTTTTCCGATTCGTGGTTGACGCTTGAATACTATTTATCTGACTGTTTGGACTGAAGTCATCATCGTCCTCATCATCGTCTTCCAAGTCGTCCAAAGGAATTTTCCAGTGTTGGGGGCTGAGGGCTGTAGAGATCTTTTCTTGAAAGCCTTCGCCAACTTCTTCTTCTTCTTCTTCTCCGTATGTAAGGCGTCTACGTTTTCGGGGAGGTATATGGATCGCTGGCCGGTTCGGCTGTCTGAGATAAGGTCGACCGAAGGGTATTCCATCAATTAGATGCTGGCCATTCTCTGATATTTGGTAGCGCCCCGATAGTGTTCGTGCCCGAATCTCGGGGGTTTGAAGAGCACGTATGCTTAATATCATTAGTGATGCACAGTTCAGCGTGTAGAGACATATTACCAGATTCTATCCTCGTCCTTCAGGACCTGGGCAACCTGGGCAAAGTGAAAACATTCAAATCCTCCCACTTCAACTACATAATCCTCCAACCCCCAGTCCTGCGACTCGAGCGGAATTATGTGGTTGATCTCCTCCAGGAGCTGTGCAATGCTGAATAACTTCAGTGCTTGTTCCTCGGAGACATTCCAAAGAACTTCAGCGGGTGGTAAAGCGTGCCTCTGTATACTGAGTCGTAACCTCATGGCGTAGGTAGCGTGCACAGTCGGTCTGGTGGTTGGGTGTCGAGCTTGTCTTTCGGTGATTATCCTCGAAATCGCGGAGTCGCAAAACGCCGATGAGTCTTGGCGCTGCTCTCTTGGTCAGGTGGCGGTCCTAGCGGGTAACACTGCATCCTCATCCCGAGTAGCGCAAATGGTCAATAAATTAATCAATCCTATGAAGTTTCGACCCTGTGCTTCCTATTAGACCACGTCAAATAGCGCATAGACCCGCAATATTGCACGCCTTATTGACGGTGAAGGAAAAGACAGCCTTTACCATTGTATTTACCGAGAAAGCTTTAATAAGCTTGACTTCTAACAAACAGTCAAGGCCTCCAATAACATGGAAGTAGTAACGGCGAAATGGACGAAACTCACATCCTCCGAGCGGTTGCGACGCTCATCGCAAGTTCTCTCGATTGTTGAAGAGACAGTGTGGATATTTGGGGGAGAGCTTTTCCCCAGACAACCAGTCGATAATCAAATTGATTTGATTAACCTCAGTACGAATGGTTATTACTCTGTGAAGTGGTCCTGCTAATGTAATAGTAGAGCATTCAACTGTTGAGACAAAGCCACACACATCCGCACCCTCACCACGAGTCGGGTCCGCATGCACAGCGCTGAATGGGAAGGTGTATATATTCTCTGGCCGTGGTGGCATCGACATGACACCAATTGAGGAGGGTGGCATCCTGTGGGTTTTTGATACGTTGACGTCTTCCTGGTCTACCATCTCACCAATGTCTACATCCCAACCTTATCCAGCAGCCCGAAGTTATCATTGCCTTACGAGCGATGGTGCTGACATCATATACCTGCATGCCGGCTGCCCCGCTAATGGGAGGCTTTCAGACCTCTGGTCCTTCTCGGTTTCCTCGCGAGAGTGGACGGAATTGGCTTCTGCGCCAGACCCACCGCGTGGGGGTACCTCAATCACGTTCACTGGTACAAAACTGTACCGGATGAATGGATTCGATGGCACAAAGGAGCAAGGAGGTAGTTTAGATATCTTTGACCCATTATCAAATATATGGTCAACACAAAACTACTTGCCTGACGGGATATCTGGGCCAGAACCAAGGAGTGTTAGTGCTCTGCTCTCACTGAAATTAAGAGGTAAGCCCTCATTGGTAACAATGTTTGGTGAACGGGACCCAAGTTCTTTGGGGCATCAAGGAGCTGGAAAAATGCTCGCAGATGTATGGGTATACAGTCTTGAAGCTGGGACTTGGAGTAAGATCAACGCAAGTGGAGATGCGGATGGCTTTCCAGACGCACGCGGTTGGTTTGCGGCAGACGTGGCCACCGGAGTGGCGGGGATGGGAAGCATTTTGGTCCACGGGGGGCTTGGAGAGTCAAATGAAAGGCTTGGAGACATTTGGTTGCTGAATTTCTGATCTACTTCGAAGAGTCCGATCATGTGTTCTCCAGAGGATTCCCCGACATTTGAGCGGTATTGTAGGCCGAAAATGTCAACGAATGAGTCATCTTAGCCAAAGACTGAACCTCCTTTTTATATCTACTTCTAAGTATGCTGAAGACCTTGAAAACCAAACAGTGATTTAAAAACATCTAGTAGTAAAGTAATTTTCCTCACAAGCAGAGCAGCCACCCAAAAACTCAACGGCGGTCTGTTGTATTCCCCTTCGAAAATGTACACTCATACCCAGCCAATTCTGATTGGCCCTACACTCTCCACTGGTCGGCTTAAATTGACGATTTTATCGCGTTCGGAAATCGACTCGATAGGCGTTCAGTATTTTCCCCGTATATGGAGCGACTATGTGTTTAGCTTTCGATAGTGGTTCGCTCGATTCCCCCAGTCAGAAATGGGTAGCGAGGTATCCTTGCGTCCTACGGTTATCGATAAGATCTAGCCCAATAGAACCAATCGGATTAAGTTGGGATGCCCAATTGTTATTTTGCGGGTGCACGAATCACTTGATGGTAGGGCGCTACCGTTGCATGGGGTAACGTGGGCGTTAGTAGTGATTTCGGTGGCATTTCACAGTGCAGGAAGAAAAGGCCCGAGCAGTCTCCAGGCTAAGAAACTTTGACCTGACTTTAAGTCAATCTCTGCAGCAAAGCAACTCTCTTAACAACACGTCTGAAAGAACTCCCTTTGACAGAGAAAATGATGGTGATAATCGCACCCTAGCCTGGCAAAGCCGGCACACGACTGGCTGGTAGGTTTGCTCTCTCATTGCTCCACCCTGAGTGCACGGCCAACACGGTTTCAGATTTGCAGGGCTGGGGCTCCCGAAAGGCCGAATCTCGTGGACAAAGGGCCATCTGCAATCTGACCATTGGGCAGGTCGAAATCCTTCACCCTTCATGCATAACTTAGCCTAATTTCCATGAAGCTTTCAACTTCGGTTGTTTCTCTTCCTTGATTTCACAATATCTTCAACCTCAACATGGCCTTCGTATCTTGCCAACAAAGTAAGTGTTCATAGGGATTGCCGTGGGAGTAGAACCTTGAGCTAAACCAAAGCTTTCTACTTCGTACGACCTTGAAATCGTCGTACCTTCTCCCAGTCCTTCCAATGATCCCGCTTTCTACCTATGGCCTGCATGCCTGGGCTTTTTCTTTGCTATTATGTTACTTTTCATGCCCTGTGGCTACCGACGTTGACCCGATTATTATCAAGGTGTGTACACTGTGAAAGCGCGCAAGAGACTGGAGGTATCTTCTGGCATAATTCAAAAGTAGACAAACCGCTCACAGTACAACCAAGTCTCCAATGCTTTATGATACTGATGCTGACAATAAAGCGCATGTCACACCATTAGCGACATCAGAATGGACGCGCAGAAACTGAGCAGAGAAGTCCGTGTCATCCTCTTAAAGCATCAGTGCTGATTCAGTCCATCCCAAGGGTTCCTACTTCTTCTACCAGGCCAATGGCTCCGAGTGTTTCGTACGTGGAGTTGCATACCAGGACTAAGGCCACTTAGCCAGTCAAGCAACCACTATAATAGATTCTCTGGAAGATGGTCCGACCTGCGAACGGGACATTCCATATCTCAAACAATTCAATACCAACGTCGTCCGGCTATACGCTATTGATCCTACTCGGGATCACTCAGCGTGTATGAAGGCGTTAGCAGATGCAGATATCTACGTTCTTACCGACCTGTCAGGCCCAATTTCCACTGTTATCAACTGAGATGCCCCCTCTTGGAATACTGCCTTGTACGATTATTGACCGCTACAATTGATTATAAGGCGAATTATGCCAACACGCTAGGATTCTTTGTAGGGACTGAGGTGGCGATCGACAAGAATACTACAGACGCCGTATGGCATTCGTCAAAGCCGCTGCTCGAGACATGAAGAGCTACCTACGAAAGAACAACTATAGAGATATCGCGGTTGGATATGCAGCGGCTGGTGTGCTATCGTCTCGACGCGATCTGGCTGACTATCTGAACTGCGGTGACCGCCCGGTTGACTTCCTGGGTATCAATTTATTTTCGTGGTGTGGAGATTCATCCTGTACGATATCCGGATACAGCGATCAAACAAAATTGTTTGCGAATTATTCCATCCTAGTACTTCTATCTGAATACAGTTGCAATATCCCATCGCCGCGCAACTTTACGGAGGTTCAGGCAATATACAGCCAAGAGATGATTTCTGTCTGGCCCAGGGGATTGTATACCCGCGTTATCAGGACCGGAAGGATTATGGCAAGCCTCTTCATTCGATGAAAGGCCAAGAGGTTGCGCTTTGCGTAGTGCCGAGTCCTGCTAATAAAGAGTTCCAGGTTTTGCACAAGTTGAAGGCGATTCTGTCTCCAAGCCTGCCGGTTTCACAGCATTGTCCACACAGATGGCTTCAGTTACCCCAATGTCCACCAATATAACCTTGTATAAGTGCATGAACTCCATAGCGAGCTGCCCAACGTCAGATGCGACGTGGAGCGCAGTGACCACTCTTCTACCAACACCTTATTCAAGATTATGTACTTGCATGACAAACTCGCTCAGCTGCATAGCTAATTCGACTATAACTGATAGGCTATCTAACCAACAGTTTGCTGACTACTTTATGGTAATACGCAACGACAAAGATACCAGTTGTTTAGGTATAGGTGCGAATGGGAGTACCGGAGTGTACGGCGCATACAGGTAAACATAATTTCTCTTCAGACCCTCCTCTTTGGAGTCTCGAACCAAGCACTGTATATGGTAGCGTATGCAGTACCACAGAGATGTTTTCTTGGGCTACCAACCAATACTACATGTCGAACAACAAGGCCAGCTCCTCCTGCGACCTCAACGGGTCACTAATAATATGAAATCCCGTTACTCCACTAGATACGGACTGTGAGCTCCTCCTCACGCAAGCTGGCGCCGTTGGAACACAAACCATCACATCAACACCACCTGCGACGGGTACAGCTACATCTACATCGCGCAATCTTATTACGCAAGGCGCGAGCGGCGCAAGCGGAACGCCTCGGCGTACAAATTCGAACAGCTCTTCATCGGCCGGCCTGCTTTCCAAAGGCGCCAGAGCTGGCATAGGTGTTGGCATTGTCATAGGCTGCGCCCTCTTTGCCACCTGCCTCATTACTTTGTGCTTCATTTGAGACGACGGCAACGTAAGCAACAACGGCAAGCCGATCTGCTAACGCAACCGGAATCGTCTAACTCCGGTGCTCCAGAAACAGGACCTTTTCAGCTCTATAAGCATAAGCTGGACGCTAATGGTCCAGCGCTGGCAGAGATGCGGACTGCCAATCAGATGCCGGCAGAACTGCATAATATTTGAGAGAGATAGGGGATAGTGGACTCGTAGGAATGGAGGGATCAAAGGTCGGGGTGGGGGAGTCGGGAAAAGGCACTAGATGGGACGCCCGGTTCAACTTTACATTTAGATTCATGTCTGAACCCAGTTACCCAGACTCCTTTGATTCCTAGAAAGCCCGTTAGGATTTCTTAGACAGCTGCGATGGAGGTACGGAACATAGGCTTATCCGTGGATTAGCGGCAATGAAAGCCTAGCGAAGCATTTTCACAGAAGTTTTAACAGTGCCACAATGCTAATGCTAATGGAGTAAAAGCATGATGAGTTTTAAACATGTGTGGAAAACAGTGAAGTTAGTCCATTATAGGATACGCTAGCAGGACTCTATTTTCATCAAGTGTCATGAAGAAGGCCCTGCCCTCCGATTTCCTCGGGATGTGCCCCACTTACTAGTCTGCTTCTTTGTGCCCTCCTTCCTACGCCTTCTCTCGTGTCCCAGCCGACCCTCTTCTCCCTCTCCTTCGCCTTCACCTCTCTTTCCTCCTCCGCGCTCAGCAGCGTCCCCTCAATACTGACAAAGCCTCTATCACTCTCCATCCTAGCCTGCGTCTCGAAGTCTCTAATGCGAAACCTAACCATGCCATCTACTTTATTACCGTTCTCGTCCACAAAATGACCCTGCCCCTCCACCTCAGCGCCCCCCTTACTGCTCTTCCCAGCTGTCTTTGGGTTCGAAGAACCGCTGGACGAAGGATCTTCAACCCATTTCCAGCTCTTCGGCAGATATGAGCGAGGTATTGAAGCGGAGAAAAGGTTCAGATACACAAGGCCTAGATGCGACTCGTTCTGCAGATTGACATGGCCCTCGATCCAGGTCCCCTTCTGCGGCCTGAAGACTAAGAAGTCGGCAGTGGCCCAGATGAAACTGACAGCGTATTCGTCGACGGATTTTGCTAGGACTGGGAAGGGTTCGGTTGTGGAGGAGCTGTCGGGAGAAGGGGTCTCGGAGAGACGGACGTTGGAGTAGCTGAGGACGATGCCGCGGAGAGGGGGATAGTATGTAAGTATTAAAGGTGAGAGGTGTTCCGCACAGAGACCAGTAAGGGCGCTGGATTGAGATATTGGGGAAAGAGGTAGATAGAGAGATGTTGTTTGAAGGTGGAAGGGCGAGTTGGTAGTGGAATTGTTAATTGAAGTGGCGGTGATGGTTCTCGTTGGCGCCATTTCGGGTAGTGTTTGGGCATTGAGTTGTGAATCGTGTTCTAAATATTCCTTTTCTGTACGTCGCTTTTTGCTTGGTGAGGATTGAGATGGTTGTAGGTTGGTGGTTTGGGAAGAGGCCTGCTCTTCATGCCGGCGTTTTTTCGAGCTGCGCTTCTCAGATGTGTCTTTGTGCTTGCGGTGGGTTTTATCCTTTTGCGCGTGCGTTTGAATGAGGGATAACTCGGTCGGCATTGTTGCAATGGGTATTGCTGAGGAGTGAATCTTGGATAGCTTTGTACAAGATGCTGGAGAATAAAATTCCTAGCGGAAAATACCAGTGTTACGCCGCTCCGCTCCGCTCGTTTCCTCGTTCTCGGCGTTTCACGTGCGTGAGGACATATCGAACTCCCAAGTTATCTCATAAATCAGGCGCTCCGTAGTAGAATTTAGTTCCGGGGGGAGAGAGAGACGTGTATGCTGCTCCATATATCCCTCAAATTCTCCCTCGAGCGTCTGAAAGCTTATGGGCGTCGTTTTGGTGGTAACTGAGGACCTGTTCGGTTACAAATCGCCTTGAAACTTATCTCAGTAAGCGACTCAGCCGGCAACCGAGACAGTAAGTCTCGCTAGTACAGTACTTAACTAGTATAGCCTTACTAGACCCTTGCTAGTGTGATAGAATTAGGGTTAGTTAGGATTACTTAACAATGCTGTCTCGGTTGCCGTCTGAGGGCCTTTGGTGCGAAAATGTATGAGTGTTAACTCAGTAGTCGAACGCGACGCTACTAAAGAGTAATATATCTCTACCAGTTAACTAGTTAACTACAGTAAAACCTCCTTAGTACGATATGGGGTATATAACGATTTCCTCTGTATTACGATCTGCACCCCTTAATCAAGCCTTTTTTGGTGTAATATTACGATAATCTGACTTTTGACAATATCGTTAGGCACCTACCACCAATATCGATATAACCAGTAGAGAATTTGTATGGGAAGGGGCCCAATTTAGCCCGCGAGGTAGACATCCTAAGCCTTTTTAGGCATTAAACTCTTCTTTTTCCTGCTTATTCACCCAACACGTGACTCTTGATATAACAATACCATTGGTATTACGATACGCTCGGCCGAACAAACGGTATCGTACTAAAGAGATTTTACTGTACGCTAAAATATTAGCAACTTTACCGTATACAGCGTGACAGCTTCTAAAATGGAGCTCTTGGCATCATTTCAATATGGAGCTTGAAACTCCATATTCAGATTCTATTTCAATCTGAAGACTCCATATTGCACACGTCCGTGCAACCTGTAGAGCCACAGACGCGTGTCAAATCGGGAGGGAACGCGTTAGTTCATATTCAATCTGACGGTTTTGCAACCGAGCATTCCCTAAATTGTGTCAGGTTGGAGGTTGGGCTGAGATACTGTCATTGTCAAAATATCGGTAAAAATCGCCAAGCCGCACGATGCGCATAATCCCCATAGCCCCGCCAATATTGCTCTATATTTAATAAATAGAGGCCTATTTTATAGCTCTATTCTAGGTCTATAAAATAAGCCCTTATTTATATAACTTAAGGCTATTTTAGTAGAGTTGTAGGGGGTACTTATTTTTGGCCGTTTAATAAAAAGTCGCTTGTTAAAAGATTAAGTATATAGTTGGATATATAGACGGAACATCGTATTTGAGGATAGCAGTAGCGTCTAAATAGGTCCTTAAATTTACCGGATAGGACTAGTGCGAATGCGGCGCTAGTTGGCTATATAAGCATAGGTATAAACTTAAAGGTATTAATTGTAGGTAAGGTGCTTTGAAGAATAGTAAGGTATAGAGGGCTCTATAATTAATAATTATTAATAAAGATTAAAGAGATTTAGCTAAAGACGCGTGAATAAAGGTATATTAATTACATAGAGACCGGGTAGTTAATTGGTGTAACGAATTGTGGTACTTCAGCAGGGCCCCCTGGCTGCTTGCGACCCACCTATAAAATATAACCCTGATACCGTAGTACATTATCGGTAATAACGGAGTCCACGGGCTTCTCCGTGATAATCTTAATATATGTACATTAGCGGATAGGCATTGATACGAAGCCTCATTTAACGAGTATTAAGCTTGTGGTGTCCTGTCTTGATCGGCCAGTTACGGACGTTCCAGACTACTCTCGCCTGCTCCCTCATCACCATGCCGTCTACCATCGCGGTCCTCGCCGCCGGGATCATTATCAGTACGGCTCTCGGTCCGGCTTCATGGAGTGCCTTGGCGCAGAAGTTACCTGCAGCTGTCCAGATCATCGATCAGAAGGTGTTCAATGTTTTGGATTCCGTCCCGCCGCCCACGGAAGCCAATGACTCAACGGTACGTCTTCGCTCTCCTTTAAAGCTACCGTAAAATCGCAATACTAATAGAAACATAGGTATTCATCTGGCCTGGGGTCACTCAGCAGTCCCTGACCGCCAAACCATTCCACATCTACGACGATGAGTTTTACGATGTGATTGGGCCCAACCCGTCCCTGACTTTGATTGCGTCCTCGGATACAGACCCCATCTTTCATGAAGCAGTCACATGGTAGGTTGAACATCTCTGCCGCACTCCAGCGAAGGTTCAAGTCTAATCCAGTGGACCGAAACCTCAGGTACCCCCCTCGGGATGAAGTCTTCTTCGTCCAGAACGCCGGTGTTCCCGCGGCAGGGACAGGCCTCAACAAATCTTCTATCATTCAGAAAATCTCTCTCGCCGAGGCAGAGGCAGTGCGTAAAGGAACTCTTGCTGCCGCAACGGTGACCGTCGTAAACACGTCGAACCCCCAGGTCATCAACCCCAATGGTGTGTGCAGTCCATCCGAGTTACAGCTTCAAGTTGTGGTTCACTAATCCGCCACAGGCGGCACGAACTACAAGGGCCAGATCATCTTCGCCGGTGAAGGCCAAGGTCCGGACGTGGCGTCGGCCCTATATGTCATGAACCCTCAGGAGCCATATAACACCACTAGTAAGCGTCACATAACTGAATACAAGAGTCCGAAGCTCCAAACCTGACAGTACCCAGCCCTCTTGAACAACTATTTCGGTCGACAGTTCAATTCACTCAACGACTTGGTCGTCAATCCCCGCAATGGCGACCTTTACTTCACAGACCCTTCCTATGGATATCTTCAAGACTTCCGCCCCCTTCCCGGATTGCGCAACCAAGTATACCGCTACAACTTCTCAACAGGTGCGGTCACAGCGGTCGCCGACGACTTCACGCTTCCCAACGGTTAGTTCGACATATATCCTTGAGTGCGTATTTTGCTCACAATCAACAGGCATTACATTCTCTCCTGACGGCCAGCGCGCGTACGTGACGGACACCGGCATCGCACTTGGTTTCTACGGTCGTAATCTATCTTCGCCAGCATCTGTGTATCAGTTCGACGTGAACGAGGACGGTACTTGGCAAAACCGCAAGACCTTTGCCTACGTCCCATCTTTCATTCCGGACGGTGCGTTGCGCTAATTTGACATGACGATCCAGGCAAATTGACTGACATCTATGGCAGGCGTGCATACCGACTCCGAGGGTCGTGTCTATTCTGGCTGCGGCGACGGTGTCCAT
>Ga0307515_10003852_pt1 | contig 31378 bp, 24 predicted proteins | sample 17_EM_MG_FD_194513 | JGI IMG/M metagenome (GOLD analysis project Ga0307515, IMG submission 194513) | Populus trichocarpa ectomycorrhiza microbial communities from riparian zone in the Pacific Northwest, United States - 17_EM | ecosystem: Host-associated > Plants > Roots > Unclassified | place...
TACCGTCACGGCCGGTCCGCAGGGCTGTCACATCATGCTGTTCGGCGGGGCGGCGATGGGGTCGGCGCGGCATGTCTGGTGGAATTTCGTCTCCTCCTCCAAGGAACGGATCGAGCAGGCCAAGGAAGAGTGGCGAACCGGCCGCTTCGATATCGTGCCCGGTGATGAAGACGAGTTTATCCCTTTGCCGGAACGGTAATATTCGTTAAACTCCTCGCTTGTGCCGCAAGAAAAACCACTTTTGCAATCAATGCCGATTGGGTTTAAAGACCCGTTTGCGGATACTCAATCAGGAATCGCGTCTCATGAAAGGCGCGGGAATGAAGGCCTTTCAGCGTGACACAACTGCCAGTTAATCCGATGCCGGCGACCCCTCTCCTCGATCAGGTGCGCATTCCTGACGATCTGAAGAGAATCGACGACAAGGATCTGCCGCAGCTGGCAACCGAATTGCGCGCGGAAATGGTCGATGCCGTATCGCGCACGGGCGGGCATCTGGGTGCCGGCCTCGGTGTCGTTGAACTGACGATTGCCATCCACAAGGTCTTCAACACGCCGCATGACCGGCTGATCTTCGATGTCGGCCACCAGTGTTATCCGCACAAGATCCTGACCGGCCGCCGCGACCGCATCCGCACGCTGCGCCAGGAAAACGGCCTGTCCGGCTTCACCCGCCGCGCCGAGAGCGAATACGACCCCTTCGGTGCCGCCCATTCCTCGACCTCGATTTCCGCCGGCCTCGGCATGGCGGTGGCGGCCGATCTTTCGGGCGAGCACCGCAACGTCATTGCCGTCATCGGCGATGGCGCCATGTCGGCCGGCATGGCCTATGAGGCGCTGAACAATGCCGGCGCGCTCGACGCACGGCTGATCGTCATCCTCAACGACAACGACATGTCGATCGCCCCACCGACCGGCGCGATGAGCGCCTATCTGGCGCGGCTTGCCTCCGGACGCACCTATATGGGCTTCCGCGACCTCGGCAAGAAACTGACGGCCTATCTCGGCAAGACGGTTGACCGGGCGATTACCCGCGCCGTCGAGCATGCCCGCGGTTATGTCACCGGTGGCACGCTGTTCGAGGAGATGGGCTTCTACCATATCGGCCCGATCGACGGACATTCCTTCGAGCATCTGCTGCCCGTTTTGCGCAATGTCCGCGACAATTCCAAGGGCCCCGTGCTGATCCATGTGGTGACGCAAAAGGGCAAGGGCTATCCGCCGGCCGAAGCGGCGGCCGACAAGTATCACGGCGTCAACACCTTCGACGTCATCACCGGCGCCCAAGCAAAGGCCAAGCCGAACGCGCCCGCCTATACCTCGGTCTTTGCCGAAGCGCTGACCCAGGAAGCCGGCTTCGACGACAAGATCGTAGCGGTCACCGCCGCCATGCCGTCCGGAACCGGGCTCGACAAGTTTGCGCTGGCGCACCCCTCGCGCTGTTTCGACGTCGGCATTGCCGAGCAGCATGCCGTGACCTTTGCGGCCGGCCTCGCATCCGAGGGCTACAAGCCGTTCTGCGCGCTCTATTCGACGTTTCTGCAGCGCGGGTATGACCAGGTGGTGCATGACGTGGCGATCCAGGGACTGCCGGTGCGCTTCCCGATCGACCGCGCAGGCTTCGTTGGCGCCGACGGCCCGACCCATGCGGGCGCGTTCGATACGACCTATCTCGCCACCCTGCCCGGTTTCGTGGTGATGGCTGCTGCCGACGAGGCGGAACTGAAGCATATGGTGCGCACCGCCGCCGCCTATGATGATGGTCCGATCTCGTTCCGCTATCCGCGCGGCGAAGGTGTCGGCGTCGACATGCCGGAGCGCGGCCAGATTCTCGAGATCGGCAAGGGCCGGGTGATGAAGCAGGGCTCCAAGGTGGCGCTCTTGTCCTTCGGCACGCGGCTCGCCGATTGCCTGCTGGCCGCGGAAGATCTTGATGCCGCCGGCCTGTCGACGACGGTTGCCGATGCGCGTTTTGCCAAGCCGCTCGACCGGGACCTTATCCGCCAGCTGGCCCGCAACCACGAAGTCCTGATCACGATCGAGGAAGGCGCCGTCGGCGGCTTCGGCAGCCATGTGCTGCAGTTCCTCGCCCATGAAGGCCTGCTCGACACCGGGCTGAAGGTTCGTCCGCTGGTTCTGCCTGATGTCTGGATGGAGCAGGCCAAACCCGAGGTCATGTATGCCAAGGCCGGCCTGGACCGCGCGGGCATCGTCTCGACGGTTTTCAAGGCGCTCGGACAAAAGCATATCGACGTCGGCGCTGCCGTTTAGAGCGCTCTTCCGACACTCTCAAGCGGACTGCTCTCAGTTGGCGATGTGCGCGGGTGGTGCCAACGTCCCTGCGTGTTGCGTGCCGGACTGTGCGGCTTGCAGGCGTGAACGCGGCGAGACTGTCTTGCGGGCCTCCAGATACTGGCCGACAACCAGTTGCAGCAGAAGGCCGGCCGCCATCAGCAGGATCTGCTCCGGAATCGTCAGCGAACGCTCGAGCGCCATGGTGACCGTCATCAGATCCGACAGCAGCAGGCCGGTGACGAAGACAGGCATGCTGTGCCGGCCGATCACGCAGATCGGCTGCAGCACGGCGGCGTTCGCCATGCGCCGGATGGCATCGATATTCCAAAGCACATAGAGGATCGCCACCGCATTGACGAGGCGCAGGATGCCGTCATTGGTCTTGCTGGTCATCGCACGGTACAGCCACTGCGACGGTGGCTCGGCGAAATGGAAATGGAACAGGATATTGACCGGAATGGCCACAACGCAGAACGACGCCGCCGCAACGAAGAGCAAACGGTTGTAAGGCAGCGGTGGCCGACCGGTCCTGATGCGGACACCGACGGTGAGGCCGATCAGGAAGATCATCTGCCAGGAGAGCGGGTCGAAATACCAATGCCCTTCCGGAAGGGCCGTGTTGACGAAGTTGACATGACCAAAGCCTGCGCCGAGCCAGACAAGCACAGACACGCCGAAGAGCAACAACGGTCGGCGGTCGTGAAAATAGAGGAAGAAGGGGACGCAGGCGATGAGGATCACATACATCGGCAGGATGTCGAAATTGCCGGGCATGTAACGCAGCAGGAAGATCGATGCCAGACTGCCAAGCGGATCGATCCAGAAACCGGTCAGCCCCAGCGTTACGCTCGCCTGCGCAAAAACCGGCAGGTCGGAGGCAAGCCCGATTGAGAAGAGACCGACAAGGGCGAGAAGCAAGGCCACGTGAACGGCGTAGATCTTACGCGCACGCAGCAGCGGCTTGCCGAGCAAAGACCGAAGATCGACAATGCCCGTGCGCGGATAATAGGCGAGTGCTGCAGAAATGCCGGCCATCAGCACGAACAGTTCCGATGCGTCGGAGAAACCGCGGGAATGCTGAAATCCCTCCGAAAAGCTGAAATTCGAATGGCCGACGAAGATCAGGAGCAGCGACAGGCCCCGGATCAGGTCTATTCTATTTTCCCGCTCTTTGACCATGTCGCCGCCAGACTCCCACTGCCCTCATCAATGCCCGTTTTGTCGGCATTTATCGAGCGGCGTTTGATTTCCCGGTTAACGTAACGTCGACAAATCCCGCCCGGCGGATGCCAAGATCGGATGGCGTCCTGTGGAGGCGCTTTTCCCGCGCGGAGTCGTGGCACGCACATGCGAAAATTCTTCCGGACACATGCGGAGATTTCGGTGGCATCGCCCGCGCTATCTTTTCAAGAAAACAACGTCGCCCCCGGGCGCAAGGGGCGACGATTGCATGAGACGTCTCGTCTGCATGTTACGCCGCGCGGCGGTGACTGCCGGATTGCATAGTTCCGCCGCCAAGCTGGAAGGCTGCGATCAGTTCGCGCAGACGGTTCGATTCCATCGCCAGCGTCGCGCTCGCCGCATTGGTTTCTTCCACCATGGCGGCATTCTGCTGGGTCACCTGGTCCATCTGATTGACCGCCGTGTTGACTTCCGCAAGACCGATCGACTGTTCACGCGATGACGTGGCGATCGAGTCCATATGCTGGTTGATGGTCACGACATAGGTCTCGATGGTTTTCAACGCTTCACCGGTTTCGCCGACGAATTTTACGCCGCTTTCGACCTCGGCGGTGGAATTGCGGATCAGTTCCTTGATTTCCTTGGCGGCCTTGGCCGAGCGCTGGGCGAGTTCACGCACTTCCTGCGCGACCACGGCAAACCCCCGGCCCGCGTCTCCCGCACGCGCCGCTTCCACGCCGGCGTTAAGCGCCAGCAGGTTTGTCTGGAAAGCAATCTCATCGATGACGCCGATAATATTGGAGATCTGACCGGACGATTCCGCGATCCGACGCATCGCATTGACCGCATTGGCAACAACGGTGCCGGATTGGGCTGCACTTGCATTCGCCAGCACCGCGACACCGCGCGCTTCTTCGGCGCGCTTGGAAGAGTTGGCAACATTGACGGTGATTTCGTCAAGCGCAGCGGCCGTCTCCTCGAGGGAGGCTGCCTGCTGTTCGGTGCGCCTGGACAGATCTTCCGCGCTCTGGCTGATCTCCCGCGTACCATTGTCGATTTGTCCCGTCGACTGCGCCACCGACGCCATCGTCTCGGCCAGTTGCCGTATCGAGCCATTGAAGTCGGTACGGAGGCTTTCGAAATCCGCGGCAAAAGCGTCGTTCAGCTGAAAATTCAGATTACCGGAAGCCAGATGCTTCAGACCATCGCCAAGGCCCGACGTTGCTCTGCGCATCGCATCTGATTTGGCCATTTCCGAGGCATCGGTGCGAAGCCGCTCATTGTCTGCGAAAGCGCGCTGTTTTACAGCGTCACTCTCAAGTTGGCGATTGGCAAGGGCATTGATGCGGAAAACCTCGACGGCTGCAGCCATTTCACCGATCTCGTCGGGCCGCCCGGCATAGGGGATCCCCGAGGCGGCATCGCCTCCGGCAAGACCATTCATGGCCGCGGTAATGGTCCGTATCGGCGTTGCAATCCCCTTTACCGCGAAAATTGCCGCGCCGATCATCGCCACAGCACACACAGCAACCATTACCAGTGTCACGAGCAGCGAGCGTTCATAGGCGACCTTGGAACTGTCATGGGCTGCATTCGTCTGTTCGTCGTTGAAAGCCATGAGAGCTGCCACCGCAGAGGTGATCTTCTGCACTTCCGGAAACATTTTCGAGAAAAATGCAACCCGGGCTACCTCATCCTTGCTTTCGCGTGCAGCGGCGGCCACGTCGTCCGCCGGCGACAGATAGCCGGCAACGGCGTTTTGGACATCGCCGACAAGCGCTTTTCCCTTTTCCGACGTGGAGAGCGATATGGTTCCCTCGAGAGCGGTCTTGAAAATGGCCTTACGGTCGGCCAGGAATTTTTCCGCAGCAGCCATTTCGTCCGGCGTCTCGGATAGAATGAGGCGCGAATAGGCAAAATTCATGCGAAAGAATGCGCCCTCCAGGCTCTTCAGACCAACAGCTTTCGGCATGCTTTCGGTGGCAATCTCTTCCGAATGACGATTGAGAAACTGCATGTTGCTGATCGATAGCCAGCCAAACAGAGCAAACATCAAGCCAAATGCTGCAAAAAGACCAAGAAGTACGGTTTTGATTTTCGGTCGGATCATGTTTCCTCACTCTGCAGGAAAGCGATGGTTCGACGATCCTACATCCACTGCCCAAAGGATCAGCCGAAAACAGTCCGCGGCAGGCAAACCCTCTGTCGGCCTACACACAATTCGGTTGCAGACCGACTTTAGCGGTCTAGATAACTATATAAAAAGAAACATAATTTTTTATTAAATAATATTCTAATCTAATTTGAGTGCGACGGCCCACCGCCCCCAATTCATGCCTTATGGGCATCGCAGTCCATAAATGAAAAGCCCCCCGGCTTTGTTGCCGGAGGGCTCTCCTGTCCGCTGGTTTGGACTTCTCGGATCAGGCCGCGCGGCGGTGGCTGCTTAATGCCGCACTGCCGCTGCCCAGCTGGAAGGCTGCGATCAGTTCGCGCAGACGGTTGGATTCCATCGCCAGCGTCGCGCTCGCCGCATTGGTTTCTTCTACCATGGCGGCATTCTGCTGGGTCACTTGGTCCATCTGGTTGACCGCCGTGTTGACTTCCGCAAGACCGACCGATTGCTCACGCGATGACGTGGCGATCGCGTCCATGTGCTGGTTGATGGTGATGACGTATTGCTCGATGGTCTTCAGCGCCTCGCCGGTCTCACGCACCAGTTTCACGCCGCCTTCGACCTCAGTGCTCGAATTGCGGATTAGCTCCTTGATTTCCTTTGCGGCCTTGGCCGAGCGCTGCGCCAGCTCGCGGACTTCCTGCGCCACGACTGCAAAGCCCTTGCCGGCGTCGCCTGCGCGGGCCGCCTCGACGCCGGCGTTCAGCGCCAGGAGGTTCGTCTGGAAGGCAATCTCGTCGATGACACCGATGATGCTGGAGATCTGGCTAGAAGATTGCTCGATTTTCTGCATCGCATCGACCGCATTGGCGACAACCTTGCCGGATTCGGCGGCGCTGGCATTGGCCTGGATCGCCACCGTGCGGGCCTCTTCGGCACGCTTGGAGGAATTGGAGACGTTGACGGTGATCTCGTCGAGCGCGGCAGCCGTTTCCTCCAGCGAGGCCGCCTGCTGTTCGGTGCGCTTCGACAGATCGTCGGAACTGGTGCTGATCTCGCGCGTGCCGTTGTCGATCGAGCCGGCCGAATGGGTCACCGCAAGCAGCGTTTCGCCAAGCTGGGAGACAGCGGCGTTGAGATCGTGGCGCAGCGCCTCGAAATCCGGAGCAAAGGGTTCATTCAGCTGGAACGACAGATCACCGGCGGCAAGGCGTTTCAGCCCGGATGCCAGGCCCGACGTTGCCTGCAGCAGGCGTGCCTGGGCGGCGGCTTCCGCCTCTTCTGCAACGCGGATATTTTCAGACCGGGCGCGGGCACGCTGTTCCTTTCCATCCGCCTCAAGGCGACGGTTTTCAAGCGCCGCTCCGCGGAACACCTCGACAGCACCGGCCATTTCGCCGATTTCGTCACGGCGACCGGCATAAGGAACAGCAGTCTCGACATCGCCGGCGGCCAGGTGCGTCATCGAGCCGGTGATCACCTGGATCGGGCGTGCAATACCGCGAACGGCGAAGGAGACGGCGATGATCAGCACCAAAGTAGCAACCCCGATGGAAATGAAGACTTCCAGAAGAACAAGGTTATAGGCCTTGGTGCTGGCCGTCTGTGCGGCTTCCGAGCCGTTGGTGTTGACGAGGACGAGTTCTTCGATCGCATCATTGATCTTGGTGGCAGCAACGCGCATCTCACCCTCGAACAGGACCTTTGCGAATTCCTTGTCGTTGTCGCCGGACAGTTCGAGCATCTCGGCACCGAGCTTGCGGTACGCGGCAAAACTCTCGCGAAGCGACGCAATCAGCCCCTGCTCCTTGTCGCTTGAAATGAATTTTTCATAGTCACCGATAGCCAGATCCGTTGCCGCGGCCTGCTCTCCGACAAACTTGCTGGCATCGGCCATCTGCTCCTTGTTGACGGCGAGCAGATGCCTTGCATAGGCCAGCCGCTCCGACAGAAGCGCGGTTTCCATCTCGCGCGCGGACGAAACGCTGGGCAACCAGTTGTCGGCGAGTTCATCGGTGTTGGCGTTGAGCGTCCGCATGCCGCTGACGGAGAACCACGACAGGGCTGCAACGACGATGGCGATGATCGAAAATATACCGATCAGGGCTGTCTTGATCTTCGGGCGACGCATCAATGACTCCGGCCATTCAGGGGGAGCGTGCGCTCCCGATTTCTCTTGGACCGGAAAAGTCATCATGGCAGACCGGACGACGATCGCACGACATCATGCCAGCGATATTTTCAACAGATTTTGCCAACTCTATTCACGCATCGTTAAAATTCACTGAAATGTAAGCTTGCGATTTCAAACCTGTGGCGCTCCGACACATGTTTCCACAAAACCACGGACATTCGCTGGCGCGCAAACGGCTCTCCGCCGCAATCCAACCTGGCGAACATCACCGCGGAAGGGCCGGCAACCATGGACGGATTTGCCGCCTCACCTGGAAATTGCCGGCCAAAACATCCCGAAAGACCGCATTATTCGGCTTTGGAGCGGCAAACATCTTGCCATGCCTGCCTCGACACGCCATGAGAACCCATGTCCAACGAACCCAAAACCAGTATCCGCCTCGACCAGCTTCTCCTGAACCTCGGTCTCGTCGCCAGCCGCTCGCGGGCCCGCGATGCCATCCAGCGCGGCACCGTCAAGGTCAATGACCGCGTCGTCGTCAAGCCGTCATCGACTTTCCCCGAGGATGTGACGATCACCATCGACGATCCGGTGCAGGCCTATGTCTCGCGCGCGGCGCTGAAGCTGAAGGCCGGGCTTGAGCATTTCAAGCTTTCCCCCGAGGGGCAGGAGTGCCTCGACATCGGCGCCTCGACCGGCGGCTTCACCGAGATCCTGCTGCATGCCGGCGCCGAACATGTCATTTCCATCGACGTGGGCCATGGCCAGTTCCACCCGCGTCTGGACGCCGACGACCGCGTCACCAATATCGAAGGGCTGAACGCCCGCGCCCTGGATGAAGACCATCTCGATGGCCGCACGATTACCTTCATCGTTTCCGACGTCTCCTTCATCTCGCTGAAACTCGCACTTCCGCCGGCGCTTGAACTGGCAGAACCCGGCGCGCATTGCCTGCTGCTGGTCAAGCCGCAGTTCGAGGCCGGTCGCGAAGCGATCAGCAAGGCCGGGCTGCTCAAGGATCCGTCGACCGCGCCGGCAGTCGCCGCCGAACTGGAGCGCTGGCTCGTCGAGGATATGGGCTGGGAGAGCCTCGGCCTCATCCCCTCACCGATTGCCGGCGGCGATGGCAACGAGGAATTCCTGCTGGCCGGCCGCAAGCCGCTGGATGATGCGCCTGTGGACGAAGACGCCGTGGACGACGAAAAATGAGCACCGAAACGCTGACCATCGAAAAGATCGGCCTGTCCGGCGACGGCATCGCGCGCGGTCCCTTCGGTCCGGTCTACGTGCCCTTTACCCTGCCCGGCGAGACCGCGGCCCTTGCCGTCAACAAGGACAAGGGCACGGTCATGTCGCTGACCGACCTCTCGCCCGAGCGCGTCGCGCCGAAATGCCGACATTTTGGTCCTGAAGGCGAAAGCGGCACCTGCGGCGGCTGCAGCCTGCAGCATGCCAGCGACGGGTTCTACCAGTCCTTCAAGCGCCAGATCGTGCTCGATGCGTTGAAATCCAAGGCGCTTGTCGCGGATGTCGCGCCGCTGGTGACGGCCCATCCGGGTGAGCGCCGACGCACGGTCTTTACGGCGCGGCGGACGGAAAAATCGTTGCTCCTCGGCTTCAACCAGCCGGAAAGCCACAACATCGTTTCCATCGTCGAATGTCCCATCGCAAGCCCGGGCATCGTCTCGCGGCTTGCAACCATTCGAACCATTGCAGCGGCGATGGCGGTTGGCGCGGAGCCGTTCCGCATCACCGTCCTGGAAACCGCCGCCGGTCTCGACCTGTCCGTCGAGGGCATAAAGTCCCTGCCCGACCGGCAGCGGCGCATGGCGGTCGAAACCATTCTCGCTGAAAACGGCATTGCCCGTGTCTCGCTGAACGGCGAGATCATGATCGAGCCGCACAAGCCCGTCATCGATTTCGGCGGCGTTTCCGTCTCCCCGCCCGCCGGCGGTTTTACCCAGGCGAGCAAAACGGCCGAAGACGCCATGGCCGCGCTCGTCACCGGTCATCTCGGCAAGGCCAAGCGCGTTGCAGACCTTTTTGCAGGCTCCGGCACCTTTGCGCTGAGGATTGCCCGCACGGCGCGCGTCCACGCCGTCGAAGGCGAGGACAAGGCACTGAAGGCGCTCGACTACGCCGCCCGCAACACGCAAGGGCTGAAGCCGGTGACGATCGAGAAGCGCGACCTGCTTCGTCGGCCGCTGATGACGTCGGAACTCAAGATCTACGACGCCGTCGTCTTCGACCCGCCCCGCGCCGGTGCCGAAGCGCAAGTCAAGGAACTCGCCCGCTCCGGTGTGAAGAAGATCGTCGCCGTCTCCTGCAATCCGGTCACGCTGGTCCGCGACCTGCGCATCCTCGTCGATGCCGGCTACCGCATTACCGGCGTGACGCCGATCGACCAGTTCCTGTGGTCCTCGCATGTGGAAGTGGTGGCGACGCTGGAGAAATGATGGGCGCTGTTCGCCGTCGGTCGCAAAAATCAAATTGTGCGACCGACCTTTACGAAAGCTCTCCCCGATCTGTCAGCGCCGATTTAATTCCGGCCTCCGAGTGCGAGACGGCAGGCCAAACCGGTGAATACGGTGGCCAGAAGATACTGCGGCAATTTCTTGAAACGCCCGGTTTTTCCAGCCATCACGCGGATCTGGCCGCTCAGCAGGATTACCGAACCATTCACCAGAAGGCCAACACTGTTCAACAAGGTTGCAAGAACGAACGCCTGCAAGATCATTGACCCCGCTTCCGGATTCATGAATTGAGGGAACAATGCAAGTACGAACAGCGCCATTTTGGGGTTGAGCAGGTTTGTCGCCAAGCCCTCGCCAAAAATTCTTTTCGTGGATAGCCGTGCCAAACCTTCTGTCGGCGAAAAGCCGGAGCCTTCCGATCGGATCGTCTTCCACGCCAAATAAAGAAGGTAGGCGCAACCTGCCCAGCGGATGACTTCATAGGCAACGGGCACCGCAAGGAAGAGTTGAGAAAGCCCCAGCGCCGCCGCCAAAGCATGGCAGTAGGTTCCGAGCGCGATGCCTGCATAGGTTAGAAACCCTGCCGATCGCCCTTGGCATATGCTCCGGGAAGCAATGAGGAGCATATCGGGTCCGGGCGTCGCAGTGAGCACCACCGATGCGGCTGCAAAAACAATGATCGTGGAGAAATCCGGCATATCGTTTTCCTTCGAGTTGGCCGGAATTCTCGATTACCAAGATTCCTTTTTTTATCAAGACCGCATCGGAAGATATCGGCAGTTTCGCGATAGAGCCTCCGGTTTGCTAGATCGAATAGAAAGGCCCGGCGTCAGTGACACCGGGCCTTTTCTTCATCAACTGATCTGCCGCGCCTGTCAGGCCGCGCGGCGGCCGTAAGCTGGTTGCCTTGCGGCAGGGGCGGAATCGCCCATCCTGAACTGCGCCAGCAGCGTGTTCAGCGCTGCCGCCTCCGCGGCCAGGCCGTGGCTGGCGGCGGTCTGTTCCTCGACCATGGCGGCGTTCTGCTGGGTGCCCTGGTCCATGGTGTTGACCGCCGTGTTGATCTCCTGCAGTCCGATCGACTGTTCGCGCGTGGCGGTGACGATTGCGCCGATATGCGCGTTGATCTCCTGGACTTCCGAGACGATGGCCTCGAGCGCCTTTCCGGTTTCCCCGACCAGCGTGACGCCGGAGCGAACCTGTTCGCCCGACGTGTTGATCAGGGCCTTGATCTCCTTGGCCGCCTTGGCCGAGCGTTGCGCCAGTTCGCGCACTTCCTGCGCGACGACCGCAAAACCCTTGCCGGCATCGCCGGCACGGGCGGCTTCGACGCCTGCGTTCAGGGCAAGCAGGTTGGTCTGGAAGGCGATCTCGTCGATCACACTGATGATGTTGGAGATTTCGCCCGACGATTTCTCGATGCCCTGCATGGCGCTGACGGCACTGCGGACGACCTCACCGGACTTTTCGGCGCCGGCGCGGGTGCGGGCGACGAGTGCGCCGACTTCCTCGGCACGATGCGCTGAATCCTTGACCGTCGTGGTGATCTCTTCAAGTGCGGCCGCGGTTTCCTCGACGGAGGCTGCCTGCTGCTCGGTGCGACGGGCGAGATCGTCGGCCGCATGGCGGATTTCGCTGGCGCCGGCATCGATGGCGCGGGCATTGGTACCGACCGCCTGCAGCGCATGGTGCAGCTTGGCGACGGAATTGTTGAAGTCGGCACGCAGGCGATCGAGGTGCAGCACGAAGGGCGTGTCGATCCTGTAGCCGAGATCACCGTCGGCAAGACGGCCGAGCCCGGTTGCCAGCGCGTCGACCGCATGCTGGATATCGGCGGTTTCCTTCGCCTTCAAGGCTTCGCGTTCCATGCGCTCACGTTCCGACAACGACCGGCCGGATTGCGCATCACGTTCGAGACGGGCCCGCTCGACGGCATTGGTCCGGAAGACGGCGACGGCTGCCGCCATGGAGCCGATCTGGTCGCGACGGTCCTGGCCCGGGATTTCAGCATCGAGATTGCCAGCAGCGAGGTTTTCCATCGCGGCGGTCATTTCGGTGACCGGGCGAATGACCAGCCGGCTCAGCAGCGTGGCGAGGAAGGCGATCATCACGCCGACGGCGAGTATGGTCGCGATCGTGGCGGCAATGCGGAACTGTCCGATCGCGGAATAGGCCATGTCGGCATCGACGGCAAAGCCGACATACCATTCGACCGAGGGAAGACCGGCAACCGGCACGAAGGAGACCAGCATAGGCTTGCCGTCGAGTTCGGTCTGCATGATGTCCGAACCGATGGCCGGCGTCGTCGCCGGGAAGGCATCGGCCAGCGTCTTGGTGACAAGCGCTGCATCGGGATGAACGAGGATCTGGCCGCTTTTGTTGACGAGAAAGGCGAAACCCTGGCCCCCGAGATCGACAGACTTGATCATCTCGACCAGAGTCTTCAGCGAAAAATCGCTGCCGGCAATGCCGAACAGCTTGCCATCGCGCTTGACCGGAACGGCGGCGCTGATGATCAGGTCGCCGCTGGACGCATCGATATAGGGATCGGTCAGCACCGGCGCATCGATTTTCGCGGCCTGCTGGTACCATGGGCGCTGGCGCGGGTCGTAGCCCTCGGGCAGCGGCAGGTCGGGCCAGCTGGTGAACGTGCCGGCTTCGTCGCCGACATAGGTGCTCAAGAATTCCTTTTCGAGCACGCCGTTCTTCAGCGCGCCGACAAGGCCTGTCTGGTCGGTGGCATTGCCGGCGGCATTGGCGGCCATGGCGGTCAGCGTGACGCGGCCGTTCAGCCAGTTGGCGATGCTCTGGGCGGCCTGCTCGCCGGAGGAAGCGATATTCTCCTCGACGGCGCGGGTCGTCGTGTCATGCTGTAGCGTGTCGATATAGACAGAGAAGCCGCCAAGTGCGGCAACGACGACGAGCGACGCGGCAACGAGGATGCGCGTCATGAGGTTCGATCGTTTGGTGGACAAGGGAGATATTCCTTACAGCAGTCCGGCGTATTTCGCCGGGCGGGGCTTGATCTGTGGCTTCCGCGCCGACAGAAAACGCCCGCCCTGCGTTGGCGGTCGGCTGTCTTGTGCGGGAAGGGCGGGACATGCCACGGGGGCGAAGAGCGGCCAGCATCATGCGACCGGTCAGGAAACCCGATTCTGCCGGGCCCTGCGATGCCGCAAACAGTAGATCGACGTGTTTAAGACCGTGTTAAAATCACGCGCCCCGAAATTCGTAGCCCCCGAGAGGCGAAAACCTTACGCCTTCGACTTCAGCACAGACAGAAGATCCGGCTTTTTCAGCCCCCAGGCCGTTGCCAGGTGCATGGAGGACGAAATTCCGGCGTCGAGCATGAACGGCCCGGGCGTATCCGCCTTCGTTCGCGAGACCGGACGCGGCTTCAGCGGCGTGCCGTGGCCCATGCCTTCGATCGTGTAGAATTCAATCCTGATTTCACCCGCCGCATCGCGCCAGACACGCCGGACATGGCCATCGACGACGCTTTCCGCAAACGCGGCTTCGTCGAGCCCGTGCAGGTGGAGCCACTGGGACAGCAGCGCATGGGCATTGGTGATCGAAACGGTCGTATCCTTCGTGCCGTGCCAGATCGATACACGCGGCCAGGATTTCGTTGGTGGCGCGGCTGCCTTGACCAGATCGCCCCATTCGGCAGCCGAACGATCCGGCGCGCTGCGCATGGCATCCAAGGCCCGGCGGACGTCGCGCGCGGCGCCGAAAGGCAGTCCGGCAATGACGCCGCCGCCGGCAAACAGGTCCGGATAGGTTGCCAGCATCGCCGCCGTCATCGCGCCGCCGGCCGAAAGGCCGGTGACATACACGCGCTTGCGGTCGATGCCATGAAGCGAAGCCATCTTGGCGATCATCTGCCGGATCGACATGGCCTCGCCGCGATCGCGCGTGACGCTGCTGGGGCGGAACCAGTTGAAACAGAGATTGCCGTTGTTGCTGCGGGTCTGCTCGGCATAAACGACGGCAAAGCCGCGTTCGCGGGCCAGCGTCGACCAGCCGCTGCCCTGATCATAGGCTTCCGCCGTCTGCTGGCAGCCATGCAGGACCACGACGAGCGGTGCCTTTTTCGGCAGGGATGGCGGCACGTAGCGCAGCATGCGCAGGCGCCCGGGGTTGGAACCGAAGGACGCGACTTCTTCGAGCCGCGAGGCTGGTTTCGCCTTGGCAGGTGCCTGCGCCTTCTGCAACGCCGTCGTGGTCGCCAGCACCGTCCGCGACATCTTGGCGGCCTTGAGGATCGTGCGCTCCCAGCGCCGATGCTGTTTCAGCAGGCCGGAAAAGGGCAGTTTGAATTTTGAACGCATGGGGCCTCATATTGTCTTTAATGCTGGCGCTTCCTCCGAAAACGCCGAACCCTCCACACTGATGAAGCATATGGGGCGCGACCGGCTTGCGGCAAGGCGAAAACGCCCCAAGCTCCATCCCGTTCCGCATCTGCGATCATTCAATCGAGAAAAATCCGCAGCGCCGCAACCAGATGATCGAACACCGCACGCATGCGCGGACTGCGGTTGAGATCGTCATGGGCAACGATCCAGACCGGAAACGCGGCAACGGCGATATCCGGAAACACCCGAACGAGGGACTGATCCCGTTCGCCGACCCTGATGGGCGCCGGCCCTATGCCGAGGCCGGCACGCACGGCAGCAAGCTGGCAAGGCATCGAGGCCGACCGGAAGCGGACGTCGCCCCTGCCGAGCGGGACGGAATGCTCGACGCCGAAGGAAATCGCCCGCAAGGCATGCTCCTCGCCGATGATCAGATGGCCCTTCACCTGCTGCGGCGTCTGGGGAACCGCAAGGCCGGTGCGTTCGAAATAGGCACGGCTGGCGAACAGGCCCATGGCGGTCGAACCGATCTGAACGGCAATCAGGTCGTCCTGTGTCGGGCGGAAGAACCGCACGGCAATATCGGCCTCGCGCCGAAGCAGGTTGGCGACATCGTCGCGGACCGAGAGCTCGATCTCCAGACGTGGATGGTGATGCAGCAGGTCGCACAGTATGGGCGGCATGACCTCGACACCGAACATGTGACTTGTCGTTATCCGCACCGGCCCGGCAAGGCCCGGGTTTTCGCCGCGCAGCGAACGACTGAAGGCAACGACGGCATCATCCAGCGTTTCGGCCTTCTCGAAAAGCTCGGTGGCGCGTTCGGTCGGACGGAAACCTCCCGGTATCCGGTCGAACAAAACCTCGCCGGTCAGTTCCTCGAGCTTGCGGATGTGTCGTCCCACCGTTGGCTGGGTGGTCTTCAGCAATTTTGCGGCCCGCGTCAGATTGCCGGTTCGCACCACAGCGGCAAACGAGCGGATCAAGGCCCAATCAATGGCGGCGAGATCAAAAGCATCAGTCAGGCGGCGGTTCTTTTCCATGCGTATACGCATGCAGTCCATGCAGAGACTGTCAAGTTCCAAACATGAAATATCGATCTATGTTTGGCAATCAACCAAACAGGCGGAAGCAGGCCCGATGAACACCGACATGCTGTTTTCCCTGAGTTCGACGCTGGCGCTTGCAGGCTGGGTCTGTCTGTCGGTTTCCGTCCTGACGGGACGGCTCACTTTCCTGCGTGACATCATTGCCCGGCTTTTCATTCCCTTTGTCTTCGCAGGACTTTACACGGCGATTATCGCCGGCTTCTTCATGGACGCCACGGGTGGCTTCGGCAGCCTTTCGGAGGTCGCCGCGCTGTTCGAGAGCCGGGAAATGCTGCTGGCGGGCTGGATTCACTATCTTGCCTTCGATCTCTTCGTCGGCGCCTATCTCGCGAAGCGAGGAGCACGCGAAGGCATGCCGCGGCTCGTCATGCTGCCGGTTCTCGGCGCAACCTTCCTGTTCGGACCGGCCGGTTTCCTCGCCTATTTTGCGCTCCTGCCTCTCTTCCGGCGCTCCGGGATCAGAACCTACACAACTGCCGGAACATCGGAGATCCGTCATGTCTGAGGCAGTCCTGCAGCCCTTGCCGACGTTCCGGCAAGGCACGACGGTCCGGTTCCTGTCGCTGACGGCGGAGCGCAACCTCATGGGCGGTGCCATTTTCCTCTTTCTGCTCAGCCTGCCGCTGGCGCTGCTGATCCTCGCCGACACGCGCCTTGTCTATGGCGTGCCGGTCTGGATGAAACCGTGGAAATTTTCGCTTTCGCTTGCCCTTCACCTCGCCAGCATGGCGGTCTTCTGGCGCTGGCTGTCGCCTGCCCTGCGCGATCGCTGGACCGGCGGACTGCTGATCCGTCTGCTGCTGGCCATGAGCTTTTTCGAGCTCTTCTACATGGCGAGCCAGGCGGCGCTGGGGCAAGGCTCCCACTACAATGTCTCGACGCCCTATACCCAGTTGATGTTCCAGCTGATGGGCATCGGCGCGGTCATCCTCGTCGCGACGACCTTCATTTCAGGTGTTTCCGTGCTGCGTGCGCCTGCTGATGGCAATCCGGTCATGCGGCGCGCCATCGGGCTCGGTCTCGTCCTGTCGGGCGGCCTCGGCATGATCACCGGGGCAGCATTGGGCGCAAATAACGGCCATCTGGTCGGCATAGCTGGCGACCCTGCCAATGTGGTGCCGCTTCTCGGCTGGTCGCTGGAGGTCGGTGATTTGCGGATCAGCCACTTCATCGGGCTGCATGCGCTGCAACTGCTTCCTCTTGCCGGCTGGATCGGATGCCGCCGGACCACCGAGGAAAAGGCGACGACAGTGGTGCATGCGGTCGCCATTCTCACAGCCCTCTTGTCGCTGGCGACGCTGGGCCTTGCGCTGTCCGGCAGGCCGATCCTGTAGGCCGGGGCCTTATCGCCGCATGAAGGCCTCGAAAGCAGCGCGGGCCTCTATGCTTTTCAGCTGGCTGGCGAAATGGCCGGCCTCCTCGTCGATCCGGGCCAGTACATCCGACCGGTCGCCGCGGATCAGGTTTCGGGCGATGCGCAGGGCTTCCGGCGGCTTTTTCGCAAGCGCTGCTGCAAGCGACAGGGTTTCGTCATTGACGGCATCCTGGCCGACGATCTTCCAGATCAGGCCGGCATCCTGCGCTTCCTGCGCCGTCATAGGCTCACCGGCGGCCAAAAGCGCAAAGGCGCGCTGGTGGCCCATCAGGCGTGGTACCAGCAGGCTGGACGCCGCCTCCGGCACGAGTGCGAGATCGACGAAGGGCGTCTTGAAGACGGAGCGTGCGGAGGCGAGCGTGAGGTCGCAATGCAGGTGAATGGTGGTGCCGATGCCGATCGCCAGGCCATCGACACCGGAAACGATCGGCTTGGGTGCGGTCGCCAGCGCCTTGAGGAACTCGATGACCTCCTGCCCCATGGTTCCACCCATGGCAAAGGCCATGAAATCGGCCATGTCGTTGCCGGCGGAAAAGCAGCCGTCGGTACCGAGGAAGGCCGTGACGCGCACGGCCGGGTCATCGGCGGCAACGGTCAGCGCATTGGTCATTTTGGCGTACATCGCTTTGGTGATGGCGTTCTTCTTTTCGGGCCGGTTGAACCGGATCACCTGTACGCCCGGATAGGTTTCGGGCCGCTCGATCGTCACATGGTCGGTCATCGGGTCGTCCTTCAATTCAGCGCGATCAGTTCAGAACGATACAGGCGGCAGACAGGCTGGCCGCGCCGTGGATCACCCGGTCCTTGAGCGTCGATGTCTCGGAGATCAGGTTTTCGGCGGCAAAGCGGCAGAGCGCGATGCGTGCCGGCTGTTTGCCATCGCCACCATCAGCCAGCCCGCCCTTGGCGAGATAGACGCCGCTCAGGGCCAGCCCGAAAAGCCGCAGATAGGCGGTGGCACCGGAAAGCGCATCCTCAACCCTGCCCTCATCCAGCGCCTGCAACAGCCATTCTGTGGTTGTTTCGAGATCGGCAAGGGCTGCGTCCAGCCGTTGGCCCGTCCTGCCGAAGCCTTCGAGATTGGAGGCGGAAACCGCCTGCGCCACCTGCTTCATCTCCGCGATCAGTCCGCGCACCTGCGCTCCGCCGGACAGCGGCAGCTTGCGGCTGACGAGATCGATCGCCTGGATGCCGTTGGTGCCTTCATAGATCGGCGCGATGCGGGCGTCGCGCAAAAGGCGGGCAGCACCGGTTTCCTCGATAAAGCCCATGCCACCATGCACCTGCACGCCCATCGAGGCGACATCGACGCCGACATCGGTGCCGAAAGCCTTGGCGATGGGGGTCAGCAGGCTGGAGCGCTCCTGCCAATGGCGGGCGGCGTCGCCATCGGTGACGTGGCCAAGATCCACGGCATGGGCACAGGCATAGGTGATGGCGCGCGCCCCTTGCGTCAGCGCCTTCATGGTCAAGAGCGTGCGGGCAATATCGGGATGCTCGATGATCGGGCTCATGCCGGCGCCCTTCCACCCCGGCGCCTTGCCCTGGGTGCGCTCCCTGGCAAAGGCAGTGGCCTTCTGGGTCGCGGCATCGGCCATGGCGACACCCTGCGTTCCCACCGTCAGGCGCGCATTGTTCATCATCGTGAACATGCAGGCGAGACCGCGGTTTTCCTCGCCGATCAGATAGCCGATCGCGCCTTTTTCCGCGCCGAAGCGGCCATCGCCGTAGATCATCGTGCAGGTCGGCGAGGCGTGGATACCGAGCTTGTGTTCCAGGGCGTGGCAGAAGAGGTCGTTGCGCTCACCGAGCGATCCGTCGTCGTTGACCAGAAATTTCGGCACCAGGAAGAGCGAGATGCCGCGAGTGCCGGCCGGCGCATCGGGCAGGCGCGCCAGCACCAGATGGATGATGTTGTCGGTGAAATCATGCTCGCCCCAGGTGATGTAGATCTTCTGGCCGAAAATGCGGTAGGTGCCGTCGTCGCGGCGCTCAGCCCGCGCCTTCAGGACGCCGAGGTCGGAGCCGGCATGCGGTTCCGTCAGGTTCATGGTTCCGGTCCATGTGCCGGCGATCATCTTTTCGAGAAAGACCGCCTTCAGCGCATCGGAGCCGTGCTTTTCCAGCGCCTCGACGGCCCCCATGGTGAGCATCGGGCCGAGCGCGAACGCCATGGAACCGGCATTCCACATTTCCATCGCCGCGACATGCAGCATGTGCGGCAGGGCCTGCCCGCCAAATTCCTCCGGCGCCGTCAGGCTGTTCCAGCCACCGCCGACCCAGTCGCGGTAAAGCGCGCGCCAGCCGTCCGGCGTCTTCACGGAACCATCGATGAGACGCGATCCCTGCGTGTCGCCGATCGCGGCCAGCGGCGCGACGGCATCCGAGGCAAAGCGCCCTGCCTCCTCGACGATCGCATCGACCAGATCGGCACTCAGGTCGCCGAATGCCCCCGTCTCGAGCGAGGCCTCCATGTCTGCCACGTGCTTCAGCGTGAACAGGATGTCTTCCACCGGTGCCTTGTACATTGTTTATTCCTCCCGTCCCACCATGCCAGCATCGCCGGTCCACCGTCCAGCAAACGCCAGCTTGTTTACGCGAAAAATATTGATTTTTACGTAAACGTCAATTGGTGATCGCTATGCCTTGTCGAGGAACGGGGACGAATGTCGGGCCGGGACTGTAACAAAACTGTCATGGAAACCTCATAAACCGAAGGCTGGCCGCCTCCCGGAATCCATCCATGAACCTCATTTCCCCCGAAATACCCGGCCTTGTCTGGGCCTACCGCTTCCTGCCCGGGGAAAGCCAGTGCGTGCGCATAGCCGCAGACTCCTCGATCGAGGCATTGACCCAGGGCGAAGGCTGGCTCTGGCTGCATCTGGCGCTGAGCGACGCCCGGACGCCGGGGCTGATCGAGCGCATCGGCGACCTGCCGCAGGGCGCGCTTTCCACCCTGTCCAGCCACGACACGCAGGCCGCGATCACGGTGGCGGACGACATGATCCACGGCACGCTGGTCGATTTCGAGCGCACCTTCGACGCCATGACCAAGACCATCGGCTGGCTGCATTTCGCCGTCACGGAAAAGATCATCATCACCACGCGCCTGCACCCGCTGCGCAGCATCGACAGGGTGAAAGCCGCCATCGAGAAGAACGCCCGCTGCACGCGGCCGATCGACCTGTTCGAAATGCTGGTGATGGAATTCCAGCGCACGCTGATCACGCTGGTGCTGGAACTCACGGAAGAACTCAACGTCATCGAAGACGACGTCTATGGCGAACAGGGACACAACCACCAGCCCGGCCTTGCGCCCCTGCGCCGGACCGCCGTGCGGCTGCACCGGCACCTGCGCACGCTGCTGGCACTGCTGCGACGCGCCGGAACGTCGGAGGAGGACGAGGTACCCATGGGCTTTCTCGACGTTGCCGAGCGGTTGTCCGACCGGCTTGAGGCGGTCGATCGGGATGTCTTTGCGCTCCAGGAGCGGGCGCGCCTGCTGCACGAAGAGATCGACAGCAAACTCTCGTCGGAAACCAACCGCCATCTCTATATCCTGTCGCTGATGACGGCGTTTCTGTTGCCGCCGACGCTGGTCACCGGCTTCTTCGGCATGAATACCAGCAACCTGCCTTTCGCAGAAGGCACAGGCGGCACGTTCATTGCCGGACTGTTCATCGTGATTTCGATGGGGCTCGCCTGGTCGATCCTGAGGCGCATCGGCATTCTCTGACCGGCATTCTCTTGCGGCCAACGAAAGAGCACGGAAAAAGGCCGGGATTGCTCCCGGCCTTTGAATTGATGCTGAAGGTTCGATCGATCAGTACGGCGAATTGCACGCACGACGTGGGCCGTAGTTCGGCTGGTAGCTGTTGTCGTAGGCGCGGTACGACCGGTAGCGGTTCTGGCACCATTCGACATGGCTACCGCCATAACGGACCGGACGGTCAGCGATCGCGCCGCCGATGATCGCGCCGGCCGCGAATGCGCCGAGCGGGAACCACAGGCCATTGTGCTGGCGATAGCCGTTGCGGCGTTCGCGATAGCCGCGGTGGCCATTGTAATAGGCGTTGCCACCGTTGCGATAGAAGCCACGCTTTCTCAGCCAGCGCCGATCATCGTTCTGTCCAAGGCGACGCTTGAACTGGTAGCTTTCGCGGTCACGGAACGAGTCCTGGACCTTGAGCACGTCGGCCGAACGCTGGGCCGTTACCGGAACCGGCGGCGTGAACGCCTGCGACGGCACGACCGAGGTCAACAGGACCACGGCCGAGATTGCGGCGGGTATCAATTTTTTGAATGCGAACACAGGGTTTCTCCTTGGGAAACTTGGTATCGACACATTAACGGCCGAAAGCAGCAATTGTTCCCTGCCGTGCCTGCAATAGGGTCAGCGCAGAGTTCGCGAGACCGGCATTTACCTTTGCTTAACCATGTTTGCGCACCCTGTCTTCCATGGAAAAGCGTGGGATCTTCAGCCTCAAGACGTTTCTCCGCCTGGTTTCGGCCTGCGGCGCCCTTCTTGTGGGCGCTGAAACACAGGCCCGCGACGTCGCGCCCTGGCTGCAGCCCGGTCACGCAATCGTTATCGATGCCTATGAGATGAACATCATCGACTGGGACGCCATGGCCGGCGACGGGAAGATCGCTGCTTTCATTTCGAAAGCCTCGGACGGTCTTCCGGAAAGCTTCGACTGCACCGGCCCGCATCGCGGCGACACCGTCAACCACTGCAAGACCATGTGGCGGAAATATGCAGTCAGCCGGGAACTCTATCAGACCCGCCGGATGATCGCTCGCAGCCGCGGCCTGCTCTGGGGCGCCTACCACCTCGCCCGCCCGGGCAATCCGATCGACCAGGCCAATCACTTCCTCGACTACGCCGAACCGCGTGCGGACGAACTGATGGTTCTGGATATCGAAGGGATCGACGCGGAAAAATACATGTCGCTTGCGGATGCTGCGATCTTTGCCGGGCATATCAAGGCCCGCACCGGTCGCTATCCCATGCTTTACACCAACCATGCGACTGCGAAATACATCGCCGCAAACCGCGCCGACCATCGCCTCCTGTCGCGCCTGCCGCTCTGGTACGCCCGCTACAAGCCCGGCATCCACAATGTCTTCCCCATGGGCAACTGGGAGGGCTATGCGCTCTGGCAATTTGCCTCCGGATCCAATTGCAGCAAGCGCCGCTGCCCTTATCGCGTCCCCGGCACCCTGAACGATATCGACGTCAACGTCGCCCCAGTGGATGCGGCCACGCTGAAGGCGACCTGGGCAAAGGGCGACCTGCTGCCCGAAAAGCCGCTGGAACCTCCGCTCATGATCGCCAGCGGTCGCGGGCAGATTTCCTCCGGCGTCGGCATCGGCGTGGACCTGACGCTGACCGGCTCGATACGCCGGACGATCACCAAGGCATCAGCAACCCGTCACGCCGTCCCGATCGACCATGCCATCCCGATCGACACGGGGCGTTCACCATCGCGCGCGGAATATCGGCGTCCTTAGCCGACATTAAGAGTCCCTGAAGCCCTTGCCCCTATGACCGCCGGCAACTGAACTGCACATGATGAGCAGGCCATGACCAAAACCGTGATCAGCACCAACCGCACGACATCCGTGACGATTTCCGGCGCCGACGATATCCTTATCGTTGACAAGGGCGTGACCGTCGCCACGCCCGGGACGGCGTTGTCTGCCGCAGGCGCGGCAACAGGGCGTGATATCTACATCAACGGTTCGCTCACCTCCGGCTCCGGCATTGCCGTCCGGTTCGGAACAGCATCCGCCACCGACAGCGACAGTCTCCTGGTTGTCGGCGATACGGGCAGCATTTCCGCTGATGGCATCGGCCTCGACATCCGGAGCGCCGGGTTCGATCTCGTCAACCACGGCTCGATCGAAGCCGTCCAGGCCGCCGTGATATCCGGCGGCAACACTTTTTCGATCGTCAACAACGGTCTGGTCACATCCTTCGCCGGGATCGGCATTTCGGCCTCCGGAAAAAGCGCATTGGTCGTCAACAACGGCACCCTCGCGGCATCGGGCAATGGCGTCGTGCTTTCGGGAACACGGGCCAACCTGACCAACAATGGCGAGATCAGTTCGCTGAAGGCGATGGCGATCGTTTCCTCCGGCAGCCTTGCGATCCTCACCAACCATGGCACGGCAAGAGCCGACGGCACGGTCGTTGCGACCTCCGGCAGCGGCGTGAAACTCACCAATGATGGCGCGATCATCTCCGCGAAAGGCACGGCGGTCACCGCCAGCGGCATCACGGCGATCCTTACCAACAGCGGCACGATCACCGCGGCCAAAGATGCCATCGTCCTGTCCGGCGACGACGGCAAGATCACCAATAGCGGGCTGATCAAATCCGCAGCCTACGCCATCAGCGTCAGCGCCGACGATGCGATCGTCACCAACTACAAGACCATCCAGGCGGGTGGCGGCATCAGGATGGCGGGCAGCGGCGAGACGGTTGCCAATTACGGCACGATCACCGGGACGCTGGCCTCCCTCGCCACCATCGACCTGTCCAAGGCAACGGCTTCGAGCCTGCACAATTATGGGCTGCTCAGTTCAAAGGGCATTGCCTTCCTCGGCGGCAGCGGCACGCAGTCGCTGTTCAACAGCGGCACGATCAATGGCAGCATCGATCTCGGTGCCGGCAACGACTATTTCGACGGCACGGCCGGCAGGGTGAGCGGCACCGTCTCTGGCGGCAGCGGCAACGACGTCTACGTGATCAGCGATGCGACGATCCGACTGATCGAAAAGGCCGGCGGCGGCAGCGACCTCGTGAAGTCCACCGTCTCCTTTACGCTTTCTGGCAACATCGAGAACCTGACGGTGAACGGAGCCGCCAGCATCAGCGCGACCGGCAACGGGCTCGCCAACCAGATCCACGGCAACAGCGGCGCCAATAGCATGGATGGCAAAGCCGGCAACGACATGCTCTGGGGCCACCGCGGCGCGGATGTGCTGACCGGCGGCACCGGCGCCGACCAGTTTGTCTTCGCAACCGGCGACGGCCGCGACACGATCAGCGACTTTGCGGCGACCGGCAGCACGCACGACATGCTCGACCTGACCGGGCTTGCCAGCATCACCGACTACAAGGATCTGGTCGCTCATCACATGAGCCAGGTCGGCAGCGATATCCTGATCGACGGCCTGAACGGCGACAGCCTTCTGCTGAAGGGCGTGAAGCTGGCAGCGCTGGATGCGGGTGATTTTTGGTTTTGATGGCTGCAGAAAACCGGAATTTTGCGATCACCCCAATAGAAAACCTGCGCCTGCCATGTCGAGGCGGCGCAGGTTGTCTTGCACGTGGTTTAACCGGATGGGCTCAAGCCTCGATCTGCACATCCCCGATCGGCCGCGAGCAGCACGCCAGGATATAGCCTTCGTCGATTTCGTCGTCGAGGATGCCGCCATTGTGGGTCATCTCGACCTCGCCGGAAATCTTCATCACCCGGCACGTGCCGCACAGGCCGCCTTCACAGGCAGCACCGATGCGCACGCCGGCCGAGCGGGCCGTCTGCAGGATCGTCTGGCCGGGCGGACACTTGGCCTGCTTGCCGGCCATAGTGAAGGTGACGTTCGAGACGGAGGCGGGATCGACGGTTGCCGCAACGCCGGCGCGGATCGCAAGCTCGGCCGGATCCGGCGCATTGGCCGGCTGGAAGCTCTCCTCATGATACTGCACCATGTCGAAGCCCGCGGACTTCAGCGTCTCGCGCACGCCCCGCATGAACGGCTCCGGCCCGCAGCAGAACACGGTACGCTCCATGAAGTCAGGTGCAAGCAGTGCCAGCTTGTTGCCGTCGACGCGGCCACGCAGGCCGTGCCAGCTGTCTTTCGGGGAGTGTCCCTCGACGATGAAGCCGAGTGTCATGTTGGGCATGTGCGCCGAGAGCACCTCGAGTTCACCACGGAACAGCAGATCGTCCGGACGACGGGCGCAGGAGATGAAGGCGACATTGCCCTGCGGCGTGCAGTCGGCCATCCACCGGGTCATCGACATCATCGGCGTGACGCCGGAGCCTGCCGAGATGAACAGGTATTTGTCCGCCGGATAGCGCACGAAGGTAAAATCGCCGAGCGCGCCGAAAGCCCGAAGTGTCATGCCGGGCTTCAGGTGGTCGAACATCCAGCGCGTGCCGATACTGTCCTTCTGCGCCTTGACCGTGACGGCGACCGAGAAGGGCCGCGACGGGCTGGACGACAGCGTATAGGTGCGCATGACCGGCTCTTCCGGCGTAACCGGAAGCTCCAGCGTCACGAACTGGCCCGGCAGGTAGCGGAACCAGCCGGGCTTGTTGGAGCGGAACGCAAAGGTCATCACATCAGGTGCCTCGGCGGTGACCGAAATGCACTCCAGGAGGTGCTGACGGTCGTTCCAGGGCTTCAGTTCGTCGAGATGCTGGAAGGATGCTGCAATCGTCATGTCAGGCCACCCGGACCAGAGACGGAGACGCAGTTGCGCCCTTCAGGCGGTCCGTCATGAAATTCGTGTACCATTCGACGAACTGCATGACGCCGCCTTCGTGTTCCGGCGAATAGGGGCCGGGCTGATAGGCGGGCGAGCGAATGCCGAAGGCGTTTTCCTCGACGATCTGGCGGTCCTGGTCGTTGGTCTCGGTCCAGACATGGGTGAGTTCGTCGATCGTGTAATCGACGCCCTCGACCGCATCCTTGTGCACCAGCCACTTGGTCGTGACCTGCGTCAGTTCGGGCCCGAGCGGCAGGACGCGGAAGGTGATGGCGTGGTCGGCCAGCACATGGTTCCAGGTGGATGGATAATGGAAGAGCAACAGGGTTCCGATATCGCTCTGGCTGACGGCGTCGGACAGCTGACGGCGCACGGCGCGTTTGCCGGACATGGTGTAGCTTTCCGCCCCTTCGATCAGCGGCATGCGGGCAACGCGGAACTGGCCGGTGTGATCGAGCTTGAACTCGCTCGGCAGGCCGGAGGATTCGCAATGCGCCCAATGGGCGGCGATAACAGGATCGTCCTTTGCGCCCTGCACGCCGGTCGCCGTCGGGGCTTCCGGATAGGTGCGGCAGAGTTCCGGGTGGTTTGCGGCGCAATGGTAGCACTCGCGGTTGTTTTCCCAGACAAGCTTCCAGTTGCCCTTCTCGATGATCGTGCTTTCGAAGGCGACCTTGGTGTCCTTCAGATTGTGCGGTGTCACATAGGACGAGACCATGTCGCGCACCGGCTGGAAATCCATGGCCTCTTCGGCCAGGCAGATGAAGATATAGCCGCCGATGGTTTCGCAGTGGATAGGCTTCAGGCCGTGCTCGTTCTTGTCGAAGTCCTCGCCCATCTGCCGCGCGAACAGCAGCTTGCCATCAAGCTCATAGGTCCACTGGTGATAGGGACAGACGAGCTTGGCGGACGAGCCCTTGGCACCGGCGCAGACGCGCGAGCCGCGATGGCGGCAGGAATTGTGGAGCGCCCGCACCGTGCCGGTCCGGTCACGAACGATGACGACGGGATACTCGCCGACCTGGACGGTGAAATAATTGCCGGACTTCGGAATTTCGCAGTCATGGCCGATGAACAGCCAGTCCTTGTACCAGATCTGCTCCATATCGACCTTGAACAGGTCCGGATCCGTATAGAAGGCCTGCTCAAGGCTATGACCGGGACGGCGGTTCTTGAGCTTGCGAAGAACGTCGCTGCGGAGATCCATGTTCGTTTCCTTAAACCCGCGGAATTCGCGGTGCTCGCCACTTTTAAAGGATGCGCCGGACAGGAAAGGAACCGCCGTCGCGTCACGAGACGCTTCGGATGACAGGTTCGCCTTCCGGCCGCCCGCCGCGACCAAGACATCTGTTTCATGACAAGGCTGGTTTCCGGGCTCAGGAGCTGTCCTTGCGGACGGCCGCGGCGCCTTCCCGGGCTCCCCGCCCAGTGGCTTTTTGCCGAAGCACGCACTCCACCACCGTTGCGGGGGCAGCGCCGGGATCTGACCGGCTTCCCAATTCTCCGCCCTCCCATTCAGAGCGACACCTTGAGTGATCCCATCTAACCTTCCGGCAGACGAAAAATGACGCCGGAAAGCGACATCGGATTCCAGAATGACGACACGGCCGCAGTTCATCCACAAACAAAGGAAGCAGCTTATTTGGCAAGCAGAAACAAGGTGATGGACTTATTTTTCAGCAACGTGCACAAATTCTGGCAGCTTGCCTGAAAACGTGGCGCAACACTGTCTCTTTGCGACATCTCGAAGACGTGACGCGCATCGCCGGCGCAAGCCTCGCATCATTGCCAGCGGATATAGCTTCTAAAGATTGCATTAACCCTGCCGGTGTAGCCTTTGCCGAAGAGGAATTCGGCCTCTTGCGTGCGTCTGCTTCGGACAAGTCTTGCAACGCGACCAAAGTGTGGGACCGGCCATGTCTAAACTCAGATATTACGACGCAGCCTCGACCAAAAAACCGGCGCCGCCGCCAAAAGCGGCGATCTATACGGAATTTTTGCGGACCGGGCGGATCAACCGGCGCGCGGACGACTGGAACCCGGTCGAAAAGCGTTACCTGACGCATGACGAGGTGGCTGCGCGCACCGCCAGGAAACTCGAGACCGCCGGCGACACGACGCATTCGCGCATCAACGCCTTTCATCCGTCGATCCGCTTTCCAAAGCTGCTGTTCCAGCGCACGCTGAAGGGCAGCCCACATCTCGGCTATTGTCATGTCACGGCGGCAAAGACCCAGTTCGCGCCGCTGAAGGACATCAAGTGGTCCTTCTACATCGCCAATTTCTATGCCGACATCGGCGACAGCGAGCAGTTTTTCGAGCGGATAAACCTTGGCTATTCGCGCATGTATTTCGCCGTTGCGATCGACGAGGGCGAGGAGATCGGCCGCATGGTGATCAACCGCACCCTGCGCAGCGACGGGCTTCTGTTTCGCACCCACGACCCGAAAGTGGCGCTGAAGAACGTGCTGCAACTCGGTGCCCGCAACGAGCAGCTTCGCAAGATCATCCGCAGCCTCTGATCGACGTCGATCGCAGCGGGCAGAAAAACATTCTGTTTTGCACCTGTCTGGTCTAAAGAGACGCTGATATTCAAGCGAAAGCCCAAGGCATGGCCGACATCATCGACACGGGAAAAGAGCCGGAGGCAGCGCTTGCGCGCGCCTGCGCCGTGCTGGCCAAAGGCCTGCCGGTGGCGATCCCGACCGAGACCGTCTATGGCCTTGCCGCCGACGCGACCAATCCGCAGGCCATCGCCCACATCTATGAAATGAAGGGCCGGCCGCGGTTCAACCCGCTGATCTGCCATGTCTCCGATTTCGAGATGGCCGATGCCCATGTCGATTTCGACCCTTTGTCGCGCTGGCTGGCCGAGGCCTTCTGGCCGGGACCGCTGACGCTGATCCTGCCGCTCAAATCCGACAGCAGCGTTCATGCGCTGGCCTCCGCCGGTCTCGATACGCTCGGTGTGCGCATGCCCGATGGATTTTCACGCGGCGTCATTGCCCGTTTCGGCAGACCGCTGGCCGCGCCAAGCGCCAACACGTCCGGCAAGATCAGCCCGACGACGGCAGCCCATGTCGAGGCGGATTTAGGCGACAAGCTCACCCTGATCCTCGATGCCGGACCAGCCGGGATCGGGCTGGAATCGACGATCATCAAGGTCGAAGGCGGCGAAATCCATCTGCTGCGGCCGGGCGGTCTCGATGTCGCGGCGATCGAAGGCCTGACCGGCAAGAAGGTGCTGAGGCCGGAAATTGCCGGCGCCATCATCGAGGCACCCGGCATGCTTGCCTCCCACTATGCACCGGCGGCCGGCGTTCGCCTGAACGCAACGGACGTCCAGCCCGGCGAGGCGCTGATCCGCTTCGGCGGAGCGCCGCTTCCCGGCGAGGACAAGGCAGCGCTGGTGCTGGACCTCAGCGCGACGGGTGATCTGAGCGAGGCGGCGGCCAATCTGTTTGCATTCATGAAGCGGGCCGACGCCTCCGGAGCCGAGATGATCGCCTTCGGGTCGATCCCCATGGAGGGGCTTGGCGAGGCGATCAACGACCGGATCGAGCGGGCGGCGGCGCCGAGGGGATGATAGTGGTCCAGCTGTTTTTCCTAGGAACGGAGCGCGGCAGATGGCGGTCTTCCACCTCCCCCTTGAGGGGGGAGGTCGCAGCGAAGCTGCGGGTGGGGGTGACAGTTAGGGGCGCACGTCGGCAGGACAAGGGGATCACCCCACCCCGTCGCTTCGCGCCGACCCTCCCCCTCAAGGGGAGGGTGTAACAATGTACACCGCCATGTCTTCACACCGACTCATGACTTGCATTCTCTCTTCATCCGACCCTTCGGGCCACCGTCTCCCCGCGGGGGAGAAGACGACGAAAGCTGTCCGCCCATGACCAACACCATCCCCTCGCCCGACCTCCTCGCCCGCTTCACCACCATCGTCGGCGTGCAACATGCCGTTACCGACATTGCCGAGCAGGCGCCGTATCTCGTTGAATCCCGCGGGCTCTACAAAGGCACGACGCCGGTCGTCCTGAAGCCGGGGAGTGTCGAGGAAGTCTCGGCGATCCTGAAGCTCGCCTCGGAGACAGGGACAGCCATTGTGCCGCAGGGTGGCAATACCGGGCATGTGGCCGGGCAAATCCCGCGGCCGGATGCCGGCGATATTGTATTGTCTCTGGAAAGGCTGAACAAAATCCGCGTCATAGACCCTGTCGGCAATGTTATCGTTTGCGATGCCGGCTGCATCCTGGCCGACATCCAGCGGGTCGCGGAAGAGTATGGCCGGCTGTTTCCGCTGTCGCTCGGCTCCGAAGGTTCCTGCCGCATCGGCGGCAATCTATCCACCAATGCCGGCGGCACGGCGGTGCTGGCCTATGGCAATATGCGCCAGCTCTGCCTCGGGCTGGAAGTCGTGCTGCCGACCGGCGAGATCTGGGACGGGCTGCGTAGCCTGAAAAAGGACAATACCGGCTATGACCTGCGCGACCTGTTCATCGGCGCCGAGGGAACACTCGGCGTCATCACCGGGGCCGTGCTCAAACTCTATCCGCAGCCGGCCGGCCATCAGGTGGCCTTTGCCGGCCTGAACTCTGTCGAGGACGCGCTTGCCCTCTTCGATCTTGCCTCAAGCGCCTGCGGGCCGGCGCTCACCGGCTTCGAGCTGATGCCGCGGCGCGGCGTCGAATTCACTACCCGGCATATTCCCGGCGTCCGCGATCCCATGGACACGCTGCATGCCTGGTACGTGCTGATCGACATTTCGACCGTGGACACGGCGGAACGCGCCGAGCAGATGATGCAGGACCTCCTGGCGCGCGGCATGGAGGCTGGCCTGGTCGAGAACGCCATTATCGCCAGCAGCGAGGCGCAGCGCAAAAGCCTGTGGCACATGCGCGAAAGCATGTCGCCGGCGCAGAAGCCGGAGGGCGGATCGATCAAGCACGACGTATCGGTGCCGGTGTCCAGCATTCCGGCCTTCATGAAGGAAGCGGATGCGGCGGTGATGGCGGCGATTCCGGGCGCGCGCATCTGCGCCTTCGGGCACATGGGCGACGGCAACATCCATTACAACATTTCCCAGCCGATCGGCGCCGACAAGGAAGCATTCATCGGCCGCTGGCGCGAGATGAACGCGATCGTCCACGGCATCGTTCTTAAATACAACGGCTCGATCTCGGCCGAACACGGCATCGGCCAGTTGAAGCGCGATGAACTGGCCGAAGTGCGAGCGCCGATCGAGATCGAGCTGATGCAACGCATCAAACACGCCTTCGACCCTGCCGGCATCATGAACCCGGACAAGGTGCTGAAGACGGTGAGCAGATTTTCGGGCGACCGGGAACAAAATGAAGTCGGCTTTCAAGGCTAGTTCCGAGGGGCGCGCGGTGGGAGACATGCGGGCTTGCCGTCGTTTTAAGACCCCGTTGATGACCTGGAAGATTTTATCATGAAACCCTGTTTGCGCCTCCTGATCGGTCTGCCACTCCTGCTCACGGTAACTGCCTGCGTCGCCCAACCCACGCCATCCGGCGAACAACGACCGATGGATGAGGTGCCGGTGCAGACGCCACTGCCAGACGGCAGTCGGCAATACAGCTTCAAAAATGGCTGCATCATCGTGATCGATGCAAAGCGAGCCATCGTGACATCGGAAGCGACCGTCTGCGAACTGTATCACCGCGATATCGCCCTGCTCTATGCGGCGGGAGACTGAGAGGCTGCCTCAAAAAGAGTTGAGTGATTTCAGCAAGTTGTGATTCCTTCGGATTTGCAAAGATTCGTTGGAGGTCACTATGGCTTGGACTGAAACCACCCGGCGCGATTATGTCCGCAAGG
>Ga0307515_10003853_pt1 | contig 31370 bp, 18 predicted proteins | sample 17_EM_MG_FD_194513 | JGI IMG/M metagenome (GOLD analysis project Ga0307515, IMG submission 194513) | Populus trichocarpa ectomycorrhiza microbial communities from riparian zone in the Pacific Northwest, United States - 17_EM | ecosystem: Host-associated > Plants > Roots > Unclassified | place...
TTAATGGAAAACGCCCTTCATACTAAAAAAGGTTCTCTAACAATAGGGCAATCAATTTGTAATGGCTTGCTACACCAAATCCGAAGCTTTATGAGATTAACTTGAGCTATTTGACAAAATTCTCAAGTGCACATGTGGTGTAGCAAAGGAATTTGTAACGGCAAGAGAGCAAGAGAAGGTCCATTAATTTATTATTAGATTAAATGAAAACTTCAAAATTATAAGATCCTAAATCCTTAGTTTTGAAACTTTTCCTTCACTTATTAAGGTTTATGTTATGGTAACTCATGAGAAAAAACAAGTTTTTTCCATGAAGCATGTCCTAAACATAGAAGCTAGCTACTGCCCTTACAAATAAAATCAATTAGGACACGTTAAAGACAAATAGAAGCTGCGATGTGCATGAGCATTGTAATAATACAAGTCATATAAAAGATGAGTGTTACAAAATAGTAGGATATCCACCAAATTAAAAACCAGCCCGCAACATAAAGTAAATCAAACGGAATGAACAAATAAAATATAGAATAATTCAACCTATAATGGCATGTTAAATAACATTTCTACAGCAAGTGAGATATGCTTTTAACCTATATATCTGGACTCAATATGGGTTCGATGCAGCTCTTCAATACCAATTCTCTTTAAGTTTAACTAATCATGTTGGTAAGAAAAATCTTTCAACTCGGATTGTTGATAGTGGAGTTAGTATGGAATCAAGGACTAAATTAAACAAATGGGCCAAAAATTAGTCTGGCTTGTGCAGGCGAGCTGCCAAATTTGAATGGCGCATGCAGCCTTCTACAGCATCAAACAGCGAGCTTCTTTGGTGTCACTGGAAACCTCTCTACGGGGCTTTCCTCCTAAGACAACGCGTTATGGCTATCTCTTGCAACAAATATCGTATTTCACATACCATCAACAGAAAGCTTTGGAAGAGGAATATAATAAGTGGAATGCATGAGTTCATAAAAATATATAGAGAGCACATGCGCACTTGTTCATGGATTTTTGTCTACCAGCTAGAGATTGTGTCAAGGCCAGCATATGGTAATCCATCAAAAGAACTTAGTTATTCTATGTGCTCAAATTATATTAGGGCAAGCGCTTCAACTTTTTGCATTACAGTGGGTAGAGTCTAATATTCCAACAACCAGGCTTGATCGAACTATTCGATTATTGTTTTGAAATCAGACCAGGCAAAAAACACAGCGCTTTTACAAGCAATAAAACCGCGTAGCTTAAAATTGACTAATTTATAATGGAAGTTTGCGGGCTGTCAATTTGATCACTCCTTGTGTTGTAATAATGTTAATTTGCGACGATCTCAACAATATTGCAAGAATGAAAGTCTTATGCTGGCCATCATCGCTAAAAGCAGCACTAGGAATATATAATAATTTTAGAATTAATATATAATTAGTACACGAGAGCATGAACCCTATTCGGGAAGGTGGGTGGAATAACCGCTGGACCTCATTACTTGTACAAAAAACGATCGCTGACATTTGCTCAGAACCGCCATTTGTGGAAGCAACATCACACTTCCATGAGCACACCAAAAAGAGTTATATCACGCCTTTAAGAACCCACGGCGTAGAATCGTATACACCCACCAAGACTCTTTTCCACAAGAAACAAACAAAATGTAAAATGCATAGACCTTGCATGTATATAAATACATAACCCTGCTAGTTTTCCAACCACTTCAAAGACATTCTACAATATATAGTGCGTTCATGCATGCTTGAGATCCAAAGCAAAGAAGCCCGAAGGTTCAGACGTAGCTAAATATTGAAGAAAGATGATCGGGTGGGCAGATATTTACAAGGTAGTGGTGGCCATGGTGCCACTCTATGTGGCACTGATGTTGGGGTATGGTTCTGTCAGGTGGTGGAAGGTATTCACACCAGAGCAGTGCGGCGCCATAAACCGCTTTGTTTGTTATTTCACTCTCCCATTCTTCACCTTTGAGTTCACTGCTCATGTTGATCCTTTCAAAATGAATTACCTATTTATTGGCGCCGATGCCATATCGAAGCTCATTATAGTGGTTGTGCTCGCCGTTTGGGCTAAGTGGAGTGGCAAGGGAAGCTACGGCTGGTCCATTACCAGCTTCTCTCTTTGTACCCTAACCAATTCTCTTGTTCTGGGTGTTCCTCTGATTAAAGCCATGTATGGGCCGACGGCAGTTGATCTTGTTGTTCAATCGTCTGTCATCCAATCTATTATATGGCTTACAATGTTGTTGCTCGTATTAGAATTTCGAAGATCAGGACTTGGCGTTTCATCCAGCAATCCTGACAAGGATTTAGAAGGAAATGCAGACAGCACGGTAAGCTCTAGGCCTGCTTTCTGGTGCTTGATGAAGACTGTGGGGGTGAAACTTGCCATGAATCCCAATTCATACGCTTGCATTATTGGTCTTGTTTGGGCCTTCATAGCTAAAAGGTCTGTAAGAGTACTAAGCTTTTTGTTCTATGTTTTCTGAATCCTCATCTATTTATTTAACGCTAGATTTTCCTTTTATGAATACTTTCAGGTGGCGTTTTGAAATGCCGAGCATAATGGAAGGTTCTATACTGATCATGTCGAAAACTGGCACAGGAACTGCCATGTTTAGCATGGGTGAGCTCTTCTTTTCTAGTTTTCTATGTTATTTTTTCATGAGTTTATAGGATATTAGTTATTAATACTTGTGTTGCTTTGGGTAAATAAAATCCTTTTCCTTTTCTTTTTTTATCAATAAAATTATACATTAAATCTAATTTTCAGATATATTATAAAAATATTTTTATATAAACATTACTAAAACAACTAAAAGGTGTAGGATAATATTAAATATTTATATAAATAATAAATCAAAATAAAATATTTTTATTGTTTAGCTAATAGTTTCGTGTCATAGTGGTTGTCATCTATAGTATTTTCTTTCAAATAAGAAAGGGTTGAACGATTGTTGTCTGCCTCTTATAAAAAACAATAAAATAAATACAGCTCAGGTGTGTTGGTTTATATCTGGTCGTATGCTTGGGATTTTTTATTAGGCCGAGCGTAGCATGACATGAAGAATGAGTTTCTTTTAATTCATTTTTAATTGGACTTTTAATTTTTTTTCTTGGGTTTATTTATTTATTTTTTTGATTTTTTTCCAACCCTATCCTTTAATATTGAGTTTTTAGTTAATTTTATCATTTAGTATTAGGTTTATTATGAATTAATTTTTATTTTTTATCATATTATAAAATAAAAAAATAATAATTCAACCCCATAATCCGGGTTGCAAGTTTCTTTGGCTTTTTTTTTTTAATTTTTTTTTACAATCTTATCTTATAATATTAGGTTTTTAGTTAATTTTATCGTATAGTATTAGGTTGATTGTGCATTTATTTTTGTATTTTTTATTATATTATATAAAAAAATTCAAGCTAGTAGAGTTCATAACTTGGATTGCAGGTTGACTTGAGTGAACATAGTTTATTTTTTTTTATTTGATGTTTCTTCTTTAGATCTATGTTGTGAACAAAGGTCATGATAGGATAATTTTTATATAATTTAATTTTAAATTCAGGCTAAAAAAATAATTAAGTTGTAATTTTTTAAATTTGAACTGTTATACCAAATTTAATAATAATATCAAATAAATGTCTTATTACATTTAAATTAAATTCAAAAACAGATACGTTAATGCTATTTTTTTTAATTGCATTTAAATGGTCTTCAATTTTATGAAACTATTTGAAAATTCGAATGAAAAAATGTCGAAATATTGAACTTAGTGCATCGAAAAGCTAACTCTATTAATTAAAGACATTAAGAAGACTTTTACTCTGGTAGACATTCCACTATAAAAGAAGGAATAGCAAAAAACTAAGCTTTACAAATCCAAATTTGCTTGCATCACGTACGATACCAACATGCAAGCAAATATATAATCGATAAATAAGTTTGTGGCAAACCGGAAGTGGGGTTTGTCTCCCTGACTTAATTAAAATATATGCCTGCCCTGCGCCCATGGTTTTCATATGTTTTCTGCCCTAATTTCAACTTGTTATTCCCTAATCCATGGGCTCCCAGACTTGTTTTGGTGCCAAGATCACAGGGTTCCAATAATATTAATTAGATGACGTTTTAGGAATTTTTATGTTACATTAATCTCTCGCAATAGCTAGCAAGGTTTTATTTATGTTTCTGAGCAAGAAACCACCATGCATGCAGGGATCTTCATGGCTTTGCAGGAAAAAGTGATTGCCTGTGGCGCAAGTCTAACTGTTATTGGGATGGTTTTAAGGTTTATAGCAGGACCCGCTGCTATGGCTATTGGATCAATCGCTGTGGGCTTGCGCGGCGATGTCTTACGTGTTGCTATCATTCAGGTACAGTGCTAGATCGATGAGCAAATAACACATAATATAGAGTCGCATCCCCTTATTTTCTATGTTTACATATGAAACTAAGACCCACAAGAAGTTTAAAATCGCATAGAAGATATATAGTCCTCACTCATATCATAAAATCCCTCATTTCAAATCATCCTTCGGATCTTAATTATGGCTATCTAGAATATTTGGAATGTTTTGACGAGTTTCTCTAAATCTATCCATCTGAAAAAAGTAAGAAGAAGAATATTTTCTAGATTTTTGATACGGTCTGGAACGATCCAAGATCAAAGACTCCAAGTAAAAGCTGTTGATTCATACGGAATCATTTTGCAGGCTGCTTTCCCACAGGCAATTATATCCTTCATCTTTGCTCAAGAATACGGATTACATGCAGAGGTGCTAAGCACAGCGTAAGTTAAATATTGCAACTGTTTTCTTCTTCATAAATTATCTAGATTTTATTAAACAAAAACGGAATAGTCTTCGATTGATCTCTATTTCATGTTTCTATTGCAGTGTAATCTTCGGAACCATCGTGGCTCTTCCGGTGTTAATCGCTTATTATGCAATTTTAGACTTTGTACATTGACCAATCAATCAAGGCGTTTTCAAAACAATCCTAGCTATTATCTTACTTGTTAATAACATTTTTCTTCCTATCAAGATAATATATATGATTATCATGCATAACTAAGTTTGCGAAGCTTACCATATATTAACATTTTGCTAATACTTGTCGTCGGAATCCGGCAAGAGGGAGTTTTAGCAAGGACATGAACTCATTTTGCGAAGACCCTATGCCAAGTAAAGGACAAACTGGCAAGGCGAGACTAACCTGATGCAGATATTGACAGTTGTAGTTGATAAAACCAACTTACTTTACAGTATTTGTTTCGTGTTTCTTGAAAGACGAACCGTCTTTCAGAAAATACAATCTCTGTCCAAAGTTCTCGTTAATCAGAGAAAAACAAAATTGGAACCAATCCCCGGTGAATTAATTAAGATTTTTTTTTAAATATTTTTTAAAAATTTAATTTTTTTATTTGTTTTAAATTAATATTTTTTAATATTTTTAGATATCTTAATATACTAATAAAAATTTTTTTTTATATATTTTAATATATTTTTAAATAAAAAATACTTTGAAAAATAAATAAAACAAAAAAGTTTTTCTAAGAGCTCATGTATACACACAAACACGTTGTAGCCTACGTATTATGGAGAAGAGTATGGATTGTATTATACTATTAGATGAAGCAATTCGGTTAGTTAAATTTCTGTTTCGCCATGTGAGGTAAAGAGGAGCACCCGAAGCAATCCTAAGAATCATATCAATAGGAATGAGTTTTTTCACGGAGGTTCCTCTTTGCCATGTGGTGTCAAATTCAATTTCCCGATTGCCAATTTTTATGGTGATATGCATCTCTTGAATTTTCTGAAAGCAATGAAAATAATAATTTTTTAAAAAATTCAAAGTTTCAAGAATTCTGTTAAATAATTTAGCGTTGTTTAGGATTCGAAGAAAAATTATATGAAAATCAATTCTTAGTTTTGAGGTTTAATCAACACTTCAAGGTTGAGTTGTCGCAAATCATAAGTTGTATAATTTTCCAGCTTCTAATAGTAATCTACACAAACCACCTAATTATAAACTCCTAAAACTATTTTTAGAAAAGAGGAGATTGTTATGCCTTGTATGCTAACTCTTTCTTTTCTCTACTCTACGTATCTATATAGGTGTATCTTATATGTATAGTGTGTATAGTACATTAAAAAAAAATACAATGCATATATATTATAGCTCTTTCTTTCTATTTTTTTTCCTTTAAAAAATATTATATATATTATTTCATGATAGTTTTAGAAATTTACGCAATCAAGTCCCTACTTGATTTTTTTAGGTCTATAATTATAGTTCTCTATATTAATTACATTCATTTCCTTCATTTTTAAGACTTAGTTATCATAATCAAAATATGATTAAATAAATAAAGTAACTTAACTTATTATTAAATCAATAAATTGATTGATTTATATTTAAAGATCAGATGCAGTGTTTGGTAATATGTCATCATCCCCTAAATATTAGAAAACATATATATGGTTTGACTTAACCTTTTAGTGAATAGTTTCTTAGTGTAACTATTATTCCTCTATCAATAATATTTCAATTTAGATATTTGAGCATAAAGTGTGTCTATTCTATCAAATCATATTTGTTCTCAACAATATTGTCATTGATTCTAATAATAAGATTTGAAAACCTTTTCAAATCTCATTATATATTGTGCAAGGTTTCACAATCAATACTATTTGAAAACATATGGAAAAAAAAAATCAATTCACCTAGGGTGATGAATCATCTCTTGATCGCTCAAATACCTTCATCCAGTTTATGTTATACCTAGTAACTATCCATTTGTTATCCTTGATTAAGACAATGTCTAGTCAAGATCAAAATATATTCTTTATAAAGATAACTTAATGATTTCAAGTCTAAGGATCATTTACACAACTGCCATGTGAGTCTTTCTATATAATTGAATAATATCTCCATATAAAATCTTCAAGCACCTATATATTAGTTCCGAGTATTTCTTATACTTTAAATATATATAGATCGGGTCACGGGTTTCCAGCCGATATACTGAGTTTGGGAAAATAAAACAAATTTCTGATAAAATCTCTCTCTCTCTCTCTCTCTCTCACACACACACACACAAATATATATAAGTTTTAATGACTCTAATTAATGTTTAGTCTTAACAGAGTATTGATCAATAATATTTAGGAATAATGTTTTGATGCAATAAAAATCCTCATAATTAAAATTACTATATAATTTTCTTTGCAAAACACTTTTGTTTCAAGAACTTTATATTTATTATAGACTCATCAACTAAACTTAAATAAATATTAAAGATAAAGATTGTTTTTATAAATAAAATTATATATTTTGTATGAACAAAGTCAATACCATGTGTAACTAACTGATTGGTTATAGAGAATATATACTAACAATCTCTCAATTGCATTAAAACAAATCATTTATGTATCTAATTTCATATCACTCCGCATGGTGACCATGCGTCGACTAGGAAAGGATTTGTAAGATTCTCTTTAATGGTCACTTACTCTATTGTTATATCTTTTTTTCTTTTATGATTCATCCAAATAGATGGAATCACCTAAATGCATGTTTGGATTGATTTTTAGGGTCATTTGACCTAGGGTTGACACAAAAGAGATACCGGTTAGTCTAAGTTAAGAAAAAAAATCATTTTTTTTGTGTTGATTCTAAGAACTAAGGAAAATATTTCCAAGTTCACTCAAGCTTCACTTGTGTATGAGAAGATTGATAAGTCATACTTCACTAAGAGTTTGATAAGGTATGATCTTGGACAAGCTAAATTTGTTTATTGAAAGTCAAATAAGTCTTTATGCTCCAAGTCTACCCTTGACATGTTGGTTGATGCAACCATATTATTCGATAGTTTTATTAATATTTACCTAGTATTTTACCCATGTTTTATATATAAAATGCCTTGATAATCTTGTTTTATGTTTTAAAAGCACTTTTGGATGTAAAATTAGAAAAGGAGTAAATTGGAGATAAAACTCAAAATATGTTCCAACCTCTGTCGAATATTGGTAGATTTGACCTTTAATCGATATTTTATGCAGAACTTGAGCTGTAGAGGTCAAAAGGAAGTGATTCCAGTGACATTAAAAAGCTAACATCCATACCTTTCTATAAAATATTTGGCAAGAAAAAAATAAAAATCATGAAAATTGCAGCCTTCAAAGACAAGTCTCGCATTCTGCCAATTTTGACCTTTGGCCATTCCAACTTGAATATCTTGAGTTAGAGAAGTCCACTTGATGCAAACTCAATTTTGTTAGATTTCTAACTTAAATACCTATCAACATACCAAATTACAGCAGAAAAAGAGCTCATATAAGAAAGATATAATTTTTATAAGACAACTTATAAATTCTACCAACAAATATGTTTTGTGAAGAAACAAGTCCAACTTACTTTCCAAGCATCCAAACTGACATGGAAATTATTTCTTTGTATGAAAAACGGTCTTTATTTGGGCAATTTAATGTCTTTAAGTTCAAAGTCAAAGCTTGAAGATTTTATGCAAGACTATTTTTCTTCTTTTTAGGAAAGTAGTTATTGTACTACTTAAATGTAGATTGCCTACTCTGGAAATGACTATTATTATTTTGGACGATATAAACAGATTGGAGGGATGTGGGGATTAGGTTTTCCTATTAAATAAAAAGCAAGAGAAAGAAAAGGAGGGTGGCTAGAAAGAAGAAAAAAAACTCTCACCTTTTTCTTCTATACCCGAAATTATATTTTCATCCTTTCTCTTTCTTAGTTTTTTGATAGACATGCAAAGCTAAGTTATTTTTCTTGGTTGAAAGGATAGAAAAACCTTTAGATTTAAAAAATTATGAGATCTATTTTATCTTTTCTTTTTAGTTTATATGATGAGTATGAATATTTTTCTATAATTATTTAGTTTGATTATTAGAGCAGACTCTAAGTTATTATTCTAACCAATCTATTGATAAGTTTGCTATCAAAACTGGAGTTGTGATATTTAAACTTGTGAAGCGATTATGTTTAATAATTATCGTGGATCTATGTTGTTAATCTTAGGGAAAATATTCAATTAAATTGAACATAGACTGTAGACAATTACGTTGTCTAAATTTATCAACCTATCTAATTCTTAAAACTACCATAGAATTAAATTACTAGTGCAGACACTGTGGTTGTTTAATGGTTAGGGTTAGTTACACTGTGGATCGATTAACTGACTAATGTTAAAGAAAGATAAATATTCAGAATATAAATTGATGTATCATTTCAATGATCAATTTTGATTTCTGTAGGTGGATGTTTACTTGAGACCAAAGTTTTTCTTTTAATAAGTTTTAGTTTATTTAATTTAGTTTGATTACTTTATTTTGTTTACCATAGCATAGCCTAGATAACCTTGAAACTTGCCAACTTCGAATCATTTAGCATAAAGACCTGAACTAGATCTTTCTCGTGGGATCGACTTCTTACTTGCTCTATACTATTTTATTTGCTTAAGTTAGGGTAATTAATTTGTGTGACCGTGACATTGCAACATATTTTGGTGTCATTGCTGAGAAATTGATTCTAGTTGATTCTTGTGCTGCGATTGTTATTTATTTCATTCTAAAAAAAAACTAGAAAAAAAAGGTACTGTTCAAAATGAAATTTTTGGTGGAATAAGGCTTTAACATTTAGTTTCCTAAAGGAAAGCGATGTTCTGAGCAAGACTAGTCCTCTTTGGCCACTAGCTCTACCCTCTCGAGACCAAATTCCACTGTTTTCTAGGGTTTTTAGGCATTGTTGTGTTTTAGCATTGGATTTTCATTTACTTTCATTACTTTAAATCTCTCTTGTGATTGATTTATTTTTAGTTTATTCAAGTTTTCTAAACTATTTATGCATATAATATGATCTATTGACCAAGGACAAGTGCAAGTAGATCTCTAAATAAAAAAACACTTTACGCAGATTATGAAAGGAAGCTCGTATTAACATCATGACTGTTACACAACAACAGACACTCAAGGAGCTTGCTGCTCGTAAAATAGAGAATCAACCATTGTGCATAAACATCAACAACAACATCAACTTCGAGCTCAAGTTTGGGTTCATACACATACTGCCAATATTTAATGGACTTGCCAAAGAAGACCCTCATACTCATCTCAAGGAGTTCCATATGGTTTGCATTGATATGAAACCGTATGGAGTTGATGAAGAATAAGTTAAGTTGAAAGCTTTCCTTTTCTCTTTAAAAGAGGCAATAAAAACATTTTCTCTATTCTCTCTAGTTCCATTGGAACTTGGAATGGTTTGAAGAAGATTTTCCTAGAGAAGTATTTTCTAACATCTTGAGTTGCCAATATAAGAAAAGAAATATGTGGGATTTGACAATCTCATAGGGAAACACTCTCTGAATATTGGAAAAGATTTGAGTAGTTGTGCATTCAATGTCCTCATTATCAAATACTTGATCAACTGCTCATTCAATACTTCTATGAAGAATTGATGCCTACTGACTACAGTATCATTGATGCGACAAGTGGAGGGGCATTGGTAGATAAAACACCAGTGGTTGCACACTAGTTGATCTCAAATATGGCAGCCAACTCGAATCAGTTTGGCATACGTGGTGACTTCCCAAGCAAACGAGTAAACAAGGTAAGTATTGCTAACCTTGAGAATAAAGTTAATGATCTTACTTCTCTTGTATGTTTTTTTGGCTTTGGAAATGTACATCAAATGAAAGTTTGAAGCATATGCTCATTACAGGGCCATGCTTCAGATATGTGCCCACTAATGCAAGAAGATTACATTAAACAAGTTAATCCAGTTGATGGAGCATTCAATGGCTAGCCCTAGCATAAATATGATCCCTTTTCTAACATCTACAATTCCAGATGGAGAGATCACCTGAACTTACGCTATGGGAACCTATCTCAACAAGGCAATCAAGGCCGTCAGTTCCACACCCATAGATTTCAGCCCCAACAGAATTATCAAGTGAGACAGCCCCCTGTGTTTATAAATTCCAATGTTATGGGGTCATCGAGTGATAATATTCATGAGATGATAAAACCTTAGCCCTAATACAATGACTTTACAACAAAATATCATTTCTTTTCAATAGGAAACAAGGTCAAGTATTCATAGCTTAGAGAAGCAAATGAGGTAAGTAGCTTTAAGTGTAGGGAAATTAGAAGAACAAATCAATGGAAAATTTCCCTCAAAATAATTAAATAAAAAAAAATGTTAGTGCGATCATGCTGCGAAGTAGAAAAGAACTTGAAGAGCAAAGGTCGAAACAAATTGAGATGGAGAAAAAAGAGGAGATAGAAACTGAACTGAACATAAAGAAGAAACAACTTACTCCTCCACAAAACTAAAACAACCACCAATACTCCAAAGGTAAGTCCTAACTTAATTAATTTCGATTTCAAGAAAATCTCTCCCTTTCTTTTGAGTTCTTCTAAGTTAAAGAAAGAGGACAAAAAGAAGAAGAAAAGATTTTAAAGGTTTTCAAGAAAGTGGAACTCAACATTCCTTTGATTAATGCTATCAAGAAAATTTCTAAATATGTCAAATTCTTGAAAGAGTTGTTTACTACCAAAAGAGCTTACAAGCTAAAAGACTACGAAATGGTAAGTATGGGTGAAATTGTATCTATTGTTGTTCAAAAGAATTTACCTTTGAAATAAAACGACCTAGGCACGCTTACTATCACATGTGTTATTAGTAATGATGGCTTTAAAAGGGCTTTATGCAATTTGGGTGCATCCATTAGTCTTAAGACTTTGGTTAAGACTAATATTACAATACAACTTGCGGATCATAGTTTTATTTATCCATTTGGTGTGATAGAAGATGTCTGACACAGTCAAAAGATTGATGTCTTATCCCAAGTGTAGTAGTGTCGAAGTAATAAATAACCCGGCAAGACTAGGGTCGAACCACAGGGAGGTCAACCATATAAAATTACAAATAATAAATAAAAAGGAGTTAAAGAGAACTTTGAGATGTGATAATGATGTAAGGATTTAAACAAAGATAAAATAATTGTCAAGGTTAGAGGATCTACTAATGGTATTTCAAATAAGTATAATATAAACTCCTTTTATTACTTAACAGGAAACCACACACAAAGGAGGTTCCAATCGAATTATAAATTATTAACATGATCATATTAATTATCTTATTTATGTAATGCCAATACTTGTAAATATTATCAGGTATTCATGGTGATAATTTATGTCAACAACAAATCAAGTTTCTTTCATAGCACAGATGTTGGTTATATATACCATATAGTTGGCTATGAAAGGATCAAGTATTTATTATATTAAGGGTTGTACAACACAAATTTAGATTAATCATTTAACAAGCAAGGTATTAAGAGTGAGTAAGATAACAATTATAAACATGTTAATATCAAACATTAAAGTTCATGTTGAGTTTATACTATACTTATTCTTACACCATTAGTGTAACCTTTTCACTTAGACAATATAAACTTAGCTAAACATAATGAAGATGAGAAACATAAATAAACTAAATAAAAATATAATAATGATATACATTAATTAAGTAAAGGAAAGGAAATGAAAAGCATAAACAAGAGATTAATATAACATGAAATAAAACTTGAACATTACAAAATACAAAGAAAGAAAGCAAGAGCAAGATCTTGATCTGAAAACCAAGATGTCTAAATGTATGGCAAATGCCTCCTTTTATAGGCTAAAATTCAGAACTATTGATTTGATGACTAATTATTGAGTGGGTGACCACCTCTTAACTTGGTGACAACCATTATCTTCTTGTCTGAACAAAACATCATTTCTTACATCAGAATTTGAATAAATAGTCTTCATGAAAGTTCTGGGCATTTGTCTCAGCTTTCCAACAAAACAAGAATAAGCTCATTTAGACTTCTATAACTCGAGATATAGGCTGAACACTGAATAATGTCTGGGCTGCAGGACAAATTCCGACTTCTCTTTTATTGCTACAATTTGAACTTGAAAACGACCGTTTTGAATCTTGGACTCTTCATGAAAGTTTTAGGCCTATGACTTAGCTTTCCATCCATATAAAGCAGACTTAAATCCATGTTCTACAGCTCCAGATATGATCCAATAAATGAATGGTGTTGCAATTTGAATTGAACCAGTATCTCTTCTTTAAGCTTAGCCCTTTCTTTGTCTTTTCACTTTCAATAGTTAAACACATCAATCAATCTTTTAAATTGTGAGATATACCTGCATTTAAAATGAGCATTTACCATAAATTAAAGGTATCTTGTTATCGGACTTGTTATTATAAAACATGCTCAAGTTAAGGAATTTAATGATACTTTAAATGCAATATGATGATATAAAACCTTGATAAAAATGCTCTTTTAAGTACTAATCAATGTCCTAGTCAATATTGATAGTTTAGTTATTCCATACGACTTTTATATTCTTAATATGGCATGTGATTCCTTAAACACCAGCACTCCTATCTTGTTTGGAACACCATTCTTGAAAACTGCCAACAATTAAATTGATTATGGTGAGGATACTTTGTCTATGGAAGTAGGAGATGAAGTAATTAAATTGAACTTTCATGATGCAATGAAATATCCTTACAGTAATGTTTATTCTACCACATGCTATAACCAAATTGATGAATGTGTGCAACAAGTTCCTGACTTTGATTGCGAGGACAAATTAAGTATGGCATTGAGCCATGACATTGATTTAATCGAGATAGAGGAGATGGAGAAGAACGTATGTGTTCCCCAAAACATGCAAGAACCAGTCTTGGCTTTGCAAAGTGCCCCATATGGTAATGTTTTTATCGATTTAGTACTTTCACATAAAAAGCTTTTGCCATCTATTTTATAAGCATCCGAGTTAGAATTGAAACATTTGCTCAACAATTTGAAGGATGTATTCATTGGCGATAACAATACACTCCCTATTATCATAGCAAAAGGTTTGACAAGTGCACAAGAGGAAAAACTTGTGAAATTATTGTGTGATCATAAAATTAGTCCCTCTATGTGTATGCATCACATGCTATTAGAGGACAATACGAAACCAATAAAGAAAATACAAAGGAGGTTGAATCTACCTATAATAGAGGTGGTGAAAGCTGAAATTTTAAAACTATTGGATGTAGGAGTTATTTACCTCATCACGGACAGTAAGTGGGTAGTGCCAATCCGTGTGGTGCCCAAAAAGACTGGAATCACAATGGTAAAGAACAAAGATGATGAATTTATTCCTACTCGCATCTTGAGTGATTGGAGAATGTGTGTTGACTATAAAAAGCTTAATCTTTCTACATGTAAAGATTACTTCTCATTACCATTCATGGACCAAATGATTGAATGTCTAGCAGACAAGTCTTTTTATTACTTTCTTGATGGATGTAGTGGATATAATTAGATTGTTATTAATTTTAAAGATCAAGAAAAGACTACCTTTATATGTCCATTTGGTACATATGCACATAGAAGAATGTCATTTGGTCTGTGTAATGCACCCATAACTTTTTAAAGATGTATGATGAATATTTTTTCTGACTATGTTGAAAGAATAATTGGGGTTTTCATAGATGATTTCACGGTGTATGGTGATTTTTTTTATAAGTGTTTAGAAAATTTATCTTTAATCTTAAAAAGATGCGTTGAAACTAATCTTATCTTGAACTATGAAAAATGTTATTTTATGGTAGAATAAGAAATAGTTTTTGGGCATGTTGTTTCTTCACATGGTTTAGAGGTTGATAAAGCTAAAATAGATATTATTTCATCATTGTCTTACCCCTCGAGTGTGAGGGAGATTTTGTTTTTTCTTGGCCATACAGGTTTTTATCAATGCTATATTAGCTAAAAAAGTGAATTTTATGTTTAATCGAGCATGTAAAGATGCTCATAATGAGCTTAAAAGGTGTGTCACATCTGCTCCTATCATGCAACCACTAAATTGGGATGAACCTTTTGAGATAATATGCGATGCGAGTGACTACACGGTAGGGGCTGTATTTGGGCAAAGAATAGGGAATAATTTGCATGTTATCGCATATACTTGCAGCATGTTGGACGAAAAACAAAGCAATTACCATATAACTAAAAAATTCAGGTCCTATTTACTTAGTACAAAAGTTGTTGTTTTTATTGACCATACAACTTTGAGGTATCTTTTGAAGAAAAATTAATCCAAACCAAGATTGATTAGGTGGATCTTGCTTTTACAAGAATTTAATCTTGAATTCAAAGACAAAAAAGGTGTTGAAAATCATGTAGTTGATCACTTGAGTCAACTGCAGACTAAAGATATACAAACCAAAATAATAAAAGAGACATTCCCTGACGAGCAGTTGTATGTGTTACATTCCTCTACAAGACCATTATATGCTGATTTGGTGAAATATTTAGTCACTAAAGAATTCCCTTCAGGCTTGTCTAAATCATAAAAAGACAAGTTACGAGCTGATACTAAATATTATTTTTGGGACACTCTTTATCTGTGAAAATTTTATAGGTATCAAGTAGTTATAAGATGTGTACCGCAAGATGAATTTCATTTCATCTCATTTGTTTTCATTCTCATTCTTGTGGCAGACATTTTGGAGTAAAAAGAACAACCCATAAGGTACTTGAAAGTGGTCTCTATTGACCTTTTATTTTTAAGGATGCATATCACTTTTTTAAATCATGTGAAAAATGCCAAAGAACAGATAATATTTTTCATAAGAATCAAATGCCTTTAACTAATATTCTTGTTAGTGAAATTTTTTTATGTTTAGGGTATTGATTTTATGGGTCAATTTTCTTCTTATTTAGGTAGTCTTTATATCCTTCTTGTTGTTGATTATATGTCCAAATGGATTGATGTGAAAGCCACACAAACTAACGAAGCTAAGGTTGTTTTAAATTTTGTCAGGACTCATATATTTGATAGGTTTAGAACCCTCAAAACTGTCATTAGTGATCATAACACTTATTTTTGCAATCATTCAATAGAAGTATCATTACACAAATACCATGTAACTCATCAGACTTTCATAGCCTACCATCCTTAAAAGAATGACCAAGCTGAAATTTCAAATTGAGAAATCAAGTCTATTTTAAAGAAGATAGTGCAACCTAACCAGTAAGATTGAAGTCTGCGACTTAGTGATGCACTTTGAACTTATCAGACTGCTTATAAATCACCTATAGAAATGTCACTTTATAGGATGATTTACGGAAAAGCATGTCATCTACCAATGGAGCTTGAACACAAAGCTTTTTGGGCCATTAAGCAAGTTTGATTATGATGTTGTTGGGATTATAAGAAAGTTGCAATTGTAAGAGTTAGAAGAGATACATAATGATGCCTACGAGAATGCAAGGATTTACAAAGAAAAGACCAAGAGTCTTCATGACTGAATGATTACAAGAAATTAGTTTCATGTTGGAGACAAAGTCCTTCTTTATCATTCATGTTTTAAACTTTTTCCTAGAAATTTATGTTCTCGTTGGATTGGACCCTTTTGTTGTTTCTAATGTTTTTCTTTATGGTGTAGTTGGGATTACAAGTGTAGAAACAAATAAAGTGCTCAAGGTCAATCGTTATTGATTGAAAGTTTTCTATGAATGTTGGACGACATAACTCACCACTTTCATTAAGTTAGCTGAACCAATTTATTAGGCATGAGCATGCGATATGTCAAGCCAATGACATAAAATAAAAGCACTTACTGGGAGGCAGCCCTATAAAAAAAATAGATTTGCTTTTTTTTTCCCTTATCTTTTATTTTTCGCATTTTACTTTATGTTTGTCATTGTCTTCTATTCCTTTTCTTTTATTTCAACATTGAAGACAATGTTGTGTTTAAAATATGGAGGAGAATTTAGTTTTCTTTATTGTGTCTATGTGTTTTATTAGAATTAGAAGAACCCATAAACATTTGGAAAAAAAATTTATTTTTTCAAACCTTAAGTATTAAGTTTTATTTATTGAATTCTCATTGATTTATGAGTATGAGTATTATGTATGAGAATTAGTTGAGATAGATGAAAATATAAATTAAATGAATGGGTGTGCATGCAAGTTTTAAAGTTTAATTAGTTTAGGGATTGACTTTGAAAATATATCATGTTGACTTAATAGTGTTGTACTACTGTAAGTGTTTTAGCCTTCAATATTATATTCTTTGATTGTGCATTCTTTTAATGATATGTATCTCTAGAACTTGTTTCATATTTTATTGAGATTACATTCACATTACATGTGTACATAAAGATGATAAAGACAATAGAAATTTTAACCACTTGAGCCAAAAAGCCAACTCAAAGCATATTATCCTTAATGAGCTCTTTTGAGCTTTTTCTTATCTTTTTTTGCTTTACCTATGTTGTAAGCCTTAACTTTTTATATGTTTTTCTTTTCTCCTGGCCAAAGATTACTAGAGCATATACTTGTTGATATTTCATGAAATTATGGTTGGAAATTATGTGAAAAAGTGATACTAAATGAAAAGAATGGGCAAAGTTGGCAAAGGTAGACCATTCAAAAAGAAAAAGAAAAAGAAAAGGAAAAGGAAAGTTGTTCCATTGTGTTCTAAAAGTTGTATGTTGATGGAGCTTGAAATCAAAATAAGTATTGGTGCTTAAAGATAGTGAATTTGTGTGCTTTGATGAGATATTTTGTTTCAAAATTATTTTTTTTATAGAATGCTTTACTTCCTTTGGTTTTAACATTTTCCTTTTCTTTCTTTCACCTCACCTTAACCTTAGCCCTATTACAACAAAAAACTAAGACCTTTTAATTCATGTATTGCTTGTAATATTTTAGTAATAGAGATGAGATTAAAGAGTAAGCTTATAGTAGAACATATTCATTAATTGAATTATAGAGATTTAAACACATAGGCTTTAAACACGTGAGTGTTTGAGTGTATATCAATGAAATGACCTATCACTTTGGCATGACATAGATTTCATTTAAATCCCAACGATTAATTGAGTTTTAAAGTTCGCATGTAAATAAATTCATGAAAATTTATGTTTTTATCCTTCTTTTGATTGTATTCTTGTTTATAATGCATGTACTCTTGGACATTGATGAGAGATTAAAAGATTAGTCATAGTTATTTTATTTATTTATATATTTATTTGTTTATTTTTATAATTTGGACTTCTTTATGTTTGATTTTATCTCTCTTTTCTAAAGGACAACAAGAGTTAAGTGTAGGGGTATTTGATGTAACCATATTATTCGATAGTTTTACCCATATATTTTACTTAGTATTTTGTCTATATTTTATATATAAAATGCCTTGATAAAATTTGTTTAATGTTTTTGAAGGCACTTTCAGATGTAAATTCAAAAAGAAGTAAATTGAAGATAAAATTTAGACCATGTTCCAACCCGTGTCGAATATTGACAAATTTGACCTTTAATTGATGTTTTATGCAGAACTTGAGTTGTAAAGGTCGAAATAAAGTGATTCTAGTGGAATTAAAAAGCTAACATCCATACATTTCTATACATATATGAAAATAAAAAAAGAAGAAAAGAAAGAGCATGAAAATCATAGCCTTCAAAGACAAGTCTCGTATTTTGTCAGTTTTGACCTTCGGTCATTCCGACTTGAATATCTTGAGTTAGAGAAGTCCATTTGATGCAAACTCAATTTTGTTGGATTCCTGACTCAAAGATCTATTAACCTACCAAATTTCAGTAGAAAAGAGCTCAAAGTCCAACTTACTTCCCAAGCATCCAAACCGACATGACAATTATTTCTTCGTATGGAAAAGGTCTTTACTTGGGCAATTTAACTTCTCTAATTCTAAAATTAAATCTTGAAGATTTTATGCACGACTATTTTTTCTTCTTTTTAGGAAAGTAGTTATTATACTACTTAAATGTAGATTGTCTACTCTAGAAAGGACTATTATTATTTTGGAGGATATAAATGGATTGGAGGGATGTGAGGATTAGGGTTTCTTATCAAATAAAAAAATAGAGAGAAAAGAAAGGGGGCAGCCAGAAAGAAGAAAGAAAACTCTCATCCCTTTTTTCTATATCCGAAATTATGTTTTCAACCTTTCTCTTCCTTAGTTTTTTGATAGACATGCAAAGCTAAGTTATTTTTCTTGGTTGAACGAATATAGAAATCTTCAAATTTCAAAGCTAAATTATGTTTTCATCCTTTCTCTTCCTTAGTTTTTTGATAGACATGCAAAGCTAAATTATTTTTCTTGGTTGAAAGGATACATAAATCTTCGGATTTCAAAAACTATGAAATCTATTTTATCTTTTCTTTATAGTTTATATGATGAGTATGAATGTTTTTCTATACTTATTTCCTATAATTATTTAGTTTGATTGTTAAAGCAAACTCTAAGTTATTATTCTAACCAATCTATTGCTAAGTTTGCTATCAAAACCGGTGTTGTGATATTTAAACTTGTGAAACAATTAATTTTAATAATTATGACGGATCTATGCTGTTAATTTTAGGGAAAATATTCAATTAAATCGAACATAGACTATAAACAATTATGTTGTCTAGATTTATCAACCTATCTAGTTTCTAAGACTGCCATAAAATTAAATTACTAATGCGGACACTGTGGTTGTTTAATGGTTAGGATTTGTTACATTTCAGATTGGTTAACTGACTAATGTTAAAGAAAGATAAATATTCAGAATATAAATTGATGTATAATTTCAATTATCAGTTTTGATTTTTGTAGGTGGACGTTTTCTTGAGACCAATGTTTTTCTCTTAATAAGTTTTAGTTTATTTAGTTTAGTTTGATTACTTTATTTTATTTATCATAGCATAGCCTAGATAACCTTTAAACCTCCCAACTTTGAATCATTTAGCATAAAGATCTGAACTAGATATTCCTCATGGGATCGACCTCATGCTTCCTTTATGTTATCTTATTTGTTTAAGTTAGGATAATTAATTTGTGTGACCGTGATATCGCAATATTGGTTGCATGGATTGATGAAGCAGCTAAAAGTGTGTGTAAGCAATAAGAACTAATTGTCGACCTTCAAATTGAAGTGACAAATCTCATTTGAATGAATAATGAGTATGTTTCAGATGAAAAGTTAAAAAAAAAAGATCCCACCAATCCTTATTAGAATGAATCTTAAGTAGTTTTATATTGCTTGCCTATTATCATGATTGATCAATTTTATTTCATGCATTTTATTTCTCTTGAACTAATTTATTTAGACATGTGATTTCTTTTTGGTGATGCCAAAACAAAGAGATATTTATAGGATAATATTGATATTTTATCTATATGATATTTCTATTGGTAGGATGAGAAATGGGTAGTATGTATTTGATTTGTATATCATCTCAAATGGTTTCATTTGGTAGCATGAAAATGCTTCTATATCTTGATATAATATGTTCATATTTCATGAACTTGTGTTTATTGATATTGAAATTCTTATGTTATCGAATTCTCTCATATATTTCATCGTCATATAGTATAATTGATAAAGGGAGTATAATATGATTAATAGGAAATGCAATCAATCATGCATAATTGTTGTTGACATGTTAATACTAGTGAAAGTTTAATGGTTTGTCATCGTCAAAAAAATAGGAGAATGTTGGCCTAAGGGTATCCATTGTTCCTAGTTTTCATGAAACAAACCATTAAAAAGTTACTAAAAATTCTTTTGAAATTATGTTAATTTAGATTCATTATTACGCATTACATCTCAAGGATTATTAATAAAGTCTTGAAGCTATGTTAAAGATATGGAGCCATATTAATGGGATATTATTATTCAAAGTTATTCTCTAAGGATAGTATTATATGTGCCTTAATTCCTTTTAAGAATTAATTTGACTCTCAAAATCAACTTTTTATATCCAAAATACTATCATAAATATTTAGCCTTAAAATTCCTTAAAACACCTTTTGTCCACACCTAAAAAGCCTAAGACCTCTCGTACACTAGATGACCATACCATACATATTTTTTAAACCTTCTAGTAAGCTAGACAATAAGTCAAACAGTAAGTGGTATATTAGTTAACCAAACCAAAAACAAAAATTCATTGACAAATGATAAATTGGACATACCAAACCATATAAAAAATCCATAAAATACAGGTAAATTAAACACCTCTACCAAATAAACTTGAACCATGTGATATATAAGGACATATCTTTATATTATTTGGCTTGGACTATACAGTATACCAGTCTCTCGAAATTCAAAATTCTTGGTCTATTCTCTCTTACTCTAAACAAATAACTAGTCTTTTTTTCCTATAAATAATCCTCTCTTTATACCTTTTAAAGATTGTTGCAATTATTGAGTTATAATTCATATTATTACATAGTCATTCCTTTTTTTTTCTATTTTAGTTTAATCTTGATTATCCTCTTGCATACTGATTGTACTTCATGCCTTACCTAAAAAGAGTTAGATTACACCTACAAAAGACTTGAAATTATTTCATTATAATAAATGTTTTGGAAATGAGTATTGCTTTCATTCATTTTGAGTGAAACTTATTGTAAAAGTGTTAGTGGCATTATAACCACTTGATTGTGAGCTTTTATGAGATCTCATATGTTTTTTGGTTTATCCTAATGAAAAAGACTATATTGTGTTTGACCTTGTTCCTTGTGTAAAAGGGTTTATTGGTTTCAATCTTTATCCTATGAAAAATATTAGTGGATTTGATCTTGAGCCTTGTGTAAGAGGTTCAATTGATTTCAATCTTTATCTTGTGAAAAAGATTAGGTGAGTTTGATCTTAAAAGGATCATTATAAAGGTTTAAATTCTAAACCTATAAAAGGATTTGTTATAAGGTCTCATCTAGCTTGTGTAATTGACTGAGAATGACAGTAGAAGCCTACACATACCACTTAGGAAATGGAGTAGGTGGTTAGTGCCAAACCATTATAAAATTCATGCATATATCTCTTCCTTTTCTCTTTACTTTTTACACTATTATTAACTTTTTGTTGTTGTGTAGATTGTATGCATAAACAAGTCATTGTTGTGTGCTTGTGTGTGGCTAATAAGGTTGTTATGGGTGTTATTATGTTCCTTGTTGTGACTTGATATAAATCTGGATTGATGGATATAGTTTTAGAATACCTAATTCACCCCCAAGGTGCATGGATAGATAAATAGATAATGTATTATTTTATTTTAATTAGTGTTATTAAGTCTTTCAAATTGATTTGTGTACTTGGTTCAGTGGGTTCAAGCATGACCCTTGCAATACCCTTCTAACTTGCTTCTTAGGTTCTCTAGTCAACTATTGTTTGTTAGTTAGGTCACTATGATTATTTGTAAATATTTTTCTGATAATATTCTTTTTATTCAAAATGTTAGATTTCTAATGTTGCATGTTTTTCTTTTATTTGAAATTTTGTATATGTTTGCTCGTTAAGTAGTCTTTTTTATATGTATTGTGGAAGTACTTTCTTTCATCACTTATTTCTATATTAGTGAATTTGAGTTGAGTTATTTTAATCCCTCGTAGGCTTATTGAGTCTTAGTAGGGGCTTATGGCCTAATTTTGTCTTGTTAAAACAAAGTGAGCATGAGATAATTGATTACCCACCTTACTTTTGGGTCTAAAGCCCAACGGTGCTTAAAAGTGAGGAATGGAGCCTTTTCTTATACCTATTTCAAAAATTATTTCATTTTTACGATTGGTAAGTTTTTGAGCTAGTAATAAATACATATAACATGTTAGATATCTTGGCATAAAAGTATGATTCTTAAAATGGTTTTTTAAGTTAAACAAACACATAATAGCTTATCTTAAATATAATACTTTATGGTGATTTTTATTTTTTCTTTGTTATAACCAACTCCTTACCACATAGTAATTCTCTTCAAGACTAGTTTTTAGATATCTTAGTTATCTTTAAAACTACGTGATTCATCCTTTTATCTCTTTTTTACACCTTTGCTCATATAAATGCCCCCTATGCTAATAGATATAAAAATAGAACCAACAATGTTTCCAATAAAGAAATATGCAAACTGGGATAAATTACCCAAACAGTTTCTAACTTAACTTGTTGAGCACCCATCTTGGCTAAAACAACTAGCATGCCAATTCCTTTTCCATATAATATGGCATATAGTAATTTGCCAATGATGACTCAATAATGCTTGGATTTCATTTATAGCAACCATAAAAGCATGAGAAGAACCACAAACTAAGTTAACCAAATGAATAGCTTTCATAGAATCTAATTTTGTGACTAATGTCTAATCCTCTTACACCTAGCTAATACAATGCCATATTGAATAGTTAGAAGCTCAATTAGTAGATTTGTACCAAATCCTATATAACATGAGAAAAAGTTGTCAAGTACCACTATTATTCTTGAGTATACCATCAAAACTCATAATACTAGGGTTTCCTCAAGCATTATTATCCATATCTTGTTTGATTAAATCATGGAGGAAAAAGATCAACTTACCAATTGAGTAGCTCTATTAATAAGAGATGTTAAATGGGGGTCAAAAGTCATATCACATTAAACAAGTAACTAATGCACATATTGCAATTAACTTTAAAAAGAATGTAATTTACCCTGAATAAACCTCAATTCTAAAATTTTCAAATGACCTATCTCATAATAAAAAAATAAGCAAAGTGCTCAAAAACCTAGACATGCCTAATTAGAATATGAATACATATTTGAGGAAAGGCAATCCAGAAATAGATTTCTCCACTGATTCTTTCTAGTCGAGCCTCTATGTCTATCATTATACCATGAGAAGTAGAAATAATTACAATCCCCATTCCACCTAAAATTCTCGAAATTTGTTGATATTTAGAATAGATTCGTAGACCAGGGCGACCGATGCGTTTTAAATTTAGACTCGTTCGACATGGTCCTTTCCTATTTCTTCTATGTCGTAGGGTTAAAGCAAAAAATAAAAATTGCCTTCATGGTGTTTCCCCACATTTTCAATAAAAATTTCTCGTAAAAGTATTTTAATAATGTTTTCGGTGATGTTAGTAGATGGTATTCAAACGGTTCCTTTTCTATCCATATCCGCATTTCGTATAAAGGTTATTATGTCAGCAAGAGTGTCCCTACCCATGATAAACTAAAAATTTTATTTCCTTGTAATTTTGATATAATCAACATACTTTGTTTTCATTTTTTTATGAATTAATTACTTTATTTTTATTAATTTTTATTAAATATTAATTTTTATTAAAGGTATATGCGTGAAACACAATCTACTAATTAATTTTAATTTAATTGATTTCTTTCAAATATCAAATATTATAAATTATGGTTTATATCTCATCTTATATCTTATAATGTTCTTATAATGCTTTATTTTATAATACTTCAGGTGCTAATGAAACTATTTTAGCGAAATTTAACTGTCTCAATTCCCAAGCGATTTCACCAAAAATTCAAGTTCCCTTTGGATATCCTTCTTGATCAATTACAACTGCAGCGTTGTCATCATATCGTATTATCATACTATTATCGCGTTTGATTTCTTTAGAAGTACGCACAATTACAGCTTTGATCACTTCATATCTTTCTAGAGGTGAATTGGGGACTACTTCCTTGATCACAACAATAATAACAACAGATAGACTATTGAACATTCGGGAATAAAAAATTCATTAATTTGAAGAGTCTTTTTTTTATTATTTGATTTATTAGATCTTAAACTTGAATTTTGATGAACTTTTTTTGTTTTTAGTAATTCATGGAAAAATAAATCGAGGAACCCCCTATGAATGTACCAGCTACAAGAAAGGACTTTATGATAGTCAATATGGGTCCCCACCACCCATCAATGCATGGCGTTCTTCGACTCATCCTTAGTCTAGATGGTGAAGATGTTATTGACTGCGAACCAATATTGTTATTTACACATAGGGATTGAAAAAATTACGGTAAACCAAACAATTATAATATATGTTTGAGAAGATTAGGACAAATAACCACAAACACTAAAATCTCTAAACCCCCAACAAAATTGAACGTCATTGCTAAGAGGACAATCATAGAACACAAGTCATAAAAGTATTTCATCTTCTTAGGAACTTGGATTTGCAAAACCTAATTTACAGAAGTAGCTATAATTGAAAGAAACAACTTAGGAAAAAGCTAATAAATAGCTATATTAGAAGAGTAGTCATCATTTGGTGAAGGACCCAAACTCGATGATTCAAACTAGTGTAACTAACATTTTTAAACGAATCTCTGAAATTGATGTATAATTTAGTATTTCTAGTTTCCTCTAATTACTAGGCGACAACTTTATTTTTTCATAATTTCTCTTGTAATTTTTAGAGGTTTTAATTCATATCATGTTGCGAAATCCATTATTTTTTAACATATTATCTAGTAGAAATTCAAACCATTCACTTAAACAATTAATTATTTAGTCAGATGGAGTAATAATTATATTAATAGCAGTACTACCAAATATTCAATTGCTTGTTAGTTGTTTGAATCATCTACTCCCAAGCTATTGTGGTAATATCTATTTTAAATCCAAACTACTTTTATATCGATTTTATTTTCAAATTATTTTTATTTTTAAATAATAATTTTTGTTAGAGTTATTTAAAAGGGAAAAGTAAAACCCGTTAAGAATTGAGTTCATTTACTATAAAAAAAAGTATAATTTTGATAAAAAGTTCTAGAAAAAATGAAAGTCTTGATTGAGAATTTTTGAAAGTTTACTCTAAACTTGATATTAAAAAAAAATTATAATAAAACTCAGACTACCTATATAATTGAATAGTATTTTACACAATTATCTTAGTTGTTTTTTATTTTATTTCATTTCTATATAATTTGTTGTTGATATATAGTTAAAATAATCAATTATTTTTAATATATAAGGGCATATGTCACAATCTTAAAGATTGTAGTCATATTCTCTGAAAATAATTATTTGGATACTATATCCGTCAAAATTATGGGTCCATTTATTTCTTATCATAAGGTATATTACATTTAAGTCCTTATAGTGTGATAAACATTTTAATTTTTTTCCTTAAATTTTAAAGTTTTAATTGATAACTTAATGTTAAATTAAGAGTTTTAATGTGGCTCATAATAAAAATTCAAAATTATTAGAATTTATCAGCAAGTTTGTATGACCTTTTCAATATCATATTTTCATTTATTGTGAAAACTATTTTCATAAATATGTTGTGTTATTGTTGCATTTAAGTTTTCTATCTTTTCACCAATAAAAATGACAATGGAGATTTTAAAAAATCTTTATCAAGTAAAATTGGTACACCATAAAAATGTTGCATTATTTTATTATCATTTTCATCACGAAGAACATCTCTTAATGATCTATCAAGAGTATCGAAAAACTTTTCATAATTCACTAAAGCTTTATCCCATAGTTTGTTTTGATAAATTTTCTAGAAGTGTCTCTCTTTTAATTCACATGTAGGAATTATAATCAACATGCAATGGTATTTTAAATATTGAAGGAGTATTTTGACCATAAAGAAATAACAAAAACCAAAAAAATAACCATACAAGGATGGAATATAAACAAACATAGGTGTAATAAACAAGGAGAAATGAATAACACATTAAGGCCAACCATATAGAGGCAAAGCATGACAATCTGACCAGATAAAATAAAGTTTTTCAAATATGTAGATGATAAAAATTCAAAAGTGCAATAGGCTCAAAATATAGATCTCCATTAAAAATGACAACATTATCTAAATAATGAGATATTATGTGATACTCGTAACTTTAAGATAATATTTGGTTACTGTTCTAAGATAGAAAAGATGGAGAAAGTACAAATAGAGAAGACAAGAAAAAAATAGGAAACAGAATTGTGTTTGGTAATGATGTACAAGATAAAATAATTGTCTCTGTATCCTATATGGTTATTGTGGACAAGATATAATAAAATATAAAAATATTTATTTTACCTTTAATATATACTATTGTCAAACTTCCATATTTTAAAAAATAATTAGATTTTTTTTAGTTTATATTGAGTGTTGAGATTAATAATATTATAATAACCCTAGTTATATAACCAAGGCTGACTAGTTGACTTAGGGTCTGGACTGGTTCGAGTTTAAAAACAATAGAGGGAGGATTGAATCGACCTGACCTAATCAAATACCTAGGTCAACCCGGGATAAAAGATGGGTCAAAAACCTGTTCACTTTCTTTAAGGAAAAAATTGGTCAAAACAAGGTTGTTGTGATTATTTTAAAAAATATTTTTTAGGTAGCCGGGTTGACTCTCTCAACCAATGACCTAAACCTTGCATTAATTCAACTCCTGAGTCGGGTTTTAAAACAATGATTATAATTATTTTTATTTATACATTGACTTAGGTCAACACATGTTGACCCTCTTAACCTGTAACCCGAGCCTTGCCATAGTTGACCCATGAGTTTAGTTTTAAAACTATGATTATAATATCTTTTATCCTTACATTGACCCGAGTCAACCTGAGTTGACCCTCTTGATCCATGACCAGGGCCTTGCTCTAAGTTGATCCCCAAATCAATTTTTAAAAATTTGATAATAATCACTTTTATTTTATATTGACCCTCCTGACATATAACTTAGGCCTTATCTTGGGTCGACCCTCAAAACAAGTTTTAAAACTATAATAATAACTAATTTTATCCTTATATTGACCTGGATCAACGTTCAACCCCACTCGTGACATGGGTCTTGTCTTGGATCGACTATTTAATCAAGTTTAAAGCTATGATAATAACCACTTTAAAACTATGATAATACTCAGGTTAGATCATCCCATGACCCAAGTCTTGACTAGTGACTCAAGCTTTGCCCCAAATTAATTCCCGAGTTGGGTTTTAAAACTATAATAATAATCATTTTTATCCTTACATATCTTAGTCAGAAAATCTTGGAATTGAGAGTATTTTTATAAGAAATTTTTTGAAATAAAATAATAATAAATATTGTCTTTGGAGATATGTCCCCTTTGTACCTCCTGTTTTAAAATACAGAAATTCACTCCAAGATTATACTAGAGACATATTTATTTTTATGTCTCTGTCACTTCAACCAAACACATATTTGTTTCTATTATTTTTATCCCTATTGTCCTAGTAACCAAACCCTACCTAAAAATCTTTAAAAATATAATAAAAACAAAATGCAGAAAAGGTGAATAGATTTTTGACAAATTAAAATTAACACTTATCTAGATTAAACCAATAAGCATAGGTCAAGCAAAAGTAAAAAAATACAATAAATAAGCACAAGATTATAAAATAAATAGTGTAGAGATAGAATGATAAAATACAATAATTTATCATGATTAGACCATATATGTATCTAGTCTCCAAGCTCCATTTGGGATTTAGAATCCACTAATCTCTTCTACCTATACAAGCGAGGAACAAGTCTTTTAAAACCACTCCTTTTTTTTTTTTTCAAGACCAACTCACTTGTTGTTGTGTGAAAGATCACTATAATCAATCTTGTTACAAGCAAAGGATAAAACCTTTTATAACCACTCCATCTGAGACTAAAAAACAACCTACTTGCTATAGTGTTTCTTTTTATCTTTTACAAGTATAATAAAACTCAATACTCTATTGAAAGAGTAGATGATACAAGTCAAGCTCACTCAATACCAATAAATAGTATTTGCAGGTTTAACTCTATTCAAATAATGCAAGAGATTTTATCTTTTATCTTCCTCTTCTTTCTATGCTACTTCTTAAACTCCCCTCTTTTGTACCTTCAAAAGATAGCTCATCAAGTACATTTGTAGGTGTAATGAAAATCTAGCAGTTGGATAAATAAATGATTATCCTTTGAAGAGAATTCTCTAAATGAGAAATTAGATGTTGTAAATAGTTATTTGGAGAGAATTATCTAAATAAGGAATTAGCCATTGTAAAGAACCTTCATTTAATATAAAAAATAGCCATTGTAAATAATTTATCCAAGTAAAGAACTAGTTTTAAGCTGCTTACCTTAGCCAATTCTATGCTTCCTTGGTTGGTTTTGGGCTTCCTTGGTCGGTCCATGCATGGATAGAATAGGTCGTAGGTTCTAGGCCTCTATTTAGTTTTTAATTTTTCCTTTGTTTAGTTGGTTCTTCTTACATATTTTCTTCATGAATTTTGTACAATCAAACTCCAAATATAAACAAGTCCTTAAGCCTAACCTTCAACATCACAAAACTTGAATTAATCAATTTTTATTTGACTAATAAGCTTGTTTATTTTATATGCTTGAATAATATATATATTAACATCACAACACTTAAGCATAATATATTAGTGATACCAAGTTTTTTTTTTTTATCATTAAAATTATAGCTATTGTGGTTGTAATATCTCATGGCTAGCACAAGAACATGATAAATATACAAAACAAATGTTGTGTTTATTAAGAATTATCCAATGAAAAAGTATGAAATTGAACATTACAATACGATGCCACTACATATTTCCATCCAAACTCATGTTAACAACAAACAAAAATCATGATGTTTTTAGGTGATCAATAGTTTAGTAATATAACATCAGAGAGAAAAAAAAAACCGATGAAATTTTATTGAAATTTGAAATATTGAACAAAAATAGAGGTAAGATTAACAAATTAATATGCAAAAAAATATCTATTAAAAATAAGAGAATAAAAGGTATATAAACACATTCATCTAAACAATAACCCCCATAACACAAACTCAGCTACCGGTACATTCTTTAATGTTATGTTTAGTTAGTGTTTATGGATAAAAGATACAAATACAAAAAGAAATTGAAATGTGTTTGATTAAATGACAAGGAAAAAAAATTTCTATCTTTATAAAAGTTTTAGAATGAATTCTTATTCTTTCAAAATAGAACAAATATAAAAACATATCCCTTCTATCCCAAACTTTCTGTCTTTTCCATTCCAAAACATTAATCAAACTCTACATGATAATGAATTTATATTTAATATGGAATAAAGATGACATGATGATAATAAACATTCATGAATGATCACACATACATTATTTTTCAATATGTATTAAGATTATGAAGTCATTAATTCGAGCATTATGATAAAAGGCTATCACCCTCAACTTGACCTTAAATCCAACCTTTAACATCATGAAGTTTGAATTAATCCATATATTATTAAGATTATAAAGTCATTGACTCGAGGATCAAAGAAAATGATGAAGCTATCACCCTTGATTTGACCTAATTAGTGCAAGAAATATAAGGAGTCCAAATCTCCACACAGTAAGATTGTAGTTCAATTAACAATTATCTTTATAAGATCATGATAGAAGGCTTTAACAATAAATTAAACATTCTTGTGCTTTTTATTTTTGTTGGGAACATCCGTTTAATTTTTATCTTAATATCAACCCTATATATTACATTTTTACCATTGCATATTCATTTTGTCAGTTGAATGTTACTAATGTTAAAAAAATATTAAAGCATGAAAGCTTTTGCTAATATACACTTTAATCCCTAAACTCTTAGAAATTGTTTTGGTCTTTATATTTTATTTTTCTTATAAGGAAAGTTTTGTATCCTTATATTTCACAGCAAAAACAATTTTGTCCTTGAATGATTTTTTTCCAATCGTTCCTGCATGTGAAGTTGTCGACTTGGTCAAAATTAGTCAAAAAAAATAAATGGGTTGATAGCAAAGTAAGGGATAAGTGGATTTAAGTAGGTATGCCCCTTCAAAAATATAAATTTTATTTTCTATGATGTTTAATTTTTTTTCCATTTATTTCCCTGATTTTAACCTTAAAAATTAAGACAAAACATAATAAAATAAGTTAAAATAATAGAAAAGGAAAAAGACATCATAATACATATATGATATTATGAAGAAAATTATTGAAAAATAATATATTATGATAATATAAGAAAAAAACAAAGTAAAAACATAAAAAAAATTATGATACAAGTTTTATTTTTGTTAATATGTTTAAGTATTTAAATCCATCCCATTCTTACCTTTTCGGTCAACCCATAGAAATAATTTGATTATTATTGATTAAGTTAGCAACTTGACATATAGGGAGGATTGAAAGAATAAGCCATTTAGGGACCAAACTGAATTTGTTGTAAAGTATGAGCACCAAAAAATAAATATTAAAAAGATTTAGAGACCACGAATGTAAGGACGACAAGAATATGACATATACGGTTGATAATAAAATAAAAATACCTTTTAAATACAAATTAAATATACAAGGACTTACTTAAACATTAACCCATTAAAAAAAAAAAACGAAGATTCAGTTTCAGAATTGAGGCCAAAAAGAAAAAGAAAAAGGAAACAGCAAAAGAGGGCCACGGGTGGCGGTTTCGACTTTCGAGAGGTGGCAGTAACTGTGATTTTATG
>Ga0307515_10003854_pt1 | contig 31367 bp, 24 predicted proteins | sample 17_EM_MG_FD_194513 | JGI IMG/M metagenome (GOLD analysis project Ga0307515, IMG submission 194513) | Populus trichocarpa ectomycorrhiza microbial communities from riparian zone in the Pacific Northwest, United States - 17_EM | ecosystem: Host-associated > Plants > Roots > Unclassified | place...
CAAACAATTCCTGTTTCCAACGCCATCATAGTCGCCTCATACCCCCTGCCACAGTTATGCATTACGCATTTCACCATGACTTCATGGGGGTTTCTTGGGTCCCTGCGTTAGAAGATTCTCCTTCAGTCTCCTGGGTCGCTGCGACCTGGACTTCCGGCTCCTTCACTGTTTGTTCATCATCCTGAACTTTCTTTTCGGCATCTGCAGTTGATGGTCCCCCATCCTCTACCTGATCCGGTTTCTCCTGTTGATCTGTCGTAATATTTTGACGTTCCCCCTCTCTTTCCTTCCAGGTACGTCTTTCTTCTCTCGCTGTCTTAATGGCCTCCTGTTTCTTAACACAACAATTGGCCTTGGCGATATGATTCCCCTTGCAGTTAACACACTTGTCGACGTTATGGGTGCAGTTCTGTCCTGCATTAGCTTTGCAACCTACCACGTTGCACTTATGGTCTTTCGTTAAATGCCTCCCCGCGCACAACATGCACGCCGGCATCTTCAAAGACCCACACTTTGCCTCAACATGTCCCCATCTGCTGCATACTCCGCAAAAGGAATCTGGTCCAGCTTTAATGAACTTCTCCACATCGAACTTCATTCCTGCTGCCCTCAAACCCCCCTTCAAAACTTTTTCGGCCATCTTACTTCCCTTGACCGCAAACACAACCGAAGATGCTTTCTTTCCTTCCGCCTTCTTCTTCTGCACATCTTTCGGTCCTCCAATCCAACTAATGGCGAGGGGCAACACCACCCCCTCGTTCTCAGCCTGTAACTCCTGCCTCAATTTTTCAAGACCGCCTCCTGTCTTTTTCCCCAAATATCTATCAAAATTGACGCCATGCATTTTCACTTTCTCCCAAAGTTCAACCGTCTCGATGTCCACAATTCCTGCGTCCACCTTCCTCGCTGCTTTAATCACAATCTCCCTATACCGAATCAACATTTCGGCCGTTGCTGTAGGAGTCGTAACCGTCGACAAGCATCCTCGGGTGTTCTTCGTAACTCCCTGAATGCGAACCCAATGTGGAACCTTCGCCTCAAAAAGTGCTCTATTCACCTCTGACGAAATATCCAAATCTTTCTTCTGAGAAAGGGGGAGGCCGTTATCCCTTTTAAAGGTAACTCTCCTCTTCTCCATCGAATTTTGTCCTGGGGGGACCGGCTTCATCTCCTCCTTCTTCTGCTGCCTCTTCACCTCAACAAAGCCGTCTCCCTTCTTCTTTTGCTGTTGTCCCGATTGTTGTTGTTGTTGTCGCTGTTCGGGTTGCTTCTTTGGTGGTGGTGCTGCCGCTCTCTGCGCCCACGTATCTTTCTTCTTTTCTTCCGGTTTCTTTGCCGGATGTTGTTCTGGTTTTTTGACCTCTGGCTTCTTTTTCTCATCTGCCCTTGGTCCCTTTGGTACCACTTTTACCTCCGGTTTTTTCACCTCTTTCTTTTTCTGTTGTGGCACCGCTGGCGCCACCGGTTTTTTCTTCAGGATTGTTACCTGTCCCATCTCCAGACGTGGAAACTCCTGTCTAACTCCTCCGGGTGGTATAACCGGTGCGTGCTTGGATTGCTCCAACCGCTGCTCATCCACCTCCATCTCAGCCCTGATTGCTTTTTCCACCTTCTCACTCTCCTCCCTGGAAAAAGTCGCTCCTGGCTCAAACTCAATATCACTCATCTCTTCCTCCTCCGGGGTGGCTTCTACCTGTTTCCCCCTTCGGATTTCATCCTTCTTCCGGCTTTCTTCCGCCGCATCCTCAAATCTCTTAACCACCCTATCGGTCAATTGATCCACCAACTTATCCATGCAAGCGCTCATTGCATTTTCGATTGTTTTAGCCATGTTAACCGGAGCTAACTTGGCCACCTTTCTTTCAATCTTCTCCAACCTCTGATCGAGTTTTTCCGCCCTCTCTTCCTCATACTCCCTACTCAACTCAACTTCGGTCAAAATCTTTTCCGACGTCTTACGATTGGAGGTGACCCCCGCATCCGTATGATTCTGTCGCGCCGCCATAAACTCTGCCTGCTTTAGGCACCACTCATCATATCGCTCATCATGCAACTGATTCGTGGCCATATAATCCCTCAGCCCATTAGTGTTCCGAAGATACTCACCAATAAAGGCTTCCAGATTAACTGGCTCATTCTCATTCGTCAACGACTCTGCAGGCTTGGCCCAATCAGCCTCCAACTTTCTCCTGCTTGGCGTCTGCGGCATATTCGGGATTGGTCGGTCAGGCGTTGTCGGCCTCCTTACCCCCTTCCCCTTATTGCGCTTTTTTCCCTTCTTCGTTGGCGTCATGTAGACCTCTTCGTCTCTCCACTCCACCTCCGTCATCGTATCATCTTCGTTGTCGCTGCTATCGCTAGCTTCGAATTTTCTCGGAATGGGTGTGTGGACTCTCCGGGTCTCTTCCATTCCCCCCTCCTCTTCGGCGTCTTGTGTGGCATTTTCCTCCGACTGAATATACCTGCGCGCAATAATTCCAGCACTCGCCCTGGGAGTCGAAAAAGGATCGTCCGTAAGAGCATTTAGAGCGCTTAGAGGTAAACCCATAAGGCTTCCCTCGTAGTTCGTAGACGGAAGGGGGGACAAAACCCTCTCCCTTGGTGTTTTCGATGGGAAGGAAATATCGCTTCCCCCGTAACTCGTGGTCGGTGGTGGTGACAATGAAGAATCGTCACTCGAAATCGTATGAACAGAATGTTGTTGAGAACGTCTGTTTCCGTATTCGTCGCATGGAGGTGTTCCAAGAACCGGCTCCATGATTTGGCTTAGATTTCCCTTTGCCATTACTTCGGCATTGTGAATCCTAACTCCTTGGTTGAACTGTTCCCTGGTCAAAGTAACCGCCGCCGGTTGACCTTCGCCCAGATAATCTCCCAACTCCTCCCTAGCAATCTCGGAAGTCGTAGCTGTTCCATCCGGGTCCGTAGGTAGCGATCCCGTCATAGTCTTTTCGTTTTGCTGCTCGAGAATGGCCCCGATGCCGCTGCTGGTGGTGGTGGTGGTAGTCGACTGCGCGCTCCACGACTTTTCCTCCAAATTCTCCTTCGCTTTCTTAAGTGACTCCTTAAGATTCAGCTGCTTTTTGGCTCCGAAGAGACTCATTTTGGCTTCTAGGTAACTGAATTCAAAGAAAACAGCTGAAAACCGAAGCAAAAGTTTTCTGACGATAATAGAATTGATTGGACGATAAGGGTCTTGGCAAAACTAGAAGGTGGTGTGATGTGTTGTCGGAGGTGTTCCGATTAGGGTTGCCAATGGTACGGAACATATACTTGGAACGCCAGCCTCAGCTCCGTAAAACTGATACTAATGGCAGAGTACAAGCTAACAATAGAATACTGGCTGATGATACGAGCTGATGAAGCTCCGCCGAAGCCTTAGTGATACAAACTCAGTATGAAGAGATGGTACATGGGGCTGCTGTATATAAGGGCCTGCAGACTTCGTAGTTAGAAGTACAATTAAATCACTGAACAATCCAAAGTAACAATGGATTGATTTCAAGCTGCGAGCAATGGTCTGTGATAACAGCTTCTGGTTCTCTCAAACTTATCCTCCAATCGTCACACCGCTTTAAAGGATATCACTTCTCTTCGGTATGCCAGGACGTCCGGCGTTAGCCCCTTGTCTAAACGGCACTAACGGAAACCAGCTTTAGTTACCGGTACTAATTGGCCAATCTAATGATAATATAGGCACTTTATCATATAGATATCAACGAGAACGCAGGGGCTAACAGGCTGCTGCTTTATTCTTGTATCTCCATTCTTTCACATATACCAGCTTCAGAGTTGCACCACGGTCACACCATATTCGGGTGAGAACCTATGATACCCAGCAATTACCACATAATGCCCAGAAGAGCACTTGTTCTAACAGAGTCGCATACAGCTAACAGAAAAGCTTGAAATATCCCATCCAGTTCTTGTGAATTCTTCCCGGGCGAATATTATTCTTGGAACCTCGTGTTTTGAGTTCCATTTGGCACGCCACATCCGTTGAATGAACGCCACCTCGCTCAACGGCGATGCCTAATTCGAATACAATGCAAGAATTGTTTTTATCCCGCCTGAATGTTCCAGAAATCATCGTTACACAATTTTGTGATATGGCGTGCAGTTCGCTAGCTCGTCGTTCCAGAAATAGATAATTACCGTACTTGATGCATCGAGGTTAAGATGTCCAATTTCCTCAATCTTGGCAACTAGGAAACGGGACCATGATTGTGTAGTATAAAATCCCAGCTTCTTTCGTCTGGTAAATTTCTACCTACTGCAATCGAAATGCATTTCCTGAAGCTTTTGACACCGTTCTTCTTCCTCGCCCTCGCCTCCGCCAAGAAACCGACACCCGACCCAAACTTCTGCGAACGCGGCCAACAACTCTGCGAAATTGCAATGTCATGGGACGATTGTTCAAAGCTCTACATTGCGAGCATGAAAGCGTACGAAAAGGCCTCGGGTAAGATAAGAGACAAGTGCTGACAATGCGCAGGTGTATCCTCACTGGGTGTATCAAGTGGAAAGTCGACCCGCTTCAGCACTGCCAGAAGCAAGCGAAGAGGGGAATACGGTGAAGTAAAGTAGGGGCAATTGTCTGATTGGAGGGAGAGAGGGAGATTATGTACCTGCATTGCTTTGGAGGCGGGATAATGTAACACCAGAATAATACATGGGATTCATATGACACGAGAGGATTTATACCGCTCGTGTCACCTAGGCTAGTATTTCCTGATCAAAACTAGATACATACGAGATTTCAACAATTCTCTCTGTGATACGATGACGACAAGGACAGTATCCATCCGTGAACCTTTAAAATCTCTTGACATCCTTAATTGGTAGTCGAGTCAGGCGTAGTAACATAGCCACCTCCTATACTTCCGTAACGTTACACTTCGTTGCTGCTGCCTGCACAACCTCGGCGAAGGAGCGTTACTAGTGCGCACTCATCATCGCGTATATAAACATCCATTGCTAATTCTTTCCCACTACACCTCATCCAATACCTTCACTGCTAATCCTTTTTCTGAATACCAACCATTAACTCATTAACTAACGACTAAAATGCAACTCTCAACCCTCCTCCTCCTCCCACTCATCGCCGTCGCCTCCGCCAGCCCTAAACGTACCGGCACCTCGGATCCCACCTTCTGCGAGCGCGGACTGAAGCTATGTGATATCGCACAGTCGTGGGAGGATTGCTCTGAACTTTATATTGCGTCCATGAAGGCGTATGTATTCGAAAAGTTGACGAGCAAGGCTGACAAATGGGCAGCTGTATCCTCACCAGCTGTATTCAGTGGATTCAGGATCCGCTTAAGCACTGCGAGAATATTGCTACCGCCTAGTGTTTGAGGTGGGTTCAAGGCTTGGAGGGAGGGAATAGTTGTTTAGATAAGCTTGTCCTGGTATAATTTATATTCTCTTATTAAGCTTCATGCATCGACAAAAGAGCATTCATTCCGTCATATAGCACTGGGTAGCTACCAAATTGACTTCTAACGGTGAGAATAGAGTTTTCGGTAGCGCCTAGTGTTCTATCCTTTTCAGAAATTCGGCGATCTTTCACCATCCATTTGTCAATATCATCGAAGGATATAGGATGGCTGTTGTAAATAGTATTGACTCGAGACCATCCACTGTAGTAACGACCATGGGAACCCGTAGCATAGTCACTTCACCGTAATCCCGTATGTAGACTGTCAAGTTCTGTCGTACAATAGCACAGAAAAACGAGAGAAGAGCTTAGTCTACTATCCTATCCTAAGCATTGACGGGGGACATTATTCAGAGGGTTCCGTCTTAATGGAACGTGGCTGGACCTGAGGAAGCCCTGATCCCTTATATAGCGTGTTTTACATACCGAGATACAGTTCGGAAACCATGGAACCGAAATCAACCCTGCCAAATGCAAACGAATACCTCGTATTCGTGTTGCAGGTGAATATACGTGAGAAGACGAGCCTATATAGACCCGATATCTTATCGTGAATTTTACGAATTAGCCGTCTCGGAATATTTTGAAATGCCCAGAACTCCGATGAACTCATAGATTCCAACGTAGCAATGCCACTCTGCGTTCTGAAGAAGCGGTGGTCCGACGTTTCCCCGATTCTCGAATCCCACCTACACCCTGAAGATTCAGCACTAAAATACAAGTGCTACTACATCAGTATGAATGTGCCGACTTCCTGACAGCACGATTCACACTCATACCCATACTAATCAAATAAGCCTAGTAAATAATATACGTTAGTCCCAACCCAGGCGATGTATAGGATAATTTATGATTTGGATGAACTGTAGAGCGGTGGACACTTTTCCTCTGCCCACTACAGGCTCGGTGCCACCTCCAGTGGTGGCGGGAAGTGTTGCACATCCAGAGTATCGCACTTGGTGCGAGATGACCACCGGACAAAGTGGAGTGACTGCGGGACTGTTTTGGTCTACTACGCTACCGTCCCCGACTTAATTGTGGGGGGGGACTGAAGGGAAAGCGGTGATGAAAGGGTAAACTCCTGGGGAGAGCCCAGGTAGTACCTTAGATTATAATGATAATTTCAACCTGAACCACTCCCCAGAACAAGTAGGCATCCTGCCGACGACTGGTCAGGCTTTTGCCTTGACGGCTTTGACGACTCTGCCAAGTTCTAGCCCGTGAGTGCTATGATGGTGGTAGTAATAAGGGTGAAAGCAAAGAGGAGAACTAGAGATGCCCGATACAAGGCTATACCACTGACTTTACTTTGTACGTTATCTTATGTATTGTACTTGTTGTACAGTGCGTCATAACCTCTAGGTTGCATGTCGAGATGAATGATCAGTCAATCAATTAATCAATCAATCAATTCGTGTACCACATTCTGCTGAACTGGAGGAAGTCCTTGAATCACATAGCTTCTTCGTTCCCCAGGCCCTTCGCACGGAATATGTTAGGGAATGCTGAAGTTAATTCAGGAGATAAACCTGTTTAATGAGGTTTTTATAGCTAGAAGAAGATGTAAACCGGACACAGTTAAATGTTCTTCACGAGAAACTAACTCAAAGGCTTGTTTTAAGAGATCATAATCAGCTCGTTTTTTCGAGGTATATTATTTTAGATCCGTTAAATTTTAAATACCTTTTTCAAAGTCACCGGGTACAAAAGTTACAAAGTTATGGGTTATGTATCTTTGCCATATTATATAGAAATTCCGAATGATCAACGTCGGCTGGTTTAACTGCGATATTTTTGTAAAGCAGGATCCAATCCCAATTTGTAGCTCAATTTAGCTTCTGCTGCATAAGGCCTCCTTAAACTTTTACTTTATTCAGTCCCAGTAAGCCGTTGCGGTTATGAACAAGTTAGTCTACGTCTGTATGGTTTTTAGCAGCAAGTACGAAACCATGCTGGGTTATAGATCTAGGAGAAAACTGTCCTTCCCCTTCGGGACAGTGAAGAGTTTCGCCCGCCACCATCAGGTGGTGGCTGAAACTAGACGCGCACGAATTTTATGGTTATATCTCGACTGACAAGGACTAAGGATTTGGAGTAAAATAAAAATCCTTATACCATATTATAAATAAAATACCAATCACGAGGGTTTAGCTTATCTAAGTAATACTGTTCTTTTTCAATTAAAACTGAAGAATCACAATACTCGAGAATGTCTAATTTAAAGTTTGAATAGCCGTATTTTAGTAAAGCTCTACTTATAATACTATTACCTTTATTTATTTTCTCTGCCGGTATTCATCCCAGCTTTAATCTCCCGTATTTGAGCTAATCCTTCTGGTGTCAAATGAGCCTTGTTTTTCATTAACTCCACAACTTTACAAAAATCTAAACAACCTTAAATTACCTTTTTGGATTTGAAGGACCCTGGAGTTGATACTCAGAAAAAAATGGTATTATCTTTTTATCTATATCAGCAATAGATAAAACTTTAAAGTCTCCAGCCTCTTTTCTTTTACTATATCTACTACTGTTCTAGGATTTTGATATGATCTATAGTATAAACCTCTTCCGATATGCAAGTAAACAATAAAGAAGAAAGTTGAAGCTGCTCCCTCTCGGGTGAGTCATGTCATTCTTACCTCAATCTTGTAAGTTCCTATTACGGATATTGTACGTTGTCTTACATGCCTTGGCCTCAACGACTTCCTCTATCCTGATCTGAAAAAGTTTGGATTTATTCTATAAAAGGTACTCAAAATATAAAAAATTGTGTATTACCTTTTTTTGCCGAACATCTAGTTCCATATTCAAGTAAATATAAATCAGACATATTTAGCGATTTCTGTTATATAACCAATAAACTAGGTGAAATAAAAACGAAACTATGGCAAAAGAAGAATTAATAGAATTAATAAAATTAGTTTATCTTATGAATCGGAGGCAACAAAGCACAAATGAGTATAAATAATACAGCCCGACGGCCGAAACTTTTTTTTAAAGCGAGCAGCCGACTGGAGCCGAGGAAAACCATCCTTTTTTTTGGTAAAAAGCACACTGAAAAGTCAAAAGTAAAAATGCCACTTTCGATTTATTTTTTTTTCAAATAAAAAAAAATAAAAAACAGCTTTAGCTGTTAAGATTACAATTTTCCTATAGCTCCCAGTGATTGATTGCATCTCCCACTACTATTACCTAAGAATCTCTTGCGGGACAGTGAGAAGCAGGATGAGGAAGACGAAGAGAAAGAGACGCTGTGCAACAGACCGGGCCCTGAAATTTCATTCTGTAATTATTTAGTACTCAAAGTAATCCAATAATCTTACAGAGAGATTTATAAGATGATACAGATAGGATTCAAGTATTTTTTTATATGATAGGAGGTTAGATGGAGTTGCACGCCTCACTTTCTTTCTTCCCACCGTCACCAACAGCAGCAGAGCAACGGACCAGAATTAAGACAGCCCTGAACCCAAAATAACTACAAAAACTTCGGTTTCATGACAATACAGAACCAACTCATGACCACGCACTCCCAAGCCCCGGCTGCGCACCAAAACCTTCCGACGTCCAGGTTTGAGACCGAGTGAACCAGACCTAACGTTTCACAGCATATCGGTATCGCAGCAGAACACATCAGCTTTAAACAGATCCAGTGCACACCTGCGCACGAACCGGAGTGTTTGAAGCCGCCAATGCGGGGTCCATTCAGTAATCATAAAAATAAGGGAATAAAACACATCCAGGTTATAGCCCTCCTGCACTACAGCAGTTCGTAAGCTGCTCAATGTTATGTGCCACCAACCTTGAGCCCACTCACTGCATCTTGGCCGTATCTGGGAATTCAAGAATCGCCAGCGCACAAATCCAATCCTGAGAACACACCGCCGCTTCGATTTCCGCCTCATTTTGTTTTCATTCCGGATGCAGCGATGATCGCCGGCGATAGAGTTTGCCGTATACGTACAACTATAAACCCGGGAGTACTGTTCCGCAACCGTCACCGTTGATCCCGGGAACCTTATATCTATGACGTCTCGAGTAGGAACGTCTTGTCTCCCATTGCACCAACTATCACCGATACCATCGTCGATCCAGCACCTTCCTCTTGCCCGTACATGTATTAGCAATCGGGCAAAGGTAAAACGGTCTGCTGCTGACCACTTTTTCCTTGGGTACATGATGGAGCTGACATATCACATGCTGACTGCACGGAAGCAAGGGCCAGCTATTGGGTAGTAATGGGTGAGAGTGACTAAAGATCTCAAATGGGAGTGATTAAGCTTTAAGACCGACCATCGCCAGCTGCCAACAAAATCCAGCAATCGTGCTTAGCATATCACTACTGGATGAGATGCTGAGTTTCTGCCATACCCGCGGCCCGGGACAACGCTAATCTATCCGGATATATATACAAACCTCAGCATCGCATTTCCTCGTGTGAGCTAGTAAATCTCAATTAAGCAGGGCGAGATAAAGTTTAGACATCTCATATTCTCAGCACCTTATGACCACTAGTACTCGATACCGGTGCTCGGAGTAATAATACAGCCGCCACCAATCAAGAACCTCACACCAAGACATACTCCAATGCCTGGTACAGAGTACACACCCGCCTATTAGAATCTTTTGATCTGCTGCCACCAGTTTCTTGAATGCAGTGAGCACATGTCATACCGTTGAAACGGCCCGCTCAACTCGCTTTGGCGTGATACTGCGTGATGTGTCTCAGCCGAAACATACGGCACGCTTAATGTCACCTTTAATCCAGGGTTCGTACGGGGAGAAGATATTGTGCGTCGGTCTAAATCTCCACTGCTTTTTCTTTACACGATGACTGTACCGCAAACGTCCATCGACAGATGACGAACTACCTAGAACTCGCTACCGCACCGCGCCATCTATCTACCTATCGCGGCAACACCAGTAGACTAAGCCCGCCCCGACACTTTCCTAGAGCCTCGCGCTCGCCCATCATGGAATGTAGAAGCCACATGCGTGCCTCTAACTTTGCTAACGGCCTGCGTTGGAGTGTACTTCTGTCCAGCGTCAGCAGATCAGGCTCTCTTTTATCCTGTATCAATAAACCCCCTTGCACCCTGCTCTGGGCAGAAAAAGACATAAATAAATACATAATAAGGCATCTGGGTGCTGTCTCATGTTTTTCTGCTCACATCTCATTGGCTAGGCCGCATTTGGCGGGCGTCGGGAGATCCCATCTCCAGATCTCCCGTCTCGGGGATATCGAAGCGAGGACGCCCCGGCGGACCGGGTCGTGCTCCCCCGCAAACTCCACGTTTGAGATGCGAAACCCTGGAGATGTTTGTTTCGAATTGACAGCTGGGATGGATGTATTTATACAGATATCACCAGGTTGTAGTTAGAAGTCGCTCGGTAAAACGCGTGATATTTGGTTTGCTTGGGTTTCTCTCAGCACTCCGCGTGACTCGGCTGTATAGGGCAAGTCCAGTCGCAAACGCGTTCGCGAGCTTTGGACTCCTAAGGCAGGTACCTTGGCTTGATGTGATGCGATGCTGCGGCCTGATGAGGACTTTGGTGATGCATCATCGCTGTTGTTGTGCGTGCGTGCTTGCATAATGCAGTTGAACACCGATGAGCACCGAATCAGCGAGTCGCGCGCGCGACAGTGACACATCCACTATTGCTGGTAAAGTATTAGTATACACAGCATGGCACGAAAGTGCTTGTCCTTGCGGGTGGATATATCCTCGCTTTCCCACCGGCGCACCACACAAAGCAAAGCTGCCGACGTTTCGAAATCAATCAATCAATCAGTCAATCAAATCAAATCAAATCAATCAAGTCAATCAGTTAATCAATCTTTACACCGCAGAGTTTATTTCGCTCGGTCATCATCATCCCATCGCCAGTGTTTGCCACTTTCTGTCGGTTGCGACCGCCAGATCTGGCGCGCGAAAAAAACCCCCTGAGCAGCACCTGAGAAAAAAACAAGATCTCTGTATCGTTTGGCGGGATTGATTTTTGGCAGCTGCCTAGTTTTCTCGCCAATTCTTAATATATCACAGCAGCTTCTTCTCCTACCTCTCCTCCTCATTCTTTTTCTTCTATCTTCTTGAATTGAGTTAGTTTAGGGCGTTTTCTCATTCCCGCCCATCGCGGCCTTCCCCGCACTCTCGCGCAACGTCGCACCGCCGAACACACCACCCACAATGAAGATCCTATACAACCCCTCTACGCTCGAACACCGCGTCAACGAGCTGGTCGGCACGCGCCTGATCCCCGCATACGAATCGCCCGAGCGGATAACGTCAATTCTGGAGTCCCTCATACCACACTACACCCTCACAACCGTGTGCACCGACCCGGAACACGCGTTCTCCGCCGCCGCAAAAGTCCACACCTCCGCATACCTCGAGCACCTAAGAAGCATCTTCTCTGCGGCGCTCTCGGCGGGCCTCGTCGACGCGTCCGGCTGTCTCCTCCCAGAATGCTTCCCCGTCTCCCGTCTCCCGCTCCCCAAAAAGTCCCGGCCCCCAAAGGACCTCTGCGCGCGCATCGGTTACTACGCTTTTGACATGTCCTCCGGCATTGGCGAGGGCACATGGGTGGCTGCGATTGCGTCTGCGGATCTGGCAAGGAGAGGCGCACTGGCTCTCGCTGCCGGGGAGGACGAAACGGTGTTCGCGCTATGTAGGCCCCCGGGACACCATTGCGCGCCTGACCTGATGGGCGGGTATTGCTACCTCAATAACACTGCGATAGCGGTGCAGACGCTGCTGGATACTCTGCCAGCGGATCAGCAGGTGTCGGTGCTGGATCTGGATTTCCACCATGGGAATGGCACACAGCAGATCTTCTACCGTGAGAGCAATCCTTGTTATGTCAGCATCCACGGGGAAGATGAATACCCGTACTTTTCGGGGGCGAGGAGTGAGGTGGGAGAGGGCGACGGGGAGGGGTATAATCTCAATCTGCCGATACTGTGTGACGAGGTGAATTGGGACGTGTATGAGCCGCAGTTGAAGGAAGCGGTGGAGAAGCTAAAGAGTGTGGGGACGCAGTGGCTGGTGATCAGTTTGGGGTTCGATACGTTTGTGGGAGATCCGGTGGGGAAGTTTCAGCTGCAGACGGAGAATTATGGTGTGATGGGTGAGACGGTGGGGAGGTGTGGGTGGCCGCTGCTTGTTGTGCTAGAGGGTGGGTATGTCATTGAGGAGCTGGGGAAGAATTGTTTGGAGTTTTTAAGGGGAGTGGAGAGGGGCCGGAGGATGGGCAAGGCGCCGAACGGCGTGAACGGGAACGGCATGAATGGGCACGGGAATGGGGTGAATGGTGTGAGTGAGGATGAGGATGAGGAGGAGGAGGAGGAGGAGGAGGAGGAGGAAGATGAGGAGGAAGATGAGGATCTCGTGATGGTTAACGGTGTTGATGCAGAGGAAGAGGAGGAACGATAGCTCGGATCGAATAACCACGACAGAGACGACTTGTATATGACGATGAAGACACGATGAGACGATGATGATAGACCTAGATGTTGGTGCGAGCCGGGCAGCGCAGCACGGGGTGTGTATAAGATTGTAGCTGATCATAGATGACTGTATAGCATTTTTCTTCTTTCCTTGGCTTCGCTTCTTGTCTTTGTACATACTTCTTGCTTCACATTTTTTGCTCCTTTCCTTCAACGCACATACATACTTATATACTTACATACAATCTAGAGTGTTGTGGCTATCACCCACCTTTCATTCAAGGTGCCGTCGGGGATAGGGTTCAATGCATGTGGTGCGAATGACGAGTTAGAATGAAGGACAATGTGGATATACAATACTCCTCCGAGTACAAGTTCATCCCAAATTATGAATTACCACACGAGCTGCCTGAATTGGGATAGCTGTATTTCTTTACTAGGCTTGCTTTTGTAAGTGGGAGTGGGAGTGTGAACTGTGTAGTGTCAGGATGTCGGCCACATTTTCGTCCTTTGGAGAATTTATATTCACGGCGGAGGAGTTTCAAGATCGCGATCGGAGCGAGAACCGGAAAAACGTCGGAGCCTTACTTGCTTCCGAGCTCGGAGTGGCGTTTCGGAAGCCAATCAGAATTCGTGGTTTATTTCAGATGTCGTACAGACAACCAGTCTGGAGACAAATGTGCAGGCCAGATGCTGCGGGACTCCACGAACTAGAAAACACATGGCTGGGATATCAAGACATGATAACATGAATACAAGGCATACCTTGCAGATATCCGGATGGAAGACAAACGATTGGGAGCCTCACGCCATTCGATACGAGTTAAATATGATCCTGACGGCTTCATCGGGAGTCACTCGACATGCTCCCGCTGTGTTCCGGAAGTGCCATATCTGATGGTTTTTCTGTATGGCGCGTTTGCTCTCATTGACCGCATTCTTACCAGCAACAAGAAAGTGAGGTATGAGTGGTATTTACCGAAGTCTGGGTACTTGAGTACGTACGAGACACGGATCCCCGCAAATGTTGCCTTCTTTGGGCGCCGTTTCTGCTGGCCTCATTAGAGGAACGGTATATCCGTACCCTTCCGCAGGAATTTCTATTTGAAGGCTTCTCCTACAGTCTTCCCCCTACTCTCAGCAGCTGCTGTCGTTCCTCGCACTCTCCCGCCACTCATTAAATGGCACTATAGGGATATACGTAGGCCTTAATGTCCTATGTAACGCCACTCTGAGGCCGTAGAGGTGGTCTCCGGCGACGGTCCGAATAGAACTATAGACAAAAAGTTCCGTATGTGCCCCGAAGATAAAGCAGGGTCAAAGAATAGTAAGGTGAGTGAAGGTGGGATCAGATCGTGCTTCGTGGAATAGAACCCCTCACCCGGTTTGTTTTACTTGATGTTTCTCTTTGGGATAGAAAGTGTCGCCGGCTTGTCTTTGGAGATATCTCGGGCGTGTAGTCCCAGAGTGTGCGTACCCGCGTTCGAGACTACGGGCCGTGGTGTAAGTAATCTCGGGACATATATCATCACTAACCACTCGAAATGATGCATTTGATCTGTCAACATCCATCACCCTGTTACTGCCATGACTAATCACATGCTCCATTGCTTCGGCCTTTGAGTATATCCTTCGTTCAATCTCTCAGGATTGCCAGTTCGAAGCGTACCATGCCGGTTCCAATAACCGAAATTCTCCAAATCACGCATTTCTACATCATGAGTATGAAGTTAACAAAGGGCTGCCCGAGCTCACTGCTCAAATATACACATCACACAACACACACCAGCAGGTACTGGAGTCTGACTTATATGTATCTGTTTGTCAGTTAGTGAATGGAGCCTGAGAAAGTACTGACTCTTGGAAAGCTCCAAGATAAATATCCCTTGCCCGTATCCAATGCCCGCACTCGTTAGAGCCGCTACAGAACAGTCTCAGGAGGCATTAGCCCCAGCTCAGGTAAGGGTGAATACACTATGCGTAGAAGTGGAGAACCATCTTAGACACCCCGGAAATGTTGCTTCCTCTCCCTGGTAACCTGTGGGGGATTTTTAGCTTCATGGGATACAAGTATGTAGGTGGGCCCTTGTAGAGAAAGCCTGGCTACGGTGAGGTTCATGCACACCAGCATGCCGTAGAGTATCTACACATCTAGAAGAACTTTCTGCATTCTATTCTAGGATTTAGTCAGACGAACGTTTCAACAATGATGAGATTCCACCTTCTGTCCCGAACCTCCACCATGGCGTCAGTAAGGTATATTAAACAGTGATCCCAGTAGGCTAGGTCACCTATAGTTCGAGCAGCCAAATACAGTTCAGCCCGATGGCAGCTCTTGAGCTAACCTACTTCCCTCAGAATGGCTCTAGAGTACGTTTGAATTACAGTGCTACGGCTCGTCATAATGATTTAAGGTTACCTCCGGAAGGCGAGGTATGATGTCATTGTGATGGATATAAAGTTCACGGTTTCTGCATTAAAACCACCACCTTCGTAATACCATAGCTACCCATTTGATTTTTTGAAGGATCATGTCAAACCGCGACTCCTAAATTGCTGATGAAAAATAGTTTATTGAGGTTGAGCAAGCAGAAGCAGTTTTAGAGACAGCAGCGAAGTTAGAGCGTGCAGAAGATCATTAGTCTGAGTCTTGTAGAGAGGTTACATTTCAATAGTACTATCATCAGATTCGAAAATCAAGAGTACACTTCTAGCGTATGTGGGGGCAGTTCTAGCAGCTCGAGGATTGTTTAGTTTAGGTAGAGTGGTTTTCGCCCGGAGCTGCTCGTGAAATGTAGGTACGTGGGCTGCTATAAGTTAAACTGACCTATCAGGACCACTGATATTGAATCGATTTCCTCCCCATGGCCGCGTTATGGGAGGGTTTTGCTCTCGGAACTTCCGCGGCATTCTTTCGAATCTGTATGCAGCGTACTGGTTCGGTCGGGCACACATACTGGCAGTTCGATTGCAATTATAGTTTGAAAGATAAGGTTCGTGTCCGACGGTGATGGATGTGTTTACGTATTAGACTTGGGAAGACGGAGGGCTAGGGTATAAAGGAAGGAAGGAAGGAAGGAAGGAAGGAAGGAAGGAAGGAAGGAAGGAAGGAAGGAAGGAAGGAAGGAAGGAAGGAAGGAAGGAAGGAAGGAAGGGTGGGGGGAATACGGATATACATGGAGGAAGTGAATGAGAGGTAAAAGGTCGACGATAGCTAGGGAGAAGATTGATGGACGGAGACGTGGGTGGAGCGGTATCCGATATATACAATACTTTCCCACTTCCTGTCCTCAGCAACAACATGACAAACAAAAGCTGGGACTCACGGCGTTGATGAATAACCAGCATTGTACTGTTTACCTAGTCCTCCAAAGACTTAGCAATGGCCGACCTGGACAGGGACCTAGGCTTCCGACATTGCAAAACCAGTTAGAAACTTTGTCATCGCCAAATTTCCCATCATCCCAGTGTTCGGGAGCAGGTACCGGCAGTCTTTGTGCTGAAGCAACAATAACCCTAATCCATTTGTTCACCTGAAACCACAGAACTCTGCGTTTTCACCAAAGCCAGCCAGCAAAGTTGCGGCGAGTCTTGCATCTAGAGTAGAAGAACTCTGTAGAATCTCAACCAGTAGTCCAGCAAAACGCAGAGCTAGATAGGCATATGTACCTGGGGCTTACTCTAGTTTGGTGTGAGGACCAGTTAATTGGACCCGCTGCCGGCTCGGCTGCGCTGTGAAACTGCACATGACCAGTCCCAGCTTATGACCATAACCAGTTGGTTTCCCGCTAGCTGTCCCTATGACGTCCGTCTTCGAAACTGGGATGACTACAGTTCCAGTCGACTGCAGGTGTGTAGATCCATGTACAGTACAGAGAGATGAACAACGAACGGTGATCTGAAAATGGCAAGTTTTCGGTTCAAACAAGTGCTCGGTGCTGAGTTTGGGAAGGGGGGATTGAGAAAAATGAGAATTAATGCGGCGACACAGACTGGTATGAGGATCCTTGGCTTTGGTGAAGAACTGCTAACATAGAATTAGATCAACATCGAGGGGTGCGAGAGGAGAGAGAGGAGCTAGTGAGTGCTGACTGGTGACGTCCATTGTTTATCTCCTACGCTTGGTGTAGTATACACAGTGCACTGCCATTATTTTGGGTAAAAGGTCCTAGATTAAGAGTGAGAAACTGTGATGGAAGGCGATGACTGAGTATGATTGCGCGGAACGGGGGGCTACCGAAAATGTGTGTGAAGAAGCTTACGCACCCGATCATCCCTCACACCCCGTATTAATTGTTCTGTGTGAGCTTTGAAAGTCTAGGTGTGAAGTATAGTATACAGCCATGATTGAAGCGGGTGCGCCTGGCACGGTCTGATGGTCAGTTCGGTCTGCGCGCACATGGGGGGATGACAAAGTGGAGTAGATCTAGAAAGCACCAATCTAACTAGATAGTGACTGTCCGGATCATAACCTGCCGTAGCATAGGCAAGCTGTGTGCAGTACTGTTCGGTGTCGGACGGGCTCAAACCCAGGTACGGAGTGATATATTCAACAGTGACCATTCTTGGAAACAAATCTACTCATGAACACTCCATATCACCTCTGAATCCAAATATATTTACTTTGTCCATACCTGTAGTGAATGGCAAAGTCTCAGTTTTGGGGAAGAGTTTAGGATTAGTAATTGCGAGGAGAATTTGTGGTTCTAATTTTGTAGAATATATGTAGCATAGTGATACCTACAATCAAACTGTCTGACTACGGTAAGTAACTAAAGCCGGTATGCGAATACTGCATAAATTTATGCCAATGCCCGAATTTAAGACCGTCAGAGTTATAACGGAGAAAGAGCGAGAACAGAGATATGACTGTGAGCGAGCCCGTGAGCCACCAATATATGCAACGTGGGCTGTAACCTAGCACAGCAGGTTATACGAGTTGAACTCGATCATCCGTCCAAAAAATGTATTATCACCACGACAATGCAATCGTATTGTGTGCAAATTGCCATGGCCAGGCACCTAATCCACGTTGATTTGATTTTCCTGTGGAGACCTGCGATTTCTTGTTATAGTAAGGATGATAGAATTCGGGACTGAAGATATATTAAATAAGTTTCATCCCAGTTGAGAATGCCAGCCTACCACTCAAGTACCAGATTGGTGACATTGCAAGCATAGGGCGCAGCTCATACTCACCAGTGAGGCTGCGTGACGAACGTTGCGCACAGCCATCCAACTGCAAGATGATTAGAAGTTTTGGGCAGTCACCGGGCAAAATGGCTGGAATGAAGATGCAGTGGAAATAATATGCATCTGAGCATGGTCGTCAATTATGACCAGGAAGGGAGCAATGCCATCAATGCATACACTTCTGATTAAGTGCTGTGTTGCTTGTTTCAGATGTACATGATGTTACAGGTCTGATACACGGTCACTGCTGCAGGGGCTGATGCCTCCTGTATATATCTCGAGTCTTTCTCCTTCTCTCTTCTCTATACCATAGAATACACGCACACGGTTCTCCCCAACTTCCATATCGTAACATTGCTCCAAGCCACGAAACCGAGTACATACTCATGACATGGGTGCATTATATACTTAATAGGAACTCGGCTGGGATTTAGAATATAGTTAACTGTTAACATGAAACTGAAAATTTTCAAACTTAAACTAGTCAGTACTGGTAGATTCTGAGGTTCCCCCACCGTCTCAACCGCCCAGACTTATTCCGTTTTATTACACCTTGTGTTACCTCTCCTAAATTCGGAACAAGTTGTGCAACTGTTGTGGTTCTATCACTAAAATAGGTATGTACTATTTCTTTAGCTGTAATGAAAATATAAGTACTCAGCACCCCTTTTGAGTGCCACAAAACCCCTGATGCACTACAAGAAACGGTCCTAAATAAAAGAAAGCAATACATTAAGGAATTTGTGAGTGTTGGCATAGGTAGATCAAACGTTCCCACACATTAGCGATGTTGCGACGTCACCTTCGATCAGCTGCTCACCATGATTTGACAGAGATCGTCGCGACAAAGAGGCGTCCACGATCGAAGCCCTTCTCATCGCCTTTGAACGCAAAAGGTAATGTGGAGCCAAGGTTGAGGCTGTCCTGACGTCATGAGCTCGGCCGATCCTAGTCGGGTATTGCGCAGGCGCATCTCGGGCTGACCCACAGCTATTGATTCCGCTGAGACATCTCGACGCCTTGAAACACAGTAGCAATTATTCGGATCAGATCAACCAACTGGAGTTGTCGAATGTTGGTGCGGCTGTACGGCTGTGCGGCTGCAGTACACACACCCCATCATTGCGCACCCTCCTGAAGCGCTTAATTCTAGTGGGTTTTAAGTAGCCCATGCCCAAATAATAGTAAAACAGCAGTTCAACATAATCCCAAACTTAGCTCAAAATAATGTTTGATATCCCATTCTACTCATCATCATTGCCGGCTCCAGCCCTCACTTTTCTACCGACTGGTTGTCCTGGAGCAGAGAGCCATCTGGAGTACGTTGCTTCCGTGTTCCACGAAGTCTAGGCCGAACTGACATGTCTTGCATGATCTCGTAGCATAATAATTCTACCCGGATTTGGCGAAGAATTCGAATCACGGAAACTTCGAGACGGACTCTCCGGGAAGACAGATGTTCTTTCGCTTTCCCGAGTATTGCCCAGGGCTAGGGTTTTGACAGTTCAGTACAATTTCAAAACCCTCCTCTCTAGTACCGTAGATGCACTTGCAACCTCATTCCTCGATCTTTTGTGTGGAGAACGGCAAGTAGCGGTGAGTTAGAAAAACCCTCATACTTTGAGAGTTTTCTAATTCTTCAAACAGGAACCAACCCGGCCTATCTTATTCGTAGCTTGCGCGTTGGGAAGATTAATAGTCTCAAAGGTTCGTAAGCTAGGCTACTTGTGAACCTAGACTCATCTTTGTACAGGCTATCAGCCAGGCCACTCGACCCGAACACGAATGCATCCGAAGAGCGGCCAGAAAAGGAGTTATTGATGTTGAGGGTGCGTTCAAGCTGGTGTCAAAACCAAGGAGACGAAAACAACTGCTGGCAGTGTTCAATCATGAGGGTGCTCCTACACCGGCCTTAGGTTTGGGCCGGCTACATCGAGGGCGCAGTCAAACATCGCTAGGCCTCGAAAGAATCAAAACTACCCACACTTGGCCTGTCGGAGCAGGTAGACAAATAAACGACTTTTTGAAATCATTGGAGGAACTGTGTGATAAGTTCGAAATACATATGGGTGCGGTTTCCCAACCACGAGCCAACACCCTGCCAGCATCTAGGAAATCCGCCCGAGCAGGAATAGATACCCTATCAAACGCGGTATGAAATCTGTTACTTTAGGCCTTCAACGTAGCTGTAACTGATTGACTGACATGACTAAGATTGCCGACCACATGTCCTCAGACCAAGGAATAGTCGTGAATCGTTTTCCAGATGATTCCCTGAATGGCCACGATCACGATGCACGCACTGTGCGGAAGTCTGTGGTGGAATATATACAGAGACTCGCGACTGAGGTTCAGCAAGAGGCCACGGATTCGCAAGAACATGGCACCATAGTAAGTCCTTTGCAATTGATGTCAGTTGATATTATAAACTAAATCGCATGAAGACTGAGCCCGACTCATCCTCCCGCCGGTCTCGACCTTCGCGGCCTCCATCTGAGTTACCTCCTCTCATTCCCTGGAAGGAGGAGAATCTTGACCGCATAGGGTCTTTGCTTGGTAAATATAGTGTTTCTGAAGAGGGCAATGCGTTCGAACAAGTACAGGTGACAGATGGCAACTGGAGAGAAATACAGAGAAATTTACCAACAGGGCTTCGGTTCAACATATACTTTCAAAACAAAGTCTGGGTATATACTACGGGTCCCAATCCTGACGCTGAGGAGTCTTTACGTGAGACGCCTGTTGAAATCCCTCTACGGATAGCCAGGGCCCCTGTCATTACAATGCCTTGTATAAAACCTTTCTGGCACTCCGGAGGTGAATCATTACCGGATCCTGTCAAAGAACTAGCCGATCCGAAGTCTCTTCTAGACGAAAATCTGACCAATCTAATATTCGATACCTACCCATTCGCTCAGGGATTCCATCTTTTCTTCAACGGCTCCTTGCAGCTTTTGGTTCCTAAGGACTTCGAAAAGTCCCGTGCACAGCGAATGTATCCCCAAATTTTCGCTGGGTTCCATGTGTCCTTTCTCTCGACCGTACCTATACCCACTGCAAGTGGATCTGTTACAAATACTACGCTCAGTACTCAAGCGCCAACTGTCAGTACCCAGCCCACTAGCATTGCGACGCTCCCAACCCAGAACTGGCTTCAGGGTGGGGGCAGAGTTCTCGTCCGTGGAAACGACGGAAGAAACGGCCCAGCAGGCCGCATTGGAGTGGGACTTCATTTTACAAAGGAAAACAAAGTGGTTTTCACTATTTCCTCGCATATTGCATTCCAGTCACAGGAGGTTAGGGATTCATGGAAGTGGCTGGCAGTAAGACAATGGCGGAAATGGCGCAATAAACCCCAGTCGTATAGTATAGAGGGGCTTCAAGTGTTAGATGCTTCGACCGAAAAACAGGTAAGCCACCCCTTCTCTGTACTTACACGGTCTGAGTCTTCGTATGCACGTCAATCTACGTATTGCTAACAAACATATCCAGATTGGAACCATTTGCCGTTCTTTTGACAGTGCGATGAGCGAATTCCCTGCAGGCTACGAACATGACCTGGCATTTGTCGAGCCTTTAAGTCAAGTCGATATCTCTAGTATCGAAGCGAAGGGTAAAAAGTTTTACCGTGCCCCGGGGGGCCTTTGCGAAGGGCGTCCCCTGTTCTTGTGCAGTGGTCCCGGTATTAATCACGAGTATGGACAAAACGTGAGTCTAACAAAAGAGGAGTTTCGGGCTATAATTCCGGCCATTTCTATAGGCCAATCTTGTTTTAAGTCCAGGGTCAAAGGAAAAAAGGTATCGAGTGATGCTGCAGATGCAATTCACTCGAGAGCTATTCTCTATAGGTGGTTTTTCAGGAGCGCAGGCCGAGGAACAACAACACTTGCGCCTTTCAGTGGGGCAGCGTTGTACGCCAAACCCGACCCCACGTACCGCGACTCAGAAACTGCTGATATGATACTCGGTTTCCAATCATTCGAACTGGTTAGCGAAAGGTATGATACAGATCTGAAACCAATGAAGGATTATAAACGCAATTTGATACGTGAAGTGGATGGAAATATTTGTCTGGGAAGCGAGGCGGTTTATGGTTCCATGATGGCCCCACGAGAATTGATAGAAGGGGATGGGATCGAGATCATGTGAAAACTACATGTACTTAAGGGAATTACAGAGGCGTACGCATCTACCTTGATATATAGTTCGATACTTTTAAATAATAGTAATACAGTCTGCCATGTATTCATGATGCATCTACTGCACATCACATAACCAAAGTTTGCGGTATCCATTACACCGTAGCTCCGCACAAGTATGAGATTAATAATACTGACTATCTTGGCCATTCATCAGACTTAAACTGTGTCAAATATACATGAAAATCAACATTAACACATTACTCTCTTGCATTGACGTTGGTACAAGACCACTATTTATATCTATGCCGCCGAAAAGCTCCCCGGATTAAATCCTACAATGATGACTTCTGTCGGCCCGGATTTCTCGAATGCTTTTACGACCTGGAGGATTCCGGTTACAGCCGAAATCAAGAACCCCAGGAACGCCAGAATTCCTGCAATAATCGCAGTCCTTCGATTCATCGATGTATCAGCATTACCCTCTAGCTTCTGGCCGACCAACTCACAAAATTGTCCAGTAACCGTACGTATCACTCTTGTCTCTCAACAGCTGCCATAAAGGTCTTCTGCTTCTCTTTTCTTGCAAGTACTTGTTGAGGATCTTGATGCGCTCCCAGTGGTAACGAAACCTTTCCTGCTCCCAGGATTCGAAGCTTTCGGCATTGTTCCCTATACTACATTCCTTAAGGACTAGGCGGTCAAATGTTGATGGGTTGCTTTTAAGCACTTGTGTTCTTTTTTTGAAAATATTCTTGCCCGAGGTACTGGAAGAACCAAATATCATGCCGTATGTGTGCTGCAGCTCGGAACGCCACTCAACGGAAAACCCGAATGTCCTAGATAACCATCAGCAATATCGTTTGACAAGCACACAACCTTTGACTTACCCAAGTGCCTTTTGGCTAGGAAGCTCCGAGGGAGGTTCGATCTTACATGGCATGCAGAAAATATGCAGTTCTCCATCTTCCAAGTACAAATGCTTCGTGATATCATATGTCCAAACAAACTTAATACCAGCTATTTCCTGGAGGTTTTTTGCTTTCAGCAGCGACCGAGGTACCCCATTGGAGTGGCGGTTTTGGGCTGGGATGGCTAGAATGTCGAGTTGATGCGCCTGGACGAACTCCGCCACTGTGAACTGTCCAGAAAAGAAACGATTTCGATCATTTTCCCATGCCCTAGGAGTCGTGTCTCCATCTCTCGGATCCAGCAGCATCATCCACAGCCGCAGGAGTCGGGCTACAGTTTTAACATTCGTACTATCATCCAAAAAGAAATTAATCGGTACGATGGACTGCAATCTGTCTCGATTGTTGGAGAGGCCGATGAAATCAATAATCGTTGAGCCAACATTGGTTTTAAAGTGAACAACGACATCGCAAAACATTTCGCCAACCATGTTGGGATCTCCTGCGGTGTTCCAGTTTATAAATTGATTCTCAAGCCAAGAAATGTATGGCTTCAAGCGGTCGTAGTTGCCGTCGGGTTCGTGGTCGTGATCTAAGGCACTGACTATTCGGTTCTTGCAATCATCATTCAACGCCGTTGTGGGTGAGCCTGGTGGTAGTATAAGTGATATTCTTTACATCTTTGCTGTCGCTGCAGAACACTTACTCGGCAATACCGATGAGGTTGAAGGCTGGATAGTGGGTAGGAGGGACATGTTAAGGTTTGTGTTCATACTGGATTCTTGCTCTCTTTGGTGTCAACTAATAGTTTTGTCCAGACTTGACTTCCCGGAGGTCTTTATCTACCGACCGATCTCAGTTTCCCTGGGTTCTTGCTGAGGCTGAGCCCGTGGGTTACACATGCCACCAAAAGCAATATTGGAAGCAGCAGACATGTGCGATGCGCGTTCGTTTCAATTTGCAATATGAATGACATAATTGCCTGGGCAGTGTTCTATACATGTAGATGACTTCCGGCGCAGTCTATATACCGGTATTGCAAAAGAACTGCGGCTGACTGTTGCGTGCCCTTGGCACCTACTGCAGGCCTCCGCCGGATGCACTGCCCCAGCTGCCGAGTGCTTAGTTGTGATCGCATGCCTCTACCTGTGGAACAAACCTAAGCCCAATATCACGTGACAGCCGGGTGTGTTCCCTCTTTGGTCGCAACACTGAGCGGAGTGCGCATGCCAAGGGGGCATAACGCCACAGGGGTAATCAGATCACTGTCCCCCGGTCGAAACCAGCACTGAATGGCTGCACGCAGAGCTCCCGAGAGTAGCAGCGGATGCGATGCTGCGCTCTCGACAACGTCGTGGTCGAAGAACATCTGCTCTGCCAGCCGATGCCGCGAACTGGACACCAACGACTCGCTCTCCTGGCTTGCGCGGACCGAATGCCAACGCCCCTTTCGCCGCTGCATCGCCGAGAGAAAAACAAACCCTCGCCAAACCGCCCAATGGCGCTCGCCGTGCCAGGCTCAACAGAGCACCAACTGACGCAGACGTGCGAGCTGGCGCGTTTTGGTCTGCTCGGTGATCACTCCACATGCACAAATGCCGGACGATCGGCGCCTGCTGACATTCACAGTCCGTGCCGCGAGCTCTCGTTGTATGTAAACTCGTCTCCTGAACCTCATGTCCGCTCTCTCCACCATCGCCAGTCCTTACCGCGTCACTCTCTGCGTTCACAATGCGTTTCCTTCTCCTCGTCTCGACGCTCTTTCTCGCCGCCCTCGTGTCTGCGCAGTCCAGCGATGACGGTTTGCCTGCACCCCCCGTCTCATTCCTCAGGCAATGCTGACAAGCATAGTCGATGCTGCCGCTCAGATGATCTGGGACAACGACGACGAGCCGTGGTGCAGTGACGTCTTTCTTGCCCCGGTAACCAGGACTCGCACACCTACGACCACTGTAGCGGCCCGCACTGCGACCAGAGCCAGGTCTACCCGCACAATCAGAGTCGTCAGGACCGCGTTCACAACCACAACTGTGCGTTCCACCGCTACGCGGTACGTCTCCCCCCTCCCCCCTCACTGCGTCTCCAAACTGACCGTGTAGAACCATCTCGACAACGACCACGACCACCCTGGCCTCCCTCGCCCGCCGCCAAGCATCTCGCCCCCCGGGGCCACCGTACCTGGACCAATTCTCGGATGCTGTGGTGTCCGAAGCTTGTCTTATCTTTGTTGACCCACGCATTGTCACCGTCACCGCCCGGACCGCGGCCACGCGGACCCTCGCGGCCCGCACCACTACCGTCGGCACCACGACAACCACAATCTCCACCGACACAACCGTCACAAGCGTCATCGCCGACGTCACTAGCACCACCACGACGAGGACCATCGTTCGCACCGCCAGTCCCGATCTCGTCCCCGATCCTCCGGAAGATGGCAGCAGCACCGGAACCACGGCCGGGACCACTGTCACCACGGGCTCCCAGCTCTGCCGCGACTTCACCGGTTCCGGTCCGATCGCAATCGGGGTGCGCTCGCACCGCTTCTCCCGCTCGCTGGGTCAGGATAGTTATATCGTGGACTGGAATATCGATAATCCCATTGACTGCTGCAACAGGTGCGCGAGCGCCGCTATGGGATGCAGTTTCTGGCGCTACGCCGATAGCTGCTTGATTGTGGTGAACCCGAGACGGGTGGATACGTGTCCAACGCAGACGGCGGTGATTACGGTTACCACGAGCAGCAACGCGGATAGAGACTCTATGGCCGGGCCCGGGCCGTGTGAGTGGGAGATCAGGCGGGTTCAGGGGTAGTATTAAGAGGCGTTTGACGGAGCATTAAATTTCTTTTGGTTCTGGATGGGGGTTGCATATGTTGGAATTAATTCTATACAGGCGGATTTGGATATTTATTGTATTGTTAATGTAATTACTACCAAGGGATGATCAACTAGTCTCAATTGGTGAGAAGGAAAAATCCTGCCTTCACTTGCTCGCACTCGTCCAATCAGTTAGTGTCATTTTCTCGGTTGCTCTCCCGAAGTCATCATTTGGTACTCGCTCGAATTCGTTGGTGTAGGACATCGGAATAGAAATTCACCCCTCCGGATTCCGAGCGCTAGCATTAAGGAGAAATTGACCCTTGTTTCCCATGCCACTGATCCAGCGCTCTGCGTATCATACTCAGCCGTGGAGCCAGGAAAAGAATGATCGCCAAACGTTTCGAACCCCGGCGTTTACAGCACCTGAGCCTGATGTTTATAGCACCTGGCGTTTATAGCAACATGCGCTGCCAGCTAAGCCAAGCATAGGTCCATGTTTATTAGAAAATTCAAACCTGGATCTAGCAACTCGCACCCATACCTTCTTTATCACGTGATTTGAGCCTCATACCTCGGTGCTAAATAACTACTTCAGTCGCCGGAAGTGGAATCTTTAGCCCAGCGGAGCGAATTAGGGCTGGGGGTCCGCTGGCTGGGAAACGTCTGGGTGCGCGACAAGCAAAGTACACCATTAATGTAACAGACTTCGTTCTACCGAATACATTGTAGTACGGATTATCCAAGAGCAAACGTTCCTCTGCTACCAAATCCTACCTATTATACTAGATTTAGGCCTACAACAGACCGGATAGGAGTGTTGAAATATTAACCCTTGCTCCCATACAAATAGTTTTGCTACTCTATACCAGATGCCAAAGCGATGTATGCTGGATTAGGTAGAGTACTTCTCGCACCAAAAACCCCTGGCCTCGAATCAGGCTCTCAATTGTATACGTGTGCACTAAGATGAAAATGGAAGTGACAAAAAGGGAAGTGTGGCGAGGGAACGAAGTTGTGAGAGAGTTAGGAGCCTGGAGACCTCGCTCCACACAAAGTTCTCAGGTCAACCCGGTTAAAATTTCAACACCATGGGTTTTAGCTGGGTTTGCATGGAAAGAAGAGTTTAAGGGAAAAGAAATCAACTTTATATGGGGCACTAGGCATATTAGACAAAATTTGTGGTGTAAAGTGATCAAGAGTGACCGGGTTAAGTTGGTAACAGCCTGGATCAAGCCTGGATCAGCTTTGGATTAAGGCTGTAGTGAGTCCACATGTGGAATTCTTTAAAAAATACTCGGTATTGACTCAGGTAGATGTAACCTATTACCACCCCAAAGCTCAGCTCTCTGGAGGTAATTTGAAATTTTGGTGGAGTGATGTCTCCAGGCCCTTTCACCTCACTTTTTTCATGATCTCAATTTGGGTCAGACTCGCCATTTCGGTTAGTATAAAATCACGTGAGATCAAAGAGCCGAGGTACGAGGCCAAAAAAGCCCCTAGTTTCGGCGGGGCTAATTTATGTCGGGTATACTAAATTGGTATCTACACGTGACTGTGCTTCACTAGAGCGCATATTCATTGATTTATATACCAAACTCTCACAGTAGGAAACGAATCATGTTACTGGTAGAAGCATCTTAGAAGCATGAAAGAACAAACCATTAGAAATGACACTATGTCTTCCCATAATGTTAGGATTCTGGTGAGCAATGACGTAGATGCTGACGCCCCAAACTGATGAAACGTGCTTCATTCGTAGGGACTTCCATATAGGTAAGGATCCCAAGGTTAATTAAAGAAGCTATACTGCTTAGAAGTCTCTTCGCTGCTTTGTGCTTGTCCGGGGTGCAGCGATACATGTACACTACCTCCCACTCCAAAAATCCCAATGTATACCCAATGACAGCGCCTTAGCCTTTACTGGTAGGATGTTGTGCAGTTTAACAACAATAACAGAGCTACCATAGCACGGTAGTAGATAGAACGGTGGTAACAGCTGTCGTGGTAAAATCCTAATAAAAACATTGTCTTTAGCCTTGTCTCCACAGCAATTGGCGTTGTTGCCCTTGGAAATACCGCGACGCCTAATTACCACGGAACTGCTAAACGTCTCTAATAGCATATGATATGCGCGGCATTTTTGATGCTGGAATGATCTCGATTGGGACGCATTTATCCTATCTAAACCCCCCACGGACTATGAATAACGATACACCGTTTGCATAACGGTGCCGTATTTGCCGTCGCGGTGGCAACTCATGGGAATTACTGGTCACAAACTGGAAACCTCTCGATCACCCATAGTGTAAACTACTGTAACATAGCCAATCCTGTAGCGCCAGATAGTTACCATCATATTATATATCTACCTTATCTCTGCCCGTAATACGGTTATCCATCAACGATGCTCCTACCCTCTGTCCTCGCTGGACTGGCGACAAATCTGCTCATTTTGCATCGCGAAATCGATTTCATCGTCCTACATCTATTGGGTCTCTATCTGGTCGCAATTGTCGTATTAGCGTACGTCCTAACGCCTTTGGCCGCCCTCATCTGCGCCGCATGTTACAATGCTACCCTCACCACTTCAATCTTAACGCATCGTTTGCTGCTGCATCGGCTCTGCCGCTTCCCAGGGCCACTGGGGGCGAAAGTCAGCAAGCTCTGGCTCATGTTCCAGACGTGGAAGAAGCCACAGATGCACCTCCTTACTGACAAGCTTCACAAAGAACACGGTGACTTTGTGCGCGTAGGTATGATTCCTCAACCTCCTACTTCCAGTAGGTGCTGACAGCCACAGGTCCACGGGAACTCTCCATTGCCCATCCTGCCGCAATACCTGCAATCTATGGCGCAAACCTTCAAAAATCTCTTTATTACGGGTACTCGGGCTCTGGCAACGACACCTCGCTTTTTCTGCTTCGCGACGGCCGCCTCCATGCCCGCCGTCGACAAGCCTGGGACCGCGCCCTGAATGGCGCCGCGCTGGGCACGTACACAAAGAAGCTGCGAGCGGGTGCAGAGCAGCTCGTGACAGAACTCATAGCACGTGCAGCTGCAAAGGAGGCTGTAGATATCAGCGCGTGGGCAAGATTTTTTGCGTTCGACATGATTGGGTCGGTAGGACTGGGGAAAAGTTACGGGTGTATGGAAACCGGGCAGTTGCATGAAGCGCTGCCCGCGTTAGAGGAAGGAAACTGGTTTTTTGCTGTCCCGGGACTCGTACCCTGGCTTATGAAATGTCTTTTCTCTATCCCTGGCGCCGGAGGTGCTATGGTGAGCTTTTACAATTGGTGCACACACGAGATGGTGTTGCGGATACAAGTTTTTCTGCCCTGCTCCTCCCTGCATGTGAACGCAGCTGATAGGCCGAATAGGAGATGAAGAAGTCCGGGGGTGAAAAATGCAATGACGTCGCGAGCCACTTACTCGCTGACCCCCGCTGCGGGCTCGGGAAGATCCCCTACTCCGCCACGCTCGACGACTGCAGGCTCATTATCATCGCCGGAAGGTATATAGTGATCTCTCATCCTCCCGCTCTACTCCTCAGCTAACTTAAGCAGCGACACTACATCTGCCGCACTAGCAACGGCTCTGTTCTTCCTCACCGCGAATCCTCGCATCTTCGACACTCTCTACTCGCGCTGTGAAGATAACACCTATCTCGATGCTGTTATCAACGAGACTCTACGGCTTTTCCCGCCTGTAGGGTCGACAACCGGACTTACGCGCGTGACGCCGAAGCAGGGTATTAATATCGATGGCACGCATATCCCCGGCGATGTATTTGTTAGCATCCCGCCGTACACACTGTTTCGTGATCCCAGGTATTGGGACCGGCCCAATGAGTTCTGGCCTGAGCGGTGGCTGGCAAATCCGGATCAAGGGAGGGGGCTGTATGTGCCATTTTCGGCAGGTAAGTCATGTGTGTCGTTGCTGTGAGGTGAGTTGCTGATGCACGTGTGTTTAGGAGCCTATCAGTGTCCGGGGAAACAGTTTGCGACGACGCAGCTGCGGATGGCGATAGGTGAGATTGTAGATGCATTTGAGAAGTTGGAGTTTGTAGATCCAAAGGGTGCCAAGGAACGATTTGAGGCGGATATGATGGACTATTTTGTGAAGCATCCGCCGGAGTGTTGGGTTAGGTTCACGCCGAGGATGAAGGAGTGATATGGAGAAGTTTATTCAGCTGGGCACCGCTTTTGATGATGCTTACGAGCTACTATACCGATAAATGAGCTTGAACGAGGCTTCAAAACGATAGGCTTATTTTAGGCAACGCTAGAATGATGACCTGCATGGCGGTTGGCACAGTCGGGCGGCCGTAAATTTTGGCAATCTGTGGGGCCATTGACACTCTTTAGGTCACTGGGTGCTTTTCGGTTTGCCTTTTCCCCCCTAAAAATTTCCAGGGTCTCGGTAAGTCTAGGTATGATGGGATTTCATCTATTCAAGGTTTACAAAATGATGCCATGTGGTGACATTTGCGCATGACATCTTCAAGTCTTGCCGCCATTCTCACACCCGTTTATGAAATCAGGTCTGAAACTCGAGAATGTGAATTGAACAGTTGTTGGCTATCTCGTTTGTCAATGACAATGCTACTTGTGCAATGGTGAATCTTTTGATGTTGAAACTAAGGTGTGTAAAGTACATTGGATCTTGCCGAACGACTTGGTGAATAAGGGAATACGGCATATTTAACATTCAACCGAGACGCTCTCTTGGGTTTCTTGCTGCCTAGTAGATGGTGTCGGTACCTGTCGAATTCTGTCTTGTACTTGCGGGTCCTTACTAAACCCGAGATTGTATCGCTAGCTGGAGTCCCGGGATAACTTCGGGACCAAGGAAACTAATCCCCGAATCTGTAGCATTTCAACTCCACCAGATCCCGGGATTGAGTGCCTAGGATGTCCCTTCTAATGTGCTAAACTAGCAGGAACGGCAGGAGATGCTAGGGGCGCTGGAGGGCGGGAAATTTTAAACTCAGTAGAAGGACATGAGACGGATGCCCTAAGGTTCATTTCACTGTAGCTTAGAATAAACTACAAGCGGCGTGGCATTTACACTACTATTTCGTGACGTATGTCGTTTAGATTTTGTGAGTTTGTGCTTTAGTTGTAACTTAGTTGTAGTTTAGCTATTGTAGCAGATTTTGTGAGATTGCGGTTTAATGGTAGTTTTATTATCGTGATATTGTACTTTGGTTTTTGCGCGTTTATAGCTGATATCTAATATATATACACATGCTTTGTCGGCTCGAATCATTCTCATTGGTTGACTCGTGGTACGTACCTCTAAGGAGGATTTTTATTGGCTGACAACCCACAGCTTCAACCATTTCGATGGCTTGGCATACCCCATCAAATATCCTCAAATATCCACTCCCAATTAAGTATTTGAGTTCAACTCTGATCA
>Ga0307515_10003855_pt1 | contig 31357 bp, 35 predicted proteins | sample 17_EM_MG_FD_194513 | JGI IMG/M metagenome (GOLD analysis project Ga0307515, IMG submission 194513) | Populus trichocarpa ectomycorrhiza microbial communities from riparian zone in the Pacific Northwest, United States - 17_EM | ecosystem: Host-associated > Plants > Roots > Unclassified | place...
ATACCCCCCAGTTACACAGCAAAAACTAACTTCTAGAAATGGAGTGTCCGGATTGACCTTTCCTGACCCGAGTACCTAGAGCCGGGATTAACCTTGGAGGTAGCACCTACTACCTAACCCAAGCTAGCTAAGAAACCACAATATCCGTCGGGACAAACATTCACCCAAGAAGCATCGGTCAAAATTGTGAGCACGATCTAGGGTAAATTTCCCAAACCTAACCCCTCCTGAACGTCGAACGTCCTCCAAGCTAGCTGCCGTGAAAACATTCCGCAATGGCAAGGAAACCCTATAACCCCAGATACTAAGTATATATATAGCTAATCCCATATATCCCCCCCACCTTCCCCTTCCTCCACGCTCTCGACCCGGGCCAGACGCCTGAAACATCCCCGATGTCGTTGGAGTCTCGAGGTTGACAGGGTGGAACTTTGTCAAACGGGAAGCTGCCTCGTAACTTCTGAACCTGGGTGATAAATAATTTTAGCAACTCATCCAAGTGTCACATACAAGCAAAGAACACTTGATTAATATTCTCTAGTAAATAACATAACCATGTCTCTAGCCTCTAGTACCTAGACATATTCTAGGTTCTTTGTCATTCCGGAGCGGGCCAGCAATCTGTGATACCCCCACCAGACCCAGTCTCCTCAACTATAGCTGCAATGACAGAGCCAAAGTCCATAGGGTTTCCTTCGAAGATAACGAAATTTCTCTTCTGTCGCTTGGCATTTAGGGCGTTTTGAAGGCCAAGGATGCTGTCTACGTTCGTTGTCACCAACGCAGCAGCCTCTATATCAGTTAAGTTCCCCCATTTCTGAGCCCAGCCTGCTTCGAACCAGAGGAACCTCGCAAACGCATCGTCTGTTAACAGTACATAAAAGTCAGCCTTGGAACCGGGAGAAAAATGAAAGACTAATGGTTGCGAGGTTTCATACCGGGCAAACCTATAGCAACATCTACGCTTGCCCTATGAAGGATAGCAATACTACTTTCTGACATTGGGGGGCCGGGGAGACTACGAGCAAAAGCAAGTCAGCTAACTCTTTAGGAGTTCTTATATGGTATGTCATACCAGTTTCTTGTCTCAAACGTTCTTGGTAAGCACCGCCACGGAGACAGAATAACTGGAATCTTTGCCTTCGCAAGTTCATCGGCAAGCTGTACTTTTGTTAGTATTTGGTAGGGCGTACAGTCGTGATAATAAAGCGAGTTTACGCGCAAAAGCACCCTCAAGCATAACTTCACTTTGTACCGCCACTGTACATGTCATCTGTCATCTTGGACGTTTGCGTACCATCCAGGCTTCCTGGCCACCAGCTATGACGATCCGAATCTTTGGGTAGTCCCATTTCACTTTTATAAGGTGCGCAATAATATCCTAGATACTTGAAGATTAAAATCTGTGAACTTTGCGGCCAGGGATACTTACCTTATTTCCACATTCGACAACCAGCGGGAGGTGACCAGAGAGCACTTTTCCGAAGATGTTCGTCTTGCCCTTATTGGTTGTTGCAAGTAATTTCCGAAGAGTGGAAATTTGGCTCGAAACAGTAGGGGTTTTGGATCCTGAATCTAAGTTAAGATTAAATCTATTTCGGAATTAATACAATTACCTTTACCACCTTGTCCAATTCGTATATGCAATCCGACATCATCTAATTTCCGTCAGGTCTTCATTATGTCCCTCGAGTGTGAAGTTCACACCTTTCAGGATGGCCCCCTTTTCAAGGACTTGTGAAGTTGACAATGTGTTAGAGTCTTCCGTTAGATATGGTGTGATGGCTTTACCATTACGGGCCCCAGTACGAAAAGCTGCACTGACCCCTCGAAACAAAGACCTCGGCGCGCCAAAAAGCGCTGCACCATTTGGGGCTGTTATCGCCTGGAGAACCCCATATCGTCTCGCAAATTCTAGATGCTTCCCTGAGAATGAAAGCCCATGCTTGGTGTAAAGCAAGTCGGAGAGATCAACCGAGTCGGTTTCGGGAGTCCCATCCTGTGTATTTGGATCGTCATCGATATCAGAAAGCCCTAATGCTAAGCCCAATGCAGTGATCCCCTAAACAAAACAACGGAAGTCAGGCGTGACGAATAATTTTTAGACTTGTAGATAACATACCGGAACAATATAACCATCTTTCAAGCTCATAATACTAGCTCCCTTTTTCGTCAATCTTTCCTCTTCTGTAGAGCACTTACCGATGCAAATAATGCGCCCTTTTTCCAGTACAAGCGTATTGTTTCCTTCTCGAACGCGGTGGTCTTCTAAGAATGACTTAGAGATACCCCTCACTACAAGGTTACGAGCTCCAATTTTGCAATTCTCTCTCCCTTCTGCAGATGGATCGGATTTCCGTTGCTTTGGAGCTCGTAGGGTTTCGAGTATAGGCTTGGCTAGTTTGGAACGGTTGCTTTCTAGAAGACTCGTGCCATCTATCCATACCTGGACTGGTGTAGCCCCAAGACGAAGTGGGTGTTCGTCCCAGAGCACCAGGTCAGCGTCATAACCTACTTTGGCATATCCAATTCTGTGTTCCAACCCAAGAGTAGCCGCGGGGACTGCTGTGAGCGATTTAAGGGCGCCGAGTTCAGATTGTCCAAAGTGATGATTTATGGCCGCTTCATACCTAAAAAACATAAGTCATTACTGTTGTTTCCTAAAAAATTAACACTCACGCAAGGTGCTTTGCATTTTGCACAGGATGATCCGAATGCACACTATTCGAAAGTTAGCACGAATACTTAGGTGGTGGAGAGGTGCAGAACGCGACAGGAATCCCATTTTGTTCCAACAGCAAAGCCGCGAACAGAGAAAGTCTATATGCTGGCTAAAATCAGTACTTTATGCCAAGCTCATGGGAACAGCAATCAGTCAATTTACATTCCATAGAATACAGGCCAAATCCAGCAAACAAGGCGATGGTAATGTTGCTGTTTGTATTAGAATATTATATTCTTGAATTGGTTATAGAAGCAGGAGTATTAGAAACCTTGCTGACCCTTTCAGAATATCAGGGATAAGGTGGGCATCGTTCGCGTGGTGGAACGCGTGTACCTTAAAGCCAAACTCATCCGCTAAACGCAGGATAGATTCCATGTCGTGTGGAGTATAGCAATGAAAGTTTGTTCGTACTTGCCCTCGCAATACAGCTGTACATGTCATCAGCAAAAGCCCAAATTAACACAAAAGCCCAAGAATTATACTCACCAACAGAACTTTCTAGTTCAAGTGAGAATGGAAAAGCTTCTTGCACGTTCATTGTTCCGGCGGCCGCATGCCAACGATCTTGTTGCATTTTCAGTGTTCGAGCTCGGTCAAAAAGTTCGCGAAGTGCCCAGGCCTTATATTGTCAGCTGGTTCTCCTACGGATTCAGGATAAAATAGTACAATTCCCATCCTTGACTTCGGTCTCTCTGGAAACTTCGCATGAAACTTCTTGGGATTACCTCCGCACGCAAATTTCATATAGCGCTGTGCATTAGTAGCATTGCCTTCAACCAGCATCTCATTAACCGACAGTGATGGAGGCACCCGATTCTTGATTGCATATGCTTCTCCTCCGATTATGTTTGCTGAGCCAGGTAGAACCAACGAAGTGGTTACCCCGCCAGATGCAATAATTGGGATAGATACTAAAGAATTCAGTGGGACATTTATAGTAACCCAATAAATCATAACATACCGTCACCCGTATATATAGCATCGATTGCCCGTACGTAAGGTGTCAGATCAGCTGACAGTTCAAACAAATCGTACAGTCCATCGCTATACGGTAAAGAGTCCACTCCGCTGTGAGAGTGTATATCCACTAGTCCTGGGGTGACAGGACGATGGTGAGCGAATACCTCAGCAACCGACTCTCCTGTAGCCCTAATGTTATGGCCGATATCTTGGATAACCCCTTCCCTAATAAGAATATCAACTGGCCCGTCATGCCACGCATCGCCGTCAAACAATGATGCCTCTCGTATGATGAGTTCCGCAGTTTTATCGCTAGTAAAACGTGGGTTCGATCGCAGTTGTTTATCGCAGAAAGCCAGTATCTCTGTGTGTATTTTAACAGAATGATCTTTGAGTCGCAAGGTAGGAGATAAGTCAGGTATATACGTATATTCGCTTCACATTGCAGATATATCCCATAACCGAAAGCACACAGCAGCGCCAAAAGGGCAGTGAAAACGGTTGGGCCTGTGGTAATGCGGAGCCCTGAGCTTCGACTGGTGTGGCCTGCAGAGGCAGAGGCCATTGTTTTTGCTGGTTATTGAAATGTTGGGGGGTAGAAGGTGACCGTACGCTCAGGTCAGGGGCTTCACGGCCTATTTCATTTAAAATTTGCTACACTCGAGCTCATCCTTCAGCTTAGAATACTGGAATAATTTATCTCCGGCCAAAAACGGGGCTTTCCATACGTGAATCAGGGTAGCGATTGCGTCTCACTCACATGACTTAAACCAGCCCTTGGTATAGGCTATCGAGGCTAGGGCGATCACAACGCTCTGGTTGCTGCGCAGGGAGCCATCATAGGAGGGCTGGTGGGAGACAAAGCTTGTTTAATTAAGGTGTCTTGGAATGAAATTTTGCCTGGCCGTATAGTAGAGTGGGGGCCGAGCACCCAACAACATTTTTTCACAGTTGCAATTGTCTCGTCCCATCCGGTAGCGCCAAGCATCATATTTTTCTCGTCGGCTACCTGGCGGTTAGGGTTAGTCACCCAATCAAATTTGACGGCTGGGCTCGAGACAACAGTTACAACAGCTCAGCAAAGATGAAAAGTCCAAACAAATACACAATTTAATACAAATCCTAGAAATAAAGCCCAGGATAGACCCGAACTCACTTTCAGCTCCGTTGGGCGAGTGTCGTATTGCTTGGAATCTTTTGGTGCTCGCAAGCCGCCCGGGTAAATTTTTGTGATAGTCTGTTATTTGTTGAGAAGGTGTTAACGTTTACAGGCAGCAAAGCACCCACCGAAATCGACTACGTTATTAATCAGTAAATGATGTTCGTTATAATATAACGCTTATCTCGCCAAGTAGTTATTTGCTGTATGTCGGGGATCTGGATAAGGTCATTAGAATCAGGTTGAAGTGTTGCTACTGTGAGAGCAAAGCTCTACGAACCCTATCAATCGACTGATAGCACAACTACAAGTTAATAAGATAGTATAATATAAAAAGAGGCTTGCAGGAGGAAAGGTCATGTGTATAAAGTGAGTTGTTGGCAAGACACGTGGGAAACAAACCAATCATGCTGTGATTTGTGGCGCTGCAGCTGGAGACTAGACATACTGCAGTACCGTACTTATTTAGTTAAACTCACAATTTTTGTGGTTCGTACTTGTATTGGCTCTACCTAGGTCTCTCTAACTGAAAGACAGCTTGCTAGGTGGACTAATAGAAATGCCTAAACGCATCTTGCGCGAGCTGCGCGAGTATAACTAAATATTACTGTACTACTCAATGTGGTCTGGACGTTAGCAGTTTGAAGGGGTGTCCGTCCGGCAAATTATATGTACTCTACTTGTCGGCATCAGAAGGCTGGTGTTAAGACTGTCAGCATTGTCTAAAAAAGCTAAATAGAGCTACACCTCAACTTTCTCATCGTGTTGGATCTTTGCCGACCATAGTTTTGTAGGTGCACATGGACTTCACCTTTTTGAGCTCCATGTAGTGGGTGGCAGCACCTATAGCAACTGTGGTAGGCTGATAGAAGTATTAAACATCCTCACCCATTCACTGATTCAATCTGTAGCACCCTACTGCCGGCCGAAATCCAAGACGCACAGCGAGAAGGTAGCAATTTTGGGGTGGCAGGACTGCTCTAATGGTGGCAGTTGTCCCCGCAGGACTACCTTTTTACTCCACACGTTCTGGCTGCACTTCTCAATGTCCAGCACCTCCCGTACCGCTGTCTCCACACAGTACCCTTTTCTCCCAAGATTCACCGCCATCATAACCATATCCAGGTATCCAAAAGCTGTCAACAATAAAAACTGTCCTATAGGAAATTCCCTTCAGCACTTACCGGTGACTGAACCACAATGAGTAGTACAATATAGTATACTTGTTAGAGGTACCTCAATTATGTTAGCGGTGCGTTATGCATAGCATAATTCTGCTACTACCTCAAAGCGGAGTCAAAAACTCAAAATTTACGATTTCGAGATCATAAACTTTTCTATGAGGTCCGCTAACTTAATTGGGTATATACCCTTATATTGTGAGATAGAATGGTGCATAGCTAGTAATAATTACTTAGTACTAGGGTTTAGAGTAACAGGCTGTGCACTTTGAAGTACCTATCCGCTATCGAAATAAGATACATGGCTTAGGACTATTTAGCTCGCGAATGACAACCGTTCGGAGGTTTTTTAGTAGCTCGCAATTAACATTTAGAATGATGCCGTCAGTGGTAGACATCACTTTCTCGTATTTACCAATGGGATATCTTTCCGTGTCACATCGTTGTTATCTGTAACTAGCCCTTATCAAGAATTTATACACGATGAACTACTATTAAAACTTAGACATGTGGGGTAGTTTCTCCCTTATCTCCCGCAGTCGCGAACAATGCTGAGCGTTCACAAAAGTGTAAAGTTACTACCCTTAGGTCAGAGCAGCCAATAAAATGGATGTACTAATATCAGTAGCTGCAGTTTAGACTTTGTGAACGAATAGATGTTTGCGACGGTGGGGATCCGGATAGTGATGTGCCTATTCTGATTGAAATATATCCAAAAGAAGTCTAAGTTTTCGGGGAGTGACAACAAAAACACCAGCCCACCAAAATCAAACTAAGGATCCTATCTATTCATGAGAATAAACACCGTTTTCTTCCAGGCCCAACGTTGCGTTATTAAGGAATTTAATTATGCCAACCAGACTAGTTCGTTTCGCAATTGCAAAAGTGACCACTCCCTGCTTCCGGGAGCGGGTATACACATGTTTGTTGGTGGGCTATCCGCGCTCATGATAAGGAAGCAAAATATTCTACCTTTTTTTCTGACAGTTAATAGCGTTTGCGATGCTTTCAGTTATTCAATTTATTTCCCGCGGTGAGAAATTCGTTTAAATCTTCGGTTGGTATTTAACTAGTAGGGACTTTATAATTTAATTTGCTACGGAAAATAGCTAGCTACATAAAAAAAAACGAATAACAGTTTATTTTAATCGTCTTAGAGAACAGATGCTTGCTCATAATTCACCCGGGTCCTACGCGTAAATTTATGCCAACTCCCATAACGACGTTCCCGATAGACTAATGAACCATGAAGAAGTTCCAAACCTCGTGTTTTCTTGTTAACATTGATCAAAGCAATCCCAAGGTTATTCTGTGCTATGTTTGTTGCCGGATTAAACTTCCCATACAATTTACTTAATTCTTCCAAGCAGAATTCGTATCGATCGCAAGCTTTTTCAAATTCGCCGCGCTGACACAAGAAGTTGGCCATTTTGTGGGAGCCAATAATGTAAAGGGGATTTTGCCGTCCAACAGAAGATTCCAAATTTTCTAGAGCCTTAGTATACTCGCAGAACGCTTGCATGTAATTCCCTTGTCGCGAATAACAGTCGGCTAGTTGAATTTTTGCAACGCCAACTCCACAGACTTCGGGTGAGTAGTCTTGCTGAGTATGCTTGAGACATGCTAAAGTTGTCTGCTCGGCGCCTTCGAGGTCCCCAATATGAAGGAGCATCCACGACAATGTGAGTTCCACCCAAGCAAGGCTTGTCGCACAATCTGACCGGTTGAGTAAGACCCGAATACTTTCACGGCATAGCTCTATCGGTCCTTTCATCGCTTCCTTCTCTTCTAGTTCCACGATTTCCCCAATCACTTCCCCTTTGCCTTCTGGATCCAAGCTGGGCTCGTAGAGATCTCCCGAAACCCCTCCCCTTACATGAGCGTATAACGATATCGCGTAGAAATTTCTGTATACACTAAGGGCCGCAGTGCTTAGTTCTGTGTGTTGACGCTCGTGGTCCACTTGTTTCATAATCTCAAAACTTCGACTGGAGTCTTCAAGGGACTGCCGTATCTCTCCACCGAAGAGATGTATTCGTCCTCGGTTTGATAACACCCAAGAATTATGGGGATGTTTAGAGCCCACAGCTTCTTCCATAAGTTGGACTGCCTGATTTGTCACCTCCAACGCTGTAACTAATCTGCCTTCCCTCATGACCAGCCATCCCAGCCCTCCCAGAACGCTTGCCTTCCGATGCTTGCACTCTTCGGATTGCGCATAGATGTCGTGAGATTTTTGAAGCATCTGCCTCGCTCCTTCCATATTCGATATATCCATAAAGTAAGATCCCATCCAACTGCAAAGATCTGCAAATCCCGAGTCTTGCAATTCACAGCCAAACTCTTGATTCTTTTGATAGAGGGCCAATATCTGTGGGAGAACATGTCGGACTTCATCCAACGGAGGGCATTCTAACGGAAAAAGCGAATCACAAGAAGGCACAGTGGAAAAGCTGGCTTTGATATATCTTATACCGCGCCGAAAGCTCTCTATACGGTTGTTATGGTCCATCTGATGTACGAGTGTTGTCTGAATTAATCTATGAATAGAAGAGAATCCTTTCGAGCGCACCAGTAGTCCAGTACGGAGTAAGATCGCCATAGCCCCTTCGAACAAGATTGGATCTCCTCCAAAGAGTCCGAAGCTGGGGTTGAGTATATTTTCCGGTATCATATCGGGGTCGAACCACGATAGCATGTCAAGGAGTTCTTGCGCCTTTTGGTTTAAGTCCCCGACAGATTCGTAAGCCAGTTTGAAAGTCGCTCCAACACTCGTTTTGCAGGCATTGTTCATTGCTCCCGGATCTAATAGAGCGGCGCGATATGCACAATCCTTGAATAGGTCTAAATATCTCGGAATCGAACAACGAGTTTCGCAGATGAAGCTCGCAGCTTGGGCAAGCGCCAACGGAAGCGCACCAAGTTTCGACACAAGTTCGGATATAGTATCAGGACTTCTTCTTGCTTCTTGACGCAAGTCGTTCGGCAGAAACTGGAGGAAGCATTCCACCCCGTCGGCATCATCGAATGGTGTGATTTGCTCAGGATGTGCAGCAAAACCGGAAAGTCCAGCATTTCTGGTCGTGACAAGGATGCGTCCTTTTTCGCTATGGGGCCAGAACTCCTCGAGACTTCTGCTATCTGGGGCATTGTCGAACACAAGGAGCCAGTCTTGAGAGGAGCGTTCAAACCATTTTTTTACTTCAGAAATAGCCATCTTTTGATCGGTCAAGCATTTGTCGGGAATCGAATCGACGAGTCTTGCTATCTGCATAAAGCCTTCCGCTAGATTATGACTTTGATCTGCGCTGATCCAGAATATATTGGGGATACAATATCGATGTTTGAGCTTGTATGCGAGAGCAACAGCAATTTGCGTTTTGCCAACTCCCGGCATGCCCCATAAGACAGATGTTCGAGGATGGACAACAGATGTGCCAGAGATACCACCAGCCGGAGTATTTGTGAAATAGCTGTAAACGCGATCTATCGTCTCCTTCCGTCCAAAGAATTGTGGAATCGGGTCGAGAGGTAAGATTATATATCTAGTCATCATTTGTCCACCTCCATGTCCATGATCATCCTTCTCTGGACGGTAGATATCTGAACTCGTGGGATTTCTTGCGGCGTCAGAAATTTTATTTTCTGTGCCGAGGACCCAGCCCATTTTTCGTATAGCATCTAAATAATCAGATTTATTCCCACGACTACGACTCCAGAAACCTGTGGTTTAGGTTAATTGTGCGACACGGCATCAAACTACAGGCACTCACGAGACTTCTTTTTCCCAAAATGGAGCATTGCCTTGCAGCAAATACTCGTCAGACTTGTATAAATCGACACCATTTCGTCTTGCGCTTGGGCAGACTCGAGCAAGGTTGTGGTGCATAACTTGGCTGCCTCGCAGTGATCTAGTTGTTGAGCAACCAAATTTGTCATATGCAGCAACTCTTGCTGGGGTGTTTCGCAGACTCGCTTCTGTTGGGCCATTTTGCGGACTTGCTGCAACGGTATTATTGTAAGAATGAACTTACATCTATTGATTTCAATTGAAGCATTCCTACCTCAGTTATGTACTTCAAGCTAGACCACACAATAGAGCTTGGCCTTGGGTCAACTCCAGAAGCACAGTTGTCAATAGCGTTTAAGACTCTAGCCCAGATCTTCAGATAGTTGCGAAATGCCGTGTAGTTGGTTAAAGTGGCATTGAATCCAGAAATCGAGAGAAGCTCCTCAGTACTAGTGTCAGACGTCGAAAACGACCTTGAACTATCTTCTACCGAAAGAGTTCCGCGGAATCTTGCTACTGCCTTGCAAGTCTCCCGTTGCCAGATTCCGCATCTCAAGTTTTCGAAGGAAAGCTCTGGTACGTCGCGCGCAGGTGCCATATTGTGAAATATTCAACGAAGGCTAAAGTGGGCAAAACGTAGTCGATAGATTTGATTGAGAAGTTAAGGCTGGATTTCTTCCGTTATAAAAACAAATCACACATGCATATCATAATATGTGCGAACTTAGCGTTATCTATGTACGGCGACACACATACTCTCGTACTTAGACGAGTGAGCAACGAGAGCAACACACACACAAATATATACTCTACTTATCTACATTATAGGGGTTTTGATAAAAGTTATAACCTTATAAAACTATCCTTTTTGATGGGAGCCTTATGAAAGCCTTATAGAATGTTGTTCTAAGTCCTTAAAAAGAACCCGAATGCTCTTCTAAGAGTTTACGACAATATTTTAATTTTATAAGGCTTACAACTTTTATTGATACCCCTATATTGTAGGTATGTATGATTGTGAACCAAATCATCAATGCTCGCACCGAATTCAGGCCAAAATTTCAGCACAAATTTTCCAACTATGCTTTTGTACATTAGTACTTATTCGAGGATCGCACTTACGTACATTTAACAAGTGGTATCTTGATTTCTAAGTTTTGTTTGTAACGTTAACTTGAATTGTTTGCAACGGACCTCTTATCAGAGACTAGTTGATCTACACTGCACATTCGATTGGAGCAGCGCAGGCTCGCTCAACACAAGCCCTCCTCTATCACCTGTGCTCTTATGGGAGATTGGGGCTATAGGCCATCGAATAATTGTCGCGCAGGACGGTGGTGTGCTTCGAGGGTAAACTCTAGCAACTGCTACCAAGGTCCTTGTGTAACAGCCATAACCTTGCATACTATAGCGAACAAAAGTATTCGGAGGTCGTGCGTCACAGTTGGTGTGTGGTACGCCAAAAATCAAATAATGGGTATGGTCACAGAATGACCATCCGTTCGTTAATGCAGAAGTCTGGAAAAATGTTGGGTAGGTCAGTTTTGGCAGATATGTAGTCTACATGCAATCCCATTCATCTATAGTTATAAGTCCGCAGCCTCTGTCTCAACCTCGAGTCTAAGTCATCACCAACAGAATTAACATCTGTTCCGGTTTTTCACCTTCGAGCCCACTATCTCCTAATTATCAATTGGCAATTGCAGAACAGCCTCCTATTCTTGACCTTGTGTACCCCTATGGATGCGGGGCTTCATGGGATGAGGGCTTAGCAGCTGAGCAACGGACCGTGTGTTCAAATCGTCACATCATGCAATCTTGACACGGCTTGTTAGGTTCTTCTTAGGGTCTATACTGGCCTTCTTTCATTGAAAAAATTGTGCCACAACAGTGTCACACTGGGCTGCGTTCGAGCAAAAATGTAGCTACAAAGAGAGCGCGGCGGATTTTCAGACAAATTTACTAGTACCGCAAATCATGGAGAGTCTGAAGACACGAAATCATACTATTGTCTATGGACCATGGCCGCAAAACCGTATGCGGGTCCATAGGCAAGTCAGGGAGATATCGGGTCTTATTGAACCGCATGTTTTGTTGCAGTCAATCGTGCGTGCTGCAAATGCACATAACAAGGCTGGTTCAATTCTTGTCTTGCTTCAAGAGCCACGACAACATACACAAGAAGGGCTACAGAAACTTCAGGCATTTCGTTCTGCCAACACACTGCTAGAAGTGCTGCAGAATCCGTTGTCAAAAAATTAGCATGCGCAGATAGGGTCCGAAGGGAACGTCGATTGCGAAAGGGGCAAGCGGAGTCGGTACACCATTGAAGTTTATGCATATTTTAGTTGAGCCTATCTCATACGGAAAGGCTAACCATTTGTCAAAGTAGACATTGCAGCGTACTAACTAACGAAGTTGCTTTTTCATCGATGACGAACCTCGTTTTGACCACTGGTATTCTAGATCCATTCAATCCACGTCAGCAATGGTAGGAAAACAAGGCATAACCTTAACCCGCCTAGAGGTTTCCTTCCTAAGAGATTGCGATATCGACAGCAATTAACAGCTTTAAGGACTACGTGCTACAGCCCTCTTCCCATTGCATTTAAATTTTGGTCCACCGCGATAGTGAGGCATACAACATCACAAAATTAGGCAAGATATTCGAATCAATATTCTTACCTTCTGCATTTTCTCCACTTTTCTCCACTTTTTGCCATCTTAGCCACTTCGGAGATTGAAAATTGGTACGACCTACTCAGCTGCTATGGGCAACGAAACCAGCGAAGACTCTACCAACGATCGGGCATCGTTCTTCAGTCGGCCTCACTTGTTTCCATCCAGCTGGGGTCGGCTATTCCAACGTCGTAAGCGGTGCAGCGACGAAGAGCAGTTGAATACAGTCGATGCGTCAGGTCTAGAAGGTAAAATATCTTATCTCCTGTTACCTAGTCAAATGATAACAATGTTTAAATTACAGATCCGTGGAATTGGAGTGTATGGTGGTTCCCCGACAGAGAAAGGACACAGATAATCGAAGCATTATTCAATAAGGATCGTCCTCGGCGTGAACTTTTGTCATATCTCTTATCTCTACAGACTGAGCACCCACATCGAATGGGTGAAAACCCGGTTTTCGACATCAGGGTCTTAGGTTGTGTCGTGGAGCTTACGAAGGTCGGCAATGAGCGTGAGGTCAACAAAGATATATCCATCAGCTGCGTCATTGAAGAGTGTTACAAGCAAGGCGTCTGGGAGAGAGGAGACGAGAACCTGCTCCAAAAACATGAAGAGCGTGTAGCGACTACGCTGGAAATAGCCTCAATGTTGTCTGGACGGAACGTTGATTCGACAGTAAACCGACGTCAGGAGGCCTTTGATTTACTCGGGTATCTCAAACGCTTTCACGATAAAGCCGTGCGGACGCCGATCAAGACGGTATTTGGGGATCTTGGATATCTTCCAGCAATGAGTACCCAAACTCTTGACAGTTTCTGTGGGGTTGATGAAGCCATTGACTGCAAAGATCTGAATGTGGCAATTATTACCACATTTGGTGGCCTAAAAATCGAATGGGTGTCAGACTTTGGCGACCATCTCTTCCTTGACCTGTCGAGGGGGAAACTTAAAGTGTTTTGGCACGCTGCAATTTGCAAAGCAATTGCTGATGGAACTGCCGGGTTCTTCCTGTGAGGGTTATTCCCAAACTTTCCCTTGCTGTGCTACTAACTTTGGACCATTCACAGCCAAGTGGGAATCACACAAGATTTTGCTAAAGAGATCCTCAAAACATATTGGATACTCTTCGGATCGACTAAAGACATGTATCTATCATTGCCAATGCCAAAACATCTTAGACGGCTTCCAGACGATCATCCATCGCATAGTTTATCAATATTCGACCCTCAGCACTGCAGCTGGCGGCCCTACGACATGTCTTTGCATCTCTGCGAGAACGGAGATTATGGTCGAAAAACATTCAACGCCGTTGACTTTCCTTACTTTGCACAGCGTTTTCTTATACTCAAGCATTACTTGAAGCGTCGACGACCGAGGACATTAAGGTCACTATGGAAAGACAGAAGAGACATAACTCAGTGGTCTACCTTTTGGGTTGTTGTGATAATTGGTGGCATTGCCCTGTTTATTTCCTTTCTTTCTCTAGTGTGTTCTATCCTGCAGACTGTAGCATCATTAATACTTCTTTATCGTTCTGGCTCTTAAGTGTCAGGAATTTAGGATAGTACTTTTATAGACAGAGTAATGAAATATTGCTTTGAAAGAAAGTATATGATGAAAGACAACGCAGTGAAATTTTGCAGATAATGCCGCCCATGGGGGAAGCTGTCGCACTGGAAACCAGTAGTCCGTTCTAGGTACTATTAGCCTTGCTATCTAGGCCCGAATTAACCAGTATATTATAGTGCATGTAGCATCATCGTAGGACAGTTAGAAGTTTGTTCTGTGACGCTGGATACTATACTTGTTCATTGTTAACTACATAAGTACCTAGAGAACAAAAAGAAGCGGATGAAGAGGAAGAAGCAGCTGGCCAACAACTCACACAACTATAATGAATACATAGTCTCGCAGCACTAAGCGTTTAGATGGTTGCAGTGGTTATGAAAGGTACCGTAATTATTCACTTCAAAGCAAATGCGGTTAGTGAAGTTGTACTAGATAAAAAGGGAACTATTTTCTCTTTTCGGTCTTTCGGTGGAAATCAAACCAGTGCGTAGACAGACTTTGTATGTGAGTTTTTTGATGCAACATTGCCTGTTTGGGAGGGCGGACGGCGAGCTTGCGTCTGAACATGGACTCCTGAAGAAGGCCAAGCGACTGAGGGCTAATTCTTCATGTCACCGGCTTAGTTGACTATTTATATTGGCTATGCCGGCGCTATTGTAGCATTTTCTCGTAAAGTCGCGCGGCGCCTTATCATAGTAACTTTCTTACATCATACATCATGATAGACTCAGAGAATGGGCAGACATTGATAAGCCTGTCACTACGGCAAAAATTGAAGCGAGTGGTACGGACCGGTCACTCTCCGCAGTTGGGTTTCTCATCGACTGCGACCCGCCCTGTGGGAGGCTCGACCACCGCAATTTCTACGAGAGTGGTAGGCCATTTAAAATCAGCAAGCATCAGACGATTTTTTAGGAAGTGGAGATTGTCTCAGTGGGGAAGTTGTGAAGTCTACGCCCCGTAATATTATAATACTCGGTTGTGGCAGGGACCAACTGATGGTACAGTACACTCAGAAACTGAAGATCTTGATGCCAAAATACTCAGAAATTTTACAAACATCTTCTCTTATATTTACTCTGACTTTAATACAATTATACACAAGTATTTTATGAGGCGGTAGTAGCGCAGCAGGCCGGGGGTGAATCATGAGAAGGGCTGCGCGAGCCAAGAATAGCGATTCCTCGGGCGAGGCTATCATCGACACAGAAGCCTTGCGCGTGAACCGTTTCGTGAAGATGATGGCCCCAATTCGGGTTCATTTGCTCAACGAATGTGTCATACACGTCCCGCCCTACTGCGTCGACTCCAGGCATCGTGAGGTTTGGTACTACACTCTATCACACACTCCCGACGTAGCAGGGTGCTCGTTTTGGGTCAGTAAGGTTATCTGCTTTTAGTTAGTCTCTTGTATCGAGCTCAGGGTCCTAGACTAGCAGCATCTGTTAACACGGGCTCTTCAGGGTTTCTGGAAGGTTGGCGATCGCTAGTGAAGAATTTTAGGGTTCGTGCTTAGAGCACAACTACGCTTGATCAACGTTAACTCAGTCCATGTACGGCGAGTATATTGCTCCTACTCAGTCGATACTACGCCACCGTTTCCAAGTGCCATACGTTTTGTGATTCTTGTCGGAATCGTACGAGGGTAATCACCGTCAGATCGTGTGGAAAACGGCAGCATCACGCCTCTCCCGCACGGTCATTTAGCTGTTATTGTCGCAGCATTTGCAGAGGTAGTCAAGATCGAAGTCTTCAACCTAGGGTCGGCTGGTTAAGAATTTGTGGCCGCGAGTGATGAGTGGGAGTCAGTGGTATCGAGTCTCTTTGATGATTTCGGGATATCTGCCACGATTCTGTTTGTTCATGATTGAGGCAATTGGGCGTTTGCATTAGTACGCCCAAACACAATGCGCGGGAACGACAATGGAACATACGATACGTGATATTCTCTTTTGCTAGGATTTATCAGTTGGCTGGTATCCTTATATTTTAATGTTGAAGGAAAGAAAGTGGCGTTTTCGTCTCTCGATCTTGGGAACAATGGATGGGTGTGAACCGATCGACCAGATCACGAACTGCAAGGGACAGATAGATATCTGCCATACGGTAGCGCTAAAGAAGAGAGAAGACAGGGGAAGAAGGGTAGAGGAAGGGGATCTCCTCCATCTAACCGGCTATCCGTCGGTGGAGGGAGCCATACTCTAGATTGAATGCAGTATGATTAAAATAAAAAAAAAGAAGAGAGAAAGAAGTGTACCTGATGGTGGAGGTCATCGATAAGAAGGTGGCTACTGCGTCGTTTGAATAGGATGTGTGCGACAGAGATATCTAGATTCGAACTAGGTAGAATGATGGAACGCGCAATTATCGTGCGACTCTGGTGGTACATAACTTCAAGGAAGTAGAGTTGAAAATTTTAAAATCAGGTCAGGGGGTTGAAATGCCATTGGTTTCCAACTTTCTCGCCGTGCGTCTTGGATCGATCTTGGCTAATTGAACAGCAGTTGAAGATGTACCTGTTACTTCGTGCGGGGAAAAAAAATGGGTTGCATGAGCCAGATTATGCATACACAGCTATGGGGTTTGGAGTAAAGTGCATGTGCACTTTTGAAGTACCTCGTGGAAATAGACTACATGGCTGTAGCTTATACTGTTGCTCCTCTAACCCAGCACAGAATAGAATGGGTAAAACAGGGTACAGTGACAAAATTATCCATGGAAGTACCTTCCTTAAGACCAAAACAAGCCGGCGAGCGCTTATAATCCGAGAACGGGCACTCTTGATCCGAGAGCGGGTGCTTTTAAGTCTTTAGATCGATTCCTATGGAGTAGAGTAGTAAAATCGTGATCAATCTTAGTCTATGATCCTATACACCTACTTGCCGTGTCTACATCTCAAAGCCTTTTACTCGTACCGAGTACTCCACATAGCCATGTACTTCAAGTTACGGGTGCTACTCTTTATTAGCTAGCTTTGCATCATCACCAAACGCAGCGGGGACATACTGTACCGACAGATAAACAACAAATATCATTAGTCATTGATTGCTCTGGTACTCGACATAGAAAGTATTTAGAGTTGGTCAGTGTAGTAATAAAATATAAGTGGTTCTACGTCTTCTAAGCTACGTATACCTCTGTCTCGCTAGCTAATTCTTCCGATTGCTCTTCCTCCTGTTTCTCTTCCTCTTCTTGGCCCTCATAATGTAATCTTCATCTTCATCCTCATCCACCGCTTAATCTTCTTCAAATTCCTTGATCTCCTCTGGCGAGACTGTAGGTGGGAACTGCTGCGGTATTGCGTACTGCTTTCAAACCCCCTCAATTTTCGGAAGCGGAACATCCTCCTCATCTCAAATATTCACATGCGGCTCTGCCTTCACCTCTGGGCTAAAGGTGTCTGGTGCTAAATGCCACTCGCCTCCATTCGCCCATTCAAACTATGTGTCAATTCTCCGCGGTTTGTTCTCGAAAGCTGTCCTTTTTCTCAGTTCTTCCTCTTAATTCGTGCATTCAACAATGGCTGCCTCAGACCGAGCGCGTTCGTTGATCGCTGAAGGTCCCGCCTTTCGGTCCATCCTTTGATTTGGGAATCACGAATCAGTCGGTCCGATTGAACATTGCACTAACAATAGAAATTGGGAAAACAGCTAGAGTTCAGCAATTCGGATCCTTCTTCCCTATCTTCCATATCAGGACGTCATCGAGAGATGTCAACTTCCTCGACCTTCAGTCTCGATACTGTAGCAAGCGCTGAGGCCTAGGGGCTAATGTCAACTATCATCATGGTGTTTGCGTTGCTGTCGCCTGGGAGGAAAGTAACACTCGGAAGAGCAAATCAATGCCGCGGAGACGAAACATTCAGCCATCGAACTGATGTTTTCGAAGACGATTCAACACATCTACGTTACGGTGCAGTCCTGTCTTGTCTTTCTCGGAGTGTCATTGATTTTTTATAAAGAGTCTCTGTGGATAATACTGAATCTAGATACGTATATACTCAAATTGCAAGTGACTAGAAAATAATGATTAACAGGTGCCTGGTGATGACGATGGTTCCTACCTTTTTGTTTGCTACAGTATTGTATCGTTACTTTACAGATTGCATTGAATTTGTTGAGTAGTATCCGGGCCAGTATCGGCAGTACGATTCACACTAGGGAAGGCCATCGCTCACCGCAGCGAGACGCTAAAAGGCTCCCCACCCTCGATCACTAACTTCAGCGCTGTGTGCTCCTGCTTTAAGCTTATCTTTCCCTACTAGTTAACTGCGTATCGTTCAGAACTGGCGGTATAATACCTCAGGCTCCGGAAGAAAGTCTTAGCACCAAATCTAGGTGTATAAGTCACGATGTATATTGCAACATCAGGATTTTCGGATGCCAGTGTGGGTAATTTGGGATACTGGAGAGAAATGTGCACGGTGGTAATGGTGGGACCAGGGTTAGTAATACCCGCTTATAAACGTGCAGCAATCTGTGTAGCCATTCTAAAGTTATTACTAGTGTTCAAATATTTTCCAGCAAGGTGATAGTCTGTTCGTCAACATGACTTTCCGGGGACCGCAAGCCAGATTCTCAACTACCAACTGGATACGCAATGACAGCCGCTTGGTCATTCATGTGCAGCCCCCTATTGCCAATCATTTGGGTCTCGGAACATTGAGATAATCAGCAATGGACTATTGTTGGGGCTCAATGCTTCGAGTGGGTTTAACCTAGCTGTCCACTTCTATTATGTCGCTAACCGCTGCGTCCCACTTCGGCGGGGATTGGAGCCCCTAAGATCGCATCAAAAGGGGATCTGGAGTATCTTAGGGGAGAGCTATACATAGCCCCTCTCAGACCTTCAGGATTTGATCATGCTAACTTATTGACATCCAGAAGTATTCGGATTTGGGTGCAGCACTATGAACTGTAGTCTAACCCCCTCATGATATATGGATACCTCTTCTCTCAAGTGCACCCTAATCTCACCTCCTCCCTCTCTTGCTAATCCAATCTTCACCTGCCAACTAGCTAAATTCTTCAGCTTCTAGCAGTGGCACCACTTGCGTATCTGCTCGACAGGCGGCTGCGGCATCCGCTCAGCATCGCCATCTCTGTGCAGTCTAGGCATCTAAATCTGCTGCAGCATTGTCATCCTTGCCATCTCTAGCAGCAGCAAGCAACTGCACCAGTATGTACAGGGAGGACGAGGCATCTTATAAAAATCTTTGGGTATCCAATATGTACTCAACATAGTTAAATGCAACCTATAATCATTAAGATGATGTCTGTATAATAATATATTAGCTATGTGTATCGTGGGGTTCCCCGTGATTACGAATTGAGGAATACTGTGGCATCCCGGAACGTCCTGGGGGTAGATGGCAGAATAGTTGCATGAGGTTCATCGTGGAGTAGGGATGAAGTTCTTTTACAGATTTCTAAACACTCCCTGGAGCATACAAAGTGATGCTAAGCCCGGAAACTATACGATATTCCTAGAGTATCCTGCAAGGCTAGGTAGGCTACGCCGCAACCCGCGATGCATTGAGACCCTTGCATATGAGCGTTTTTGAGGCCGCATTTTGTATCTGTCTCTTGTACTCTACAATCAAATAAACAATGTACTCAAATCATGGAAGATGAGTCCAGACACCTCATTTCTGGAAGAAACTCCCACCAAACGGTGAATTATTATAGCATCATCATGCACTGGACTGGGTAAAACACAGGAAGAAAGTGTAGATTCGCAGCAAATAGACATTGTCGAGCCTCCTCCCCAGTCAATACACAGCAAAAACTGACTTCCAGAAATGGGTGTCGACTCATCTTCCATCACCCGGGTACAACGATCTATGTTTGGGCTTGCTACCCGCTATGAGGACGCGGTAGAGTACAACAAACAACACGAGCGTCCTGCAGAGCGGATGATCGACCGTAGGGCAGTCAGCTAGTCACATCGACGCGGCAACAACCGAGATTACCCACATACTCAGGTACGAAGATAAGTAATCGGACATACCTGTTCTGGTATTGAATTGGCTGTAACAGGGGGTGAATATTAGTTATAGGTTAGACCCGACGCTATTTGGACCTAAATTGCATGTATTCCGATCGCGTCTTGTGTGGTTACTTGGTAGAACAGAGGTCGCCTATCCTCGTACTAGTACTTAGTAACAATGTCAAACAAAAGGAAGTTCCATTTAACCAACCCAAACGGTGCCGGCTCACCAACAGTGCATTTGCACATGTCTAAAGAAGCAACTTAGTCCATGTTACAGTACCTAGAGTCTCCTAATAGGGTATTGAAACTTCTGTGTAAACATGCAATTTGCAACTCTTAGAGGAATGAGTGCAACTGGCTGAGCGGAATAGTATGGGAGCTTGGCCTGCCAGCCGAGATCGTATTTTCCGTCATGTCTCTCACTGCCCCCCGCGCTGGTTTTACGATTTTTGCACCTATACCGGGGTATAGTCTCGAAACGGAGATAACATTGAACGGTAACTATGCAATTTGAGTCCGTGGATCCGCTGAGCGTTTCAAAGAGTGGAGCGGCGTGTCAACCCATCATGGCCAAGCGGGTGCGCGCACTCTAGGTGAAGCTTCACCGGCCTTTTGAATCAGCCATGCATACCAACAAGATTGAAAAGGTGCACCAATATCTCGCTTAACCAGTTTAATTGACTTTCCCACAAGCCCATTTCCGGATGCACGATTCAGGGTGAAGCCGGCGTGGAAGAGGCGGGTGGTGAGCTGAGCGATGAAGCTCTCATGCCGTGACTTCCGCAGAAGTAAATATCGACGGAGAGGTGGGAATTGCAAGGACGAGGTCGTTCCTGGATGATGTTCAAGCGAGCCCAAGCAAGAGCGATTAGCGAGTATGATTAATCTATAACAGATGCAAAAGACTCAACTTCATGGATATGAAGGTGCGGAGAGGGAATTAGCCAACGGAAGCAAATACAATACTGTTGTATGCAGGTAGCTTGAGTCCAGGTTCTAAGGGGACCTCTCGACTCGCTAAAAACGAGAAGTCAATTCCTATGTTAGATTTCTCCCGTGCGGCATATATAAGTAGTGAGCTAATCACTTGTTGGTACTTGGGTATGAAAGGCGAAATCGGGAGTGTAGGGATTTCTGAATCAGAGGAGCGGTGTCTTTGGGGAAGAAGATTTGAAAACAGCTCAGAGCTCCCCTAATTCTACGGCCGTTACACAGATAACTATTCGCGTGAAGTTAACTGCGTTCAATTCTCACACTAAATCACTCCCGATTTCACCTTCCATATCCGAGTACACCGGCAGGTTTAGTGCTTGTGTGTTGGTGAATTGAAGTCTGGTGCATCATGAAATACCACTCGGTACGGGAATCGGAACCAGTGTTGCGATATGGGGAGAACCGTGCGTATCCTTGCTGAGAAATAAAAGTCTCTGGTTACTTGCAATTGTAATGAGACATTGCATAGACCATCAATTGCAATTACCTCACAAGCAAGAGAGTTGGGCTCCTTACCATCAGCCCAGCTTATGGTCAGCTCTATATATGCAAACAATCAGAATATAGTGCCTTGTTTCTAGGAATCAAGATGGTCTACGAGACCATGAGATGGTCAGCGCACTATAGTGTGACTTATTAGAATCTCTAAGTATATATACGTATGAGAAATGTTACCTTAGCTGGGCTAAAGATACTCCTGCTTCACCTTCCAATATTATCAATATCAATCCGGATTTCCATTCACACTTCAACATCTATACTATCTCTAGTCGATTTTAGGCTTGACTGCCGAAAAACCAACGATTTGAGTTTGAAGTTCCCCCTCACTCCTATCGGCCGATAATATCTCCGAACTAGAAAGAGAAAGCGACACTTAAAGACGATTCCAGTTCCAAAGGTAGGAAGAAGTAATGGACTTCTCAGGACAGCGATGGATCGATGGTCAAGACGAGAGCACGGGCGTGAAGAATGAGAGAGCTCAAGGAGTTGTCAAAGGCTTGTGATTGTCATGACGTCAAGCTTTCAGCTTCACCGCAAACTGAGCACCAAACTTCATCTCCACCTCCACCTCCACCTCTATCTCTACCGGCCTCGTGATCGGCATATCCTAACCGTACGAATGCGAATTCCTTGGTATGTTCTCCGAACCTATATGACAGGAACACGGACATACTCACTTCCATTAACAACTCACTGTCAAACTTGTGTCTCTGGACGTACGACGACCATCTTACTACTGTCTATCCCGCTACTTCTTGATCATGAAAATGTCTGACTTTTCACTTAAATTCTAGTTCACAATGCCATCCGCATCCCCACCCACGAGCGTCGTCTTCGACCCCTTGGCCTACATACATGCCGATACTGGTTGTCGGTCCCACGCAGAGATCCTCCCCCACACACTTGTCGAATTCGCATTATGGGTCACAATAAACTCCAAAATATTGCTTGATCACCACCCTTTGACTACCCTTCGACTTTACCGACATTACCCAGAATCAGAGGGGCCATTATATGAAATCGGAGGACGACATCCGCCTGTACTTGGAACCTGCCATGGTGCTGTCCTATTGGCTGATAGTATTGGCGATGACTGATACATATAGGATATCTCAACCTTGATTGGACATTGCATTTGGAGAAGACTCTGGGCGGCTCTGTTTCCTTCCCCGACCTTTGGACCCTGAAGATGACTGACTGGAAGTGTGAGCTACAACAACCTGAATCCTCCTATACCTGCGATGTCACGTCCCCGTTCACAGTGGCCAGCTCAACTATACTGAGAAATTCCCAGGGCTTATACCGCATTCGTCGATTGCCGCCGCACGAACTGCTCCATCTTCGACTTCGACTCGCCCTTCGCTGCACCGGACCCGTTGATAGTATCATCCCGAATGTCATGCATGACCTGCAAACTCCCTTTATGCTCAGTTAAGAGGGACATCACGCTTCCACGGCCCTCGAGAACTACCGATTCGCTTTTGAGCTGGAATTGTCATGGTAGAAGGTTCGTGACTCTTTTGCGTCTAGTAACTAGCGACCCAATAATGAGATGGAAGTCTAGGAGAGACTCGGAAGAGCAACGATCTCTCCCGGAATCTCTCATTGAAAGTCCCATTTCTTTATGATATGTGATTTAATACTGACCACTTCATTAGCTCGTGCGTCTGCCTCGCCTCCCGCTGCTGAAAGGTCCCCAAACACATATCTTTAGGTACCCTACCGCCTACTACGTCGCTAGACCTGCTGGCACTCTGCGGAGAGATCGGATGCCACAGGGCGCTCTCACGGCGAAAACGCCCAACAAGGATTCCGACGCCGGTAGCGTTTAGGTACCATTCATATTCCAGTTTATCGCTGGACCATCCTATTTCGAAAGGCATTTCAGAGAAGGCGTCTGCAACTAGAAACTGTATTGCTGGACTTTTGGCTAAACCCTAAAGTTGTCCAGTCGGACCCATACCCTCCGAGATGTCGAGGGTAAGGCTAGGTTCGAAAGCGGTGACTTCTCTAGATCCGGTCACTTCGAGTTCCCACCCTAGGGAGAGTCTTTCTTAAAAGACTCGGGTTAGGTTACTTAGATGAAGCGATGGCATTCTCGATATAGAATACTACTTAAATAGTTAATACACAGCAACAGCTCCATTGCATCATACGGTATCACTCACAGTTCTTAGAATTTCCAAGGCCTCCCGAATAATACCCTTGAATATATCATCTCATGCAACACTAGCATTTGATCGTGACCGAGCATGATGTCATGCTCACAGAACCGAAAGCCCTCAGTTCGCTGGGCGCGCTGCATGCAATATACATTGGCTGACGTTAGATTTACAAACCCCGATATGAAGTTCGACAAAGGTTGCTCTTCGATTAGTCTTTAGGAAATACGACTTTCTATGGGTTGCCTAGGCTTGCGTTGCGGTGCTTCGTTCTGGGGTGTTGCTCTCTCGTATGCTCTCTTTGATTTCATGACGATTGGGATACCCTGCGTTGAGGTGGTACCGCAATAAGCGCAGAACTAACATGCGTAAAGCTACCGCGGGAATTTGTAGTTTGCGCAGGAGGATCCATGGTCCGATCACTTCGCCCACAGTTTTAGTTCTGTGTCTATGCCCGAGTAGAGGCGGTATTTATATTGCGCAATTAGCGAGGGGTGCGGGAGTGGGGGCAGATCTGAACTGTGATGTTCTCAATACGTTTAACCTTTCATTCTGTTACATCTATGAGTTAAATCTGTCTATTAGAAGAAACCACAAGCACGAGCTTATGAGCTTGTCTTTTACTTCTACTCCTACTCCTTGCATCGCTTTCCTTGCGTATGTCGTGACAAGGGCGAGATGCATGCTGCCTCATAATTTCCGCATACACAGTGTTCCCGGTAGACCAAAGAGCTATGAAGTTAGTCATTCCGTAGGAGATGATGAATGATGAGGATTTTGCCGCGTAAAAGCACCGGGTGAGCGTTTAAGTACTCGCTAGGATCTCCCGAATGACTGGCGGCAAACACCACGCGGTAGTCTTGGTGTGAAAGCGCTTGAGAACTTTAGAGTTGTACAATATGAAGGAGGACCTCGACAACGAACCCGACTACTTGGTGTCCCCCCTCCTGGCCTCTACTGAAGTGATATCCGCGCAAGCTTCATACAGTCTCACTCGACATTCACGGGAGGTTGTCTTGAATATGGTGGAGAGATCGGAGTGTATATCGCTATGCGAGTCAGACCAAGTGTGCGCGAAGAGAATGGTGTGTTTTACTTACCGTAAGAAGAGGGTAGTCTCGGTGTACCACACTTTGATATCCGTGGCTGACCAGAATACCAGAATATGTTCAATCAACAAGAGCTGCTATAAATTATAACATACCCTCGACTACCCCAAACTCTCAGCTTAATGGCATACGCAATCTGTATTTAGTTGTGAAACTTAAAGCATTTTAACAATTAGTTAAACAGATAACATCGCTTCATTTGGAGCAGACAGTTCTAGATAGCCATAAATAGTAGGATAGATAATCCGCACAACCTGTTGTAGAGAAGGCTACCGGTCAAATTTAAAACTTGTGCAACACTTGGTGCTTGTCAGTTACCAGTATTCTTCCCACGTCGCGGAATCAATGCTCCCGGGGAAGCTTTTGCACCATTGCGCAATGCTACCATCCGGCACCACAAACTTACTCCGCCTTCGAAGGATGTCTATCGGGGTCATGATAGTCCCCGCCCTGCTCTGAACTTTACGAACTTCCTACCACCACCCGCCGGTTGCAACGACCTCAAGAACCTTCTGGAACTGAATACTAATCTCACAACGACTGGAGTGTATCAACGTCACTGGTGGTCGTCCACTCGTAGTTTCTCCATTATCCCGACCTCTAAAATACAATCCTCGATTCGCTGTCTATAACACCTAGAAATCCCATCAACGGTACCTAACCTTCTGCCCCCCTCTCCCCTCCATCTTCGCCTGCCTCTTACTCTTCCCCGCCGCATCCCCCTCCATCCCCTCGGGCATCGACATACCGGGCACACTCCCCCCATTCATCTTCTGATACAGCCCCCACGCTAAAAACGCGGCATACGCGGGCACAATCAACCCCGCCCACCACGCCCACTCTCCCAGCAACCCCACAAGCCCCAACACAATCCACGTCACGTAGACAATGTCCCAGAGATACTCTGTGACTCCAGCGGCAGCAAGGTCTTCGCCAGGGCTCTGCAGCTCGCCGGAGACGTAGCGGGGTCGTCCGACTTTGTCGAGGTAGTATTCGATGAATAGACTCGGGAGGGAGAGGAGGATGTATTTGGTTATCGAGCCGCGTCGGAAGAGAAGGCGGTAGAGGATGAAGATGACGTGGATTGTGAGCGTGGTCAGGTGTGTTCGTTGGAGGGTTGCGACGTTGGTGCGCGCGAGGGATTTGGAGGCTTTCTGGGGGGTGTTAGTGAGTGGGAGGATGGGGGGGGAGGGGACGGACGTTTGCCATGATGGCGGTGGGAGTGCTGGTGGAAGATGGCGATGGAGCTGGACGCAAACGGCGGTGAGATCACGGACTAGCGACCACGTGGCTTCTCGGAAACAACCCTAAACCCTGAAGGCATGCCGAGTCCCGAAAGCATGAAGGCTCGGGAGAGGACTGGAAAGGGTTCCGAGAGACTGCTATTTCTGTATGATAGAGTTTAAGTTTCTCGGAGCATTTTGTTGCAATACGTGTTGGGGAAGGCCTGTTTCAGCCATGGCGTGACACGATGCAGAAGACCGGCGAGAAAGAAAATTGGACTTGGAAGCGAGAGCAGAGCCAATAGTGAAAGAACTGAACAGATGCCACCGAGTTCTCGCGATGCTCAAGTGCAAGGTTTATAAGTGCATTCCGCTCTGTCTAACTCCGCCCCCGCCGGGTTACTCGGATTTGATATAGAACAGATCACCACCTTCCCTAGTTGGGAAGCGCCGGATTACTACCACATGTTGCCATCGTGTTCCCCCAAATTTTTCTGACCCGAGTCAGCCAGCCAGCCTCACTCCGCCATATCTGTCCAGACCACCAACATTCTCTGACGGTCCTTCTTGTCCCCCCCCCATCACTCCCGCTGTCGTCGTATTCTCCGGTTCTAGTGAGCTCCCCCTAAAAAGTGAAGTGCAAAAATGTGGGCAAGTGAAAGATGTGCTAACCTAAAGAGCCACGTAGTCCACAATGGCCGCCGTAAAGTCCTCCTTCCCCTCCGCTGCGAGCAAGAAGCCCGCCGTAACAAAGCCCGAACGTCCCGACGAGGAGGCCTTCCGGAATGCGGAAGCCGCTGCAAAAAAGGAGTACGAGGATGTGCAGATGCAGCTTGTGAGCTTCCTCCTCCACCCTCTCGTCCCCTCGAATCAGCTAACCCTGCAAAGAATGAGGTCAAGGCAAAGCTTGACTCGGCCAGGCCCAGTAGAAACCAGAACCCCCGTCAGCAGGAACTCAAAAACGAGATCGCCGAGATCAATTCTAAGTGGGCCGCCAAGAAGGCTGCGAGAGGACAGGCCGAGGACCAGATCAAGGCCCTGCATGACTCCATCAACGTCCGCGTCAAGGAACTCAATGCCAAAAAGGGGAACATGCCGCACAAGACTCTTGCGGATCTGGAGGCGGCGGTGCAGAAGCTCGACCAGAAGGTTGCTACGGGGCAGATGAAGATTGTTGATGAGAGGAAGGCAGTGCAGGAAATCAACCTCCTCAACAGGCGGAAGAAGGACTTTGCCGTCGTCGAAGAAATGCAGAATTCCATCGATGCAGACCGCACCAAGCTGAAAGCGATGAAGGACCAGAAACAGGATCCTGAGTTGAAGGAGTTGAACGACAGATATGATGCGCTGGACAAGGAGTTCAAGGAAATCAAGGCTGAGCAGGATTCTGTGTACTTCCCCCTCCCCCTCCCCCTCCCCACAGTCCGGTGCTGTAACTGACAGGTGTACCAAGCTACAAAAGCCTCAATTTTCTCCGCGACGAGCGTACCCGTCTCCAAGCCCTTCAGCAGGAGAAGTGGGCAGCCATGAAGGCGGTCCAAGACGAATTCCACCAGAGCCGTCTTGAATTCCGAGCATACGAACGCGAAGCCCGCAGGATCCGTGACGAACGCCGCGCAAAGGAACAGGCCGAATACCATCTCCAGAAGAAGCGCGCTATTGCCGCAGAGCGTATGGAGGCTGCCTCACGACCAGCCTTCGCCTCTGAAATCATCACCTGCGAATCCCTCATCGCCTTCTTTGATCCCTCCTCCGCCGAGGCCGCAAAACAGGCCAAGCAAGATGCGCCTCGTGAGCTTGCAGCCAAGGCAAGCACGGAGGCACGACCTTACGAGGGGAAGAAGAAGGTGAAGGAGCTGGTAAAGGAGGAAGAGGATTACTTCGTCGGCGGTGGAGGAAAGAAGAAGAAGGGCAAGAAGGGCCGTGGTGCTGCTGCCGCGGAGGAGGCCGCCGAGACCCATGCTACTAATAAAAGGTTCGACCTTAACCTTGGAGTTTTGGAGGAACTCAACAAGGTGGATGTCCCGGTGCCCAGCAACCGGGAAGAGGTTCCTCGCGTTCTTGAGAGTCTGAGACAGAAGCTTCAGCACTACAAGGATAACCAGGACAGGGTTACCAAGGAGGTAAGCATGCATGGCTACTTCGACTTCCGGGAAAAAGCTAACAGCGGCATAGAATATCGCAAAGGCAAAGAAGGAGCTCGAGAAGCTGGACAAGGTGGACAAGGAGGGTGAACAGCCTGTCGAAGAGCCTGCTACTGCAAGCGGCACTACAACCCCTGCCGCTGTTGAAGAGACGGAGACAAAGGCGGAAGAGGAACCTGCTGCACCTGCTGCAGAGGAGGAGAAAAAGGAAGAGGCTGAGGTTCCGAGCGAGTGGTAAGAATCTGGTAATGTGTGGGGTGATTATATTGTAGATGATGCATCCCAGAGGTAAATGTGATGATGATTAGCGGCTTTTTTTGGTGTCTTCCCGCTTCCGCTTCTTTCTTGTAGTTAGTTGGGCTAGGTCTGGGTTTATAAAAGCGGGGGTCCTTTTTTGTACTTGCACTTGTGACGCTGTTCTTGTGACGCATTCTTTGTTCCCCTACACATGGCGTGAATATAACATGATTCAATGGGTGGGTGAGAACCTGTGCTGCATGCCCGTGCCCTCATTCTTTGTCCACAACGCAAACACGGGAAGGAGCTTGCGCCCCCCGTGTCATTTCCCTATCTTCTAGTTCGTGGCCGACAAGTGAGACTTGACTTAAATACCCCCTTCACCCAGCTAGACTTTCGTTTTCTTTTCTTTCACTTCGTTACAACAGGCTCTTGTAGCCACCCCCTCGATCTTCTTATGGGACTTCCTCTCTTCTTATTACTTTAGGCTCTTGTAGCCACTGGTGCATTCTATCCCTTCCGTGCTTTCTATCATGGGGTCTGGATGGAATGATGACAGTAGCGCCGTTTCCCGCTTTCCTTATCGGATATTGTCGCATCAAATACGGTAAGAGACGCTGCTTCTTAGCGCTGGTACTGATGTTATATTGATGCTGGTGTTAATGATTACCAGGCTGAGGCTTCTGTGGAACACTCCGGAGGTTGAGGATATGGATGATGAGGAGGAAGAAGATTGCCATGCTGATGACGAAAGGGAAGAGGATGAGGTGTATGGCACCCGCTGCGGCTGACCATAAGTCATGGCACCGCTTCTCCTACTACGGCTAGGGAGAAGGAAGGCAACCGTTGACAGCCTTTATGGACTTGATTATCTTGGAGTAGATCACGGAACAAGTTACTCATACTCTTTGGAACCCCGATTGTCTCTTTACTTCGACTACCTTCACGTAAGCTCCATTCTGCGTATTCACTACCTCCCACGCTCATAACTCTAAGAATCTAGAAAGATCAAGGTTAGTATCTGGACTGTAGGTGGTTATTGTTATTGCTGATTTGCTGCCAGAGCAACAATGGCCGACGAGGATTTTCAGGATTTCATTAATACGGTTACCAAGGTGTTTACTTTGATGGAGAGACTCTTCAGCGTTCGCATTGCTGATAGCCAACTGATAATGTGAGGAGCAATTGTGAATCGATAGAGGCGACGTAGATATCGAAATGGGAGAGGACTAAGGCTGCGGCAATTAAGGATGATACAGTTTGTTTTTTGTAATTTCAAACAGCTCCCACCTCCTATGCTCACCGATTATAACGACAACCTGAATATGTGATACATTACGGATGTCTGAGGAAAGCTCTCGTTCCGATGAAGAGTGGTGTGCTGTGACTGCCGTATCTGAGAGATATTGTGTTGTCTACCTCAAAAAGTTTGGCCGGCAGACTACACATCTTAACCTCAATGTACACACAGGATTTGAGCAGTGCATGGCAGACGCCATCAGACATCAGACACATCCCCAGATGGCCATTCAACTTCGACAATGACGACATCCACGCATACAGAGATGATGTCCACCAAAATTACTAGAAATTTACAAAACAATGGCATAGCACACGGATTTTGGGAGCTGCTGATACCGCCACTCAGACTGCCATAGAGGGCAGCAACAAATATAGCCTCCGCAATAACCGCAACGATAATTATAGCCATGATATGATATTCGGACGCCCTGAAATGGCCTGTTCTTGAAAAGCTACCTATGGCTTGAAGTCCTGGGACTTATCTCACCGCCACCTTCCCCACCACTCCTAACCTTAGATGTGTTGGGATGTCTATTTTGTAGCCAAATATTCGACGACGGTATTGTGATGCACCACGGGCCACGTTCTATTTAATCATGCCCGATATATGCCTGACCCCTTCGAAGGGTTGAGATTGGGGAAAGGCGGCTCGAAATTTGTCTTTCGTTCACGACTCAAGGAAGCCTCGTCCTTTACACATTATCAATCTGGAACCCGACAATATCCACCGGAAATCTCTCTCTCATCACTCCCCACATCAACAATCTTCTATCAACGCTATAATACTCAAATGTTTGAAGGATTTCATCACTCTAGTCAGGGACTACAGACTATAGCTGCCGCCGCTTCTCAAGGTGGATAGATCTGATAGATGTAATAGATGAGGGTTTCCAAGTTTAATTACACCACGATTCCACGAATATGAAGGATTTGGAAAAAGGAGTAGCTGGTTGCATTACGATTCTTTAGATAGATGATGGGGGGGGCTCGATCCGGAGTGTGTTGGAAATAGGTAACTGGAGCTAGAGAAATCCTGAAGCGACACAGTTTCTTACTATCTACCGAACACAAAAACACGACCCATTTGGCCGTTATCTCTCTCACTCTTTGGTCACCGGCTACCGGGCTACCGGGCGTGGGGTTGAGCAGATTTCCAACTCCATGTCTTCCACCAACGTCGATAAGCGCATGCGTCTGCCCCAAGCAATCGAGAACTTTCGGAGGCATGGGACCGGTATCGGGGACGTCCATCACCAAGCTCACACATGTAAGCACATCAAAGCTTGTTTTCTCGTACCATCTAACGGCGCATTAACAGGGTGGCTTACAGGGAAAATGGTGGTCGAGTTGAAGCAAGAGAACACTGGTAGGAAGGGAGGAGTGTATACACGGATTTTGGGGGGGCACTTGGTGTGCTCTGGATTCATCCGCACCAAATTGGAGGCTACTGCTGCTGAAGCAGTGTCGCACACGAGACGAGCGTATCCAGTGTTCGAAACCGGCCGGGCCGGTTGAGAATCCATGACGGTACGAATTCACTTACTGAATACTAATAATAGCGGTTATTTTTTCGTTGGTCCTCCTCGAACTAGTGACAATAGTGGGAGGTAACAGTATCCCATAGGGTGT